>Ga0114976_10001107_pt1 | contig 16703 bp, 19 predicted proteins | sample S_130805_EF_Meta_FD_87319 | JGI IMG/M metagenome (GOLD analysis project Ga0114976, IMG submission 87319) | Freshwater microbial communities from Lake Simoncouche, Canada to study carbon cycling - S_130805_EF_MetaG | ecosystem: Environmental > Aquatic > Freshwater > Lake | place: Lake...
GCATCAATCACAGCCGCATGTCCAAAGTCACGGGGTTCCATGTGGCTTGACGGTACTGATCCATCGTATCCTTCAGCATGTGGGGTAGGCACAGCGATAAAGATCCATTCGCTTTTGTCCACCAACTCCGCAATGTCACAGACTTTTACTGAGTCGCTCGAACGTGGGTAAATATCGTAACCGCGTACTTCATGCTTTTCAGCCATGACTTCTGCACAATCGAGACCCAGTTTGCCGATCCCAATAAAACCAATTTTTTTCATATGAGTGTTCCTTTAGACAGATTATATCACTATTTGGGTGACTGTGTCAACCATGACCTAGTAATTTATCGCTGGACGCCACATGGCTCAAGAAAACTGGAAGACCTAACGCCTCTGACCAAATATCCAGAATATCAACAGTATAATAATCCAATGGCTATATTTCACGATCAAGAACCATTGGATTATAACTTTTACACTCAAGATCAAGTACAGAATCAAGTTAAATTGGTGTATGCAGACTGGTTGGTGGATCATGCTTTTAAAGATTCGGCATTAGAATATATCTCGCGGCAACACCTAAGGGTAGTGACCGACTGTGCTAACCAATATGATTTGACAATACTGGTACACTCCGAACAGTGTAGTTGGCAAGTTGAACACTACTCGAACAAGGGATTTGTGCCGGTGTATTACTGGAGCCATGCGGTGATTGCACAAGATTGGTTTAGGTATGCCAAACATGATCCTGAACTAAATTTTAAATTTTTCAATTTTGAACAAGATTTTTTAATCTACAATCGTGCCTGGTCGGGCACTAGAGAATATCGTTTGTCTTTTGTGGAAAAATTAATCAGCAACGGTTTGGTAAAAAATTGTAAAACTTCATTCAATCCAGTTGATCAAAACACGCATTACACCAATCACTGTTTTGCAAACAAAAAATTCAACATACAAAATCAGCAGTTAGAAAATTATTTTCCTCTTAATACCTATTCTGCAAATGCCAGTGCAGACTACTGCGGCTTAGACTATACTGCCTGCGGAATAGAAGTTGTGCTGGAAACACTGTTTGACGACAATCGCTGGCATCTCACAGAAAAAACTCTGAGACCCATTGCTTGTGGTAAACCATTTTTATTGGCAGCTACTCCAGGCAGTTTGCAATATTTAAGAAACTATGGGTTTGAGACTTTTGCAGAGTTAATTGATGAGACCTACGACACCATAACTGATAGCAAAAGCAGATTAAACGCTATTGTAATAGAAATGAAAAGAATTGCCGCCCTTGACACTGACGCTAAACAAGTGCTGTACACAAAATTGCATGAGATTGCACAGCGCAACAAACAACGTTTTTTCAATGGGTTGTTTGATCAAGTGATAGAAGAATATCAGACCAACTTAGATCAAGCCATGGGTGTTATGCAACAGCACTGCACCGGCAAACATCGCACTGCAATTCGGCAACTGCTACAACAAAATTAAACTGGAGTTTATATTTCAAACACACACAATAAGTATCTTAACCTGCAGAGGAAACAGCAATATGAGTTGGTTTAAACGAGCACCACGACGACACGAACCCCCAAAACCTCACGTGTATCATCCTCCCCAAAACACCCCTGCCACAGAACGCATGCTGGAAGAAGCCAAGTCCACAGGCCCTGATATAAAAAAGAAAAAAAGCCAAATCATTGTAACATAACTGTAGCACTGTTGTGTTTAAATAATTTGGATATCATGAGTTAAAAAAATAGTTGTATAGTTAGTAAAAACACTATATAATAGTCACATAGTAATTACAAAGGAGAAACTATGAAATTTACGAAAATTGTTCTTGCCACATTGTTGGCCGCTGGCATCACTGCTGGCACAGCACAGGCACAAAGCACACAACTTTACGGTGTTGCCGGAGCAGGTGTTGTCAGTGGTTCTGGATTTTCCAGCAGCAACAGCGACTTCCAAGGTCTGGGCGAACAGTTGCACAACAGCAACCGTTTTGGTATCAAGAGTTCTGAAGACCTGGGCGATGGCTTGAAAGCCACCATGGCCCTGGAAGGCAACATGAGCCTGCGCACTGGTGGTGCCGGTAAAGATTCCGCAGGCACAGGTTCAGGTTCAAGCACCTTGTTTGACCGTGAAGCCAACGTGGCCTTGTCAGGCGGTTTTGGTGAAGTCAAACTGGGCCGCGGCAAAACACATTTGTACAGCATAGCCGATGAGTTTGACTCACGTGGCAACTGGAACTTTGGTGGACTCAAGCCAATCGCTCGTTATGCTGGTTTCTACTCAGGTTCAGGTGTGAGCAGATTTGATAACATGGTTCGTTACACATCCCCCAGCTTTGGCGGCCTGGTAGTGGACGGTGCCTACAGTTTTGGCAACCAATTGGCCAACAATGACTACAAAAAGAGCTACAATGTAGGCGGCACTTACACTGCTGGCAATTTTGCTGTGGCATACAACCATACCGAAGTGCGTTTGAGTACTGCTGTCATCAGTGAAAAAATTGACTTGGCTGCTGTCAAGTTCAATGTCAGTCCTGCATTGGCCGTGAACGCTGGTTATGCACAGACTCGTAATCCCACAGCACAAACCACTTTTTACTCTAGCTCAAGCAAGGTAGATGGCAAGACCGATGCCAACACATGGTTTGTGGGTGCCAAGTACAAAGTCAACGCCAATGTTGGTGTGAATGCTGGTTACTACAATGTGCAAGACAAAGTAACTGCTGGCAAAGACGACGTCAAAATGACTGCTGTGGGTGCAACTTATGACTTCAGCAAGCGCACACAAGTGTTTGTTGACTATGTTGTGGCCAACCGTGCCGGCGGTGCAGCAAGCCCATTCACAATCTATGATCGTTGGGTTCCCAATGGTGATGGATCAACCTATGCTGACAGCAAGTACAAACAACAGGCTGTGGCAATGGGTGTGCAATACCGCTTCTAAACTGAGTTTTTAAACCGACCGCAACGATAGAGCGGCGCTGGAACTCGTAACCAGTACTAAAGGCCCAACAGGGCCTTTTTTTATGGCTGTCATGTGCTTGTAATGGTTTACACTGTAAATAATACGAACAGGCCACTGTTCATAACCATAAAGGAGTCAGCCATGAAATTAGAAATGCGTATATACGATTTGGATGTTCGATTGGAAATGAATGATGACGACAACTTTGACACGTTAGAAGTGTTGCAAAATATTAAAAATTTGCTAGAAGAATTAAAAGTTTATGATCATGTGAACTTGTCTGTAATTTCCATACCTTATGATGATGACGAGCCTGAAGAAGATTTTGAAGAAGACACAGATGATCAGCACCAAGAAATTGTTCAAACCACTTGGCCTTTCCCACCTGGCGGATTAGACAGCATGGGCACACCTGTGGTGCAATTTTTAGAACCACAACAACAACGTCTTGCAGCCTGATCAAGACTGCTTCAAAGCACCCTGAGGGGTGCTTTTTTTACGGCTGCTAAATATAGATATGGCAATAGAAATTGGTCCCGGCATTGATATTGGCCCCGGTATTATACTTGGGGATGAGCCTGTGCGCAGCCTGTTGATCATTACCGAAGCCGGGCTGAACTTGGACACCGAGTCCGGTGATGACTTAATTACAGAATAACAAAACTATGGCAAACGTAAAAATCTCCCAACTACCCAGTCTGTCAACCATGACAGATTTGGCGCAAATTCCTGTTGTTGCAGGCGGAACCACATATCAGATCACTGGGGCAAATTTAAGCGCATATTTCAGCACTGGTGCTGCTGGCAGCAAAATTGTCAACGGATCAACCGAAGCCAATATTGGTGCCGCTGGCGGCAATGCCAACATCAGCGTGGGCGGTGTGTCAAACGTGGCAGTGTTTGCCACAACTGGATTGACTGTGAGTGGAGTGCTGTCTGCACCTGTGTTGACAACCAACAACATTAGATCAGACGATTCAAGTTTTGTAAACATTGAAGATGGCGTCAATGTGACTGGTGCAATCGTTGCTTCAGGCAACATCACTGGTGGCAACATCAGCACTGGCGTTATTACTCTAACAAACAGTAGTATAATAAAAGATACTGCTGGAAACGCTGTGGCATTTGGTCGAGGTGCTGACGCCGCAGGTATCAATGCTGTGGCCGTCGGTAATGCCGCTGGCAATTATCTACAAGGTAACTCAGCAGTGGCAGTTGGTGATCGTTCAGGCGGTTACACACAAGGTATCTCAGCAGTGGCAGTTGGACAATTTGCCGGTAATTATCTACAAAGTAACTCAGCAGTGGCCATTGGTAACAGTGCTGGTCTTACTGGGCAAGGAAGAGCAGCGGTGGCAATTGGTGCAGGTGCAGGTGCAACCAATCAAGGCAACAATTCAATCATTATAAACGCCACGGCTGCCAATCTAGAACAAACCACTGCCAACACATTCACAGTGGCACCTGTACGCAATGATGTGGCCAACACTGGCCAAGTTGTATTCTACAATACCACCTCAAAAGAGATCACTTACGGCAATGTCATAAGTGTTGCCGGCAACGTCACTGGCAACTATTTTATTGGCAACGGCAGTCAGTTGACTGGTATCAGTACTAGTTTTGCTGGTGAGATGCATGTCAGCAAAGACGGCAATGACAGCACTGGCACAGGAACCATACTACGACCATATCTGACCATAACTCACGCACTCACACAGGTTGCTGGTGGTCGCAATACCATTGTGATGCACCCAGGTGAATACACAGAAAATCCCACTATAACCAGTACAAATACACAACTAATAACCTATGATGCCACTGGTGCCAGCACTATAGTCGTTGGCACAGTCACCATGGCCAATGTTGATAGCAGGATTGCTGGACTTAGAATGGCAAATCTGATCATCGCAGGCAACTCACAGGCTTATATCAGCGGTTCAACTGTGACCGAACAATTTACCAAAAGCAGTTCAGGCTATGTTGAAGTTGATGATTGTGAGCTACAGGTCACAGGCAATGTGTTGATATCTGGTTCAGGATCTATTAGCATTGTTGGCAACAAAATAAACAATCTAGTGGTCAACAATGCTGGAGCCGCTGTGTTGGTCAAGGGAGCCGATGATTGCGTGATGCCTCAGGTCACTGCAGGTAGTTTGAACATTGTTGATTCGGTAATTCGTGCTTCAAGCAACACAGCCAATGCTGTCACTGCCAGTGCTGGCACTGTAGTCACACTGATGAATAATCAGATAGTGACCCCTGCGGCTAACAACGTGGCTCGTGTGAGCATAGCAGGATTCCATAGTATCATCAGCTTGGTCTACGACAAGGCCAACAGCACACTCAGCAACAGCCTCAACAGCGTGGTGTATTTCCAAACAGCCAATGTGGACAGTCTGGTAAGTTCCGGCAACGTCACTAGTGGTAATGTATTAACAGGTGGATTGATCTCAGCCACAGGCAACATCACCAGTGCCAATACACTGAACGGTGCAGGATTGAGCCTGAGTGGTAACGTTGTTAGTGCCTTGGTCAGTGCTGCCAACATCACAACAACTGCTAATATTTCAGGTGGCAATATCTTGACAGGTGGATTGATTTCAGCCACTGGTAATATCACTGGTGGCAACGTGGCATTTGGTGGATCGCTGACTGGTACAAGTATGAGTACCACTGGTTCAGTCACTTTTGCAACCACCTTATCAAATATTTCTATTGGCACTGGTCAACTGGCAGTTAATACAACCATTGGTGGACCAAGTCAAACTGGTTTTATCACAGTGGGACAAAGCACTGCCAGTCAAACTGTAAACATTGCCAATGGTGCTACCAGTACAGGCAACACCAAAACACTCAGTGTTGGTGAAAATGGGCTTGCTGGCTCAACCACAAACATCAACATTGGTCCTGTAACTGCTACTACTGCGGCTGGACTGGTAACATTCAACACTGCCACCAGAGTGGCCATTGCTAATACTGGTGCGTCTGCACTCAGTGTGGCTGGTAACGTCACTGGCGGTAATGTGTTGTTTGGCACAGGTGTTGTGAGTGGCACAGGCAATATAACAGGTGGTAATTTAATAACTGGTGCATTGACTTCAACTGCCAGTTTGAGTGTCACAGGCAACACAGCCACTATCACCTCGGCCAACTACTCAATTGGTTATTTGAATATCCCGCAGATCAGTTTTGCTGCCAATGCCACATCAGCCTTGGTTGACTCGGGTAAACATTACTACACCACAAGTGCATCAAACTTGACCTTGACCTTGGCTGACAACAGTGCAGTGAGTTGGCCAGTGGGCACTGCACTCAGCATTGTGAACCGTGGCACAGCCAATGTCACAGTGGCACCGGCTGCGGGTGTTAGTTTATATGTTGCAGGTAACTCAACTTCGGCCAACAGAATAGTTACCACTTACGGCATGGCCACTGTGATGAATGTGGCAGCCAACATCTGGATGATCAACGGAACAGTGGTATGAGCGGTATCTTGATGTCAACTCTGGGCAACTGGAAGGTGGCCTCTGCAGCCAGTGTTCCTGACTTGGTGTATGACTTGGATGCTGCCAACTACTCAGCAGTGCCTACAAACGGAAGCACAGTGGCCGGTACTGGTGCATTCACTATAACAGTGGCCAATGCTGGCAGTAGACTGGGTTGGAGCGCCACAAATGGTGGAATTTTTACTTTCACTGGATCTGGCACCACCACCACTGACACCATGTACGGTGGTCCCAACTACGCTGCAAGTCAAAGTTACAGTGTGTTCATGGCCTATCAAAGAACCAACGTGGCCAATGGTAGACTGTTGAACACACAGAGTGAAGCCACTGCTGACTGGTTAATGGGGTTGTACAACGGCAACCCTGACACGTTCTACCCCAATGCCACAGTGAACTTGCCCGGGTCAGGCGCTGATCTTGTGTGGCATTTTGGCTGGGCCACACTGAACATTTCAACTGGTGTGGGACAACTATATACTGCAACTAGTAGTCAACCAACTGGTACCGCATTCTCCGTGACCAATGCTGGGTTCCGTGGGTTTAATCAGTTACGAATGTTCAGTCGTGCAGGTGGCAGTGAAGTGCAAACTGGCAACATAGGGTTTGTCAAAGTGTACAATGGTGTGATAAATTTGGCCACTGTACAATCCTTGTACGCCACGTACAAAACAAGATTTGGCTACTGATTACCTAGCCATCAATTCGGCAGCAAACTCACGCAACACCAAATGGTGCCCACCACTCCAGTGTGGACGCATCCATGAGTAACTGTCATACCAGAATTTTTCTGCTTCAGGATGACAACCTATCAAACCAACGCGGTTCTGTATAATAGCCATGGCATCACCATTGCTGTAAGTTGCCACAGTTTCATACTGCCCTGGTCCTACTAGGGCACATCCGTCATACCAAAACATTTTGTCCAGTTTACCCTGCCAGATCACTGGCATGGCCTTGGCATGTGGTCTGCGTGTGTCTGTGCCTGGACGTTTTAGATACTGAACAGCATCTACTGAATTTAATATGTTGAGATAGTGTGAACCTGCCCAGTATGCACCCATGCAAATGCCCAGGTATCTACCACCACGGGCAACAAACTCTTTGACTAATTTTTCATTGTATCTAAACAAGTTTGAATAACTGTCAGCATCGCCAAAGCCGCCAGGTACTGCAATCATGTCTACATCATCAAAGAACACATCTTCTACACAATTTTTACTAAACAGTTTGAAATTGAAGTCTGTGCTCAATGCTTGCATAATCCCGTTCCCACTCTGGACCGAGCATCTGGGGTCATGTATGAATAGGGCTATGGTAGGTTTCACAGGGTATTTATGTGTACGTATATTACCAATTTATGTAATAGAAGTTTGTAATGTTATTGTAACACATATAGATTTAAATAATACATGCAAAAAACCTATCGCAGTATTTTCATCAGCGATGTTCATCTTGGCACCAAAGACTGTCAGGCTGACAAACTCAACAACTTCCTCAAACACCACACCTGCGAAACACTGTATCTTGTGGGAGACATAATTGATGCTTGGAAAATCAAACAAAACAAATGGCGATGGAAACAAAGTCACACCAATGTCATTCGCCGTGTGCTGGGCCATAGCAAGCGCGGTACTAGGGTTGTATATGTGGCTGGTAATCACGACGAGTTTTTAAGACCCTTCATGCAATATGGCATTGGTCTGGGCTTGATTGAAGTTGTGAATCAGGTCGAACACATTGGTGTTGACAACAAACATTATCTAGTGGTGCATGGCGACTTGTTTGATGGCATCACTAGATTGGCACCTTGGTTGGCAATGTTAGGAGACAAAGCATATGATTTCATTCTTGGACTCAATACTAGGATTAATTGGATTCGTCATCGTATGGGTTTTGGGTACTTTAGCCTTAGCCTGTTCCTTAAGCATCGGGTCAAAAAAGCAGTAGACTTTATATTTCACTTTGAGCATAACTTGGCCCAATACTGCAAGAAACGCGGATTCGATGGAGTAATCTGTGGACATATACATCATGCTGAGATCAAAGAAATAAATGGCATTACATACATGAATGACGGAGACTGGGTAGAGTCATGCACAGCCTTGGTAGAACATCATAACGGTCGTTGGGAGATCGTAACTTGGACGCAGGAGCACGACAATGTGGTTGATGATATTGATAGCAGTACACACAACGAACCCGCAAGATCAACCCGGAAGAATAGAACTACAGTTTCTGGACCAAAAGACCTGCGAACAAACACTGCTGACCATGCGGTATAATTTAAAATTCAAAACATTCAAGGTAGAAGGATCATGTCAAAAACAATCTTGATCATTACAGACAATTTACCGGAGCAAATAAATGGAGTTGTTACCACATACAAAAACATTGAGGCACTGGCGGTTTTGGACGGTTATCGTGTTGTATACCTTACTCCCCTGGAGTTCTTACATGTTAGTAGCCCAGGCTACAGTGAAATTAAAATTTCGATTCCCTGGAAGATTGGGAAGAAGATTAGAGCGGTGGCTCCGGATTATATACACATCGCCACAGAGGGTCCTCTTGGTCTGTACGCTAGATTTTATCTTGACCAGCGGAATCGTCGGTATAATACTGCTTACCATACTAAGTTTCCTGAAGGTTTAAAAAAGATAGCCGGCATACCTGAAAGCATGACCTGGCGCTATGTGCGTTGGTTTCACAAGCATTCAGGCAAAGTGCTGACCACAACAGACTCCATGGTTGCTGAATTGCGTGAACACGGCTTTGATGGTGATATTCAATCCTGGACCAGGGGTGTTGATAGAACAATATTTAATCCTGATCATAGAGTTGAAACCTTGGTCAATGGCCCTGTATTGTTGTATGTGGGCCGTGTGAGTCGAGAAAAGAATCTAGATGATTTTTGTAATATGAACTATCCGGGCGCCAACAAAATTATTGTGGGTGATGGCCCATACAGAGAAGAATTACAACAGCGTTATCCCGACATTGTATTTGCCGGATACAAAACTGGTGTTGACTTAGCACGGTATTACGCCATGGCAGATGTGTTTGTGTTTCCCAGCCGATGGGAAACATTTGGCTTGGTCATGATTGAAGCCATGGCCTGTGGCACACCAGTCGCTGCATATCCGGTACAAGGTCCCGAGGATGTGATTGATCAAGGCATCACAGGGTACATGGAAGATGATCTAGCCACAGCAACATATCGTTGTTTGGCATTGTCACGTGAAAAGGTTGAACAAGGCAGTCATCGTTGGAGTTGGGAGCGTGCCTGGCATATATTCCGAGACAATCTCACTCCCAACGGCAAATGGTCCGATGAGGACGATTATGTGTAATCTTGACGCAGGTCAGGATCAATTAGTTGACCACGCATCAGGTATATGGGACTCTTACGATAGATCCATACATCGTGGAATGGATCAGTTAAAATTTTGAGACACCAAACTAGTGCAACTTTTCTGCTTTGTAGCGCAGTCAGTTGAATCATTCTAAACACAACACCAGCTGCCCCCAGCCATAACCAACCCATGCCCACACGATTTACAAATGTCATTGGATCATTGTCGGGTATCAACACATTCATCAACTCAGCATCAAAGTAAGCCAATAGGGGCACAGCCACAAAACATGCCATCAACACACGTTTGCGTTTCAAATTAAAACCAATTTTGATTTTTTCTTTGTATTCAAATGTGGCATTGTTGTATTCATCGTAGCCGTGCGGTTCAAAGAAAAAATGGCCTGCTTGTCTAGTGGTCATGGCAATCAACCAGGCAATATACGCACTTACTACAGGATCAATAAACAGATACACATACGCAATCAAAAAACTTGTGGCCGATATCAAATGTAAAAATTGATTGATACGGCTGTGATGGTAATAACGATGGTCGTCCCAGCGTTGTTCCTTGAGAGTTTGTAAAATTTCTTTCATATGTTTCCTTTGTATTATTTACTATATTTTGTTGTGTCTTTGATCAATATAACCAGTAAAATTACCATCTGGCGGGTTGACTTGATAGTTTTCCACACGTTGCAACAAGTTGGCGTAGAAACTATCTAACTCGCCATTCCATCGTCCTGTCAATCCTTTGATGGCATGCAAGCAATAGTCCCAGTTTTGATCCCTGTAGGCCTGCATCATGTCAGCATGTACTTTGAGATAGGGTTCCAATAGAGGAAAGTCTGCCAGTGGAACTTTTTCAACCACACAATAACTAGTGCGTTTTTCACTGTCAGGCGGAAATACAAAGGTATCTAGTTCCAGCACAGTGTAGTTGTCTGGCAGTGTGTCTAAGGCGTCTCCAAATATAATGTTCATGTGTAATCCTTTTAAATATGTATCATGAGTGTTGCATTTGATTTAATTTCTGATTTGCATCGAGAAACCTGGGCAGAATTTGATTGGACTGGTCGAGCCACAAGTCCTTACTGTATTGTGGCCGGGGATCTTGCACGAGATCGAGAAATTGTAGTGAATACCTTGCGGCATCTTGGAACATGCTATCAAGCAGTGTTTTATGTTGACGGCAACGATGAGCACCGTTATCATTACGATGATCTAAACGCCAGTTATGCCGATCTTGCTCGTCGATTAAAGAAAATACCCAATGTGGTATTTTTGCAAGACAATGTGGTAGTGATCGACGGCGTGGCTGTGGTAGGCACCAATGGTTGGTGGACCTACGATTTAGATCCGTCAATTGACGCAGAACAAACGTCATTGTGGTTTCAAGATCAATGTCAAATCAATGGTCAAGTTGCCAAGACTGTGGGCCGTATGGCCACAACAGATGCCACCTACATGACTACCAGTATCAAACGATTGCAAACTCATGCGGATGTTCGAAAGATTGTTTGTGTTACACACACTGTGCCTAACTCTAGTTTGATTGCACACGACATTGGCCTTGCTGATACTTTGCGATTTAATACAATGGGCAATGGATTCATGATGCGAGCATTGAGTGCGGATCTAGAAAAGAAATTGCACACCTGGTGCTTTGGTCACTATCATGGAAGTGTGGATCAAATACGTCAAGGTGTGCGTTTTGTCAACAACTGCAGAGGCCGGGGAGATACTGAGTGGCGCCAATATGTGTACCATCCCTTGCGCATTGTTGTAGACAATTAATTTACAGTTTCAGGTTCTAGTTTGATTTGCAGTGGATAACTTTGTGAACGTGCGCTGAGTGTGACTTCAATACCTTTTTGTTCGGCAATCTCATAAGGCAACACTGCTACAGTGGCTTGTCCTGCTTGATGGATATCCACAGTGATTTGTTCAGCAGTTTCAGCAGTGTAATCAAAATATTCAATCAAACTGTCTACCACAAAATCCATTGTGGTCTGGTTATCATTTAGATAGATAACTTTGAACATGGGCGGCTCTTTTACGGCCTCGGATGGTTTGATTCGTGTGCGTGTGTCGCTCTGTGCCATTTCTATTCCTTGCGTTATACACTCAGTGACAGCAGGATTGCTGTCACTGTATTTACATTATATTACTCTTTGTAGGTAATCGCAATGGTCTTTGGTTTGGCTTCTTCGGGCACTTCACGCTTTAAATGAATGCTGAGAATACCAAGCTCAAGGTGTGCATTGCTGATTTCCACGTGGTCAGCAAGAGTAAATTCCCTGCGGAAACTGCGTTCGCTGATGCCTTTGTGCAAGTATTTTGCAGTGGCGTCTTCGTTGTCCACAGTCTCACGGCTGTGCTTGCCTTCAATTATCAGGGTCTTTTTTTCCTTGGTAACTGTGAGATTGTCGTGCCCAAAGCCAGCCACAGCCACGGAGATCATGTACTCGTCATCATTGACTTGCACAATGTCATAAGGTGGATAGTTGTTGTTGCTTTGTTGAGCATTCACACGCATGAGATCATCAAACAGGTTGTCAAAACCAATACCAAATTTGTGAATTGCGGGAAGATCGAAACTGCGAAGGGTTAGAGTTTTTGTCATTTGTTTTCTCCTTTATTAAGCAAGATGACTTTTTGAAATGTAGCCCCACCATGGGCACTACATGTATATTTATAACACAAATTTCATCCTGTGTCAAAATATTTGGAAAAATTAATGTGTACGAGGAGGCAGTTGTTGGGCTTCTAGTTGCTTACGCCAGCGATTTTTGGCAGCACTGCGTTTGAGTTTTCTCTCAGTTGTGGGTTTGATGTAGAATTCACGTTCACGGAGATCGTTTAGTATGCCTGAATTTTGTACTTTTTTCTTGAACTTGCGCAGGGCTTTTTCAATATTACCGTCTTGTACCAGCACAGATCTCGCACGTGATTTATTCATTTATTTCTTTGAGCTCCTCAGGGATATTTACCTGATGAGTATCAATAGAAACGGTGCGAATACCATGTGTGCGATAACGTGCCAAGTTGTACATGTGCGGCAACAGCACACGTTCAAGTTCTGAATGTAGACCACGAGCACCTGTTTTGTTGGCAATGGTACGCTCTGCAATGAGATCCAGGCTGTCTGCGGTGAATTTTAAATCAATTTGATCACGTTGAAACAACCATTGATACTGGCTGACATAACTATGCTTGACATCTTGCAGAATGCGTACCAGGTCTGCTTTGCTGAGTTCTGCCAAGGCTACCCAACTGGGGAAACGTCCCACAAACTCAGGAATCATGCCAAATTTGATCAGGTCTTCAGGTGTGGTTTTGTCCAAGGTCACACTGGTGCTGTCTGCCACAACCTGTGCCGAAAATCCAATTGAGGTGCCTTTCACACGACTTTTGACAATGTTGTCTAATCCCACAAATGCGCCGCCAGCAATGAACAAGATGTTGGCTGTGTCAATTTCCACAGTTTCACCTGATGGATGTTTACGCCCACCTTGTGGAGTAATTCTGCATCGGGTGCCTTCTACCAGTTTGAGCAAGGCTTGTTGTACACCTTCGCCTGACACATCTCGGGTGATACTGGCACTCTCGCTACGTCGACTGATCTTGTCAATTTCATCAATGAATACAATGCCACGTTGTGTTCGAGCCACATCACCGCCGGCGGCTGTGTACAAGCGGGTGATCAGGCTCTCTACATCATCGCCCACATAACCTGCTTCGGTCAGGCTTGTGGCATCTGCAATCACAAATGGCACATCCAGGTAACGTGCCACTGTGCGGGCTAACAATGTTTTACCTGATCCAGTTGGGCCTAACATAAGGATGTTGGCCTTTTCAATTTCAGTGTTAGGGTCTGCATTGGCTATGCGTTTGTAGTGATTGGCAATGGCCACACTCAATACCATTTTGGCATGACTCTGCCCAATCACATACTGGTCCAAGTGCTCTTTGATGGCTCTGGGATCCAGTGTTTCATCTGTGGCATCTTTGGTTTTGGCCGGTAACTCTTCTTTCAGCAAGGTTTGGCACAGGTCCACACACTCATTGCAGATTGACACTTCACTGCCCACAATAAGTTTGGCCACAGTATCTTTGTGCTTGCCGCAGAAACTACAGTTGTCTAGGGTTTCAGATGTTTTCATTTATGATCTTATTATATAGTTTGTCAAAGTTTTTGTCTAGCCACTGATCCACTGACAGTGGATTCCAGAATATTGTGGATCTCAGTTTATTTAAATCCGCATGGCTTTCCCACTGATATTTCTCCACCATGTGCTCGGGCATGGATTCCGACACCACTGATACATTGTTAAATTTGCGCTGTACGCTGTGTGCAATATCCGCAAATGTGAGTTGAGTACCAGTACCAATGTTGTATACTCCGCTAGTGCCGCAGTCTTTTAACTGCATCATTGCTGAGATGCAATCATCTACACTGACAAAATCTCTTGTGCCCAAGCGCCCGTTATGATTCCACACCACAAGTGGTTTGCCTGCTATGGCTTGTTGCATGTATCGGCGTATGGGACTGGGCTGTGCTTTGTGCCCTTCGTTGCGTCCGTACACGTTGAAGAACCGCATGCCCTGCACAGGTACTGTGAACTGTTGTGCGGCGCACCAGTTGTCAATGGTGAGTTTGCTTACGCCATACATGTGCTGTGGTTGTACCGGACCCCATTCGGGACTGTTTGACCAAGGACCATACACACTGGCACTGCTTGCATAGGTAATACCACATCCCCACCGTTCAGCAGTTTGGATCCAGTCTTGTGTGTCCGTTATATTCTTGCGAACAATTTCCGTCCAGTTGTCAGCATTGGTTTCGCTGATGGCACCCATGTGGAATATCCATTCTACGGGTGTGTGGGCAGTGTAAGTATTTCCACGTGTGTCCCAGTCGAGACCATGCACATCATGGCCTTGGTCCATGAGATACTGCTTGAGTTCGCTGCCAATAAAGCCGCGGTCGCCGGTTACTAGAATCATGTGTTGATGGGTCGTACACGACGAGCAATGGCGTCAGCTTCTGCGTCACTCAACATGTCTGGATCGTATTCACCGCTGGTGAGTTTGGCAATTAGGTGCTCAATGTATGCTTCATCGTAAGTGTAGTTATCGGTCAAATTCTTGTCTACAACTATCCAGTGAGCGCCGTTGAACTTGTGCAACATATTGGGCATTTGATCCACACGCATGAATGTGTCACCTTTGATGGGATTGGCTGGGAAAGAGATACCAAATCCTGATGTGGGCTCTCTGCCCAAGTCATTGTCTGCCACTAGACCCATCCAAGGCAGTTGTTCAATTTTGCCAGCGGCCAACTTGGCACGTTCTTCTTTGATTGTGCGGTCAGGATTTTCTGCTTTCCACTGTTTGATTGCTGCCTTGATGCCAGGATTGTCGTGATCTTCCGGCTCAATGTCTTGTGCCACTGCATTCAGATAATCCTGATTGAATTCTACCGGGTGACGTGCTTGATTGAACTCAGCAACAACTTTTTCTACTTCTAATTCGTTTAGTGGATATGACTTTAGTTCATCATACATCCAACCTGGCGGATGTGGATCAACTGCTTCTTTCTCGTCGACTTCGTGATCAAATGTGTCTGCAGGATGTTCCCCAGGATCATTGAATAACTTGCTGGTCTCAACAACCTCTCCTGAGGGCAGTTCTGGTTCTGCAGTCGCACGTAGTTGTTGAACTTGTTCGTCAGTCAATGGTCCATCATCGGGCTCGTACGCAGGTTGTGATCTACGCTCACGTTCCCACTTCAAACTCTCTGTAGCGGCCAACACCATCATGATGGCCAGTGGATCAAACACCACAACCAATATGATAATAACCCAACGCACCGCACGTTCCAACAGGTTGGTATCTGGATTGTCACCATAGACCAGGGCCGCGATGTATTTGATTGGGCCTACTTCTGCTTCGACCTTGCGTACCTCGGCCGCAATAGGTGCTCGCTGTTCTGATAGCACACTAATTGTTTTCTGCTGGGATTCAATGTCCGCCAGTAGTCGTGCTCTTTCTTTAGACTGTGCTCGTCGTAGAGCCACTGCCTTGTCCGCACCTTTTTCGTCACTGCTTCGCCCCATAACTTGGTCCACAGCCTCATCCATCTGTTTGAGTGCTTTGCGGTTAGCGTCTATATTGTCCTTTGCTGTTTTGATTTTTTCGTCGTATACAGCAATTTTGGCCAACACATCGCCTGACACCAGGCTTTGATCACTGTGTGCTTTTGACAAAAAACCAAAGATGCCCATTGAGGTGATCACCATGAGCATGAACACTGCCGGCACCAGGTATATTCTCATCAGCAATCGGCAGCGGTGCCAATACTCATGCAACCATACTGTGACCGTGACCTTGGCCACTTCCAAGATGGATCCCATGATAATAATAGGGATAACGGCACTGGCAAAAATAGCAGTAAGACCCAGTATACTATACCAGGCCGCAACCACGCTCAATGAAAGAGCGGTTAATAGTGTGAAATAACTGAGGAACATAGATTTATTTATTGGGTACTACGCGGACGGATACGGCTAGTTTAACGGCCAACCATGTGGCAATCTTCTCATCCGGTACATCAAACCAAACCCAGAGGGTCTTGCTGTTGTCCCAGATCAAATTCTCCAGTCGGCGTTTGACGTGGCTTTGACCTCGCCAGTTGTGGTGAAAGACCTGATTGAGTTCACGTATTACTGCATACCATGTTTTGATATCACGCAACTCAACCTGAATACGGTGCATGACCAAGGGCGTTGATCTAAGAGAGTCAAGGGATTCAAACGTGCTCAACGCAGAGGTTTCAATTTCAACAGACATTGCTATCCTTCTCACTGTTTTTATCTACAAGGC
>Ga0114976_10001109_pt1 | contig 16690 bp, 17 predicted proteins | sample S_130805_EF_Meta_FD_87319 | JGI IMG/M metagenome (GOLD analysis project Ga0114976, IMG submission 87319) | Freshwater microbial communities from Lake Simoncouche, Canada to study carbon cycling - S_130805_EF_MetaG | ecosystem: Environmental > Aquatic > Freshwater > Lake | place: Lake...
AATATCTACTTGTTGATCTAACTGAGTTTTTCATTGGTTTTTTTGGCACCATGATTGCATTAACATTATTAGAATACGATATTAAATATACCACCTTCCCATTTTAAATAATTTTACGCATATTATTTAAAAACCTTAATCATTTTGAAAAAGAAACGGGGTCACTTTTTTTTTTTGGACATTTTAAAAATGTCCATTTTTGAAAAAGGCGAGGTAAATGTTTGAAAAACATCGATGCACCCGGTGATGCAGTAAAAACCGAAAAAACAAGAAAAATATGGCTGCATAAAAATTAAATAGTTTTACGCAAAATCATATAGAAAAAATTTCTGTCTATATTTTAGGCTAATAAAAAAACGCCAAAAAACGCCAAAAAACGCCGGCAAAAAAATCATCCGAAAAATCAGACCATATTGGAGCAAATATGGAAAATAATGAAATAAATGTGGCGCTGCAGACTAACAAATGGCTAATGGAGACTAATGAAAAAACGCCGGGCAAAGAATCTTTTATTTGTGACGATTGTCAGTTTATATGTTATAAGCGAAGTGAATGGTCTCGTCATATTTCAAGACAAAAGCATTTGAAACAGGTTGCGAAACCTGCTGCCAAACCGACCACGACGAATGGACAATTTAAGTGCGAATGTGGTCATGGATATAAACATATGTCGAGCCTTTGTAAACATCGTAAATCTTGCAATGCGTTTTCTAAGAAAGTTGATCCGCCATCCGAACCTATGCAGTCAGATAATTTATCTACGGAAATGATTATGGAGTTTATGAAACAAAGTAAGGATATGCAGAACTTCTTTATGGAGCAACATAAAGAACTCCAGACCACGATCGTGGAAATGTCGAAGCAAAAATCGGTAACCAACAATATTCAAACGAATAATATCACGAATAATAATAACTTTAATCTGAACTTGTTCTTAAATGAGCAGTGTAAAGATGCGATCAATATCGATGATTTTATTGAATCGCTACAATTAGACGTAGAAGATTTGAAGAACACGGGAAAGTTGGGCTATGTTCTCGGAATATCGAGAATATTTATCAACAGACTGAAGGAATTGGATGTGTATACACGCCCACTTCATTGCACAGACATTAAGAGAGAAACTGTATATATCAAGGATCAAAACGCATGGGAAAAAGAGAGTGCAGATAAGAGCCATTTAAAGCAAGTCGTCAAAAAAATCGCGAGGAAAAATCTACAGCAGTTACCCGTTTGGCAGTCACAGAACCCCGAATTCGTAAATCTGGATACGCCCGAAAATAATGAGTTCTTACAGATATCGTTGAATTCACTGGGATCATATACACCGGAGCAAGAGGAAAAGGATATTGATAAAATAGTGCGTAATGTTCTTAAAGAAGTGATCGTTGAAAGATAAAATGTTTAGTCACTATATATGAACATACGCACGGCTCAACAGATTTTTTATATTGTTGTTTTGATTTTACTGATACAATTTGTGTTTAATGGAAAACAAGAACGTGTGTAAAAATTGAATAGGATATTATGATTTTTGAATCATAATATCAAAATGGACCCTAAAACCGCTATCATCACATTCTTCTCTGGAAAAAAAGAGTATCGATCTCTAAGTAATTTTTGGGAGGCCGATATCGAAATCTATCACAATTATGAAATTCGGCAATATGAAAGCGGAGAGCACGCATTTCATGGCGAAAAGTATATGCGCATTTCCGATTATTGTGCCTCTGAATCTAGAAAGGCAGAACTGATAAAATATGGCCAAACTTTTATGAAAGGATCTCTTTATAAAACAGGCGCGGAAGTAAAAAGAGTAGGTGGAAAAAGGGGTCTACGACTGACAGAAAATGAACTATCTGTTTGGTCAACTATTTGTATACAGGTGCAAAAAGAAATATGCATATGGAAATTCAATAACTATGAAGAAGTGAGAGAAGATCTAAAAAAGAGTGGCACAAAAATATTGGTCCATCCTGCATTACGTTGTGCTGAAGATAAAATAGAAAAGACTGCGTTTTGGGAAGGAAAGGGAGTAGTTCGAGACGGTGGTTTAGTGATCCTGGGAAAAAATATGTTAGGGAATATATGGATGTCATTGCGTTAACAAAACTTTCTGTGCACGTAAAGAATGCTTAAAATCAGTTTATGCAGAATGCCTTTAAATTTTTTTCGCGATGCAGAAATGTAGGAATAGAATGCAGCAAGTCGATCTGGGTTCGTTATAAAGTCATCAAAATCGTATTCGTCCCAAAAACTAAATTGTTTCTTATATCTAGCAAATCCGTTTCTTGATGAATAACCCCATGCTAAAGCAACCACCTCTATAACCCATTGGATCAATAAAGGTTTTCTGATACCTTCGTCACAATAATCTAGTAAAGCACTATCCATATTCGTTTGGAAGGTTTGCTGATAAAATGGACACATATCCGACATATATTTTGCAGGCGTGCCCAATTTTATAAATTTTAAAAGAATATCGAGCGGTAGTTGCTTTAACATTGCATTTAATCTTGACGTAGAAAAGCCACAGATTATAAAAGACGTTTTCCAACCTGGATAATATGTCCAACATGGATTATCTGGAGTGGAGACATATTTATGAAATAGATACTCTACGCCATAGATTCGCTTGGAAACAGAGTGATCGATGTATTCCAAACAGACAGGTAAAAGATCTTCGGGCATTTTATCCAATGTCATAAGTGCGTCTGTCTCATTTATTTCTTCGAACATCTCGTTTTCATCATTATCATAATGATGACATACATCATAATAATCGTCGAGCCCTTGATCAATCAAATACGTTTTATATCCATGCTTCTTGAGTTTTCGTGAAGCAATCATAATACTGCTGTTTGTTTATTTTCAAAATTATTTGAAAGAGTTATTCAATTTTGTGCTTAAAAAAATAAAGTTGTATACATTTAATCACAATGTATACAATTGTAACACAACTACTGCAGTAGTGCAGCAAAACTATCATTTAGAAATAATTTATGCAGTTACTATATAATGTCAATCACTTTAACGCCCGCACAGCAAAGCGAAATCACTGCCTATATTAATGCATATAGAGCCAAACACCAAGCCCCTCCATTAATTTGGGATAACACAATTGCAGGCGTTTCCAACCAATGGTCCAATTATTTATTGACCAATAAATTATTTGAACATAGTAATAATTCTTCTTATGGAGAGAACCTGGCATATTTTCAAGGGTATGGAACGGATGTCATGACATTATTGAAGAATTCGGTAGATTCTTGGTATAACGAAGTCGTTTATTATAATTTCAATACCCCTGCATTCTCAACAACCACCGGCCATTTTACGTGTTTGGTTTGGAAATCAAGCACAAAATATGCTATTGGCATTTCTATAGATAACGTATCTAGCGCAGCAGATATTGTTATGAATACATCGCCACCTGGAAATGTGATGGGGCAATTCGAGCAGAATGTGTTACCAGTTTCTTCAGGACCTGTTCCTGGTCCAAGTCCTGTTCCTGTTCCTGTTCCCGGGCCCGGGCCCATTCAAATTGATAAGAATGAAATTGTGAATGAACTCTATAACATAATTACAATGATACAGGCAGGGGCGCCTAAAAAAGCAATCGCTAATTATATTATTAACGTTGTCATTGAGATTAATTCGGCAAAACAATTATCAATAAAAGACAAATCAGATATTCTTAAAATGTTATATGGCGTCTTGGGTCAAGTTAGATCTAGAATTAACATTCCACCATTGAATATAGTTACCAATATAAATACGATTATTAGTAAATTGATTTCTTTATTATAAATGTTACCTCACTAATGTATTGATATGTACCACCTTGGCGTACTTATCAACAACTTTGACAGGTACCCACTTCTTAAATTTATTATGAAATACACATTCCATCAATAAGACTTTATTTAAATCCACATACTTATCCTCATTCATGTTTTGAAAATCCTCCTCGTCATCACTTTCCTCGATATAATCAATATTTTTATTTTCGCGGATCTTTCGAAACAGTCCATTCAAAAAAACGCTCGATTTATAATTGGGAACATAGGCAACATTATAATACACAGGAATCTTATTTTTCCCATAAGCAAATAGATGATAAATATCATATTGAATATCGGCAGTCACTTGAAATACAGTGGGGTATTTATATTGAGGTTTATAAAAATCCATCGTAATCGGAATACTTTCAAACTTATGCGACGACATTTTCTTACAATCCGAAGGCAATACAACACTGTTTAATTTGCGTGTTAAATATACATTCAAATAAGGCATGGTTACATTTAGTGTCCTATATTGAATATGATGCGGCACATAAGCAGTGGTTTTCAAAATGACATCAGGAATTGCAGTGGGGCATTCATCACCATCCTTTAACGCCACTTCCCACATTAAGGGAAGTGTGAAAAGCATATCGGAGACCGTTGTAAATTTCTTGGGCGTAGATTGCATGAACTTTTCCAAGAAGCATAGTTTCTCATGAAAACAGGATTTCACTAAGGGGATCCCCTTATAATAAAAGATATCCTCAATCACAAAGCATTGCGAGGAATTTGTCTCATCTGCATAAAGAGTTCCATATAAAATAGTTCCTAAGGATAGCGAATCCTCAAACTGCAAGGGAAGACGCTTTGCGGTAGAAATCCTTCTTTCTTTATTTAATTCAAACAAATAGCACACATCTTTATCTTCGTGAAACGTAAACCATGTATACACTTTTTTCCCACTTGGAATAGCCAACGCAACATTATATTCAGAAGAAACCTTCTTATGAGAGTTCGTTTCATAAGGAAGTTCAAACGTAGGGAAACGTTTCATCAATTGGGCGATTTGATTCGGATAGAGATTCATAATAATCGAGACTTTATGATGAATCAATATTATAATATCACAATTTGTTTTTATATATTTTTCGTAAATATATTATCAAAGCGAATTCATAAATGCAGTGAGATCTTCCATCATATTTAGTTTTTCGTCTTCGGGAATAAACTCTTGTGCTGGAGAACTTGGCTGTTGTATTTCCTCTATGATTTTCTTATACTTTTCAATCTGCGTGTTTACTAAATCCTTCGTTTTTTTCTTACTATATGTATCTCTCAAATAGTTCCAAGATAAATGGATTCCATAGATCACGACCACGGAAATGATTATATTTACCAGGATTAAGAATAAAGAATTTGAGAACATGAAAATAGAAGATATATATCAATCGTAGATATAGATTTTATTTATTCTACGTGTATATCCATTTCCAACTAAATAATAAAAAAATCTACTTAAATAAATTGTTTAATGTTAAATTAAGGATGTCTCAGATTACGATTTTATCCGTTGAAAAGCCCGGCAATATTAAAGAGATCAGTGTAAAATCTATCGACGAAAGTGAATTATATAAAAAAGCAGGTTTCAAAACTCCAGAGGGTTTCAAATGCCATGTTCAATGGGCCATTGAAGATTTAAATAAGAAGTCGTATTGTATTGCGGTATATGGAAAAACTACGGGTCGAGCGACCCAAGAGAATAAGTTTGAATTTCCGCCACCCATTGATACTACGCTTTTCTTTGGCAATTGTATTATTGTAAATAAAAAGGGAGATAAAATCGTGAATCTCCCAGCCGAGGAGTGGGATTCGATATATGAATATTTATATGGCGGATTTGAGGACCTAGGCGATGATGAAGATGACGAAGATGAGGATGAAGAAGATGATGATCTACCAAGAACAAAAAGCGGTTACGTAAAGGATGATTTTGTAGTAGACGATGATGAGGAAGAGGAATCTGAGGAAGAGGAATCTGAAGAAGAGGAGGATGACGATGATGAAGAGGAAGAGGTATATAAGAAAAAATCAAAGGCCAAGTCTGTAAAGAAGCCACCTGCAAAAGCCAAGAAGGAAACAAAAAAGAAGTCTGCGGGTCAACTGTTGGAAAACGTATTCTCGAGTTTTGCGGCGGCAGCAGAAGAAGAAACCTATTTAGATTGTACAAGCGAATTAAGTGAGGAATCCTATGTATAAAAAATTGAATATCAATATGTAACATAGTATAAAGATATATTGACATAAGCATAAAATGCATAAGATAGAGAATCCAGAGACTTTCAGAAAAAACGTCCATAAAAAGTTCACACCTATTCTTGGAGATGAGGCCATAAGTATTAATTTGGAAAAAGGCATTTATAACTACGCCATCAAAGAGGCAAACTCCCGGAAGATAATCAAGAAGTGGGAAAACCCCTATTTCGCACAGATTTATTTGGATCGTCTACGGAGTATTTATATTAATCTGAAGAACGAGGATCTCACAACTCAATTAAAGAATAAGGAGATCGCACCACAAACATTGGCGTTTATGACCCACCAAGAGATGAATCCAGATCATTGGCGAAAGATGATCGAAGATAAAATCAAGAGAGATTCGAATAAGTATACGACACAAAAGCAGGCATCTACGGATATGTTTACTTGTAAAAAGTGTAAATCAAAGAAGTGTACCTATTATGAACTTCAAACACGAAGTGCGGATGAGGCAGCGACGTGCTTCATTACTTGCTTGAATTGCGGCAAAAACTGGAAGTCTTAAATGTGATTCATAAATCGCGAAAAAATTGAATATCTTTTTTATAGGTGTGAACTTATAAAAAAGAAAGGATGTCGTGCATATCGATATTTATACCGAATATTGTGCCGGGTGTTTGTGGTGGATACATTCCTATTTCAAGGATAACTCCGAACACACAAAACTTTATTCATAACGCGAATATTAGGAAACCTGGTAGCATATTCATAGCACCGACAGAAAAATTAAAGAACGACCATATTCTTCTTCGTAATAGACCTGTGTGGAAGTTATATAATGATTTCCTACGTGCCAAGTTGATAAAAAAACAAAGGGAACAAGAAGCATTAGATGACTATTTTATTGGGAGGATATCGGATGACGATATTGACGAATTATATAGATGAAGCATTATGCCAGTATTTCTAGGTCCGCGAATCTCCAATATTCGCATCCGCCATTTGGAATAGGACGTTTAATAATAAAGGGGATTTTTTTCTCTTCAAACTCCTTAAGTGCGATCAAATAGCCATCAATCACAGTTTCGTCTACTTCGACAAAGGGCTTGCCGCCAGCATTAATCTGCTTAGCGCGCTCACCCAAGATCCTCGCCTTTTCGTATCGTGTGATAAACGGAAGCGTTTTATGAAGAGGGTCGATGATATTACCATACTCATCACGAACAACACGAGAAAGCATATCGATCTCCTCGTAATTATGCGCTTGTAGTTCTGGATGGAAATCGGAGATGATCTTTTCTTGGGTTAGAGTATCGAATTTTTGTAAGTAGTTTTCGTCATCCTCATCTTCATCCTCATCTTCATCATCTTCAATCTGAGGAAACGGTTGTCTCGCAATTTCGCCATCTCCTGCATCTCCTAAAATAGCGTCTTCGTCATCTTCGTCATCATCATCTTCCTCCTCTCCCTCATCCTCTTCTGCTTCAGATTCAGGCATTTCACTTTCGTCATCATTTGCTTGATCTGCAGGCGCATCTTCTTCCAAGTCTTCCTCCTCCTCTTTTTCTACTTCGTTTTCTAAGTCTTCGGGATCCATTGTTATAATAAAATACTCAGAGTTATTTCTAAATTATTCTAGATGGATATATTCAATTTTTCTACGAACAACTATTGTTATGTTTGTTCGTTCGTCTTCCAGGTCGTATCACATTCGCTGCAAATATACAAGTACTTCAAGTTATCATCATCATATCTCACATAGATCACTTCCGTGGGGTTTTTACCATCTCCCTTATTGGTCACGCATTCGACATTGGGGCATTTCATGTTATAAATGCGAGGGAGTGTGGGATCCAATTTCGTATATTTGTTGATGATATGGTTAAATTTCTGTTCCCCTTTTTTCAATTGTGTGTTTAATACACAAACGCCCTCTTCGGTGATCGTCTCATCCTTATGTTTACAGTTACGGCAGTAATAGGTCAATTGATTGGGATCATCCACACTGATCCCAATGTAGTACATATTATCGCATTTCACGCAGAACTTCATTATATATTACGGCAATATTTGTTTATACTGGTTCCTTTTGATATATTTTTGTATTCAATTTTTCTAACAATGATATATATAATGTCAAAAACACAAACAGTGCCCAAAACCTCGATAACTACATTTTTGAGACTAAATAATAATTAACAGCAGTTTCTTTATAATCAATACTCTTTTGATGAGGCATATAATTTAATTAGACAAATATGTATGTATAGTTTATATGGTAACTTGCTGTTATATTTTGAGCGATGACGATAAAACGAAATATTCTGAAAATATGTCCGGATGTAATTGTGTTGAAGGAAATAGAGACGAGTTGGTAGAGCAAATTCAAAAGGATAAAGAATTTTGCAGGGATCAAGAAGCAATTAGTCACGACTATTTTTGTGACACTCTTAAAACGGCAACCGTTATCTATATAAAAAATGAGGAAAACAATATTTTAGGTGCTTGTTCTATTTATTTATCAGAATTTATTAAAATTATTGGTATATGTGTCCCCCCCTATAAAGAAGGCAGTATAAAAGGTATTGGAACATTATTACTTAATAATGTAAAATGTATCGGGAAATTAATAGGTGCAAAACAGATAACTCTTATGATAAACTCAAGAGGACCAAGAAAATTTTATGAAGACAATGGATTTGAACAATTAACAACCTTCGAAGAGGATGAATATGATATAGATGTTAATGATACTGAACATGCTATTATGATATATAAATTTCAAACAACAACAAAAAAAAGAGGAACAAAAAAAAGAAAAAGTGTAAAAGGTCTACAAAGGAAAGTAATACATGAAATGAATCAAACTACGCCTCTTACAAGTGCGAAATCAGTAGGAAGCGTTAGAAAGCCAAGAAGATCATTAACGCCTAGAAAAACAAGGCGTGTAAAAACACTATAAATCGCGTAAAAAATTGATTATAAAAAATTGATTATGGAAAGGTAATAAAAATATCCCAAGTATATATCCAACGAAGCAATGGAAGCATCACTTTCCACTGCATTGCTCGAATCAAACATCATACCAAATGCAGGCAGTTATAAGGACTTGAACGATTTCCTCTTCAAACATATCTACCAAAAGGGCTCCACAAAGGCTATCACGAATACGCGGATCGCGGATAAATCTGGCACCATAAAAGGTGGCTCTTATCATGTCCCGGATTCTGAATATCCGACCTTTTTGGAATTGTATTGCAAAGAGGTCGTTACAGGTAAAAAGAAGGAGTATTTGACAGAGAAGCAGCGAGATAATGACGGGCCAATTTTGATAGATTTAGATTTTAGACACGATTATGAAGTAGACGAAAGACAATATACAAAGGAGCATATTGAGGACCTCCTCGATGTTTATTTAGAAGAATTGAAGTCTATGTATCAGATGGACGAAGATACCAAATTTTCCATCTTCGTGCTCGAGAAACCGAGTGTAAATCGTCTGATCGATGAGAAGAAGACAAAGGACGGTATCCACTTCATAATTGGCATTCAATGCGATCATATTGCACAGCAGATGTTGCGCGAGCGCGTTATGCATAGAATCCAGGAGGTGTGGGCCGATTTTCCCAAGACGAACACATGGGATGATGTGTTTGATAGTGGAATTACGAAGGGCAGCGTAAATTGGCAGTTGTATGGTTCTAGGAAGCCAGGCAATGATCGTTATCAGTTGACCCATGTCTACGAGATTTCGATCGATTCTACGGATAATGAGATTGTACGTGCGGAGATCTCGGTCGCCCAGTTCAATGTCGAACGAAATCTCCCGAAATTGTCCGCGAGATATAAGGATCACCCTTCCTTGTTTATGAAGAACGATTTTGTTACCAAGTACGAAGCATATAAAAAGAAGAATAAACTTGGTGGTGATACGAATCATATGCAGTTGGCTGCAGGTGGGGGCGCCGCAATGAAAGTGAATTGCATGGAATCCATATTCGATGATTCGCGCAGCATTGCGAGTATCAAGAACGCGGAAGAATTAGAATTCGTATTGAATCATTTCTTGGATAGTTGTGCGGAGTCGCACCGCGATTATGATTTGAAATCGACATATGATTATGTCATGATTTTGCCCCCGTCTTATTACGAAGATGGAAGTTATAATAAGTGGATTCGTGTCGGGTGGGCACTTCGCAACACAAGCAATAAGTTACTGATTGTTTGGATCGCGCTCAGCGCAAAGGCGAAGAATTTCCAATATAGTGGGATTGCAAACCTATGTGACATGTGGCGCAATTTCGATCTTCGCAATCAAGGCGGTCTTACAAAACTATCTTTGATTCACTGGGCGAAGACGGACGCCAAAGACGACTATGAGAAGGTGAGACGCAATACGATTGACTACTATGTGGAGCAAACGATAAAGACCTCATCGAAGAAGGATAATGATCGCTCTGGATGTGGCGATTTCGATTTGGCGAACGTCCTCTATCAATTATATAAACACGAATATGTTTGTGTGAGCGTGAAGGCGAATATTTGGTATCAATATAAGAACAATCGCTGGCAAGAGGTGGATTCAGGCACCACGCTCAGAAAGTCGATCTCAGTGCAATTGCGCGATTTATACAATCAGAAGACGATTGGCCTCATGAACACGATGACAAATGAGGTTGCGAATGGCGGAGATGCGTCTCAGAGCAATGATGAGTCAGGGAAGCCCAGATCGATTCGTATCCTGAATATTTGCCAACGCTTGGCCAACACGAACGATAAGAAGAACATCATGACAGAAGCGAAGGAATTGTTCTATGATGGAACGTTCTTAGGCAAGTTGGATAACAATCCGTATTTGTTATGTTTCAAGAACGGAGTGATCGATTTCAAAGAGAAGACGTTTCGCAAGGGTCAACCTGAGGATAATATTTCGATGTGCACGGACATTGATTATGTCACATTGAATCCGTCGGTTCATGGAAAAATTATGGCTGAGATTAATGATTTTATGAATAAACTATTCCCTGTGAAGGCTCTTTGTGATTATATGTGGGATCACTTGGCTTCCACATTGATGGGAACATCCACGAATCAGACATTCAATATGTATATCGGCATCGGCCAAAATGGTAAATCTGTATTGGTGAACCTGATGGAGAAGGTGCTCGGTGGATACAAGGGCGACGTTCCACTTTCCTTGGTCACAGATAAACGTGGCAAGGTGGGTGGCTTGGCCCCAGAAATCGTACAATTGAAGGGAAAGAGATATGCAGTGATGCAAGAGCCTTCGAAGGGCGATGTGATTAATGAGGGTGTGATGAAGCAATTGACCAGTGGTAAGGATCCGATTCAAGGTCGTGCTCCGTACATGCCTCAAACGATTTCGTTTATTCCCCAGTTCAAATTGGTAGTGACTTGCAATACGCTGATGGGCGTGAAGTCGAATGATCATGGAACTTGGCGCAGAATTCGTGCGGTGCCCTTCATGTCTCTCTTTACAGAGAAGCCTGTAGATGGCGATAAGGATAAGCCCTATCAGTACTTGTTGGATAAGCATATTGATGAGAAGTTCGACGAATGGAAGGAAGTATTTGCCGCGATGTTGGTGCAACGTGCGTTCACAACGGGAGGCGTGGTTAATGATTGTGATATTGTATTGGCCAAGAGCAATGAGTACCGCCAGAGCCAGGACTATATCTCCGAGTTTATTCGTGATCGCATTGCAAAGGACGCTACTGGCCGTATCAAGAAGATGGAGTTGAATAACGAATTCTCGATGTGGTTCATGGCCAATTATGGTGGCCGTGGCCCAAGTCCAAAGGATCTCCATGAGTATATGGATAAGGAATTTGGCCGTCAGCGTAACCAAGCCTGGTCTGGAGTTAAGATCAAATACGATAATAAGGCTGATGGCGGGGCAGATAGTGATGATAATACTGATGGAGGAACGACCGTTGATGATATTGGAGTGGACGACTTGTAAGTATATGAAAATAATACAAAAAATAATTTTTTATATTATTTGAAACCATGCAGGATTATTTGTATTGCCCCCACGTATTGATTGTATACCTGAACTCGCCAGGATTTACTCCAGAAACACTATGCGGATGTGTATAATAAGGAGGGAAAATAATCGCCGACCCCTTTTTTAATCTATATTCAACTTTTTGATTGGGAAAAAGAAAAATGCCCCCGTGATAATCGTCGTTTAATAACAATATCATAGACAGTGTTCTCGATTCGCTAGTATCAGAGAAAACATAATCGATATGTTGTTTTGTTCTACCCCATACTTTTCTGAAAGAATAACCGCAATCACGCGTGATCTCTATGGTCGGTGTTAGTTTTTTGGCGATAAAAAAACATTTGTTTACTGTTTTAAAAATTTTTTTATCCACCTCTTGATACTTAATGTCATTTTTTGAGAAATCTGATAAATCCATTCGAAAACATTCTACGTTATTTTTTGCTTCAGTGGATATTTCATCTTTTACTAATTGTGTTTCGTCGATTATTTTTATATATTCTTTACATTCGTCGGCTGTGATGACGTTCTCGATGACAAAAATGTTTGGATCCAATTCAACGATGTTACAATCCAAAATCTTATGTTTCTTATACGTATAGTATTTGATCATATCGTAGTATTTTTTTGCGAATGGTTTCAAATGCTTATAGATGTCAACAATGTTCCATGAAACGACAACCATCGCTGTGCTAATCGTATAATGATTAAATAAATATTTAATCATTGATTTATGAATGGATATGTAGTTAGTTTTTTATATGAGTCTTTGTAAAACTAATTTACAAAAGTAGAAACTGTGGTTTCAAATCACAAATATAAAGAGGTTGTGTCGCTGCATATATCTAGGCAAATAGTTTTATTTTTAAATTTTGTTGTCTTGTAATATACCATATGGCGAAACATTGTTGCAAGCGTCATTGCGATGACTATTCATCTAACGATGAACAATCCGATCATTCTTCCGGGTCTTATTGTAAAAAATGCGATCATTACAAAAGACGTCATGAACAAAAGAAAAATGAATGCTCTAGAAAAACAAAGGTCTGTGATAGATGTCGTCAAATAGATTATTCTTCTAGTGATGATTCTGACGAAGAATTCTCATCTGAGTATAATAAAAGGTGCGTCTGTAAAAAATGCAATAAACCAAAGAAATGTTCCTATTGCAAAAAATCTAAGACACGCGACTCTCGATCGAAACAAAATAGTGAAGCACCAAAGATAAAATTATGCGAAGACGGTAAAGATAAACAATCTGGTAAATGCATTCTTATATCTATAAATTGAATTTCAAATTACATCATTTCGCAATATTAAACTAGTGGTTAATATTGCGAATATTTTAAAATTATTGCTGCGCTAATCTAGCCAAAATTATTTTTCCCGTAAAAAAAGTTATATTAAATAGTATATATATAATATAATTATTATATGCCCAAAAACGACTGTTATCATTCTGATAGCGACTGCGATCATGGTTGCGAAAGAGAGTGCAAACCAAATAGAAGACGTTCCGATAAATGTTATAAAAAACCCAATTGCGAAAAACCCGCCCGTTGCAGAGATGGAAAAGATGGCAAAGATGGTAGACACGGACTAGATGGCAAGGATGGTAAGAATGGCGAAAATGGTAAGGACGGGAAGTGCGGCCGTGATGGTAAAGATGGTCGTGACGGCGAAGATGGCAAAGATGGAAAGAATGGCGAAGATGGCCGCGATGGTCGTGACGGAAAGGATGGAAAGGATGGGCAAGATGGTCAAGATGGTCGCAACGGTGAGGATGGTAGAGATGGCAGAAATGGAAAGGATGGAAGTGACGGAAAAGATGGGGAAGATGGAAAAAATGGGGAAGATGGTCAAGACGGGGAGGACGGGTGCGATGGTCCACGTGGTTGTGATGGACCCACTGGACCCCGTGGATATAATGGCTGCAAAGGCGACGTTGGTTGCACAGGCACAACAGGACCAACCGGTCCTCATGGTCATAGAGGTTGTAGCGGCGATGATGGCCAAACTGGGCCCACCGGTTCTGCTGGAAGTGATGGATCCACTGGACCCACAGGATCTAGTGGAAGTGATGGATCAAGCGGACCAACAGGATCAAGTGGACCAACAGGATCAAGCGGACCAACAGGATCAAGTGGACCAACAGGATCAAGTGGACCAACAGGATCAAGTGGACCAACAGGATCAAGTGGACCAACAGGATCAAGTGGACCAACAGGATCCACAGGACCAACAGGATCCACAGGATCCACAGGACCGACCGGCACTAAAGGTGACAATGGATCGTCAATACTATTATTTGTATTTGCAACAAGCGAAAGCGTCGGCAATAATGATTATATTGGTAGTGGAAATTCGTCATCTAATATAGATAGAAATACTATTGTTGTGCCTATCAGTTGCACTGCTAGTAAAATTGCATTCAGCATTAGAGAGTTAAGAAACACTTCTGGACCATTAACTGCTACGCTATTTGTAAATAAAATTGCTACTAATTTTTCTGCTACAATCCCTGACGGGAAAACGTCGTTTAGTATTGGATCAACTGGCAATTTATCATTAAATGCTTTAGATATTATTACTATTAAATTAACATACGCAGATAGTGGCTCATTAATCAACGGTGTATTAAGCAACGGAGGTGCATTAAGCAATGGCGCATGCATAAGCATAATAGGAACAATGTAATTTTGGTTTTTTATCATAATATAAAACCAAAAACTAGAATTTGGAACGAACGAAATCATATACTGCATAAATTCCTGTGGGTTGTTTCACATCCCCGTCCTGTATTCTATCGTCGTCTGACGTATTGCGTTTATAACCAGCAGTCAATAAATTATCCTTATCATTTAATTCATCTGCATTATATGGTATACCGTTTATAATAGAATAGAAATAAGTCCATAAACCATAAAAGAATTTTTCAAACGTATAAATATAAAGTGGATAGCATCCAATAATTATAGTTATAGCAAGATGATAAATTAATTCGTATCGGGTTTTAGAATAATAGGCCATGATCAAAAACAAGAACACGAACGCATAGAATGCCCAAAATAAAATGAAGTTAATATACACAAATTTGGACGTGGTTTCTTCTCTATAATTGGATTGTCTATCATTCTCCATAAAAAAATTTTTAATATCTTCTATCTTTCCTTCGAGAACAGAATTTTCGGTTTTGATAGAATCATAGTATTTTTGCATAAGATCAATTCCCGCAGTTACTAACCCAGCACTATCAACGGCGACTTTATTCGCCTGTCTTTTTGATAAATCGTTCGCAGAATCCGTTGTTTTCATAGTATTCGTCTTATTATTATTTATGCTATCAATTGTTATTACATTCTCTCGGTCAATTCTCGCTTTCTCATCCTTGGTCTGTTTAATCAAAATATCATATTTTTTATATACTCTCGATTTAATATCATCAAATGTGGGAAGACTGGCCAAATATCCTCTCAATGCAGCAATCCTTTTATTATAATCGTCGATTCCTGCGTCGTATTTTCCATTCATATCATTTACAATGCCAATGTTACCGTTATAATTATTCAGAGCCCTGATAAGATCGTTTTGTTCATTTACAACCTGGCGTAAATCGTGAACAGTTATATTATCTTGACAACATTTATGATGTTCACTATTTCCTCTTCGAACATAATTATGTGCCCAATCCGTATAGACGCCATAATTAAAATCCTTTGAAACTTCATTTGCACGATTCGGCACATAATCTGGATTCGGAACTTGTACTGTTTCATTATTGCATCGTTCCCCCCATCTAACTCGCCACCCATAGTATATCGGAACTTGTCTACAAACTCTTTGCGTCTTCCCTATCGTGGCTTCTCCTTTTCCTATTGGATATTCAAATTTAAGTATTGAATCGTCCTCCACGTTCCATGGCATAATAAAAAATAAACCTAATTTATATAAGATTAGATTTATTTTTGAAAGATACGTACTAAACCTTTCAGCGTTATAACGTCATTTATTCATATGATATTTTAATTATTGGATAAATGAGTTTCCAAATATAGTTCAAATAATACTGGATATAATAAATAAAGAAGGGGTAAAATATAAGAATGGTTATCATAGCAAGTTTGGAATAGAATCGAATATCCATTTTTGCAAAGTAATAAATCATAACGACGACAAAAATATAATAAACGACCAAAAAGAAATAGTATAGAGATGATACATAATCGGCTTGATTCGTTTTATAATTCGTTTTTTGCCCATCGATGGAATAATTCTCATTCGTATCGTTTATTTTTTTATTCAATGAATTATTTTCAGAACGGATAGCATCATGATAAGCATTCACTGCCTGTTCTAATCTACTTTTAACCTCCGTATTACTTCCATTCACTCTATTAATATAATTTCCCGTTGTGTCGATATATTTATTCGTAGAGTCCAGTCCGTTCTTCAGATTTTCTAAAATAGCCAAATTATGATTTAATGTATTCAGAGAATTTTGAAAATCCTGTTGTGCCTCTTGTAATTCTTTTTTTTTAGTACCTGTTACTGAATATTCATAATCCACGTTTTGTTTTTTTTTAATAGGTATGTCTTTTTTATATAGTTGTTTTATTTG
>Ga0114976_10001110_pt1 | contig 16680 bp, 23 predicted proteins | sample S_130805_EF_Meta_FD_87319 | JGI IMG/M metagenome (GOLD analysis project Ga0114976, IMG submission 87319) | Freshwater microbial communities from Lake Simoncouche, Canada to study carbon cycling - S_130805_EF_MetaG | ecosystem: Environmental > Aquatic > Freshwater > Lake | place: Lake...
CCGCTCCCTCAAGTTGAACATCTGCGAGGGCTCCGACCTTTAATCCCAACCCTCCGGGTTTACCGAGCTTGAAGGTTAGGTCAAGGGTAATTGGCTTCTTACGGGGTGACACGAAGTTTACTACGTAAGGCTTCTCACTGAAGTGAAGAATGGTAGTTCCTTCTGGAAGGATTGCCTTTCCCTTTGAGGTGACCTTGGCAAGGTGCTCTCCGGAAATAACCATAGCTTTCAGTGAGTCCCCATAGGTAAACACTAGTAGGTACTTCCGAGTGGTTACATCTGACTCGGGTTTTGCTAGGAGTACTTTTGAATAGGAAGTGCTGAGGGTTCCTGTATAGTTACTTGGTAGTTTTTTCAGGGTACCGTCGGCAGTGAGGGTGATAAGTTTGTCAGAAGATTGAAGAACGAGAGCACCACGGGGACCCGGTGCCTTTGCCAATATACCCTTTTCTGTATCGACTTTAATGTATCGTGGCTTTGGCACACTGGGAGTGCGAGGTTGGCCTGGCTCGCTTTGCTTTGTGGAACCTTCGGGAATGTCAATGAGTTGACTCCTGCGGGGTTCGCCGAATTTCTTCGAAATTTCTTTAATCTCAGTGAGCATGTACTTGGAGCGAGCTGGTTCACTCTCGATCAGTACTTTGAGTGCCTCCAATCGAGAAACCAACTCAGCTGACTCCGCAGTTAGTTCTTCTGAGTCCAAGTTAGTGAGAGAGCGAAGCTTCATCTCAAGGATCGCACGAGCCTGTTCACCAGTGAATTTGAGTGCTCGGTTTGAGACAAGTTCAATGAGTGCTTCCTTTGGAGAAGCAGAGGCGCGAATAACTTTGATTACTAAATCTAGTTTGTCAATGGCTTTGATTAATCCGGAGACGATTTCGAGGCGAGATTCTTTCGAGTCTCTCTCTGCTCTGAACTTTCTTTCTAACACAGACAGTCTCCAAGTTTTCCAACGAGAGATAACTTCTGCTGTGGATAACTCGCAAGGTTTCAGATTGTCAATGACCAACATCTTTGCTGAATACTTGGTGTCAAGGTCAGTGTATTGGTAGAGTTGGCGTTGGATGAGTTTGGCGTCAGCGCCAGGTTTTGTAACCACAGTGAGACGATCCCCTGAGCGATCACTTTCGTCAGTGACTTCGGTAATGTTTGTTAGTTGGCCCTTGTCGAGTGCGTCTTTAATTTGTTGGCCGATTTTTTCGGGATTGGTTTGGGGTGGCAGGTTAGTGAAGGTGAGGGTAGTTCGTTCCTTGGCCCTGCCTGTTTTCTCGATAGTTCCTGTGGTTACTTTGGCGCGGCAACGGATTGGCCCAGAACCAGTTAGTCGGTACTGTGCGAGACCGGTATCACTGACGATGTCACAACCTGTGGCAAAGTCTGGGTTGAGAGGGTGTCCGTTTAGTAAAGAGTCGCAAATCTCAGAGAGATTGTGTGAGGGTAACTTGCAGGCATAACCCACACCGATACCTTCTTGTGTGTTGAGGAGGATTGCGGGGATCTTGACATTCAGTTCCACCGGTTCTTGGAGCGAACCGTCGTAGTTGTCCATAGTTTTCCAGATGTCACTGTCATCTAACAGTGTGTCCCAGGCAAACGAAGACAGTTTGCATTCTGTGTATCTGGAAGCCGCTGCTGAGCATGTGGAGTCACCAAAGTTGCCCTGGCCGTCGATGTAGGGGAGGAGGTTGTTCCAAGGAGCAGCCAATGTGACGATGGTGCCATAGGCAGAACCGTGGGGGTGGTACTTTCCCATGACTTCCCCTTCGACTCGAGCCGACTTCATGTAGCGCCCGTCAGGTCGTAATCCGAGTGACTTCATGGCAGCGAGGATGCGTCGAGCCGCAGGTTTGAGTCCGTCTGTGAGTGAAGGGATTGCTCGACCGACAATGACAGACATTGAGTAAGCCAGGTAGTCGTCCTGGACCTGATCAGTGAGGCTCACACCAATTGTAGAGGGGGTCATACCGAGGGGTTTGTTCATTTTATTATAGCCGGCCCCGAGGGTTGGTAAGCCCCTCGAGTAGTTTTGTTTCGAGGTTTGTGAGGAAAGTCCCATAGTCAATGTCAGGGAGGGGAGGTAGGCGGCCTTCCAGCACTGCGAGGGTGTTTACAAAGTGAAGAAGTTTTGAAGTGGAGATTGAGGGAGTAACTCCAGGGGAGTCATCCCAAGGTGCTCGTCCATTCCCAGTGTTTCCATAAAAGGATCGCCAGGGGAAACTCATAAGAAGTTTAATGGCCACACACTTTTTACCAGGGAGACATCGGAATCGAGCCCAGGTGCCTGAACAACTTTCATCCCAAGGTTGTATGTCCCCAACCCCATCTCCATAAATGCGAATGGCGAATGGCCCGTCATCACAAAAATCAATGTAAGCTGTCCGAGTATCTGGTGGTTCCTTTTTAGGAGTGGGTCGGCTATAGCCAGGAACCCTTTCCCAAATTACTCCGTGAGTGCGGACAGGGCGATGGGAACCATCTGGGAGTTCGAACCATTGAGAAGGGCAGCGTTCTGAGAAAACGAGTTTGAAGTCCAGTGGGATGACTTTGTGGAGTCTTGCATTGAGAGTAGCCATGCTTGAAGGAACAATCATTGCAACTACATCTGCAAGTTGCGTTGACTTTTCTAAGAATGCAAAAGCAAGTTTGTTATTGGGACCGAAAGGGGGATTGGTTATGATGTAGTCATAACTGGGAAACTCCGATTCGAGAAAGTCTTGCACTGTGTCAGGTTGTCGAGAACCCCACTGGTTTAAGTCGTTCGTTGACCAGTTCAACTCTGGGCATGCATCAGGAAATACGAACCCCCCAGCACAAGGTTCGAGTGCGGTGCGTCCAGCGAGGTTGTACCGAGTGGCGAGTTCTGCAACCAGCCACTGGGCAGTCTCAGGGGAGGTGGCATAGAACTCATCGAGTTTGGCAGAGTGCTTGCTCATTGTACGGAGGGTTTTGTTTAGTATAGGGTGGGTGTGCGAAGTGTAAATCCCCCCTCTGTCTTAACCTTTCCTTAACAGTTACTTTTCAATTTTTCTCAGAAAATAATTTTGTGATTTGCAATTTGTTCCGAAAAGTTTTCAGAAGTTTTTTTAACTTTTCGAGGGGACCCAAAAAAAAAAATTGGTGGGTGGGGTGGATTTTCACCTGCATACTGGCCCTGTAGTCCGCCTCAAACCCCGCCACTCTCGTAAATCTCGTCACCCTCGTAGTGGGGCCCCACTCTCGTGAAGGGGGGTGGGGGGGTCGATAAAGTTTTGAACACAACACAATTACATTTTGTGTGTGTGTTTGTTTGTATATTTAAATCAACACAGTAGTGTACACATTTTTTTATTGATGATTGTTTTATCAAAAACATTTCAAAAGTTTTTTAATAAACTTGTGTGTGGATATTTATGTTGAGGATGTTGTGTGTGTGTTGTGCATAGTACAAATGTTCTATGTGAATCAATGTGTGTGTGTTCGGTGTGTGTCAATCAATGTGTGTTGGTTGGTGTCATCATCTGTGTGTTGATGTTGTTGTATAGTACATGTGTTCTATGTGTAATTATCTGACACAATGTGTGTGTTGATTGTTATTGAGAAAACAGTGGGGCGGGTCGGTAATCCGCACTCCCCCCTGTGGGGGGGGGGTAGTGTGGGTGGGGGTAGTGTGGGTGGGGTGTGGGGTGTCAGGGTTACGGTACGTATGTACTGTCTGGTACCCCAGTCGTAGCAGGGGGTGTGGGGATGTCATTTAGTGTTTTTTCCTGTTCGGGGTGGGTTCAGGGGTTTTCCTTCCTACTCCCCCAGTAGAATCGCCGAGAATACTCAAGTTATACTTTGCTCGCAAAGTTGACACAAAAAAACCTCGGAGTGACCCGAGGTAGCGTTCGCGTGGTAACCAAGAAAACAAAACAAAAACTTAACTACCACCAAGGCTCTAGGTAAACAACACCCAGCATTTTAACTCGCGGCGGTCACTCGCCGCGTGCGTAACCTAGGTGTTATCCTGAAGGCAGGTGTTAAATGTTTCGAACTGTGAGTCAGTAATGAGATCTTGATATACTTTCACCTTGGCATCTTGGAGGCACATGTTTACAGTTTCCACACGAGAGTAACCAATCGAGGGCACATTCGTCATGAGCCCATTGTCAAAGGCCTTGAAAGATGGGGTTGCAAAATATAAACCAGCAACGAAAGATGCAACCGTTGCGATTGAAGTTGAAGCGAGACAGAAGAAAAGTGGTTTCATAAAAGTTGGAGAAGTTGATTGATGAGAGTATTTTTACTGGGGGGGGAATCCCCCCTAAGTGTAACTTAGCCAGGGTTTGCAGTTCTGAATCTTACAGGGTCGTTTGCAAAGAGTCGAATACCCAGACCACGATTTGATCCAATGCAACCCTTACCTTCGTAGTTCTCATCCAACTCTTTACAAGTTGCAAAGGAAAGTTTGACTGAGGAAGGTAGACGACGAGGGAATACTTTCGAGAACTGAGCAACAACCTCGGACTCAGAGTTCAACCAACCATTCTTCGTAAAGTTGGCTAAGTACAGGGAAACAATGAGGTCGAGTTCAGCCTCTGTGTATTCCTTGTTAACATCGTAGTCCGAATCTGTGTTGGCTACAAACTTACCTTGAGCACTCGTTGTTGGGAGCTTTAAGTATTGTGCAGGGGTGATTGTTTCCCCCTTTGCATAGTTTAACCTCTTACCTTTGGAGGTAACCACACTGAAAGTTGCAGTTGAGGTGTAGAATCTGGGTTTGGTTTGGTTTGTCATTTTGTGTTTGAAGTTAGTGAACATTTTGTGGAGGACCTTGGGTGGTCTCCCACCTTTATAGAATAGCACAGAACCCTTGGTTCCACAAGGGGGTAAACCCCCCAGTTTCGTTCGGTTTACCGAACCTTTGGTTAAATGTTAGCCAGCAACCTCTACAAGTTCTTCGAAGGAGGAAAGGTAAACAAAGTTTCCGTCAACCCAGTTGGAATACTCTGTACCTTTTGTGTCACTTTCTGTAAACTCCAGTCTGTCAGTGTCACCATCATAACTAACAGGAACAAGACCAAGTTCGAGGTCTCCAAGAATAACTTTTTTCCAACCAATTAAGTCAGAGTTAAACTTTTCACCTTCGTTGAGAACCACTTCAAAAGAAGAGTAGCGAAGTATATTTTCCTGACCTGAACAGTCCTCAGAAGGTTCAGTCAGGAGTTGTAAAGTTTCTTCATCAGTTGTTGTTGAAGGAACAATACAAGTTGTCGTAACTCCATCCACTTCAACTTCGAACTCCGAACCTGGGTGTAATACAGCTTCGTAACCTTCGATGTAATCGAAGTCGTCTTCGTTAGCCTCAGCTACAGGTCCTAACCAGTCAACAACTGCAACTGAGGAACAGTTGTAGAAGTTCAGGGTGGCGGTTTGGGTTTTTGTGGTCAAGGTGGTTTCTTTTTTCATACTAGTAGTATGGCACAAAACCACCAAAACCACAAGGGGGTAAACCCCCCAAAAAGGTGCGGTTTACCGAACCTTCTCAGGTCTGTCACCATGAGTTCATTTGTACCATTGGACCAAGTTATAACCTTACGGTGATTAGTTGATGGCCCTCAGTGTTATTCTCTCAGCGATGAATACACTGATTTCGAGTGACAGTTCTGGGTCAAGTGTGACCCCTTCCTCTTCAAGAACCTCATCAACTGAGCCTTGCAAATTGTCAACGAGGAAGTCAAAGAATTCTGGTGACTGTGAAACTTTCTGACACACACTGTCAATGATTGAGTCAGCGAGAGCTTGAATTGATTTTTGTGATAACATTGTTTTGATTGTTGTTTGGTTGGTGAAACTAAGCTACTATTGCTAAAATCTCTTCCTCAGTGAGTTCTTCTTCATCGTCGTAACCGTCAGAACCTGTATCAATTGTAATCTTACCAATGTAAATCGTTCCCTCAAAGTAGCTACAGTTGTAGTGATCTAACTCTTCGTCGGACTGATAAAGGTGGCCAAGACCATTACTCAGTGCTTGATTGAGTGCCTCAGTGTCAGTAATGTTATTTACAAGTATTGCACCGATTGTACCTGAGTCAACACTGTAAGGTTGACCATTGAGGTCGTTGTAGGTACCGTCACCAAATGCGGTGTTCATTAGAATGTAATCTCGACCGTCTTCAAGAGAGAATGTAATCTCGTCTTCGTCAGCACCGTTGATATTGTCGCAAATTTCCTCCCACTCGTTGGTCATTACGTAGCACAAGTCGCCGACGTAGTAAACATTTTTGTTGATTTCAGTTGTTTTGTTTTTCATTTTGGTTTTTGGTTGTTTTTGTACTCTTTAATATTACCACGAAACCCTTGGTTTCGCAAGGGGGGTAAACCCCCCTAAAAGGTGCGGTTAACCGGCCCTCAGCCCACCTTGCTCCCACAGTTGTTACCGTTGCCACCTCGAATCTTTACTCCGGCCGCACGGTAACCAGTTGAGCGGTAACCGCTAGTAAAGACGAGTTGGGAACGTTTGGCCTTGGCGGGAGCCAATTTTGTGAATTTGATTTGTCCTTGAATGTCAGCAACAACAAGGTCAAGTTTGGTGCCAGTGGCGGCGAGAGTTGAGATTGAGTTTGTCATTTTGTTTTTGTTTGTTTGAAGATAGTGAACATTTTGTGGGGGTTGGACCTTGGCCCTCTCTCCACCCTTTAAGTAAACCACAAAACCAGGGGTTTCACAAGGGGGAGAACCGAACCTTTTGGTTCGGTTTACCGAACCTTGGGGTTTGGGTTTGGGGTCTGGCCCCGAGGGCCGAGGCCGTTCCTCCACCCTTTAAGTAAAGCACAAAACCCCTGGAAAAACAAGGGGGTAAACCCCCCAGTTTAGTTCGGTTTCCCGAACCTACCCATTGTTTTGTCCTTGAGCACAAAATATGTCGTTACGGTAGTTAGTTGTTGTGCTCCTCTACATTATTGCGTAGCCGACTGTTGAAACCTGAAGTGAAAAGTAAATCACCTTTGTTGAGACCCCCTTTTGTCAGTGACGTAAACACAACTTCACCTCTCTCGTGTGCAAGTAACAGGTCTTTTGTTGTGCCAGTCGCGGCCAACTTCGATAGATTTTTCGAGTCGAGCATTGTTTATCTCTGTGTTATTTATTGTAGGGGGGCGCTCGATGTTGTAAACTGTTCTCCGTTGCCTGTCTTTTGAGGGTGGGAAGTGCTAAAATTGCGAGGATTTTTCTTGAAAAGTTCTCTTTATTTTGTTATCTATCGTGTGTGAAACCAAAAGACCTTGGACCCCGAGGTGGGAAAAGTTTTCGGGGTGGGTGGTCGAAAAGTGGGTAAATCCTCCCTCCCCAGTATTTTCACCTCTGTCACAGTCAGGGTTTTCAGCTCACTTGTCACATTTTCTGCCACTTTTGAAAACCCCCCCCCTACCCGAAAAGTTTTCACCCCCCTGGGTCTTTTAAAAACTCAGTCTTCCTCCTCCTCTTCATTCTCCAACAAGATGTAGCTACTTACCGCCTCAATAAACTCACCAGGTAACTCAGACAAATAAACATTTTTCATCGCCTCAAGTTGACCTTCAAAATCTACATCAAGACCGACTTCAACATCACTTTGGAGTTGACCCAACCCAATGAGAAACTGTTCTTGACAAAAATGTAACCAACGCCTGTAAGAACTTGGTGACACCTTCCCAGGCCAATGAGGACTGATTGTTCTTATCCAAACAGGTAGTCCATCTTTTTTAATCTTATTCAAAAGTGACTCTGCCTTGAGCACAGCATTACTCCAGTTGTCAGTTTCAAGTGCATTCACAACTTTTTGCAGCTGACTTTTTGTCTTCAAGAACTCAGCTCTCTCTCGACCTAACTTTGCTTTTGCCTTTGGAACTGAGTTTGCACCAATGAATCCTAAAAGTTCAATTTTCTCGTCATAATAACGCAACCATTCTTCTCGGTTCATTCTAACTCCTTTTTCATTAACTTATTGGCTCTGAGAACTGCATTGTGATAATTATCACACCCCAGTGCTTTCATCAGAGCACAGTTTTGGTCATCAAGAGTACGAATTTTTCCCTGCAGTGTTTTGACTGATTGAATAGCATTAGGTACAGTATTACCTCCAGGAATGTGACTAAGAAGCAGTTGCAGACTTTCAACAACCTTTGTTATATCTTTTAAAGCTTTTTCACCATAACTTGGTGAACTTACTTCAACCTCTAACATTTAAATTTTGTTCAACTGATTAAGTATAACTAATCACAAATAAAGTAAACCCCACCCCTCCACCCCAAAACTTTTCGGGGTTGGGGGTCTCCTTACGATTTTTAATTCAAACTTTCCTGAGAAAGTGTCATCCAACTCCGCCACTGATTTGCACCCACAACCCTTTCCAACTCTGCAACCACACTCTCAGACTTCACTGGCTCAAGACCATTTTCCCTGAGATCTTTCCAAGTTTCAACCTCATCGTGCGGCCTGTAAGCATTGAAAAATGGCCACAGTTTGGCCTGCATTTCGTCTGGTAAAGTAACACTTCGAAGCAGAACAAATTCGTCCTCAGTCACTACCAATGACCTCGTTGCTTCTTGTTATTTCTCAGGCCCCATACACAGTCTTGGAAATCTTCCCACTTCTGATCTTGCAGCCAATCAACCTCCTCGACACCCACATTTATTAAACATTGTGTCACGATTCGAGATGGAACTCGACCAATCCCACTCACATTTTGCATCTGACCAAATGTGATTAACCCTCCCAAAATCAACCCAATCATTTCACAGCCTCACATTTTATCTTCAGTGACCACTTGTCTAAATTTTCGAACAAATCAAATTCATAGGTCTCACCCAACCCTGTGACTACCCACCCAGAAAAACACTTTCCGTCGTCAGAAAGTAAAAAGTTGTTCCTCCGACTTGGGGGCAAAAAGTCTTCGTCACTCACACGAATCGCACCATCGAGCAACTGAGTGTTCAGAGTTTGAATGAGAAAGTCACTCATAAATGTTCCCATCTCAGTGTCGTCACAGTCAGCAACTTCCTCCAAGTGACTGTCAAAGTTTTCAAAATAGTTATCACCTGTCATCATTCGTCACCTTCAGGATAAAGTTTCCAACCGTCACTATGTATTCCCATTTCCTCACATCGTACCTCATAAACAATACGCTGCATTAATCTTAAGTCCATCGACTCCACTGCTTGAATAATTGTCCTTCGAATTTGTTCTGTTTGAGTGTTCATTTTGTTGTTTGATTGAATAATTGTTTGTAGATTCAGTACACTAACTGAATAACTTTACTTGACACTGGTTCTAAGTTAAACCCAGTCACAGTGTAACCTAACTTAATCCTCTCGTTGAGTTCAGCTTTGAAGTCGTCCATCGAAATAACATTGGTTGACATTGTGTCAACACCTTGAAACTTGAGGACTTTGTACATAAACTGAGTTGAATCTTCGATTGGAAAAAAGTCACAAACCATTGTTGGTTCATTGTTGAGCTTGGACAGAGAAGAAAGTTGCATTTTGTTTTCGTTGGGTTGTTTTTGTACTCTTTAAGAATAACACAGAACCTTGGTTTTAACAAGGGGGTAAACCCCCCAAAAAAGTGTGGTTAACCGAACAAGGTGTTTGGGGGGTGGAGGGGCAACACTGGGGGGTAGTACATTTGTTCCAGTCAGGGAACCCAGTGACAACAGGGGTTCTCAGGGTGTTATTTAGTGTTTTTTCCTGTTTGGGGGAGTTCAGGGGTGTTCTGTCCTCCCTCCCACCTAAAAAACCAACAAATCACAATGTGGAAAGAACTGTCTAAAACTCCTCAACCATCGAACTCTGTGATTGTGGTTCAAAGTTGTAATCGTAACTCAACCCATCAGCGCACACAATGTGATTCCAACCAGGCATATCTTGTGTTAATTTCAAGCGTCTCTTGGCCTCTGATATATTGTCAGGCATGAGATCTACTCCATAAATCATGTTGTTGAGAACATGTTCGGCATCGTGATACTCTGAGAGTACCTCAAGTAAGGTAACCAGAAAGTTACCATCACCGCAAGAGTTGTCAAGAAATGTTGCATCGGGATCCTCAAGTTTCTCAACAGGAATCTCTCTTACCATTTGCATGCAGAGATCCATTGGAGTGAATACTTCGCCTGTTTGTTTTACTCGTTTGGTTCCACGTTTCTTTTGTTTGTCAATCTCAGTTTGTACAGTTGTGCTCATTTCAGTAGGTGGACTCTTCCCATGTTTTAATGTAGTTAACTTCCTCTGGAGTAAACTCCAACTTTACAAACATTTCCTCATCACTTTTACAAGTGAGCAGGTCAGGCATCAAACTCCAAAACATTGGTGCAATGAATGCTGCTTTCCCACACCGATTGACTGCAAACCTCATCACCAAACTGCGAGAGATTACCCAAGCTGCATGTTCTACATCTGCGTCACTGTTGAACACTAAAAAACCACCATCATTTTGCTCTGGGGCCTCATTTTTAAAAGTCTTGAGGGCGTAAGGTCCTCCCTTAGATTTGTCAGGGTGCCAAGTTCCAATCAAGCGACTAACATACAAATACTTACCTTTGGGCTCAGTCTTCTGACGAGAAAATGGCATTTTGTTCTCAAAACCAAAGATTTTGGCAATCACTGAGTAAGCCAAACGATCATATGAATCAAGAGGAAACACAGTACCTCTGGGAACATCAAACTGCTCACCCTGAAGTTTAACAGTTACCGACTCAGACTTTTTACCTTTGGTACCCACATAGTTGGCAATCACTGTACCAATGTTGGGAAACATTGACTCGAGACCAAACTCAACATGACTCCAACCAAGTAACATTAAAGGTTTTTGAGCTCGTGACATTGGCTGAGCACCTTTTGCAGGTGCGAGCATGGAAAAGAATCCCCCATCTTTGAGAACCTTGGCCGCACGTTGCATGAAACAAACATAAAAATCAGAGTATTTACTCTTGTGATACGGTGGGTTACCAATTACAACATCAAACTTCATTTCAGGTTCCCAAGTTAAAAAATCAGCTTGTACATAATTTACACCAAAACGTTTGAACATTCCTGACCCAAGTTCATAGTACATTGGATCAATTTCCACAGCAGTTATGTTTTCAGGTAGGAAACCTGCCTGGAGAGCAGCATTAACATAGGTTCCAATTCCTGCTCCTGGAATACAAAGTTTCCCAGTTGTAGGAATTCCTTGAAACTGTGACTGAACTAATTCCCAAGGAGTAACACAATCACTGGATTGATTCCAGTTAAATACATCCAGAACGGTATTGTAAATAACTGTTGCCCTCTCGGGTATAGTGTAGGTTTTCATAGTTGTTTGTAAAGTCAGTTGAGTACAGTAGAAAGTTTAGCATCCAAAATCATATGAACCTGCGAAACAGAGTTACTTACAACTCTCTCATTCACCCACCCAGAATCAATTGCTGCTTGAAACAAATCAGGGTGACAAGCAGTGAGAATCTCAAATTGATCATAACTGAGTAACTTTGGAAGAGTAGAAAGATGCTGATCAAAGAGTAACCCATGAACCACAACATCATCAATTCGTTCAACAGCACCCTTGATTCTCAAAAGTGTTTCTCGTTTGGCTTTTGCTTCCTGATCAACTTCCCCAGGTGTTCTGGTTAGTTGCACATTCCCCTCTCTGTTTGTGCCATTCTCATTGAGAACCAACTGCACCTGTTCTTTGTTCTCAATTTTTTTAAGATCAGAGAAAGCCCACATCATCGCCTCCCAATCAGTACCCACACGAGTAGAACTCACAGCGGCATTTGTAATAGCCTTTGCAGAGGCCGTTGCAACATTCCCAAACTCCAAGATACCTTCATAAGAAAGTTCTCGGGTTCCATTGTTGAATTCAAATACATCTGCAAACTCAAGGAAAGTTTTCAACACATTTCCCTCGCTTTCTTCATCGCCCACAGTCGCAGTTACTGAACCCATTTCCACAATTGAATGAATCGTTCTCTCAGGCACAAAATCAATTACTTTCCAAGATTTACGCTCAGTAGAACCACCCCTGAAAGCAAACTGCACCCAAAACTCAGCACTCTGGTACTCTGTACCCTGAATAACTGTATCCCACTGAGGAACAGTTACACCAACAACATTCGCCCACACAGTGAGACAAATCGTAGCTCCATTCGATTGCACATGATTCAATATCTCTGCTTGATTATTACCAGAATCCCCAGTGATTACCAGGGGAACAAAAGGAGAACCAAACTCCCTCAAAGTTTTTGCAAACAGGTAACAAGCATCTACTTTTGGTAACGACATCACAATGTGTCGAGAGTCGTGAAGCATTTTCTGACGCTTGTGAACTGTTGTGTGAGCGAAAAACTTTTGAAGAAAAGCTTGCATTGAACCAGGATCTTTCCATTCTCCATCAACAACAGTAAACACATTCTTCAGAGCATCAGGATCATCTCCATACACAGCATCTTTACTCTGAGCATCATAAGTTGCAAATACAAGTTGCATCTTGGGCATTTTCTGAGCCCACTCTGCACCCTGACGTTTTGCCTGCTGCTCCTCAACATAACCCCACACGAACACATTTTCGCGAGGGTACTTCCAGATGGTTTTGTAAGCTGTGCCGCTAATCTCAAGCAGGCGCTTGTAGCTGAAAGCGTTCTTCAAGCGGTTGAACTCGTCAGATTCGCCTCCAATGTGGCACTCATCGAGCGCCAACAAATCCACACCCTCGGGATACAACTTCTTCAGCTCTTTGCTGTAACCCAGCTTCTCGCTTTGGCGTTGAACTGTGCTCACCAGCAGTTGGCGCCGCCCAGCAACTTGCGAAACCTTAACCCTATCAACCCAACCAGACTCACTCAGGTTGATAACATCCCACTCGTGAAACACAGTGAAGGTAACAGCATCTTTCAACCAACTGTTACTCGCTGAAGTACGGTAACTAACTACCACCACTGATTTGTAATCAGCCTCAGTAGCAGCCAACAAAGTCATCGCAGACTTGCCAGAACGACACTTGGCGAACAAACAGAAATCACCAGTTGTGGTGAGAAACTTCTCCACAAATGCAAGTTGGTAGGGTCGTGAGACTAACTCCTGGCGAATTGGGGTGGCTACCCCCTCAACAAGGGCGGCGTATTCGTACACCAGTTGTTCAGCATCAGACGCTGTAATTTCAAACCACTCAGTACCAGCTCCATCGGTTTGACTGTAACCACGAGCGCGTAGAAAAGTGTGAAACTGTTTATCAGTGAATGAAACCTGAAACTCACCATAAATTGTGGGTTTTTGCGCAGTGGCAGTACCCATTTGTTGCTTAATTCGCTCCTCTGCAGTATCCTGGGTAGTCTCACCAATCTTTAACATTGGGGTGCGACCCAGTGCAATTTGATCCTCGTAGTTGGCAGCAAAGCTGTAAAAATAAAGTTTGTTTTTCATAGTTTTTTAGTTGTTTTTGTACTCTTTAATAATACCACAGAACCCTGGTTCTGACAAGGGGGTAAACCGAACCAGAAGGTAGGGTTTACCGAACAGTTTACACAAGTTTATTTCTTAGTTAAAAAGGTTTCAATTTCTTTTTGTACAGTGGCGCTCATTTGGTCTCCAGATACTCTGTCATTATAGCCTGTTCCTGCTTTGTAAATCGTCGGGGGCCATAGTCTAATCCATTGAACAAATTGTGATAAACAGTGGGCTCAATGCTGGTGGCTTTCACAAAGAATCGAACATGTAGTTGAGAGAAAATTTCTCGAGCTTCTTCTGGTGTGATGTTGATGTGAATCTGCTCATACTTTTCACGAACGGGAGCTTCACCCCAGGGAATTATAAATTCTTTTCCATAACGCCGATTAACCCTCTCAGTCATTGACCACCCAATTTCAGGTAATTGGTTTCCGTCTTTGATGTGAATACAGCTCACTTTGTTGGACCCTTGCTTGAGCTTCCCCCACACGGTTTGAAACACTTTCAAAGCGTCCCCGTCAAGGTCAACAATGAAAGGTATTTCCCTCAAATCCCAATCAGTACCGTTCAACGAAAATGTGGTGGTTTCCGTTCCGGTTTTAACGCCACTCCAAACACAAATTTTTGTCCCAATGTTGGGGAACCAAGTTCTTTCAGCGCCAGTGATAACCTCATTCAACTCCACGCCCCGAATAACAGAAAAACGTTGAGAAGGTCTCTCACTGTTGACGGGTTTCAAGAAGTTGTACGGTGTCACCATTGAAATGTGCCCGCCTTCGCGAAGAAGCGAAGCGGATTTCTCAACAAACTTCATCGCCAAATTCTTCCCACCAACGGCCAACGTGTTGCCGTTTTTAGGTAGTGAATAAGGCGGGTTACCGATTACAACATCAAACTTCATTTCTGGTTCCCAAGTTAAAAAATCAGCATGTACATAATTTACACCAAAGCGGCTAAACATTCCACTCCCCAAGTGAGCATAAGCAGGGGAGAGTTCGACAGCATAAATATCTTCAGGTTTTACACCTTGTTCAATCAGTGCAGTAACATAACTACCAATACCAGCCCCAGGGACAAGAATTTTTCCGCTCAAACTGGGTAATGAATTGAGTTGGGCTTTTATAAGATCAGGGGGAGTAACTATGTCGCTTGACGAGTTGTAGTTAAATACATCGACAACGGTTTGATAGATAGTCCTTGCTCTCTCAGCAATAGTGTAGGTTTTCATAGTTGTTTGTAAATTAGTAACCCCATTCGCGACCATCTTCGTCGTTGCGATAACCCTTGTTGGGGTCAATCGAACCACTTCGAAAGTAGGCACGATCTGCACGATCTAACTCAGGATCTTCGCGATAGAGCCAGTCGTAGTACTCAGGGGAGTCAGGATTGGGAGTTTGTGTTTTGTTTGTCATTTTTTCCTTTGGTTGGTTTTCTACTCTTTAAGAATACCACAAAAACCCTGAAAACACAAGGGGGTAAACCGTACCAAAAGGTAGGGGTAACCACACCTTGGCGTTACTTGATGCCTTCACAACCTCTACCAACTGTGGGCAGGTTCAACTCCTGACGGATCTTGCTGCCTGACTTTTTGTTGACTATGTCTTGGTTTAATTTTTCCGCCACCTTGTAATTTTTATTTAAAACATGACCACCATGTGCGAACATATAAGTTGACATTTCTTTGATTTCTTTCTTGACAGAATCGGGCCAGACGATTTTAGGATTACGTAGAGTTTTGGAAGCTTGAATATCAGCTTTTGCTGATGCTTCTTCAGTTAATCTCATCCTGAGGTCAAGTTGAGCTACACGTTGATTGGCATCTGCAAGGGCATCTGAACCAACATCATACGTTAATGACATCTCATGGTCGTATTTTTTCTTGAGTGCATTCCAATAGTCATCGTGCTTGATTGCTGGACATACGGCACCTAGGTAAACCTTGCCAGCTTCTTCAACAGTGAGTTGCTTGGGTAGGCTGTCGAGGTAGGACTTAGCGTAGGGGAAAGCCGCAGCAGCAACGAGGCCGAGGCCAGCGACTGAGAGAAGAGTTTTTTGAAGGAGTTTCATAGTTGTTTCTTTGTTCATAATAGTAGTATGCCATAAAACCCCTGAAAACACAAGGGGGGTAAACCGAACCAAAAGGTGCGGTTAACCGACCCCCTCGTCAAAGTCTGCTGAGTATTTTTTAGCTTTCCACCCTTTTACAGTTCTACCAGGATAGAGAGAACTTTTAGCAACAGATGAACTATCTAAGTTGTGTTCCTTACAAAAATCTGACAGTTGTTCCACAATAAACATCTCCCCTGCTGGAGAAGTTAGTAACCAAGTTAAAGTGTTTGGATTTTTTCTCTGAGCTATTTGTTGTGCTCTCACACGACGATTGTGACCCACTCGGTCGAAATCAGGAGAAAACATTCCAGTTTTTTCAGCAACAACTTTTTTGGAATGTTCGCTTGAGGCTCTTCTTGCTGGTTCAAGTTTCTTTCTTCTGGCAACCTTTTGAAATAACTTTCGTGCTTTTTTCTCAAGTAAAGTTCGAGGTTGACCAATTTTCATCTCAACAATTCTCAACTCTTTTGCCAACTCAACAAACAAATCCCTCTCAGCTGCTTTTGCTGTGACGCCCCACTTTAAATACTGGAGGCACATTCTTTTACGAATAGAAAGTCGTGACTTTGTTTTAAAGTTATTATTTATTTTGTGATAAGTATCAACGAGATGACGTCGCATTTTTCAGAAAGGTTTGTTGGAGTAGGTGCCAATAATTGTATACCCAAGGCTACGAACAAGGTCTAAACTTTCTTTGTTACCTGGTAAAAATTGCCAAAAAGTTTGCCCACCAGGGGCTAAACAATGTATCCAGATTAACTCAGACATTTGACCCCAACTTTGGTTACTTTTACCTCTTTCACTTTGAAAATGAGACTTCTTCATGATACTGTCGCAAGGTTTTCTGTGTAGCATTGTAAGAAGTTAGAACCCCAGTGTGGTAAGCTCCGCTGTCAATACATATTCCACCACCAGCTATTTCGTAGGGGTGTGGTGCCATGAGTGGCGAGTGTCCAAAAACAATTGTGTTTAACTTGTTGGTCCAAAGTTCAAACTGTGGTCCATAAGTTAGGAAGGGTTTCCGTATCCAAACCAACTCTTCAGTTCCCCCATCAGCAACTGTAACTGCAGGATCTTCACCAGGAATAACACCAGCATGGACAAACATTGTGTCACCCACAGTCATATAAAGTGGCAACTCTGCAATCCAACTTGC
>Ga0114976_10001111_pt1 | contig 16675 bp, 13 predicted proteins | sample S_130805_EF_Meta_FD_87319 | JGI IMG/M metagenome (GOLD analysis project Ga0114976, IMG submission 87319) | Freshwater microbial communities from Lake Simoncouche, Canada to study carbon cycling - S_130805_EF_MetaG | ecosystem: Environmental > Aquatic > Freshwater > Lake | place: Lake...
AACTGGTACGGCATGTTTTTTCCGGCAAAAACACCGGCAAGCATCATCTCGCGCTTTCACTCCGAGATGACGAAGCTGCTGAACGATAACGACGTGAAGAAACTGATGGAGAGCCAGGGCGCGGTACCGCTGGGCAACACGCCAGAAGAGATGACCCGCTACCTGCAGCGGGAAATCGAAAAATACGCGAAAGTCATCAAAGCCTCGGGCGCGCAGGCGGATTGAGTCACAGGCCGGTCAGTACGGCTGGCCGTCCTTGTGCTTGAACACCCACTGCCCGCCCTCAAACAGCGCCTGCAGATCGTCATCGGGATAACTCGCCGCATCGCCGGTATTGCGGTCGCCGACCTCGAGATAGACAACATCCGCATTGCTGCTATTGACGAGATGATGCCCGTCGCCACTGCCGGATTTGAAACCGGCGCACATTCCGGGTGACAACGGCGTTTCACCGGCGTCCGTGATCAGTGTCGGCGTGCCCTGAAGAATGTAGATGAATTCGTCCTGCACGGTATGTGCATGGCGCAGCGCGGACATAGCCCCGGGGGCTAGCTTCGTCAGATTGACGCCGAAGTTCTTCAGGCCGAACACATCGCCCAGCGGCCGCTTGAACCGCCCGGCGACCATGGTTGCAAACGGTTCGGGGTAGTTGCTCTGCTTCGCTTTCGGCGGTGCGTCGTGCGCGGCAATCGCAGTTGGCGATTTAGGTGCGGTCATGATGGACTCCGGCTCAACAGGAGCCGTCATCTTAACCGCTCCTGCTGAATCTTCCGGACCGCGTCTAACCCTTAGCCAGCCCGTTCCTGCAGCAGCGTATTCGCCTTGAGAAGTTTCTCATCAATGGTGATGCCGAGACCGGGCCCTTTGGGTACGTTGACGAACCCGTTCTCGACCTTGAAATCGCTTTCCGGGCACAACGGGTCTTTGGCATTGGTATTCAGACCGAACACAAACTCCGCAGCACCCATCATGCGCGACGCCGGTGTGCTGGCGTAGAAGTGTGCGCCGGCGGCCGCTTCAAGCTGTGACTGCACCGACAACCCGCCGCAGTTGAGCTGGATGTTGGCAGCTTCAGCAATTGCCGCAATCTTTTTCGCGGGCGTGAGGCCGCCGACCTTGTAGAGTTTGATGCAGAACACGTCAACGGCATGCGCTTCGGCCAGCGCCATCGCATCCTGGATGGTGAAGAGGCCTTCATCGGCCATCACCGGGATGCCGCCGGCGGCGCGACGGATCTCCGCCATGCCGTGCAGGTCGCGGCGCGCAATGGGCTGTTCGATATAACCGAGACCCATCGGCTTGATGGCTTCGATGGCGAGCAATGAATCACCAAGCGTCCAGCCGCAATTGGGGTCGATGCCGATCATCACGTCATCACCCAGCGCCTTGCGCACGGCAGCAAAGTTGGAGACGTCCTGTTTCCAGCCGCGACGGTCCGCCATTTTCAGGCACAGCACCTTGATGCCGTATTCCTCGACGGCCCGGCGCGCTTCGGCAATCATCACCTGCACGTCTTCGGCCATGCTGACCGACCATTCCAGCGGAATGCGCGGCTGGCAGCAACCACCGATAAGTTCGTGCACGGGTTTGTTCAGCGCCTTGCCCTGCGCATCGCGGATGGCGATGTCGAGCACCGCACGCGCCGCCGGGTTGTTGGCGAGGCGGTTGTCGAACATTTCGTTGATGCCTTCGATATCGAAAATCGAACGACCGAGCAGCGCCGGGCCGTAGATTTCCTTGATCGCGGCGACGATGCTCTGCGTAGTGTCGGCGACAAAATGGCCGGGGCTGATCGGGCGGATCTGGCCGGTGCCGACCACGCCGTCGGCATAGATCTTCACCAGCACCGGTTTGCTGGTGATGCTGTCGTCAGGGCCCGTGTCGTAAGTGCCGCTGGAAAAAATGCGCTTCAGGCGCGTCGATAACGCGGTGACATGGATTTCAATACGATCAATCATGCGGTTCTCCGGCGGCGTGCTGAACTGTTATTCGGGTTTGATGCCTGCGGCTTTGACGACTTTTTCCCAACGCGGGATCTCTTCGCCGATGAACTTCTTGAACTCAGCCGGCGTATCGCCCACCGGCTCGAAGCCCTGCCGCAGCATGCCTTCGCGAATCGCCGGCACTTTCATTGCGCTGACAATTTCATTCGACAGCGTATCCACTGTGGCCTTGGGAACTCCGGCCGGCAGCAGCAGCCCGTACCAGGACGCGGCGTAATAACCGGGCACGCCGGATTCGGCGATGGTCGGCACATTGGGCAGCGCGACATTGCGTTTGGAGATCGACACGCCGATCGCACGCATCTTGCCGGCGTTGATCTGCGGCAGCGCGGTAGGGATCGAGGTGAACAACGTCTGCACTTCGCCGCTGACCAGACCGACCACTGACGGCGCACCGCCTTTGTACGGGATGTGCACCATCTGGATGCCTGCCGAGGACATCAGCAGTTCCATCGCGAGATGCGTGACGTTTCCGATGCCGCCCGAGCCGAAGGACAGCGACTTCGGCTTGGACTTCGCCAGCGCGACCAGACCTTTGACATCGTTCACCGCAAGGCTCGGATGCACCACCAGCACTGAGGGTCCGAGCGCAACAAGGCTCAGCGGCATGAAGTCCTTGCGCACATCAAAGGGCAGCTTCGCCGACAGGCTGGGAATGGCGATGGTGGAGTTCGCCATCAGCATGGTGTAGCCGTCGGGGTTGGCCTTGGCGACGATGTCACCGGCAAGATTGCCCGCAGCGCCGGGCCGGTTGTCGACAATAAACGAGGTGCCGAAGGCATCGGAGAGTTTCTGGCCGATCGCGCGGGCCGCCAGGTCGGTGCCGCCACCTGCGCCGAAGCCGACGACAATGCGCACGGACTTGGACGGGAATTTTGATGCTGTCGCATTTTGCGCTGCGGCCAGCCCGGGCAATACCGACGCAAGGCCCACCGTGGCGCAGAGGCCGATCACCAGTTGATTCATGAATTTCTCCTCGATTTTTCAGCGCACAAGGCCGGGCATGACCCGGCCGCGCACTGGTTAATTATTGTTTGATCAGGCCGCGTAACGCGTATGCCGCGGCAGCTTCAGGGCGTCCGGTGCTTCGTACGGCTTGTGACCTTCCACCTGTGCGGCATACAGCACGCGGCGGCTTTCGGAATTGAAGGCATCGCGCTTGTGCAGCGTGGCACGGTTGTCCCACACCACAACATCGCCCTGCTGCCATTCGTGTTCATAAACAAAGCGTTGCTGGGTGGTATGTGCCCACAGTTCATTGAGCAGCGCTTCGGAGTCTTCAAGGCTCATGCCGTTGACATAGGCGCCGTGGCGGCGGCCGAGGAAAATCATGTTGCGGCCGGTTTCCGGGTGCGTGGAGATGATCGGGTGACTGGGACCGGGAACGCTGCGGATATCCATGTCGAGCGACGCGCCGGGGCGGAGTTTCATCGCGGTGTCGACAATGTCAGCCTGCTTGATGGACTTGCCGGCAATGCGCCGCTTCATGTCATCGGACAGCGTGTCGTAGGCGGCGTAGCAGTTGGAGAAATAGGTGTGGCCGCCGGTGGGCGGAATCTCGACCGCGAGCAGCATGCGTGCGGCGGTCGGTTTGTCCTTGAACGAAAAATCCGAATGCCACACCACTTCGCCGTCACCGAGGATGCCGACGGGTTTGCCGTTCTCGCGGACGTTGGTCACCACAGTAACTTCCGGCGGCAGCTTGAACACCTGGTTGGCGGTGCGTTCGGCGAGATCGCGCTTGTGCAGATTGGATGAAGTCACCGGCACGCCGAAGCGTTTGACCAGCGTAACCAGGTCTTCCGCCTTGAAGGTTTGGCCGCGGAACAGCAGCAGCATGTGTTCCAGCCAGACCTTGTGCAGAGCGTTGAAGGTTGCGTCGTCGATTTTGGTCAGGTCAACGCCACGGATTTCAGCGCCGAGCGCGGCGCCGGACGGAACAACAGTAAAGGGTGCGGCAGCCACGGTGGCCATATTCAACTCCTCCTGTACAGCTTGAACAAACGTACGCAGTGCGGCGGGCTTTTGCAGCCCTTCTATTGTTCGCCCGCGTACACCTTCAGATAACTCGAACGGCCGCCATCGGCGGCAATGGTGGTGCCGGTCAGCATGCGTGATTCATCCGACGCCAGGAACACCGCGATGGCCGCGATGTCTTCCGGCTCGCCTTTCGAAAACGGATACAGCTTCTGGAACACCTCGCGCTCGCGCGACGCAGCACTCGGCTTCTCGACAAAATCCTTGTTTTCGTAACGCGCGATCTGGCGTTCGGTGCGGACCGAGCCTGGCGCAACGGCGTTGGCACGGATGCCGTACTGGACATATTGCGCGGCCAGCGTCTTGGTGAACGAGATGATGCCACCCTTGGTCGCGGCATAGGCCGGCTTCAGCGAACCGACGAGCCCCAGATGCGAAGTCACGTTGACGATGGAACCGCCGCCGGCCTTGATCATGTGCGGAATGCCGTGACGGCAGGTCAGGAAGGGGTGCAGCAGGTTCAGCGCCACCGTCTTGTGCCAGACGTCGAGATCCATTTCGTGCACCGGGCGATCATCCTGCGAAGAGCCGCCGGCGCAGTTGAACAGCACATTGAGCTTGCCGAAGTGTTTGACCGTTGCGGCGATGGCATCGCGCACGCTTTCATCCTGGGTCACATCGGTTTGTACGAACAGCGCATTACCGCCAGCCTCGCGGATTTCGCGTTCGGCGCGCTCGCCTGCCTCGCGGTTGAGTTCGCAAATCGCCACGCCCGCACCCTCGCGCACACACATTTTTGCGGTTGCCTTGGCGATACCTGCGCCGGCGCCGGTCAGGAATACCACTTTGCCTTCGAGTCTGCCCACTGTGTCTGTCCTCCGGTTGCTGCGCGCCCGCTGTTAAGGGTTGTTCGGGCGACTACAGAATTTAATGAATACCACCATAACCCACAATACTATTGAGTTATACGGCCATACGTTTTTTGGCATGCTGAACCGGGCCGCGTCGCGCCGGCAAACGGCACAGCGTAACCACCGTCGCCATGTCTTCCACCTGCTCCAGCGCCCAAAGCGTGTCGAGCAGACGGCGGGCCCGCGCCTTGGGCAATACGCTTCCGGCGAGTCCGAGAAATTTCGCATTGAGTTGCTCATCAGTGACCGGATTGTCAGGGCTGCCGGTCGCATGCGCGACTTTCACAGATTGCACGGTGCCGTCGGTCAGCGTCAGCGTCACTTCGCACTGATCCTGCGCAATGGCGGCATCGCCTTCCACTTCAATCTTGCGACGTAATCCCGCAACCACCGGGTCATGTACGCGCCCATCGGTGAACTGCGCCGGCAGGCAGACGCCGTCGACCAGCGCCGCCGTCATCGCGTGCTGGAATGAAAGACGCCCTTCCAGTCCGGTCGCCGGTTCGGGACGACTCTCGAGTTTGATCGCCAACGGGTTTACGCGCGCATGAATACGTGTGATGCGTTCGGGTACCACGCCCGGACGGCGGCGCAGCTCCAGCATCGCGTCCACCAGCGGATGACTGAGGATCGCCGAGGCATAGGGTTTGGGCGCGTTGTTCATGACCTGCCAATCCTCACCGAGGCCGGCGGAAATCGCGTTGAAATCCGTATCGCCGGGTGCGAAGGCCGCAGCAAATCCATGACGGCCTTCGAGAATGGTGCCGGCACTGGTGAAGCCCTGCTGCACCAACAGCGCAGCGAGCATCCCGGATTGCGCAGCGCGGGCGGGATGAAAAGCCTTGGTCATCGTGCCGAAGGTTTCGCGCAGGCCCGAAGCCTGGGTGCCCGCGAGCCCCAGCGTGACGGCCATCTGCTGCGCATTCATGCCGAGCAAACGGCCCGCGGCAGCAGCGCCGCCGAACACGCCCGCGGTACCGGTCATGTGCCAGACGGCGCCGTGGCGCATGTTCTGGATGGCGAGCGCGACGCGACAGGTGGCTTCGAGTCCGAGCACGCCGGCGACAAGGAAATCCCGTCCGCTGCGCTGTCCGTGTTCAGCCAGCGCCAGTGCGACCGGGATCGTCGGCGCCGAGGGATGCAGCACCGTCGGAAAAAACGTGTCGTCGTAGTCGTCGAGATGGGCCAGAAGCCCGTTGGCGAATGCGGCGTTCTGCAGACTGGTACGCACTCCGGCACCGAGCACGGAAGCGCGTTTCGCCGCGCCTTCGGCCTGAAACACATTGAGCACCATCTGCAATGCGGGATCCTGCGTGGCGTGCAGCGCGACAGCCAGCATGTTGATCACACAGCGTTTGCCCTGATGCATCACAGCGTCGGGAATCTGCGCCGCGGATGTATCCGCCGCGAACTGCGCAAGGCGCAGCGTGGCGGGAATGGCTGCGCTCATGCGCGCTCAGTCCGCCGTGGCGCCGGCCGCCTTGACCACAGGCGCCCACTTGGTGATCTCCGCCTGAATGAAAGCCGTCGCCGCCTCCGGTGAGTTGCCGACGGGTTCCAGACCCAGCGCTGCGAGACGCTCCTTGAACTGCGGCGACTGCAGCGCCTTCACCGATTCGGTATTGAGCTTGCTGATGATGTCTCGCGGCGTGCCGGCAGGGGCCATCATGATGTAGAAGCCGGTGACCACGAAACCTTTGACCGCGGCCTCATTGATGGTCGGCACGTCGGGTGCCACCGGCGAACGTTTTTCCCCGGTGGCGGCGATCGCGCGGATGCGACCCGAACGCACGTGGGCAATCGCGGAAGCCACATTGCTGAACATGAAATCGATCTCACCGCCGATCAGCGACGCCCCTGCAGCGCCGGCGCTTTTGTACGGCACATGGATCATCTTGGTGCCGGTCATGTGCTGGAACAGTACGCCGGCGAGATGGTTGGCGCTGCCGTTGCCGGAGGAACCGAAGGCAATCTGCCCGGGCCGCGACTTCGCCAGCGCGAGAAACTGCTGCGGCGTTTTTACCGGCACCGTCGGATGCGTGGTCAGGAAATACTGGCCTGAGGTGAGCTGGGTGATGAAACTGAAATCCTTGATCGGGTCATACGGCACTTTGCGCAGGCTGGGCTGGATCGAAAATTCCGGCGCCACTGTCATCAAGGTGTAGCCGTCAGGCGGCGTCTTCGAAAAATGTTCGGTGCCGATCACGGTGCCGGCGCCGGGCCGGTTGTCGATGAAAATGGTGACACCCATCTGCTCGCTCAGGCGTTGCGCAATCAGCCGCGCCATGGTGTCGGTACCACCACCCGCGCCGATCGGAACGACCATGCGTATGGTCTTGTTGGGATAGGCCTGCGCCTGCGCCTCACTGATGCCGACACCGCAGGCCGCAACCAGAACCGCGCCCAGAAGACCTGTATAGATATTTGTTTTTATTGATATTTTCATCATTTTCTCCGCCTGACCTTGCGGGCGAACGGGCCCGCGCCGTTTCCTGCTCTACCCTCTGCGTTTATTCCACCGCCACCTTCAGGTAAGACGAGCGTCCGCCGTCAGCCGTGATGGTCGTGCCGGTAATCATGCGTGATTCATCGGAGCCGAGGAATACCGCAATCGCCGCAATGTGTTCGGGCTCGCCCACCGAAAACGGATACAGCTTCTGCATGGCGATGCGCGCACGCGCCGCCGGCGTCGGATTGTCCGCGAGCAGCCATTCCTTGTTTTCCCAACGTTTGATTGAACGCTCGGTGCGCACAATCGCCGGCGCAATGGCATTGGCGCGGATGCCGTAATCGGCATACTGCGCAGCCAGCGTCTTGGTGAAGGACATTATGCCGCCCTTTGCAGCCGCGTAAGCCGGTTTCTCCGTACCCTTGGTGCCGAGGTGAGAACCGAAGTTGATGATGGAACCGCCGCCGGCCTTGATCATGTGCGGTATCGCGTAGCGGCAGCACAGGAAGGGATGCAGCAGGTTCAGTGCAATGGTCTTGTGCCAGGTATCGAGATCCATCTGGTGCACCGGCTTGTCTTCCTGCAGCGAACCGCCGGCGCAGTTCATGATGACGTCGAGCCGGCCGAACGCGGCAATCGTCGCCTCCACTGCGCGTTTGACCGCAGCGTCCTGCGTGACATCGGTCTCGATAAAAATGGCATCGCCGCCTTCGGCGCGGATTTCCTTTTCCGCCGACTCACCCGCTTCACGGTTGAGTTCGAACAACGCGACTTTGGCGCCTTCGCGCGCAAATGCCTTCGCGGTGGCCTTGGCGATGCCTGCACCGGCGCCCGTCAGGAACGCCACCTTGCCTTTCATTCTGTCCATTGCGGTTTCCGTAACGTTCGTGGGGGTGGATCCGGCCGCTCAGCGTATGCCGCGGGCCTGTTGCATGAACTTCAGTGTTTCGGTCGCGCAGGCTTCCGCATCACTGGCAGCCACGTGATAGGACTTGCCCGGCAACACCAGCAGTTTTGAGTCCGGGATTTTTTCCTGCCATTCGCGCGTGCGCTCGACGGTGCCGAGGCCGCTTTCTTCAGTGGTGATGACCAGCGTCGGGCAGGTGATTTTCGGCAGGTCGGCGCGGATGTCGGCGTAATTGACGCCGCGGTTGAACCCGACCAGCGACGACACCGGCGCGCGACCCATGAATTTGGTCCACCACTCGACACCCTCATCCGGAAAATGTTCGCCAAGACGGCCGTCCATCGTGCGCCGCGCCCAGTGCTCGGCGCCCTTGGTTTCAAATTCCTCGATCAGCGCGGGAATATGCTCAGCACCGGGACGCAGCGCCTGCGGCGTACCCACCACTGTCAGTGACAGCATGCGATCGGGGCGGCGCCCGGCAAATGCGCGGGCAATGGTGCCGCCGATTTTGGCGGCAACCAGATGAAAGCGCTCAATGCCGAGGCTATCCATCAAGCGGCAATAGTCATCGACGAGTTTGTCGAGCGTCCATTCGTATTCACGCGGCATCGGCGTCGACTGGCCGTAGCCGCGCATGTCCGGTCGCACCACCTGAAAACGTCGCGCCAGAATCGGCGTCCATGCATACCAGGACAGACTGCTCTCGGCGTTCCCGTGAAGCATCAGCACCGTTTCCGGTTTGGTCCACGGATCGGTGAAGTCATCGACCCGATAAAACATCTCGCAGTCAGGTAGTTTCAGAGTCGGCATGGCGCACTCGTTTTATGTTCAGGTGCGGCTGGCCAGCAGCTGCATCAGACGGTCGGGATTCGCCGCACGATCAAAATCGCGCACTTCATTCAGCAACATATCGACCTGCGCCGGCGCGAAACGCCGCAGCATTTCCGCGCGGAAACGCGCGACATGATCGTCCATCGTGAACGGGCGCGATGCGCTGCCCTTCGGCGCCTCAAGAAACTTCTCGACCGTCTTGCCGGACTGCAGTGTCAGTGTGACCTTGGCGCCGACCGACTGTTCGGTGCTGACGCGTTCGGCATCGGGGTCCAGTGCGCAATCGACGCTTTTGGAAATCGCCATCACCGACGGATCGGCAAGCGCGGCATCGAAATCGTCGATGTTGATGGTGAATCCCGCAGGCAGGTCCTTGCCGCGCGCGATCACCATCGCCATACAGAAGGGCAAACTCATTTGCGCGGCCTGCACGTCTTTGGGTTCGTTGACCGTTAGGCGGCCCTGGATGATTTTGGGAATGCCGACACGGATGGTCTTGATGTCGGCGGGCGTCAGCCGGTTTTCGCGGCAAAGGTCGGCCGTGGCTTCAATGGCCGCTAGCACGCGCGCGCTGGTGGCATGCGGCTTGATCGCGGTTTCGAGCAGGCGCCAGCTGTCACCGATCCCGGCGAGGCCCTTGTCGAAATCATGACCGTCGGCATAGGCGCGGGCGAATCCGTCCTTGCCTTCGAGGATGTCTGCCGGCCCCGAAAATCCCGCGCCCGCGAGCAATGCCGCATGGACACCTTCGCCTGCGGCATGCGCCGCGTGTATACGTTTGACCGTGGAGCCGGAGTGATAGAACTGCGTCAGCCCGCCGCTGAATGAGGCAACAAGTCCGATGGTCTCGGCGATACGTTCCGTACGGTCACTGCCGCGGAACATCAGACTGGCCGCAGCCGTCGCCGCGCCAAAACCGCCGCAGGTCGCCGTGCTCTGGAAGCCGCGGCGGAAATGCGAAGGCTGGATCGCGAGACCGATGCGGATCATGTTCTCGTAACCGGCGGCAATGGCGGCAAGGATGCGTTCGCCGGACATGCCACGCGCCTCACCAATCGCAAGCGCTGCGGAAATAACGATACAGCCCGGATGCAGCATCGAACCCACGTGCACGTCATCGGCGTCGATGCTGCCCGAGTAGGTGCTGTTGATGAAGGTCGCGCGCTCGGGATCGGTGCGGTCGGAAGAAAACATCACGGTGGACCGGCCGTTGCCGCCGAGCTCGCGGCCGAGATTGGTGGCCCAGGCACTCCACGGCATGCGCTGCCCGAGCGAAGCCACGCGCAAGTAATCGAGCATGAAGATCGTCAGTGCCTCACGCACATTCGGCGGCAGCCGGCCGTAGGTCAGGTTGGCGGCAAACTCGGCGAATTGCCGGGTGGGCGCGGCGGCGGTGATTTGATCAGGCATGTCGTAATCGTCCCTGTTCAGTTGGCTTTGATATTGGCGGTGGCAATGACCTTGCCCCACTTCTCGTAATCGGCCTTGTGGTACGCAGCCAGTGCGGCGGGTGTACCGCCTGAAGGTTCTGCGCCATCCAGCGCGAGGGCTTTTTTAATGTCATCCGTGACCAGCACCTTGTTGGTGGCCGCATTCATGCGTTCGACCAAAGCCGCCGGCATACCGGCGGGGCCGTAAAGCCCCCACCACTGGCTGGATTCGAAATCCTTCAGCGCTGCTTCGGCTACCGTCGGCAGTTCCGGTGCCACCGCGAGGCGTTTGCTGCTGGTCACAGCCAGGGCTTTCAATCGACCGGCGCGTACCTGCGCAGACACGCTGGGATAAGCAGCAAACAATACCGAAACATTGCCGGCCACTGTATCGATGGTCGCCGGTGCTGCGCCTTTGTACGGCACATGCAGCATTTTCACGCCGGCGCGCTGCGAAAACAGTTCGCCGGTGAGATGGCTCAGAGTACCGGCACCGTTGGAGGCATAGGCCAGCGCATCCGGCTTTGCCTTGGCAATGGTGATCAGTTCCTTGACCGTTTTCGCCGGTACCGAGGGATGCACGGTCAGCACATTCGGTGCATCGCCGATTTTGACGATTGGCGTAAAGCTTTTGAGTACGTCATACGGCGCCTTCGCGCCGAGGTGCGGATTGATCGACAGTACACTCGATGAAGCGAACAGCAGGTTGTAGCCGTCGGCCGGCGCACGCGCGGCGATTTCACCGCCGATGATGCCGCCGGCGCCGCCACGGTTATCAACAATGATCTGTTGGCCGATTACTACAGACAGCCGCGTGGTGACGTGGCGCGCGACGATGTCGGCAGCGCCGCCAGGCGGAAACGGCACGATCACGCGTACGGCTTTGTCGGGATAACCCTGGGCCACGGCGGCAAGCGACAGCGTCGCGCCAAGCAGGGCCATCAGGGAACGGGGTAAAAACATGGGTGAACCTTTCTTCGATGCGCAAAACAGGACGGGCCGCATGAGGCGGCCCGCGGGGCAAAATTATAGTCCTGTCACCTGCTGCACAGCACCCACAGTGCATATCGTGGGCGCGATTTGGGTGTCAATCCATGATCAGCGCCGCACGACCGGTCACCGAACCGGTTTCCAGCCTTTGGTGCACCACTTCCGCTTCAGCCATCGGCACCTTTTCGGTGACCAGCGGCCAAAGGTCGCCGCGTACCACCAGCTCCAGCGATTCGATGACTTCCTGGCGCGTGGCATAACGACTGCCCATGACTTCGATTTCCTTGCGCATGATCGCCGGACCGTCAGCGTCGAAGCGGGCACTGTTGCCCGCGAGCAGCACCAAACGTCCGCCGAAGTTCAGTCCGCCAATCGCGGATTCGATGCTTTGCTTGGTACAGACATAGTCAAACACGACATCAACGCCCTTGCCGCCGGTCATTTCAATCAACTGTTCGCTGACCTTGCCGTCGCTGGCGTCGATGGTGGAATCGGCGCCACTTTTGAGGCAAGACTCGAACTTGGAGGCCTTGGTGTCCACCGCGATGACTTTGCGCGCATGCGCCCATCGCGACACCATCAGCATGTGCACGCCGAGCCCGCCGCCGGCGCCGATCACGGCGACGGTATCGGTAGGCATCACCCGTGCCTTGCGCGTGACCTTGAGGGGCGTCGCTATGGCGTCGCAGATCACGCCGATCTCGGCGGCGTGTTTTTTGTAATTCATGCCTTCGGGCAACGGGATGAAGTTTTCCGCTGGCAGCTTGATGTATTCGGCATAACCGCCGTCGCATTCGCGGCCGACATATCCGCCGAAGTTCTCGCACAGCGTTTCGCGGTTGATGCGGCACCAGTAACAATGGCCGCAGGTGAGGTAGAAATAGGCCGTAACCGCGTCGCCAGCCTTGAGGCGTGTCACGCCTGCACCGGTGGCGACGATTTCGGCGGTGATTTCATGGCCGAGGATGCGCGGGTACTGGACCGGCACCCGCCCGGCGCGCACGTGGTGGATGGTCAAGCCGGCGCCGCAGGCCAAAACACGCGCCACGGCTTCGCCCGGTCCGGGCGTGGGGTCTGGCACGGTTTCCAGCACCAAGGGCTGGTTTTTTCCCTTCAACAACATCGCTTTCATCGTAATTCCTCCCGCGAGCATCTTAACCCAGCCCCCGACTACGCTGGACGGCGGCGCCAGCTCGCCGTACATTGTTTTATGACAAATCGGCAGGCCGTAGCCCGGGTTACAGTCACTCCGATAACACCGTCATAACGGTCGAAGGAGAAAAAGACAATGAAAGTTGTTGTTGCACTGGGCAGCACCGCACTGGCACGGCGTGGCGAAGCGCTGGACGCTGAAGTGCAGCGCCAGAATGTGGCCCGCGCAGCCGCGGCGATTTCCGCGATCGCAAAAATGCACAACGTGGTGCTGACGCATGGCGGCTCCCCGCAGGTGGCACTGCTGGCAATGCAATCGGATGCATATGCCGGATTAAAGCCTTATCCGCTCGACATACTGAGTGCGGAAGCGGAAGGCATGATCGGTTATCTGTTCGAGCAGGAACTGCGCAACCTGCTGCCCGGCAAACATGTCATCACCGTACTCACCCAGGTTGAGGTCAATCGCAAAGACCCGGCGTTCCGCCGGCCTTCGAAACCCATAGGCCCTCCGCTCGACGAAATGAACGCCGACCGCCTTGCCAACACCCACAACTGGACGATCTCGCAGGAGGGCATGAAATGGCGGCGCCTGGTGGCGTCACCGGAACCGCTACGCATCCTCGAATTGCCGGCGATCAAACTGCTGTCCGATGCCGGTGTACTGGTGGTATGTGCAGGCGGCGGCGGAATTCCCGTGGCGGCGTCGCCCAAGGGCAGCATGCATGGCGTCGAAGCCGTGATCGAAAAGGACCTGTCGGCGGCACTGCTGGCGCACCAGTTGAAAGCCGACGCGCTGCTGCTGCTGACCGACGTCGAGGCCGTGTATGAAAACTGGGGCCTTAAAGGCGCGCTGCCGATCCGCGAAACCACGCCTGCGGCACTGCGCAAGATCAACTTCGCCGGCAATTCGATGCGACCGAAAGTGGAAGCCGCGTGCCGCTTCATCGAATCGGGTGGCGGATTCGCCGCCATCGGCAATATCGCCGATGCGGGGCAGATCCTGCTCGGTCACTGCGGCACGATAGTCCGCCGCGGCGAAAACGTGCTCGATTTTTCCGAAAAACCCGGCGGTGGCGACACCATCGACTTCGCACCGGCCGGCGACGTACCGAAAAAATAGATCCAAGCGGCAATTGCCGCACCACTGTCATGGACATGACCCGGACTGAACGGCGCGCCCGCACCGAAAGCCGGTAAAATCAAAAAGCGTTTTCAAAGGTGACGCGCGATTCACGAGCCTGCGCCACGCCCGCCTTTCCCCAACACCCTCGCCGCATCATCCGCGATCACCGATTGCACGCATGGATATTCCCGAACACGACCGCGAACACATCATCATCCGCGGTGCACGCCAGAACAACCTGAAAAATCTGTCGCTGGATGTACCGCTGAACGAACTGGTGGTGGTCACCGGCGTGTCCGGCAGCGGCAAATCGTCGCTGGTATTCGATACGCTGTACGCCGAAGGCCAGCGCCGTTACGTCGAGACCTTCTCGCCCTACGCACGTCAGTTCCTCGACCGCCAGGACCGGCCGCAGGTGGATTCCATCGAGGGCATCCCGCCGGCCATCGCAATCGACCAGGTCAATCCGGTGCGCACCTCGCGCTCGACCGTGGGCACGATGACGGAACTGAATGATCATCTGAAACTGCTGTTCGCGCGCGCATCACATCTGCACTGCAAAGGCTGCGGCGCAAAAGTCACGCAGGACACGCCGCAATCGATTTTCGAGGCATTGCAGGCGCGCGCAAAAGCGGAAGGTGATCCGCGGCTGGCGATTGCCTTCCCGGTGCCGGTGCCGGCGAATTTCAAGGCCGAAGAAGTCAAGGCGCTGCTCGGTGCGCAGGGTTACACGCGCTTTCTCAACGAAGACAAAAACGGCTTTGAAGTCATGCAGGACCGGTTGCGCATGGGCAATGCCGAACGTGGCCGCGTCGTTGAAGCGCTGGAAGCCGCGATAAAAGTCGGCCAGGGCCGCATCAATGTGCATGTACTCGCGACCGATGACGCAAACGCCAGCAGCGGCACGGTGTGGAAATACTCCGCCGACCTGCACTGCGCGGAATGCGACATCCATTACGCGGAGCCGAATCCCAGCCTGTTTTCGTTCAACTCACCGATGGGCGCCTGCGACACCTGCCGCGGTTTCGGCCGGGTGATCGGGCTCGATTTCGGGCTGGTGGTGCCGGATGAATCCAAATCGCTGCGCGACGGCGCAGTAAAGCCCTGGCAGACGCCGTCGAACAAGGAATGCCAGGACGACCTGATGAAATACGCGCGCCTGCGCGGCATTCCGGTCGACAAACCCTGGCGCGAGCTGTCAGCGAAGGAAAAACGCTGGGTACTCGACGGCGAACCGGAATGGGAAAGCTGGCGTAAATCCTGGCCGGGCACCTGGTACGGCGTGGCGCGTTTTTTCAAGTGGCTGGAAACCAAATCCTACAAGATGCATGTGCGGGTGCTGCTGTCGAAGTACCGCGCCTATACCGAATGCACCACCTGCGGCGGTGCGCGCCTGAAAACCGACGCATTGCTGTGGCGTATCGGCTCTGCGGAAAATGCCGAGGCCGCGCTGGGCCAAGGTGAACACCGACGGACGCGTTACAAACCGCATGGCGTGAAATTCTCGGATGAACAGCTCAACGCACTGCCCGGCCTGACCGTGCATGACGTGATGCTGCTGCCGCTGGAACGCACAAAAACATTGTTTGATGCGCTGACACTGCCGGCGCCGCTGGACGAAGCCACCGACATGCTGCTCGGTGAGATCCGTACGCGGCTCGCTTACCTGAACCAGGTCGGCCTCGGTTACCTGACGCTGGACCGTCAGTCGCGCACGTTGTCGGGCGGCGAGGTGCAGCGGATCAACCTGACCACCGCGCTGGGCACTTCGCTGGTGAATACACTGTTTGTACTGGATGAGCCGTCGATCGGCCTGCATCCGCGCGACATGGGCCGCGTCATCGGCGTCATGCACAAGCTGCGCGATGCTGGCAATTCGCTGGTCGTGGTCGAACATGATCCGCAGGTGATGCTCGCCGCGGACCGTTTACTCGACATCGGACCCGGACCGGGCTCAAGGGGCGGTGAAATCGTCGCCTTTGATACGCCGGCGCAGTTGATGCACAGCAAGACCTCGGTCACCGGCCGTTATCTCGCCGGCGAACTGCATGCTTCGGAGCCGCGCGTCGTCAAAGCACCCGCGCCGAAGTCGCCGCATATCCGCATCCGTGGCGCCAGTGAACACAATCTGAAAAATGTTGATGCCGATTTCCCGCTGGACCGGCTGGTCTGCATCACAGGCGTTTCGGGTTCCGGCAAATCGACACTGATACAGGACGTGTTGTACGCGGCATTGCGCAAGGCGCTGGGCCAGCCGACGGAAGCGCCGGGCAAACATGACAGCCTCTACGGCGTCGACCAGATCAGCGATGTGGTGATGGTGGATCAGTCGTCGATCGGCCGCACTACACGCTCGAATCCGGCGAGTTATGTCGGCGCTTTTGACACCATTCGCAGCCGCTTTGCGTCGGCGCCATTGGCACAATCGCGGGCTTACACCGCGGGCACCTTCAGTTTCAATTCCGGCACCGGCCGCTGCCCGACCTGCAGCGGCAACGGCTTCGAGCATGTCGAAATGCAGTTCCTCTCCGACGTCTATCTGCGTTGTCCGGATTGCGACGGCCGGCGTTACCGTGCCGAGGTGCTGGAAATCACCATCGCCGGCAAATCGATTGCCGATGTGCTGGAACTGACCATCGCCGATGCACTGGCGTTTTTCAATCACGCACCCGACATCGCGCGTGCGCTGCAACCGCTGGTCGATGTCGGCCTCGATTACCTGAAGCTGGGCCAGCCGGTACCGACGCTGTCCGGCGGCGAAGCGCAGCGGCTGAAACTCGCCGGCTTCCTTGCCGAAGCCGCAAATACGGGACGTAATGCGCTGGGCGGCAAGGGCAAGCTCTTCCTGTTCGACGAACCGACCACCGGACTGCACTTTGACGATGTGCGCAAACTGCTC
>Ga0114976_10001112_pt1 | contig 16674 bp, 21 predicted proteins | sample S_130805_EF_Meta_FD_87319 | JGI IMG/M metagenome (GOLD analysis project Ga0114976, IMG submission 87319) | Freshwater microbial communities from Lake Simoncouche, Canada to study carbon cycling - S_130805_EF_MetaG | ecosystem: Environmental > Aquatic > Freshwater > Lake | place: Lake...
CATCTAGAACGGTGTCGTGCTATGCGAGATGTATTTATACCAATATACAATGCATATAAATTAACTACGGAATTTGTTAGCTATGAAAAGTATATGATGGATAACATGTTCGGTATCGAATGTAACGGTATATGTGTAGATCCAACATTACTGCAATCACATTTCGATCAAACTACTAAGACAGGACTAGTATATTCAGAGTATAATCCGTATACAAGTACTGGAAGACCTAGTAATAAATTTGGCGGTATTAATTATGCTGCATTAAATAAAGAAGATGGTAGTCGTTCAATGATACGTAGTAGATTTCAACGTGGTATGTTGCTGGAATTTGACTATGATGCATTTCACGTACGGCTAATTGCAGATCTAATCGGATATAAATTGCCAGATGAATCCGTACACTCGTATTTCGGTAAACAGTATTTCGGTAAAACAGAATTAACTCAGGAAGAATATGATCAAAGTAAGCAAATGACGTTTCATTTGTTGTATGGAGGTATTGATTCGGACTTTGAAAAGATTCCATTTTTCGGAAAGACTAAAAAATATATCAATGACGTATGGAAACAGTTTAAACGTAACGGAGTTATTCATACTCCCAAGTTCAATCGTCCTATACCAGCACATATGATATCAGATGCTAATGCAGGTAAGGTATTCAATTACTTGTTACAGGCAACTGAGACTGAACATAATATGCTAACTATTAACAATGTACATGAATTGTTAACGGGCTATTCTAGTAAATTGATTTTATATACATACGATTCTCTTTTATTTGATTTTGATCTAGATGACAGTAAAGATCTTATCGTTAAGATAAAAGAAACAATATCAGCGGGCGGTTATCCGGTAAAGATAAAGGCTGGTGTAAATTATCATGCCATGGCTGATATGACTAACAAAGTCGGTTGAATATTTATACGTATACTAATATTTATAAATAAAAAAGTATCATGACAGAGTTACCAAAGTCGATCGTACAAAATGTTGTATCGACACAAGACGGCATTATTTTACCAAAGACACTTACTACAGATCTAGTAGATTTATTAAATTCTGCGATTGCAGAAGAATATACAGCTCACTATTTTTATCGTGGAGCTGCTAACTGGTGTGCTGGTGTAGGTTATACAAAGGCAGCAGCTTTTTATGCAAAAGAAGCAAAGGCGGAGTTAAAGCATGCCGAAAAACTACAAAAGTATCTTGTAGATTGGAATGCTACTCCCGTACTTCCAGCAGTTAAATTTTCCGGAGAATTTGCTCATTTGATAGATACAGTTAACAAAGCATATGCCATTGAATATCAGTTAGGCGATAAGTATATGACATGGGCTGCATCAGTGTTCCAGCAACACTTAATGACATTTAATTTCCTACAGGAATTTGTAGATATACAAACAGCTTCTATTGCAGAAACATCGGATCTATTAAATGCAGCACAATTGATAGATGTGTCAAACAAATTGGATTTGTTACATTATGAAGAAAGATATTTCGGTTAAGACTATTGATCTAGACAATCTTCTAAACGAAGATGTTGCAAAACAACCCGAGCAGCTCACAGAGTCTGTTAGTGAGCCTATACAGGAAAAGCCTAACATGGATTGGGACGCTATTATTGCGGAATGGTTTTATCGTTTACCGAAAGGTTATGCAGAACAACCATATTCTGATTCAGAATTAAGAGTTCTTGATCAAGTTGTTTATGAATATAATAACGGCGGATTTAAACCTGTCATTAATGAGGCTAGTCCAAAACGACGTGTAACGGCTAAAAAGAAAACTATTGCTTCTAAAGCAACAACATCCAAGCCGCATCCTATTTTCAATAAAGAATATTTAGATGGAATATATCCTAAACATTCTAAAGCTATAATGGATGCATATCGTGCGCATGGAAAAGATTCTAGTAATTTAAATAAATTCGGTAAAGCTACTTCGTTAGATACATTGATGAATGTAATAGGCAATAACACATCGGATCCATTGTTTAAGGCATTATTTGGTATATCATCCGTATCAGGTAAAGAAGGAGAAGCAGCTGAGACTTCCGGAAGGGGTGGATTAGGTAAAGGTGAAGTTTTATGTGTACTATTAACTAAAGGTGGAATGTCAGGCGGAACAGCTGGGACGGATTTAGATTCTACTGATGGTAGTGTTAGAGCAGAAGTTAAGGCAGGCGAATCGTCTACGTTTAAAGTGCCGATGGCAGCTGCTAGGATTACAAAATTCCAATCTCAGTCAGAGCTTCGTAAGTTATATGCATTGGTAGAGTCTGTTAAAGATACTGATGAATGGCCTAAATTTTTAAATAATATACAAAAAGAATTAGGAAGTGATGCGATGGAATTAGATGGCGGAGTATATTTCGGAAAAAAACCGACACCGTCAAATATCAATCAAACAGAATATTCTAATATCAGAAAATTTTTTAAAGGATGTAATTCATATTTCTTTAAATCAAAGGATAAAGCGGATGATAGTCTTTATATCGATATCGATAATCCGTCGGGTGAGGATGCATTACTTCAAGCCAAATTAAAAACTCCTAAAACAATAGCTGCAATCAAACCTAATTCAAATGTTGAATTAAATGTCGTTACTAAAGATGTTGATGCGATTCGAGTATTTAAAATGTTTGAATATCGATTAAAGAAACATCCATTTGTAGCTAAAGCTAATGAATTTGATAAGACTGCGATGCGTGATCTACGTACATTGTTAAGTAACAAGTATATTATATTTCACGAAAAGCCGAAGGGAGTACTTCCGAAACCAATATTAATTGAAGATATAGGAGCTCCTTATAACGCTCAGATTGTGGCATATACGCTCGATCAGGTAGTTATAAAATTTTCAAAATAATATTATTACTACAGAGAGGATGATAAGTGAAGCCACAACTACTATGTACATTTGCACACCGTACGGATTTAGATATAATTGTTGATTATATTGTAGCATCGTATGTCATTGGTGAACGCCGAATGTTTGTATTTTCAGATGCCGAAATGCGTTCAGATTGCTATGTTACATACAATGTTGAAACAGCTGATACTAAACGTATACCGAATACCATACTGATACATCGTAAAAAAGAAACCAATACCATGTATACCGTTAATGCGCTTAACACTATTATACGTGAAGCTAACAATGGAGTATTGGATAAGACTTATATTATCAATTGGCCATTATATAATAATTCATTGTTATTAACTAATGGCGATGCATTACGTCATGTAAAATTACAATTATATAAAAGGATTGATTTGTAATAGTGCAGATATTTATTTATAGAAAAATAAAATCATACAGGAGATAAAAATGAAAATTTCAGAGTTTAAAAAACTAATCCGCGAAGAAGTTCGTAACGTATTAAAAGAATCAAAATCACGTAACACTCGCCGATCATTGCGAGAAGCAAAAGTACCTAAGTCAGGAACAGTAATCGACGATTACGATTTGTACGAGGACGGTTATTTTAACAACACTGATGAAGCAGATACTTGGTTAGAGTTGTTTAGTGATGAAGGAGATATTACTCCGGGAAACAAAAAGAAATTTATATCAATGGCTAACAAATGGTTAACTGGTAACGGTTATTCATGGCAAGTAAAAGAGTTGATTAGCCAAAACGAAGATGGTGAAATTACCTGGCGTATAAAATAAATTGATCTAAATGTCATATTATAAAAAATAAGAGCTATAATGAAAATATTAGAGTTTAAAAAACTAATACGTGAAGAAGTTCGCAAAGTATTACGTGAAGATTATTTAAAACAAAATAATATATTCATCGACGAGTTTACAAAGTTGTCTGCTTCAGATTATAAAAACTTAACTACGTTAATTCAGCAATTTGATAAAATGGCAGAAGCTGACGATTCGTTATTTGAGTTTATAAGTGACTATGTAGATTCGCAAAGCTTCGAAGACATATATGGATATGAATTATATTATTCAACTATAGCTAAAGAAGGAAAAGCTAAATTTCCAAAAGCAGCTAAAGTAGCAGCTGCAATTACTGCTATATTACAAAAAGCAATGTAATGGCATATAGAATAGTAGATAAAATGAAAATATCAGAATTTAAAAAACTAATCCGCGAAGAAGTTCGTAAAGTATTACGTGAAGCTAACAAACCAGCATTTTCTTTTAAAGAATTAACTGATTTAATTACGCAGTTTTACAGTTTAGATAATGGTCCGGCCAAAAAGAAGTTAGATAAACTTTTACTAGATATCGGATTTTTTAAAAAAGAAACTCCAGACTACGGTCTCAGATTTCCCGATGATAGATTTAAAAATTATAAAACTACTGATAATAAAACAGGCGCCGATCTATTAAAATGGTGGGACAAATCACGTGTTAAACTGGGCAAGTTATGGCAACCTACAGCAAAATCTACAGTAAAGACTACACCATCCCCGAAGCCAGGACAAAAAATAACTGATTCGGATTTAGTTGATGATGGTTTTATATCAGATGATGATATGGATACATGGTTAGAGTTGTTTAGTGATGAAGGAGACATTACTCCAAGAAATAAAAAGAAATTTGTAGCAATGGCTAACACATGGTTAAAGGAGAATGGGTATGCTTGGCAAGTAGCTGATGCATTATCTCAAGATGAAGATGGCGTAGTTACTTGGAAGATTAAATAATGGCATATAGAATAGTAGCAAAATCACCCAAACATTTAAATGATATCATAGAAGATGTCATGTCATGGTTTGAAACTGCACGCGATTATCGTGTAGAATTTGATACCGAGTCAGTTAAATTTGCCGATCCAGTTACTAAACGTGTCGGGTTTAAAGACATCGATGTGCTACGTGTGCAAGATACAATGACCGGCAAAAAAACCGTTATCAAGTTTATACCTATGAATCGTCCAGAAGAAATGAAAATTGTAATGGGCGGAGACAATGAGCATGTTATGAAAGGTAAACTTAAGAACATGATGAAAGGTCGTGGCGAGTTTAAAACGTATAACAAAGATACTCTAGTCAAAATGGAAGGTAAACTAGCAGAATCAGATGCCGCTACCTTGTTAAAACAACTAGGCCAGGAACTTAAATCTCATGATTGGAATTATCAGTATAGTGATGATTCTAGATATTATAAACGTGGTAGTCAAGAATGGGAGTCTATTCGCAATATTATATTACAGATAAATAAAATGGGATTGCAAACAGACGGCGAGACGATATGGAAACAGTTCGCTCCATCTGATCAGAAAAATAACTATCCAGAAAAAATAAAAGAAAATACTATGAAAAAAACAGACTTGCAACAAATCATCCGCGAAGAAGTTCGTAAAATGTTAAATGAAGGTTTGTGGCTAAAAGAGACGGAACAAGATTCTGACTTACGCGCAGCTAAACAAAATATCATAACATGGATGCGAGATAACGGTATTGAAAAACAAGAGATGACCTTACTAGATGATTATATCCTAGAAATTTGCCAAGCATATGCTGTATGGTATCAGGATCAGGCTGATATGGAACGTATGTAATCTCGTTCCGTGCTAATTAAACAAATAACAATTGACAAATAACTTTTTCAACATTTCTCTAGGATTTGTTGATCAATTCACTTATAATTAAGTAATAGATTTTTATTAACAATTAACAATTAACAAAGGAGTTCATTATGGATTTAGAAGCAATTAAAAGAAAACTTAATCAGTTACAGTCACAAACAAAGCGTCAGGATTTTCTTTGGAAGCCTGAGCCAGGTAAACAACAAATTAGGATTGTTCCTTATCAACATAACAAAGACAATCCATTCCAAGAATTGTATTTCCATTACGATCTAGGAAAAAAGAATTATCTATCACCAATTACGCATGGTAATCCTGATCCGGTAGTTGAATTTGCAGAGAAGCTTAAGGCATCTGGAAATTCTGATGAATGGAAACTAGGTAAGAAACTTGAGCCTAAAATGCGATGCTATGTGCCAATTGTTGTACGTGGTAAAGAAAGCGAAGGTGTTAAGTTTTGGGGTTTTGGTAAGACAGTTTATACAGAACTGTTAGGATTTATCGCAGATCCTGATTACGGCGATTTGACGGATCCGAGTAACGGCCGTGATATTGTAGTAGAGTTTATACCATCAGAAGGTGCAGGTTCATATCCTAAAACAACAATTCGTGTTAAGCCTAATACTACTCCATTGACGGCTGATCGTGCTATTGCAGAAAAGGTAGCTCAGCAGCAAGCTAATTTGTCAGAGGTATTTAAAGAACCTACATATGACGAATTGAAAGAGGCTTTGGAAGCTTGGTTGAATCCTAGCGAAGAAACAGAATCAGATAATGCAAATGCTTCAGTGGCAGATGCAGGATCGGCTGCAGGATCAGCGTTAAAGCCTAATACATCATTTACAGGCGGTGTTAATTCTGTAAACGATATCGAAGACGCATTCGACGAATTATTTTCTTAATTTAAAGGAGTTATAAATGTCAACGACAAAGAGTGAACTGGCCGATGAATTGGCGGGTGAATTAGCTAACAACTTAAATAAGAAGTTTAAAGGCTCCGGATATAAAACTGCATACTTTTTGGAGGGGGATGAAGATTCCCCTTCAAATGTATCCGGTTGGGTAGGTACGGGGTCATCTATGCTAGATTTAGCAATCTCTAATCGACCTAATGGAGGATTTCCAATTGGTCGTATCACTGAGATAACTGGACTAGAAGCTTCTGGTAAGTCATTGTTAGCTACACATGCCTTAGCCGATACACAACGGCAAGGTGGATTAGCTGTATATATTGATACAGAAAGTGCTGTTAGCCGAGAATTTTTGCAAGCAATTGGTGTCGATTTAGAAAAAATGTTATATACTCCATTAGAGACAATGGAAGATATATTTGAAGCAATTGAGACAATTGTTGAATCGGTACGTAAAGCTAACAAAGATCGATTGGTTACTATAGTAGTTGATTCAGTAATGGGCGCATCTACTAAGATTGAAATGGCTGCAGAATTTGATAAGGATGGATGGGCAACTTCCAAGGCTATTATCTTATCAAAAGGTATGCGTAAAATTACTAATATGATTGCGCGCGAAAAGATTTGTTTGATATTTACCAATCAATTGCGTTCTCGCTTAGGAGTTAGTTTTGGAGATCCATGGACAACATCGGGAGGTAAAGCCATTCCGTTCCATGCATCAGTACGTCTGCGACTCAAGTCAGTAGGACAAATCAAAGCTAAAGATTCTAAAGGTATTGAACAAATTGTAGGTATCAAGACTAGAGCACAAGTTATTAAAAATCGTATGGGGCCTCCATTGAAGTCTATAGATTATGATATTTACTTTGAATCTGGTATTGACAATTACGGTGGATGGCTTGAAGTAATGAAAGATTACAAACTAGTATCACAGGCAGGTGCATGGTATACATATACCAAGCTTGATGGTACTCCAGTAAAGTTTCTTTCAAAAGACTTCCACGGCGCATTAGAATCGGATCCGGCACTGAAAGAAGAAATATATAAAGCTGTTTGTGATGTATATATCTTTAAGTACCAGACTGGTGCTATAGGTATCGATGACATTACTGTGGCTGAGGACTTTATTAATGAAGAATCATGAGCAATAAATATTTAGAGATATTTAAACAAGTTACACAAGAGCATGCCGAATCTCAAAACAGAAATCGAGATAGTCATGTGTTGGTTATTGACGGATTAAATACATTCATCAGAGTATTTTCAGCAGTGCCTGCTTTAAATGATGATGGTGAGCATATTGGTGGAGTGACGGGCTTTTTACGGTCCGTCGCCGCCACTATCCGGCAAATAAAACCTACTCGATGTATCATAGTATTTGATGGTAAGGGCGGATCTGCACGACGTAAAAAGTTATATTCTAACTATAAAAGTAATCGTGCAGTAAAAACTCAATTCAACAGATATCAAGAGTTTGCTAATTTAGAAGATGAATCAGAATCAATGAAACGGCAATTTGGTAGAATGATTGAGTATCTGCAATGTTTACCTATCACTACTATATCAATTGATAATGTTGAGGCTGATGACGTTATTGCATATATTGCCAATGAGATATTCACTCATGAAGACAATAAAGTTACAATTGTATCAACAGACCGTGACTTTTTGCAATTGGTAAATCATCGCATTAACGTATGGAGTCCTATCAAAAAGATTCTTTATACGCCCGAAGTGTTACGAGAAGAAATAGGATTACCTTCTAAGAATTACTTGTTGTATAGGGCTATAACCGGCGATAAATCAGATAATATTCCTGGTTTGCGCGGAGTAGGACTAAAGACATTGATCAAACATTTTCCATTGTTACAAGAAGATCGTGAAGTAGATATTGACAATATGGTTGAGTATTCTAAGTCGTTAGACAAACGACATAACGTACATGAATCTATTATTAGTAATGAACAACAATTACGGTTAAATCATAACCTAATGCAACTTAAAGAAGTTGATATTTCAGGTAATGCAAAACTATTAGTTGTAGATTTAGTACGAACTCATGTATCAAGAACTAATGTGTTTGAGTTTAAGAAAATGTTTATGACTGATAAAATGTATACTATTATAAAGGATGTCGATTCTTGGTTAGTTACATTTAACGCGCTAAATGCTTACGCAAGCATTTGATTTCTATAAAATTGTTATTATAATTAAGTATGATCGACAGATTAAGTTTTATTTCTTTTAGTTTTTTTCTTTTAGTTATATATTTATTACTGAATGGGTAGGAAACGAAAATATCAAACGCCTGATGAAAAGCTCGAAGCGCAGCGTCGATGGTCTCGTGAATATTACCAACGTAATAAAGATGAAATTAATAAAAAAGCTATGGAGAGATACTATGGACTACAAAAAGATTCATGATGTAATTATTGAACGTGCTAAAAGTAGAAAATTAGAAGGTTATACGGAATGCCATCATATTATACCTAGATGTATGGGAGGAACAGATGACCCTGATAATTTAGTTGAATTAACTGCTAAAGAGCATTTTATAATACATAAACTACTTTATAAATTACACCCAACTAATGATAAACTATTTTATGCATACAGAATGATGGCTATAATGAAAAATAGTAACGACAATCTTCGTAGTTATTATATCGGTTCGCGTGAATTTGCTTTAATTCGGGAACGTCAATCAATATTGTCTAGTGAATGTAATAAAAACAGAGTACTTTCGCAAGAAACTAAAGATAGAATTTCTGCTGCAACACGTGGTAAAAAACGACGACCGGCATCACAAGAAACTAAACACAAAATATCAATGGCATTAAAGGGAAGAAAACTTTCAATTGAACATAAAGAATCACTGCGAATATCTCATCATGGTAATGTAAAAAATACCGGCAAGGCTTCTACACCTGAAAAAGAACAAGAACGACGTGAGAAGATAAAGCAATCATGGATATCACGTAAAAATAAACAGAATGGAGGTGTAAATGACTGATCGTTTGTCAAGCTACGGATATTCCTTTCAAATAAAAGTCATTACGGCTTTATTTACGGATAAAGGATTCTTGCAACAGATTGCGGATATACTAGTTCCTAAATATTTTGAAAGTGATGCTAATGAATGGGTAGTACAAACCATTTTAGATTATCATAAAGAATATAAAACATCAGCTACATTAGAAGTAATGAAAGTTAAACTTCATGAAGTAGAAGATGATGTACTCAAGACTCAGATCAAAGAACATTTAAAAGATGCTTGGAAATATACCGAGGCTACGGACTTGGATTTTATTAAACAGCAGGCATTAGATTTTTGTAAGAATCAAGAAATTAAAAAAGCTATCTTGTCATCTGTTGAATTATTAAAGATAGGTAAGTATGATGATATCAAATCTGCAATTGATAAAGCATTAAAGTCAGGTGGAGATAAAGAGATTGGACATGACTATATGGCTGATATCGATGAACGATATACTGAATCAGTCAGATTTACAAAAGAAACTCCATGGGATATTGTCAATGAATTGACATCGGGTGGATTAGGTAAAGGTGAATTAGGTGTATTTGTAGCGCCTGCAGGTATTGGTAAGTCATGGGGTCTTATTAATATTGGAGCACATGCCGTTAAGAAAGGCATGACAGTTATACATTATACTTTAGAGTTAAATGCAGCGTATGTCGGACTGCGATATGACTCGGTTGTAACGGGCATACCTAATCAAAATCTTAAGCATTATCAAGATCAAGTTAAATCAGATCTTGGTAAATTGGAAGGTAAATTAGTTATCAAGTACTATCCAACTAAAACATGTTCGGTAATGGGTTTACGTGCTCATATAGAAAAATGTATTATGCAAGGAGTTAAACCTGATGTTATCATAGTCGATTATGCGGATTTGTTGCGAGGTACTGGAGCGGAGAAGCGCCATGAACTGGAAGGTATATATGAAGACCTAAGAGGATTAGCAGGAGAATATGAAGTGCCTGTATGGACAGCATCTCAAGCAAATAGATCGGCATTGGAAGAAGATGTTATTGGAGCAGAGAAGATTGCAGAGTCGTATGGTAAAGTAATGGTTGCTGACTTCGTAATATCATTGTCTCGTAAAGTGCAAGATAAATTGGCAGGTACCGGAAGGTGGCACGTAATTAAAAATCGATTCGGGCCTGACGGTATTACATTACCTAGCAAAATGAATACCAGTACTGGCCAAATTAATATATACGCAGATACATCTGTGCAAGGTAAGGATGCTAAAAAGCAAATGGAAAATGGGAATGAACTTGCGCGTAAGATGCTTTCGCAAAAATTCAAGGAAATTAACGGGTCAGACTTTGAATAAAAAATGATTAATTTTATATCAAAAGCGCTGATGTGTGCTAGGTCAAGTGTATATTTATTGGTATATTACTTGAAATTAGTAACTTTCAACAAGTTACATTTTTACTCTTATTAAACAAAATATTTAAGGAAACATTATGGACATTTCTAATCGGATACTCTCCGACATTACCGTCTACATGAAATATGCTAAGTACATACCAGAACTTCAGCGTAGAGAAACTTGGGAAGAATTAGTTACTCGTAACAAAGAAATGCATATAAAAAAGTATCCTGCATTAGCCAAAGAAATTGAAGATGTGTATCAAATGGTTTACAATAAAAAAGTATTACCATCTATGCGTAGTTTACAATTTGGTGGTAAGCCTATTGAAATATCTCCTAACAGAATTTACAATTGTGCATATTTACCTATAGATGATTGGAGAGCATTCGGCGAAGTAATGTTTCTTTTGCTCGGCGGTACTGGTGTAGGATATAGTGTGCAACGACATCATATCGAACAATTACCAGAAATACATAAGCCAAAGGCAGATCGTGAACGAAGATATTTAATCGCTGATAGTATTGAAGGATGGGCAGATGCAGTAAAATTACTAGTAAAAAGCTATTTTAACGGCGGGTCTAAACTTAAATTTGATTTCTCCGACATCCGCGCAAAAGGCGCACGTCTAGTTACATCTGGTGGTAAAGCTCCCGGAGCCCAGCCTCTCAAAGAATGTTTGATTAAAGTTCAAGGTATTTTAGATGCGAAACAAGATGGCGAAAAACTTTCGCCGATTGAAGTACATGATATCGTATGTCACATTGCTGATGCTGTATTGGCTGGTGGTATACGTCGTGCCGCTCTTATATCGCTTTTTTCAGCTGATGACGATGAAATGATTTCTTGTAAGTCCGGTGCTTGGTGGGAGTTAAATCCACAACGCGGTCGTGCTAATAACTCGGCAGTATTGATGCGCCATAAACTTACAAAGGAATATTTTATAGATCTTTGGAAACGTGTAGAGGCATCAGGTGCCGGCGAGCCTGGAATTTATCTTAGTAATGATAAAGATTGGGGAACTAATCCATGTTGCGAAATTGCACTACGTCCATTCCAATTCTGTAACTTATGTGAAGTTAATGTGTCAGATATTGCGTCACAAGAAGATCTTAATGCGCGAGTAAAGGCAGCTGCGTTTATTGGTACACTTCAAGCAGGTTATACTGATTTTCATTATCTACGACCAATTTGGAAACGTACTACTGAAAAGGATGCGTTGATCGGTGTATCTATGACAGGTATCGGATCTGGTACAGTATTAGGCTATGATATGAAACAGTCAGCTAAGATCGTAAAAGAAGAAAATGCTCGTGTAGCAGAAATATTAGATATCAATAAGTCGGCTCGTACAACAACTGTTAAGCCTGCAGGTACTACATCGTTAGCATTAGGAACTAGTTCCGGTATTCATGCATGGCATAATGATTTTTATGTACGTCGTATACGTGTTGGAAAGAACGAAGCTATCTATCAATACTTAGCCATCTATCATCCAGAACTAGTCGAAGATGAATACTTCCGTCCTCATGATACCGCAGTAATTAGTATACCACAAAAAGCTCCCGCAGGTGCAATATTGAGAACAGAATCTCCAATTCAATTATTGGAACGTATTAAACGAGTACACTTGGAATGGGTTAAGATAGGTCATCGTACGGGTAGTAATACACATAACGTATCTGCGACAGTATCATTACGAGCTCATGAATGGGATGCGGTAGGCCAATGGATGTGGGAGAATCGTGACCATTATAATGGATTATCAGTATTGCCATATGATGGTGGTAGTTATATTCAAGCTCCGTTTGAAGATTGTACGGAAGAGCATTTTAATGAAATGATGCAATCACTTAAAGATATTGATCTGTCTCGTATTGTAGAACTAGATGATGCTACCAATTTGCGTGGCGAAGCAGCTTGCGCCGGCGGAGCTTGTGAAATTGTATCTGCGTAGATATTTATATAAAAATATTATGATACGACTTAAATCTTTATTAACTGAAATAATGTCCGAAGACAGTAGTGATGTTTTTGACCCGCCGCGTGGTAAATGGATTGAAATAGATCCTAAGCCACATGCTGATGAATTAGATACTGAGTTTTTTGAATTGATAAAAACGGCGTATGCTAAAATTGGCGGCCACGCAAAAATTACGGGGCCTGGTGATGTGTTCTCTGAACCTAAATGGACATATTGGAGAGGCATTGATTTGCATGGCGATGAAGATTTTGATGTTATAGTATTCGGGCAGAAAACTCCATATGGCATTAAATTTGCAGGTGTAGGTCATGATGGCGAGTCAGATAGTAAAAAAGAATATCTAAAAGCTAAAACAGACGAACTTAAGTTAGATGGTCATTATGGAGAAGTGTCGGATAAATTAGCACAAATATTAATTAGCGCAGGTGTTCCGGTAATAGAAGATGAGGATACAGTCGTTAAAGTTTTAGGTAAGCCTGTACAATGGAATGGTGAGCATCCGGATGATCCGTCAATGCCCGGTAAAGGTTGGTATACAAGAGACATTGGCGGACAACCACATGCTAAAATATTGGTAGGTAAGCCAAAATAAATTAACTAAAGGATTATATTAAAATGGGTAAATTACGACTAACTCCGTTATTAACGGAAATAAAAAAGAAACTCAAAGAAGATTATGCCGATGATATGGAAGATATCATGTCAGGAGATTTAGCATCGGCTGTAGCTACTCTTAAGAGCAAGGCGTCAGATTCAGAATTTAAAGATGCATCAACTAAGGGTACAGAAGACGGAGTGCCTGCAGATGAGAAAATTGGTTTTAGCTCTGATACACCTGCATGTACTAAAATGTATCCTACACAGGCAGAGATTGGATTTTCTAATAGTTTAGATGATTTAGTATTTGATAAATATAACCAAATTGATAACGCATTTAGTTCTCCTGCAGTAATGGCATCCCCTGATGGAGCTATTCCAGTTTTGTGTGCTTCTATTGGCGGTAAAATATATATTTTAGATGGTCATCATCGCTGGTCACTTTGCTTTATGATTAATCCTGAAGCTACAATGAAGTGTGATATAATGGAAGCTCCATCTGGTATGGACGAAGAAGGTGCATTAAAAGTAATGCAGACTGCAATTGCAGCAAAAGCTGGTAAGGTTGCGACTAAGCCGTTTGACGGTAAAGATTTAATGGCAACGTCTACGAATGAGGTAATTAAATATGTAGAAGAAAACATAGTTACTAGTGCTATTAAAAAGTTCTTTAAATATAAGCCAGATATATTTGCAGGTTCTAATATTTCATCAAAACAAGAGCTTGGAAGTCCAACGGCTCGTAAAATTGTCGCTAAATATGTCGGAGAAGTACATAAGCAAATTTTGGGCATGAAAGGAGATTTTCCTAGAACTATTATGCCACAAGCAGGAAAATCAGGCACAACTCAGTCAGATGTTAATAAAGCTTTAGCTGCCGGTGAAATCAATTATAAGGAGCCTTTTGGTACTTCTGAATCTATTGATAAATCACGTTGGTCAAAACTAGCTAATATCAAAAAGTAATGCGAACAGATGATTGGATTTCTAAGTTAGACTTAGAAGAACGATTTCAAGACTATTATATGGAAGATGGGCGGCGAGTATTTACCGCCCACTTTCATCTTAAACGTGGACATTGTTGTGGTAATGGTTGCCGACATTGTCCTTATAAACACATTAATGTAAAGCATCGATAATGCCAAAATTAAATGAAAATATATTATCATTTAAATGTTTAGTGCGAGTTTCGCACCTTACAAAAAATTCTATCGACGATAATAAATTTCATAAGGCATATGCATTCGGCATACAATCAATCACGGGCAAAATCTTAACATTTCATATTATGACCGATTATGGGATGTTACGTTCACGAGTCCCATTATCAGAACTATTTTTACATGAGCCTACCGAAGACATTCCATTTCATATGAAACAGCTATGGGATTGCTTTTCTGAAAATGTAACGGTTACTACTTATGAATACCTATCTGATAAACGATGTGAAGTTGTTTTACGTGATGGTACTAAAGTTTGGGCTACGTATTTAATGACAGTGGATTGGTATGACAATCCATATTCCAACGAGCCTTCAGATTATAAATGCGGGCATTTGTTAGTAGCTGATGATGGATATTTGTTATGTCAACCTAACAATAGAATATATTGGCGCGATTCTAATTGGATAACAAATAAGTTTCCTATATCTCCTAAAGATATAAAAGTAGATAATACACTAACATCTGTAGAAACAGTTTCGGATCGTTGGGTCGCAGAAGACTCGGATTCTTATTATTATGATATAAATTCTGAAAAATAATTTGGACTCAATGAGAAATGTACTTATATTAAAGTATATATAAATCATATGGGAAAAACAAAAGAGTTATTGATCCAGCAACGTGAATGGGAAGTTCAATGTTGGGATGCATTTGATGCAGATTATTTTTATCAAAAGTATAAAGAAAGTTCAGAAAATTTGAACGTTTGCAAATAAGTTTATATATTTATCTATACAAAAATCAATACAAGTTATGTTTAAATTTAAAGATGTAGAAATTGCTTTCGACTTTAGATCACTACCTCAATGTGATCAAGAGTATCTCCGTACCATGTCATATGAAACTGTACAGAATCGTTCCGTGAAGCATACGGGCTGGTCCTTTACAGAAACATATTCAGACGCTGGTAACTATACTATTTTCAATGATAAAGATGCTATGAATACATTTATGGGCGAATTCAATGCTGAATATGACCATACGGCATCACATTTGTTACACGGTAAAAAATATTGGTTCGCTTGGACCTATTCAAATAAGAATCGATAAGATGGCTAAGTTTCAGTCAACTAAGTTATTTGACGGATACAGTACATGTTTTCGTCAATGGAAAGCAGATGGCACTCATTGTAAATTTTTACATGGGTATGCTGTATCCTTTAGAGTATGGTTCGAAGGTGATTTAGATCATCGTAATTGGGTATGGGACTTTGGAGGTATGAAACGTGCTAAACATAAAATACACGGTATGTCTCCTAAAGATTTTTTTACTCACTTACTTGATCATACTACTATTGTAGCAGAAGATGATCCGTATTTGGAAGAGTTTAAACAAATGGATGACGATGGTATCATTCAATTACGAATATTACCTGCTACTGGCTGCGAAAGATTTGCTGAACATTTATATACAATTATTAACAGCTTTCTAAAAAAAGAAACAGATGGAAGAGTTAGAGCTATCAAAGTTGAAGTTTACGAACATGAACGAAACAGTGCCAGTTATGGAGAATAATAAACAACTTGTAACGACATTTATATCAAACGGTATGCAATATACAGTAACGGCTCAGCCATTACCTGCCGTTGATATGATTAGCTTACGTACCTATCTAGGATATAAGCCGGCTAAAGAATTGGCAGAGAATGTTGCTAAAACGGCTCGTGCTATGGGACAGCCGTATATAACAGAGTTTGTTAGTACACAAAGCTATAACGGATATATTCTAAAATATTCTAAAGAATACTTAGATGAATATTTTAAACTAGATAATAGAATAGAAATTAACAATGATACAGACGACGACTTACCCTTCTAAAACTATGGAAAGAATAACTGATTATAATAAAGTTTTACCTATCGCTGAATTGTATCGATGTGTACAAAGTGAAGGTAGTCGAATGGGCCGACCTACAATTGCTATTCGAGTAACTGGATGTACTCACCGTTGTTGGTTCGGCGAAGGTGGTTGGTGTGATAGCTGGTATACTAGCA
>Ga0114976_10001115_pt1 | contig 16645 bp, 17 predicted proteins | sample S_130805_EF_Meta_FD_87319 | JGI IMG/M metagenome (GOLD analysis project Ga0114976, IMG submission 87319) | Freshwater microbial communities from Lake Simoncouche, Canada to study carbon cycling - S_130805_EF_MetaG | ecosystem: Environmental > Aquatic > Freshwater > Lake | place: Lake...
AAGCCGCTCTAGCAACCGTAATAGATCCTGAAATTCGTCGACCGATAACTGAAATTGGAATGGTTAAAGACGTAGCCATCGACGGTGGCAAAGTAACGGTAGGGGTTTACCTAACAATCTCAGCTTGTCCGATGCAAGACACCATCGTTAACAATGTTAAAGACGCAGTATCTAAAGTCCGAGATGTCACAGCGGTCGAAGTTGAACTTGATGTAATGAGTCCGGAGCAACGAACTGCGCTTCGGGAAAAGTTACAAGGTCCAACCAAAGAGATTCGCTTTAACTTGCCAGGCTCACTTACCAGAATTTATGCGATTGCATCAGGTAAAGGTGGAGTTGGTAAGTCCTCAGTTACAACTAACCTCGCTGCGGCTATGGCCATACAAGGTTTGTCAGTTGGCATTGTTGATGCCGACATTTATGGTCACTCAATTCCCGACATGATGGGTGTCACTCAGGCTCCATTAAAGGTCGAGAACATGATCATGCCTCCGCAGGGTCATGGCGTTCGGGTTATGTCGATGCTTCCGCTTAAGCCAAAAGGTCGCCATGAGCCAGTGGCAATGCGTGGTCCAATGTTGCACCGTTACTTAGAGTCATTTCTTAGTGAAGTTTGGTGGGGCGACCTAGACGTATTGCTACTTGACTTGCCGCCAGGTACCGGTGACATAGCGATTAGTACGGCTCACCTGCTACCGCAAAGTGAATTAATCATTGTGACTACTCCCCAACCAGCAGCAGCCGATGTGGCGATTCGAGCTGGCATGTTGGCGCCTCAGGTAAATCAACGTGTTAGCGGTGTTATTGAAAACATGTCTGCTTTCGCATGCCCGCACTGCGGTGAACCAATCGACATGTTTGGTTCTGGTGGTGGAAAAATGGTTGCGGAAACCTTAAGCCAAAATGTCGGACAAGAAGTTCCCCTACTGGGTCGAATTCCATTCGATCCAGGTCTGCGGGAAGGTGGAGATGCGGGAATGCCGTTTGTGCTTTCCCATCCAGACGCGCCGGCCTCACAAGCAATTATTGAGATGGCTACTAAATTGGGGACTCGGCCACGTGGCCTAGTTGGAATGAATTTAGGCGTAACACCCAATCGCGATTAGGTAGCGTCTGGATCAAAAACTGGATTAACTTTCGCAGTACCACCAGTTGAAATTTTTGGTGCTCTAGAAGATCCAGTAAACCCTGCTACTGAAGTAACAGCATTTGTTGTGAGGCCCCGAGGTGTCAGTCCGCGTAAATCTTTAGCTAAATCAGAAACTGCTTTAGTGTCAACTGATCCAGTTAACTCAGCAGTTGCTTCGCTCGCCTTTGCTCGCATTGTTTTAATGAACTTTGCAAACTGGGAAGCCATTTCTGGTAGTCGATCTGGACCAAAAACGATTAGACCGATCATCGCAATGACCAAAAACTCTGTCCAACCGATATTCATATTCTGACTTTACTACCCTTGTAAAACTTAGTTTTGATTTGATCCCAAAGTTACTTCAATAACTGTGCCATCCGAAAGAGTTAACTTCACAACATCACCTGGATTTTTCGCTCTGATTCGGACAATTAACTCAGTTCCGTCGACAACTTTTGCACCGTCTATTTCAGTAATGACATCTCCGGCTACAAGTTCAGTTTTAGAAGCAGGACCACCCGCGACAACTGAATCAACCAGTGCGCCTTGACCACTGTAAGTCATATCTAGTTGAACGCCTATGACTGGGTAAGTTGATGAACCTGTTGCAATAAGTTCAGTTGCAACGCGTCGGGCTTGATTAATTGGAATCGCAAAACCGAGTCCAATGCTGCCGCTTTGTCCTGATACCGAGCTACCAGTTGTTGCGATTGCTGAGTTGATTCCGATTACTTCACCGCGGGAATTAACTAAGGGTCCGCCAGAGTTGCCTGGGTTAATTGCCGCATCAGTTTGGATAGCGCTAATAAATGAAACATCTGTCGAATCTCCAGCTGTAACTGGACGATTTAGGGCCGATACGATTCCACTGGTCACAGTGCCGGTCAAACCGAGAGGTGATCCAATTGCAATAGTTGCATCGCCCACTACGACATTGTCTGAGTCACCGAGTGCTGCTACCGGCAAGTTTCCTCGATTAATTCGAAGGACTGCTAGATCATAAGATGCCTCAGTCCCAACAATTGTGGCCACTTCTTGGGACTGATCTTGAAACGTAACAGTTATCTTTGCGCCTGCGCCAGCACTCGTGGCAACGTGATTGTTTGTCAAAATGAAAGACTCTTTTGCTGTGCTTCTAATTACAAATCCAGAACCAGTTCCAGATCCCTGATCAGATGTGACGTCGATGGATACAACAACTGGCAAAACGGCTTGGGCAATTCCAGCTATGGAATCATCTGCCCGTGGCGAAGATTGACCAGTTGTTAATGGTAAAGAGATCGAATGTGCTGGTGCATTTACAACCATCGAAGCACCCACAAAGCCGATCAGACCTGCAATCAATCCACTAATAACACCAGCGATGATTGCTTTCTTGACAGCAGGAGACGCGCTACCTGCGGACTGATCTGCAACCATGACAGGAGGGGAATAAACCCAAGTTGGGGTTGGAGTTGGCTCGACTGATGCTGGAACTTCTGCGGCCGTACCAGTCGGTGTTGTAATTGCATCCTCTGTAGGCAGGTCACTGTTGGGCAGGTCACTGTTGGGCAGGTCACTGTTGGGCAGGTCACTGTTGGGCAGGTCTAACGCCGAAGGAGTCTCAGATAGGTTTTGTGGATCTTCCGGAGTCTGGGTCATGGCCTGTCCTTCTTACTGAAGTGGGTATCTTTGCTAATCCTTATTCTCTCGCATCGTCATTAGCCAATGCTGCGTGAACTCCCCTTAGTAACGAGATCTTGGCAAACCTCTAGCCAAAAATTGGCAGAGCCTTAGCCAAAATCCGATCCTGGCCGTACGCTTGCTTCATGGCACCAACTGATCCACGTATCCTGGCAATCCACCGAGCTTCTACTGACTATGCCGAAAGCTGGGCTGGTGAGGACGGCATCCGCTCCCATGCTCGAGCTAAGGCAGCCGAAATTGGTTGTGTAGCTATGGGCCCTGGTGCCGGAAGCATAGTTCGCACATTAGCTGCGGCAGTTGATGCGAAGAATGTTGTTGAGATTGGAACTGGTGCTGGTGTGTCAGCACTTTGGCTTTTGGACGGCATGAATTCTGAAGGTGTCTTAACTAGCGTTGATGTTGAAGCCGAGCATCAGTTGATTGCAAAAGATGCCATAGCCCAAGCTGGTATCGCTGCAAATCGGGTTCGACTAATTAATGGTCGAGCTGATGAAGTACTGGATCGCTTAACCGAATCTGCTTATGACATTGTTTTGATTGCAGGAAAACCACTTGAACTTGCCGACCACATAACAAGAGCCTTGAAATTATTGCGTAGTGGCGGATTGCTAATTATTGACCGAGCGCTTTGGAATGATAAATTGGCCGATCCAGCTCAGCGCGATCCTGACACAGTTGCAATGCGCGGTGCAATCGAAGCGCTTGCAAGTAACGAAGACTTTGTCGGTTCGTTGCTACCCGTTGGTGGCGGATTGTTAGTGGCTGTAAAGAATTAAATAGCCACTTTTAATCGGCAATGTTCATTTATGCCAAAGAAGTAGCTAGCTACTTCTTTGGCATTGCACTTACAGTTTCTTTCAAAACCGCGCCTAGATCTTTAACTTCTTGCGCATTTAGTTCAACGACTAAGCGTCCGCCACCTTCTAGGGGCACTCGCAATACATAACCGCGACCTTCTTTTGGGCATTCCATTGGGCCGTCGCCAGTGCGTGGCTTCATAGCTGCCATTTTGGTCACCTTCCGATAAGTACCGTGCGTTACGCTTTGATACCTCTATTATCCCTTAAAAACAGGTGGTAACGAAATCCGGACAATTCCTGAAAACCCTTGCAAATAATGGGTTATTTGCAGCTAAAGCTGCCCTGAATTTCGATGTTTTGTTAAAGCTTGCTTTGCTCAACTTGATCGGCAAACTTTTCCAATGACTTACGTACACCATAAACAAAACCAGGCTTCACAAAAGTGAATCCAACCTTGCCCAAAAGGCCAAGTGGTAGATCCAGGTCTTCACTCCAGATGAACTTCGAAGTAGTTTCGCTGGTTGTGACAACTTCAAATGTGCCAGTGCCTTTAACAACTCTGCCTGTGTGATTCACATCGCAGCGATTGGGTGGCTGCCAACCAGTTATCTCCATGGTGTCTAGAAAGCCAATGCGCCAGATTCCCGTGAACGCTTCGATCTTCCCGCCGACACCAGTACCGTCGCCATCTACGGGCCAAACTTTGGTACCTAGCATCCATTGACTTTGCGCTTGCCAGTTGGTAATTGCGTCCCATACTTTTTGGGCAGGCGCCTGGATCGCTACTTCTAGTTCAATGTGTTCCATTAACCCTTTAACCAATCAAATACGGTTTCTTCGCAGCGTCTTAATTGCGCAACCGAAACATGTTCATTGCGCGAGTGCGCTAAACCGGGATCGCCAGGACCAAGGTTTACGGCTGGAACCCCCATTGCAGAAAATCTGGCAACATCAGTCCAGCCGAACTTCGGCGCGACTTTTCCACCGACTCGAGAAACTAAATCTGCCAATGCAGGTCGATCAAGACCTGGCATCGCACCAGGCGCATTATCGACGAATTCGACAAGAAAGCCATCAAAAACTTCTCGGATATGAGCTTCGGCTTGCGGTCCACTTGTACTCGGGGCGTATCGGTAATTAACTTCAACAGTTGCCGAATCCGGAATAACATTTCCAGCAATTCCGCCAGTTACTTGTACCGCGTTCAAGCCTTCCCGATATTCAAGTCCATCGATCATTACTTTTGCTGGCTCGTAGGAATTGAGTCTGGCCAAGATGTCACCAAGATTATGGATTGCGTTATTCCCTAGCCACGATCGTGCGCTATGAGCGCGAGTGCCTACCGTTGAGACTTTTGCCCGCAGGGGTCCTTGGCAGCCGGCTTCAATGTTTGCATTTGATGGCTCTAACAAAACGGCAATGTCGGCGGCAAGCCATTCTGGATGTTCCGCAGCAATCAGGGTTAGGCCATTTCGCTCGCTGTCGACTTCTTCGCATTCGTAAAAAATATAGGTCACGTCAAACTGAGGATTCTCAATCGAAACTGCGGCTCTAAGCGCTACTGCAACCCCACCCTTCATGTCGCAGGAGCCAATTCCAAAAACTACATCTTCAGGTACTTGGGTGCCATCACTTGGCAGGCCTTGACCGCTTGTTACAAAGACTGCTTTTTCATTTTCGGCTACAGGAACGGTATCTATGTGACCCGCAACAATCACTCGCGAGGCTTTACCTAAGTTGGTTTTTGCTACCACCGAGTTCTTGAAGCGATGAACTTCTAGCCAGTTACATTTGCTTAACTCTTGGAAAATGGCGTCTGCCAAAGCCGCTTCATTACCTGAAACGCTAGGAATATTGACTAGATCTGCAGTCAGCGCAACTATGTCGGCGTGCGGGTTTAACGCAACTATGTCCACACGACTACGGTAGTCCTGTAATGCTTTTTTCACTACTTATGACCCCTAAATTCAAGGAATGACATGAGCCAGAGTCAGATCGCAACTGCAACCGGATTAGCCACTTACTCGGCTGATGTGCTGCTTGATGTTTGGTATCCACAGCCTGTGCTAGGCGATAATCCAGCGCACGTTACCGGACTAGAACGTGGAATAGATACTGATGCCCTGCGTGGAGTTCGCGTTGAGGTAATTACAACCACTTCAGATTTGAGTGCTGCGCCTACAGATGCTGCGGATGCGTACTTGCGCTTACATTTACTTTCCCACCGCTTGATGGCACCGAGAACTATCAATCTGGATGGGTTATTTGGCTTGCTTACAAATGTCGCCTGGACTTCCCTTGGTCCGGTTGCCGTTGAAAACGTTTCTGAAGTGGCAATCAAAGCCCGAGCCAAGGGCATCTACCTGAACGTTTTCGGTCTAGATAAGTTTCCGCGAATGCTGGACTACGTGGTTCCAAGCGGGGTGCGAATTGCCGATGCTGATCGAGTTCGATTGGGTGCTCACCTCGCAGCTGGCACAACTGTCATGCATGAAGGTTTTGTTAACTTCAATGCCGGAACTTTGGGAGCCAGCATGGTTGAAGGACGTATCTCGGCTGGAGTTGTAGTCGGCAATGGCTCTGATATCGGTGGTGGCGCCAGCATTATGGGAACTCTCTCGGGTGGCGGCAAGGAAGTAATCACGATCGGTGAGAATTGCCTAGTTGGAGCTAATGCCGGAGTTGGCATTTCACTTGGTGACAGTTGCGTCGTTGAAGCTGGCTGCTACATAACCGGCGGATCAAAAATCACGCTGCCAGACAACACCGTTGTTAAAGCCAAGGAGTTGTCAGGAGCTAATGGTTTGCTATTCCGCCGCAATTCAGTTTCAGGCGCACTCGAGGCCGTAACTAGAGAAGGTACTTGGGGTGGGCTAAACGAAGCCCTGCACAAAAACTAAGTACTTACTATCGCTTAGCTAAATCGACGTAACCGCGTTCAGCTTCACCAATGTAAACCTGCCGTGGTCGGCCGATCTTGGTGTCCGGGTCGGTAATCATTTCCTGCCACTGTGCAATCCATCCTGGTACTCGACCAATTGCAAAGAGCACGGTAAACATTCGTGTTGGGAAACCAATGGCGCGATAAATCAATCCAGTGTAGAAATCAACATTTGGGTAAAGTTTGCGCTCGATGAAGAATTCATCATTTAGAGCCGCTTCCTCAAGTTCGCGCGCAATGTCGAACAGAGGATCCTGCACGCCTAGCATGGTCAAAATATCGTGAGCGTGCTTGCGCACAATCGCGGCACGTGGATCGTAGCTCTTGTAAACCCGGTGACCAAAGCCCATGAGCTTCACGCCCTCTTCGCGATTCTTAACGCGCTGAATGAACTGCTGAACCGTATCGCCAGAACTTTGAATTTCTTCCAGCATTTCTAGGACTGCTTGATTGGCACCACCATGAAGCGGTCCAAACAGCGCATTAATACCAGCTGAAACTGATGCAAACAAGTTTGCATGCGACGAGCCAACCATGCGAACCGTTGAAGTTGAACAATTCTGTTCGTGATCTGCGTGCAATATGAAAAGCATGTCCAGCGCCTTAACAATTGCAGGATTTACTTGATATGGTTCTGCAGGAACACCAAATGTCATATTCATGAAGTTAGAGACATAATCAAGTGAATTGTCTGGGTAACGGGATGGTTGACCAATGGTTTTTTTGTATGCATATGCAGCAAGTGTTGGGATCTTTGCAAGCAAGCGGATTGTTGATATCTCAACCTGACGCTCATCAAATGGGTCTAATGAGTCTTGGTAGAAAGTTGAAAGCGCGCTAACTGCACTACTCAATACCGGCATTGGATGCGCATCCCGTGGGAAACCATCAAAGAATCGACGAAGGTCATCGTGCACCATGGTGTGCATAGTGATGTCTTGCGTAAATTTACTTAGCTCACTTGCACTCGGCAGGTGTCCGTAGATCAAAAGGAAAGAAGTTTCAATGAAAGTACTTTTTTCTGCAAGCTCTTCGATTGGATATCCGCGGTAACGCAAAATACCGTTGTCGCCATCGATGTATGTAATTGCAGATTCGCACGAAGCAGTGTTCATGAAGCCATGGTCAAGCGTTATGTGTCCAGTTTCTTTCAATAACGAAGAAACGTCATATCCGGAGGCACCGACCGTTGCTGGAACTTCGCCAAGAAGTAATTCGCCATTTGGGTGGACCAGTTTTGCTTGGGACATAACCCAAACTTACTATTTGTCATGTCAGTAGCACTAATCAGGATTTTGATTATTTGCAAAAAACGGGCAAGTGTTAATTAACCGTTAACCGCGCAACTGCGCTAGCAATCCGCTCGTCGGTCGCAGTTAGCGCCAAACGCACGTGATTCTGACCAGCGGGCCCGTAGAAATCTCCCGGAGCTGCCAAAATACCCTTGCTGGCAAGCCAGTTAACCGTTTCAAGGCAGTCTGTCCCATTTGTTGCCCACAGATATAGGCCTGCCTGAGAATGTTCGATTTTGAAACCGGCTGAAATGAGTGCGGTGTGAAGTACGTCACGTCGTTTGGCGTAACGCGCTTTTTGCGCTGCAACGTGTGCGTCATCGCCAAGTGCTGCAACCGTCGCCAACTGCACCGGAGTTGAGACGAGCATTCCAGCGTGCTTTCGCAGAGAGACTATGTCTGCAATCAATTTGGTGTCACCTAGCACAGCGCCAGAACGATAGCCAGCAAGATTTGAACGCTTTGACAACGAGTGGACTGCCAAAATTCCAGTGAAGTCTGTTCCGCAAACTCGTGGATCCAAAATTGAAATTGGCTCGGCTTCCCAACCAAGCTCGATGTAGCACTCGTCGCTAACAACAGGAGCGGAAAGTTCCCGACCGCGAGCAATGATTTCTTTAAGTTGATCTACACCTAGAACTTCACCAGTTGGATTACCGGGCGAATTTACCCAAATCAAGTCAGCATTATCTGGGATGTCGGCGGGTACCTTGTAAGTTGCAAACTTGGCATGAGCCATCATTGCGCCAACGGCATAAGTTGGGTAGGCAAGTTCTGGAATCGCTACCGTGCTGTTTTGATCCAAACCAAACACAATTGGTAACCAAGCGACAATTTCTTTAGAACCAATTGATGGCACAACTTGATCCACCGATAAATCGGCAGACAAAATGCGCTTCGCCCACGAAACCCAAGCTTGCCTTAGCTCAATTAACCCGGCTGCAGTTGGGTATCCCGGCGCATTTGCTGCCGCGGCTAACGCGGCGGTAATAACTTCTGGAGTGTCATCAACCGGTGTCCCAATGGACAGATCAATAATTCCATCTGGATGCTTTTTTGCAACTTCGCCGGCTGCTGCAATTCGGTCCCAAGGAAAATCTGGTAATCCGTTTGCTAGTGGTGAAATCAGTTAACTCACCTGGGTCGGAAGTGACTTGATTTCTTCTGGATCATTGCTGGTCTTGCCAGTTTTTGATGCGCCACCTGGAGAGCCAAGGGTTTCAAAGAATGCGGTGTTGACTCCCTTGAAGTTATCCCACTTTTCTGGGACATCATCTTCGTAGTAGATAGCCTCTGTTGGGCAAACTGGTTCACATGCGCCACAGTCAACGCATTCATCGGCCTGGATGTACATCATGCGATCGCCTTCGTAGATGCAATCTACTGGGCATTCTTCGATGCAAGCCTTATCTTTAACGTCCACACAAGGCAGTGCGATCACATAAGTCATTTCGACCTCCATACAAATCCTGCGAGAAAAGTAACTTTCTCAGCACTCCAAACTTACCTGTCTATTGAGTTTTTTGTCGCATCAGGCTTGTGATTCCTGAGCTAACTGTCGAGGTTTATTGAGTTGGTGCATTACTTATTGGGCTGGCCCATTTTTCACTGGGCTGGCGCATAACTGGCAGGACGGCAGACATTGAAAGCAGTATCGCGCCGGCCAGGATATAGGAAGTCGAATACCAGGTGACTGTGAAAACTAAGTCCCCATTATTAGATTCGATTGCCATTCGAAGGGTAACCAAAACCCAGATCACCAAAAAAACTGTGCCACCCAATCGGGTTTGAAACTGTCGATTCAGCCAAAGCATTGCTAACACACAAATACTCAAGGCTAAAACCAAGCCGTATGGGATCCGAACTCCTTGAACCACAATGCGATCAGCATGCGCAAATCCTGCGACAACGCTGACAAACAAACTGACTAACGCACTGACCAGGACGATTCTAAGTTTTGTCATTTAACTAACCTAGTTGACGCTTTCTAGGCCATTGAACAGATCTGTCTCGCGGCCTAACTCGTCAAAAGGTCCAGAAGCATTTCCAGCAACTAATCTGTAGTACTCAGTTCCCATCACTTGTGAACCTAAGTTGTTAGAGAGCGCAAAGAATCCTTCTTCAGTACTGATTTGAGTCGCATGTGCCCTAAGCGCGCGCATTTTCTGATCAGCAAATTCCCCACCATCAATTGCGGTAGTAACCAATTCGTCTGGACAGGCAAACGGAATTTCATCAGGGTCCTGTGCTGCAAACCCAGTATCTTCGCCGGCAGCCTTAAGCATTTCGATACCAGCTCGCATCACACTTACTGGAAACGCGGTCCAATAAACCTTTTCGATTAGCCAAGGTTCACCAAGCTCGGGAGCAAAACTTGGTGCGGCTGCTAGCTCTCGGGCATAGGTTGCCACGCGATGAGCCTGGATGTGATCAGGATGTCCGTATCCCCCGAAGTCGTCATACGTAATCAATACTCGCGGGCAGGTTTCCCGAATAATCTTCACTAAATGTTTTGCAGCTTCCAAGAGGTCGCTGCGCCAAAAACAATCTGCTCGCTCGTTTGGCGGCGTGCCCACCATTCCACTATCGCGATAGGTGTGTGCCCCTCCCAAGAGGCGCCAGTCAGAGACACCGAGTTCCGACATGGCTGCGGCTAATTCAGTAATTCGATGTTTTCCCAATTCGTCAGTTTTATCAGCTGCTAAATGTGCCAGTTCGGGAACTAAAATTTCGCCTTCTTCGCCCAAAGTGCAAGTGACTAAAGTTACTTGTGCTCCAGCGGCAACATACTTCGCCATAGTTGCGCCACTACCGATGGTTTCATCGTCTGGGTGAGCGTGAACCAAAAGTAACCGCTGATTTGGCAGGCTAGTCGTGCTAGATGTCATGTACCAACTGTACGAGACACTTGATAGACAAACGTGGCAGGATCAAGGTGTGACCGAATCATTTCCACGCCAAAGTGCCGCTACTCGTAATTTTCAACTAGGTGCACCGCGCAGCTTCACCATTTGCGAATCTGGTGAGCAAGTATTGTTCTTGCGAAGTGAAAGTGGCCGAGATTCGGTTAATTCACTCTGGATCTACGACGTAGTAAATCGAGTCGAAACCAAGTTTGCCGACCCTAGAGTGATTCTTGCTGACGATGCTGAAGTTCCAGCAGCTGAACGAGCCCGTCGTGAGCGAATGCGGGAAACTACTTCAGGAATTACCTCTTATTCAACTGACGCCATCGGAGTTAACGTTACTTTTGCACTTTCTGGGCAGTTGTTTGCAGGAAACTCCACCACGCGAGAACTAAATAATCTAAACGTCGAAGGTCCCGTTATAGATCCGCGGTTATCACCTGACGGAAACTTCATTGCTTGGTCCAATGGAAAAGATCTATTCATTACCGACTTTTCGGGTAAAGAGGTACGTAACTTAACTAACGAGAGATCAGTTAACACCGCATGGGGTTTAGCAGATTTCATTGCCTCTGAAGAATTTGGGCGCATGCACGGCTACTGGTGGTCACCAGATAGCGATAGCTTAATTATTGAATCCGTCACTGATGCAGATGTTCAGAGTTGGTGGATCTCGGATCCAGCAACTCCTGCAAAAGCTCCGCAAGAAATCAAATACCCAGCCGCTGGTACTACAAATGCAACAGTTGGCCTCGAAAGAATTTCAATAACTGGTGACCGAGAACCTCTTCGATGGGATAACGATTCCTTTGAATATCTGATATCAGTTTCCTGGCAAAAAGATTGCAATGCTCTCATTACTGTGGCTGATCGGGCTCAACAACAATTTGTAACTTACTCGGCAAATCCTTTAGGTCTTGAAAATGTTCATGAAGTATCCGACCATGAATTTGTTGAAGTAATCCCTGGTCAACCGCGTTGGCTTAACAATCAGATTGTTTCAGTCGTCGACAATCGACAATCTGATACTAGAGAACTTCAGGTCGCTGGAAATACAATTTCCCCTGCAGGACTTCAGGTCATGTCTATTGTCGACATCAAAGATGAATACATAGATGTGATTGCCACCCAGGATGCGCTATCCCGCGACTTATTGCGAATTGGGTTCGATGGATCAATCACTGAGATTTCCCAAGGCGGTTTGGCAAGTGCAACTGCAACAACTACTGAGCTCCAGGTAGTAGTTGAATCTCGGCTTGATACCAACACTCGCAGTTACCAACTTCGACGAGGAGTTAAAACCGAACATTACTTTGATTCATTGGCGGAAACACCAAACTTCACTTCTCAGGTTCACGTCCTGCAAACTGGTCCTCACAAAGTCAATACTGCTGTGATATTTCCTCAGGACCATGTTCACGGGAGCAAGAAGCTTCCCGTCCTGATGCGTCCATACGGCGGCCCGCATGGTCCCCAGGTCCAAAATGGCGCCCTCAGTTACGCAATAGATCAGTGGTTTGCTGATCAAGGATTTGTTGTTGTTATTGCCGACAATCGTGGCACCGGTGGCCGTGGACCTGCTTGGGATCATTCGATTTATCAAGATTTCGTAGTGCCAGTAATCGATGACCAAGTAAATGCAATTGCAGATGTTGCCAACCATTTCCCAGATGACATTGATGCAACTCGAGTTGGAATTACTGGGTGGTCATTTGGTGGCTACTTGTCTGCGTTAGCAGTAATGAAACGACCCGATGTATTTCACGCTGCGGTAGCGGGTGCCCCAGTAACTGAATGGCTTTGGTATGACACCGCTTACACCGAGCGCTACTTGGGTCATCCTGAAAAATTTCCTGAAATCTACGAGGATCACTCGCTAATCTCTATGGCCAATCAGCTGGAAAGACCTCTGATGTTGGTTCACGGACTAGCAGATGACAATGTGGTTGCAGCTCATTCGCTTTCGTTAAGCGGATCACTCTTGGCAAATAAAAAGCCACACACTGTGCTTCCGCTTTCTGGAGTAACTCACATGACACCGCAAGAAATAATTTCAGAAAATTTGATGTTGTTAACTGTTGAGTACTTGAAAGAACAACTTGGCGTCGAGTAATTAAACCTGACGCTGGGATTACTTCAGGAAGTCTGTTCCAGAGGCCGAAGAACTGCCTGAGATATCCAATGGGAAATGGCAGGCCACTTTGTGACCAGATGCTAACTCGCGTAATTCTGGAACTTCAGATTCACACCGGGCCTGCGCCTTAAAGCAACGGGTTCTAAAGACACAACCGCTTGGTGGGTTGCTTGGGCTTGGCAAATCACCAGACAAGATGATTCGCTCTCGGGAGCGCTCAAGATCTGGGTCTGCAATTGGAACTGCTGAAAGCAATGCATGTGTGTATGGGTGCAACGGTGCCTGATACAAAACCTCTTGCGGTGCCTGTTCCATAATTTTGCCAAGATACATAACTGCAACACGGTCAGAAATATGTCGAACTACCGATAAATCGTGCGCGATGAATATGTAGGCAAGGCCAAACTCTTGCTGGATATCATCCAGTAGATTGAGAACTTGAGCTTGAATCGAGACGTCAAGTGCTGATACCGGTTCATCACAAACAATTAACTTCGGTTTTAGCGCAATAGCTCGAGCAATTCCAATCCGCTGACGTTGGCCGCCAGAAAATTCATTTGGGTAGCGGTTGTAATGTTCAGGATTTAATCCAACGCGATCCATTAGACCTTGAACGGCTTTCATGATGCCACCCTCGGGCTTAACGCCCTGAACTCTAAATGGGGCCCCAATGATGTCACCAATCGTGTGTCGAGGATTTAGAGATGAAAATGGATCCTGAAAAATCATCTGCATTTCGCGACGAAGTGGTACGAGTTCTTTCTTCTTGATTTTTGTGATGTCTTGACCATCAAATTCGATCGAGCCAGCAGTTGGTTCAATCAGTCGCAACATGGCACGGCCAGCTGTTGATTTACCACAACCGCTTTCACCAACAAGACCAAGAGTTTCACCAGGGAAAACTTCCAGACTTAGTCCATCAACAGCCTGAACATTTCCAACAACTCGATTGAACAACCCCCCACCTTGGATTGGAAAATACTTCTGTAATTCTTTAACTTTTAGGATTGGTTCCGGCATGGTTATACCTTGCCAATCTTGCGTTCAGACCGAATCGCAGTACGTTGGGACTCAGTTAGATGGCAACGCGCTTCGTGATCCACTGATACTGCAAGCAAGTCAGGAAACTTGTTGGCACAAGCATCATCAGAAACTTGAGCCTTAAAGGTGCAACGAGGTGCGAACACACATCCCATGGGCAGGTTCAGCAATGATGGCGGTGAACCAGGAATCGGATCAAGTTGTTCCTTCTTTGCGGAAATCTGTGGGATCGATGCCAGCAAACCCCAGGTATACGGCATTTGCGGCTCGTAAAAAATCTCGCGAACTGGCGCATGTTCCACTGCACTGCCACCGTACATAACTAAAACTTCATCAGCTAAATCTGCAACTACCCCTAAGTCATGTGTGATCAACACAATCGCGGTGCCAAATTCTTTCTGCAACTCTCGCAACAAATCCAAAATTTGCGCTTGGACCGTTACATCTAAAGCTGTTGTTGGTTCATCTGCAATCAAAAGTTCGGGTCCATTGATCAAAGCCATTGCAATCATTACGCGCTGGCGCATACCGCCCGATAGTTGATGCGGGTACTCATTCATACGCTGCTCAACTGATGGAATCCCAACTCTCGTTAACATCTCAGCAGCTCTAGAACGTGCCTCAGAATCTTTTACTTTGTTATGAACGAGTACTGCTTCAATTAATTGATCGCCGATTGTGTAATAAGGATGCAAGGCGCTTAATGGATCCTGGAAGATCATTGCCATTTCATCGCCACGAAGTTTGCGAACTTCTTCGGGATCCGCGCCAACTAATTCTTTTCCGTTGAAAAATACTTCGCCTGTAATCTTTGAGTTTGAAGCGGTCAACAAACCCATAACCGCAAGGCTGGATACGCTCTTGCCAGAACCTGATTCACCAACAATTGCTAGGGTCTTACCGCGCTCAACTTTGTAGGAAACGTTGTTAACAGCATGGACGATTCCATCATCCGTTGTGAACTCAACATTTAAGTTCTTAACTTCTAAAATCAAATTTGAATCAATTGTCATGACAAGCGCACCCTTGGATCAATCGCGGCATAAAGAATGTCGACTATTAAATTGGCGACAATGACAAATACTGCTGCAACTAGCACAGTTGCTGTGATAGTTGGCAAGTCATATTCAGTTACTGCACCAATTGCTAAGCGCCCAAGTCCTGGCAAACTAAAAATGTATTCAGTGATTACTGCACCACCCAATAGTCCCGCAAGATCAAGTCCCGCCGAGGTGACAATTGGAGTTAGGCCGGCACGGAACGCATGCTTACGGAAAACCACACGTTCAGAAAGGCCTTTGGCGCGAGCGGTGCGAATGTAATCCTCGCCCATTGTTTCTAACATCTGGGAACGTGTCAGGCGGGTGTAGTAAGCCGCGTAAAGAATCGCGAGAGTCAACCAAGGCAGGAGCATGGTTTGGAAGAAAGCTACTGGGTCTTCAAATGGAGAAGCGTAATCGGGATAAGGTAACAAATTCCATCGAACGATTACGAATATCAAAAGTAAAAGTCCAACAAAGAAAACTGGGAGTGAGTAACCAATTAAGGAAATCCCCATGATGGTTCGATCTTTCCAATTACCATGATTCTTTGCCGCGACAATACCCGATGAGATGCCAATGAGCATCCAAAGAACGAAAGCACCAATCGCTAAGTAAAGGGTTACTGGAAGAGCGTCAACAATCATGGTTGTAACTTCTTCGCCATTGCGGAAGGAGTAACCAAGACAAGGAGCTGAACAATCAAATGTGGCAGTACCGCTGCCGTAGGTACGTCCGACGAAAATACCTTTTATCCACTCAATGTATTGAACATATAGGGGTTGATCCAGACCCAGTCTGATCCGATTTGCTGCGACGATTTCTGGCGTACAAGTTTTGCCACAAGTCAGCTTGGCCGGGTCAGTAGGAACTGCGTTAAACAACAAGAAAGTAATGATGCTCAGGATTGTCAACATAAGAATCATGACAAAAATACGTCGCACTATGTAAGGAAACATCATTTACCTTTCTGATTGAAGTTTTACTTCATTTAAAGTGACCAGAAACGAGGGCAGTCTGTGAGCGAACCTGAGTCCGCTCACAGACGCCAACGTCAATTAATTACTTAACTGATAGTGATGCATATGGCCATGAGCCGTATGGTCCCCAAATGTAGGCACCATTAACCTTTGAGCCATGAATGCGCTGTTCTTTACCAAAGCGGGTAGGTAAAGCAAGCGCCAATTCCATCGACTTCTTGCTTAGTGCCTGCCAAGCCTTAGCTTGTTCTGCGCGATCTGTGATCACCTTTGCAGCATCTGATTCAGCCAAGAAAGCTGCATCATCCCACTGCGAAAGGTTGAATCCACCGTTTGCAGCAAACAGTTCAGGAATAACTGTAGATGCATTTGACCAGTCCGGAGCCCAGCCAGATGCTGACATGGAGCCCTGCTTTGCTGGATCCAAAACCACGCCGTAGTAAGCGCCTAGCTCTAGTGGATTTAGCTTGGCAACAATGCCAGCCTTAGCTAATGACGCAACAAGAGATGCAGCAGCTTTATCCGCTGTTTCACTTTGGCCATAGTCAATTACGAATGGTTGTGGGAATGGTTCTCCCGAATCCGCAATTAACTTCTTAGCTAGATCTGGATTACCTTCGGCTGGAACTGCTTCGCCTAATAGGCCATCCCACAAGCCAGTCGGTGCATAGTCAGCGCCGATGTTTGGCTTCACGA
>Ga0114976_10001117_pt1 | contig 16634 bp, 18 predicted proteins | sample S_130805_EF_Meta_FD_87319 | JGI IMG/M metagenome (GOLD analysis project Ga0114976, IMG submission 87319) | Freshwater microbial communities from Lake Simoncouche, Canada to study carbon cycling - S_130805_EF_MetaG | ecosystem: Environmental > Aquatic > Freshwater > Lake | place: Lake...
CACGAGAGCGTGGGCAACGCACGCCCGCTCTGCTTCTGCAGTTTTGCTGTTGCATTCGTCCTTGAGACGCCGCGTGATTTCGTGCCACGCATTGTCTGTCTTCGGAATTTGTGGTTCGCGGGGGTGCTCTTCGTTGTACGCCAGGCGAAGTTTTTCAACCTCGCGAGGATCCATTGTTCAAAACGGATGTTCTTTTTTGATGTGTACTCAAAAGCACAGCAACAAGATGGCAGCACCAGGAATAAACGCAGCAACCGTATCGATCGACCAGCGGGACCTCGTCAAGGCGGTGCGCAAGTTCCGCGAGTACGACGACAAACTCAAGGAACTGAATAAGGAGGTCTACAAACTGCGGGAGGCGAAGAAGTTGGTCGAGGAGGAAATGGCGGGCATTCTCAAGCGCGGCCCGTTTGCGACCCTCGATAAACTTGAACTCGCAGGCGATCACTCCTGCATCGTCATCCAGCGCCCAGGGACGTACAGCAAGCCGTGGTCGCTGAGTCAGAAAGGGCTCGAGACGCACGCCACGGAGTACTTTGTTCGAACGGGAAAAACGGGGGCGGAGGCGAAGGCGTTCGTCGAGTACGTGAGCGCGCGGAAGAAGACGGAATTGGTTTCGAACGAGTTCTCGTTTAAACGCGTCGTGAACGTAGACGATAATGCCAGCGGTGACGGGGAGTAGAGCCGACAGTTTCAACAATTGGTTGGAGGAGAATAAGGTAGCCCTGAACGACCTTTTTTTGGATCTCGAACAGGTTCTCAAGGCAAAGGGTTTACTGCGATCAGATTTCAAACAATATAGAAATCACCACTTTGCAGAGTTCTGTCGCAATGTCTTCCGACACTCATCTGCCTACGCGTACTCTGAAATTACTGGATGAATTTACTGAAAAACATCGGTCTCATCTCGAGAAGGGGTGCCAAAAGTTTCAGACGACGTGCCCTTACTGCCAGATCATAGTGCAAGAGCAGACAGACAGGGTGTACGGTATGCTCGTAGGACTTTTTTCGGTGACGGTTTCGAGAGCACTGCTCATCAGTCCAGAACTTGCCGATCATCGACCGAACGAACTTCTGGGAAACCTTGCGTTTGTCGCGTACCAGGACTGGGTCCAACCGAGGTACGAGGACATTGAACTGAGCGACGAGGAACTCTTGGATCACCCCTACGTCCGCCGAAAAATTGTGGAGTAGTCATAAATGGTCGTCGGAAAGAAGACTCGCAAAGGAGGTTGCTGTGGAGCAGGCGGGCGGCGGCGCCGCCGAAATAAGCAGCGCGGAGGATCGGTGGTCGCCGACGCGCTCGTGACGGTAGGCGCCCTTGCGGCGTGGAAGTATTTCACCAAGAAGAGCGGAGGGTCTCGGAAACAACTGCCGAGGCGCACTCTCAAGAACAAAGGTGCACGCTAGGTTTTTCAAACCCGTTAAAATTTGACATACTCACCCACGAATACGCACCAATATCGCGGACTTCAAGAATGTCTGAATCGTCGATCTCGTTCGGCAGCCACACATTTTCCGCAATAATATCCGCAGAGTCGCACGTTCGTCCGAAAATAGTATACTTGACTGTATTTGTGTAGGGTTTGCGGGTCACACACTTAAATTCAGGTTTGAACCCGTCAAAGAGCACGCCTGAAAAGATTCCGTAGACCGATTCGTCAACTGTGATACTGCGCGTTCCATCGGGCAGGATTTTGCGGCCAATGACGGGGACACGGAGGGAGCAGGATTCCTGGGCGAAGAACCGACCAGGTTCGGCGATGACCTTCTTAAACGGCAGCAACTCGACTTCTCGGCGAATGAGCGGAGCAAGTTCGTTGCGGAAAAAGTCGTTCTTCGTCGAACTTCCCGAAAACCCTCCGCCAATATCGAGAACCTCGGGTTTGAAGGCGTTGGGGTACCTCGAGAAGCGCTGCAAAAATTCACGGACAGTGTCGAACGCGGACTGGTATGCGAGGGTAGAGGTACAGTCGCTTCCAACGTGGAAGGCGACACCGTAGATTGGGATCGGAGGTTCAACGTATTCGAGTTCGTGAATATTGCGGATATGGAACCCAAACTTTTTGTTGAGCGGAATGCGAGACTTGCCCTTGTCGTCGACAAATATGCGAAGAATGGGCTTGGCGCGCGGGGCGACCTCGTTAATTTTTGCGAGTTCTGAATGACTGTCGAAGGTCGTCATGCCTTCGTATTCGGCGTCGAGTAGTTCGCGGCGAGACTTGCATGGGTTCGCGTATATCAAGTCGGGCGCCGAAGATCCGATCGTACGGACAGATTGAAGTTCGGTGAGCGAGGCGCAGTCGAACCCGCACCCGCCCTTATGCAACTCTTCCAGGACGACGGGCATGTTGTTGCACTTTACGGCGTAGTAGGGCCGAATAGCGGGCAGACACTCCTTCCACAGGCGCACACGGTCGCGAATCGCTTGCAGGCAGACTTTCACGACAGCACCCAGCGTTCGTTATTGAACCCTCCCGAGAAGATTATTTTTCAGTTACACTATACCAGTTTCACGATGATACGGTGAGTGTATCCTTGCGTCTTCAAAAGTTCGACTTCGCGGTACCCCTTTGTGGAAATGTAGAGATCGACATACGAATTGATAATTGCATCGTACGTGTCGTCGACAATCATGAGTCCGCCCGATTTCAAGAGAACATCTGCGTTCTTCATGTCGTTCGAGACACAGTGCTCGTTGTGCCCGCCGTCCACGTGGACCACGTCGTAGGAGCCTTCGTTTCCATCCAACCACAACGGCACAGTCTTTGTCGAATCGCCTTCAATGTAGGTGAATTTCACGTGGGAATATTTTGACTTTATGTACTCTAGGCACGGTTTCGTATACGGATGCCAACCAATGTCAAATATCGTGAAATCAATTTCCGTCTTGTCCCGCCCCATCAGCAAGAGCATCGCCGAATGACCCGCGTTGAACCCTATTTCGCAAATGCGGGCATTCGCTTGCTTTCCACACCAGAATAGATTTACTTGCTTTGCGTAGAGGGCGTCCCACGCGTCAAATGTCGCATGTTTGTAAAATGCGTTGCCTTCCAGCATGACGCCGCTTTGCGTCACAATTTCTTTGATGTCTGACAACATCTCCGCTTTTTCAATGTCGTGACTGTCGTACTCGAGTTCGAATGCAGATTTCTTCTTTTGAGATCCGCTCACGATATTGCAGTCGCCGATACGAATGGTTAGGTACGAAGACGAATCCAAAAAACGCCAATAGTGTCTGAACCCTCCGAAACACGCAAACAGTCCATCTTCGCACATCTCGTACGTACCTCCACCCCACGGAGTTTCAAGTTTACCATTCTCGCAGAATGTAACGTATTTTCCAGAACCATTGACCCATTCGAAACTTTTACCGTTTACATCTGTGTTGTCGCCTAGAGCACGTTTATCGGATAGTTTTTCAGTAACGAATGCGCACATCCGTTTGAACTTGCCGTGACCGTCGCCGATCGGCGAGAAAAAGTGGACGATATGCTTCGAATGTTCAGACGCAGAAGGTTCTCCAAGTGACACAAAGCGCTTCATATACTGCGAGTCCAGAGAACCACGCTTGTAAAAGATAAAGTTGATGAAGGGCTGCTCGAGGCAGCACGGCATATCCCCCCCTTTCTTCTCTTCGGAAAACATGAACTCGCAGCACTCTTCAAACACACTCCGAATATGAGGAGTGTTTCGAAACGCTAGAACGCCTGTGTTTACTGCGGGTGTATCCTCGGGAGATGCACATGTCTCGGGCGTAAAATACCACCCTCCGTTCCCTGGATGACTCAGAACGCCGTCCTCGATTGCATAGACTTTATCCTCTGCAGGAAGATCTGCGAGGATATCTCCAATGTCTTTCTCGATCAGAATGTCCGTGTCCAAGTAGATAACCTTCGAGAACTCGTCGATTGCGGGGTACTCGTAAATACGGCACTTTGCTGCCGCTGAGTGGAAGAACGAGTGAATGTCGAGAACGTGGACGCGAATCGGAATTCCCACGAGGGCGCTAATAGCGTCGACTTCGCTCTTGAAATCCGCAGACGTCATCACGAGAAACGTATATTTTTCCAAGTTCGAGACGTTCAGTCGAACGGTCGCCATCATGAGTCTCAGCAGGTTAAGATAGAAACGGTTGTGAAAGACGACCATGTAGACTAGCACATCCTCGCCCATTTAAAACTACCGAACATATTCACCGTAAATAATGAATGAGTATCTTCCGTACAACTCCAAAAACCTTATACTGACTTCAAAGAACGTGATGGATATTATAGAGGGATATACGGTACGCGACGTGGCCGTCTTCCAAAAAGCGTTGGTCCATTCAACCTACGTGAAGCGCACAGAGTACACGACGCTGACAGGCGAACCTGCTGTCCTCGGCAAGTGTCCTGCAGGTGTCATGGATCTCCAACCCGAATCTTACGAGCAACTCGAGTTTCGCGGCGACTCGCTGCTAGGTGCTGTCGTGGCCAATTACCTGTGCGAACGCTTCCCCGACGCCGCCCCTGGGTTTCTCACCAACGCCCGCAAACTCATTGTGCGGAACAAAACCCTCGGAACGCTCGCGCGGGATAAAATGGGTCTTGACAAGTTTTTTGTGATTTCAAAGCACGTGGAAGAAATGCGACCCGAACACGGGCGCCAGAACATTGAGAAACTCGGCGATGTTCTGGAGGCGTTCATTGCTGCTCTCTGGATTGATTGTGGCTATGATTTCAACATTGTGAACAAATTCGTGGTGTCACTCATCGAAACTCACCTCGACATTCCGCTTTTGCTGCGCGAGGACGACAATTACAAGGACCGCATGCAGAAACTGTGTCAGCAAACGAAACAGTTCACCCCTATCTACACGATGGTTTCTGCGAACGAAGACGGCGGGTTCACGATGGCAGTGTGCAAACCCTCGGGCGAGGTGATTGCGAAAGGCACAGCGTCGACGAAGAAACAGGCGGAGCAGAACGCCTGTCGGGAAGCGTTAAAATGTATGAATAGTGTATAATGCAGAGGAGCAACGCCCCGGAAGCGCCGTGGGCGGGAGAAGCAGAAAGAAGGTTGGAAGAACGCCGAAGAGAGGAGGAAGCAGCACAGAGGGCTAGCGAAGAAAGGTCGCGAATAGCGGCGGCGTCGCCTCATGCACGAGCAGCAGTGGAGTGGTTACAAGCTGGAATCGCAGGAGCAGCGCCTCCTCCGCCAGCAGCAGCAGGAGCAGGAGCAGCGCCGCCCCGCGCCGTTGTACTCATGGCCGTCCCAACTGTAGACGGCATGACTGATTTTTTTTCTACTGTGGCGAGAGAAGTGCAGGCGAGACCGCCACACTCGGTACTGCTGTATTCTAGCTTTGAAATGAAAGGGTTGGTATATCGAGCAGCAGCAGGGACACCTGCTGAAATTCCGAAAGTGGTAGGGTACGAGCTCGACAGTACTAACGAAAAACATAAAGATTTATATGGGGTTTACCATCTTATAGACTATGTTGATGAATTGATCTCCTCGCTGAGTGAAGATGGATTTGTGGATAAAGAAAATTATAAGCGTTATCACGATCTTGTACAACCGTTTATTAAAAAAATTGATTGCGGGTCGGAGTTAGGAAGGATTGAAACGGCAGTTCGGAGTTTAAAACCTGTATCAGGTTATAAAAATGTTCGCGGAATACCACCCGCGGACGCACAGCATGAAGCGCGGAAAAGATCGGTTCTAACGACGTTCAAAACGTTTCACGCTATAATGGGAAAAATACTAAAGTCGAGCGCATCTAAGGACGTAAAGAAGTTTGTGAGAGACATGCCACCCCCACCCGGTGGTAGCAGTAGTTGGGATTTTGAAAATATCGACATTGCATTAAGTTATCTTGCGGCAACGAAAGCAATATCTGACGCCATATCGCCTATTCTCACCAATATGGGTGTTGATCACCTCCTTAAGATACTTACAGAAAATCCCGGAATACAATGTGTTGCGTATTTTACGTATCATTCTCGGCATGATATGCTCCTAAGTGTCCTTAGAAGTAAAGGTCTTGATCCGATTGTAGGTCCGCCGCCGCCGCCGCCGCCAGCAGGAGGTCGTCGTCGTCGTAGGGGACTTCGCGGGAAGACTGCTGCACGCCGTCGCAAGAACAGCAGCATTAAAACTCGTCGCCGTAGGTTGTTCTAAATTCGAACATTAACCGACGCCTCGTCTTTTTCTACGACCGGAGTCTCTTTAACCACCTGCTTTGCGGTCTCTACGACCTGGGCGAGCGTCTCGTTGCCCGTAGACGCGATGGCCGAAGCAACGGCGGGCGATTTAAGAGCATCATCTGCGATCTTTTGTGCCTGTGCTACCTGCTCGGCAGTCACGACTCCCTTTTTGCGCAGCACATACAATGCGAGACCCAGTAGAGAGGATAGCACAACAGCGAGAGAGACACCACCCAGAATGACACCGGTCGAACTTCCGGATGTTTCAACAATAAGCGTTGTCGTTCCATTCATTTACTTGTTTGTACCTTGCTGCTAACAAAAATCAGTGAATTAACCTTGCATGGGTGAGTTTGTAGGTGCGCCTGTGATTCTTCCGCTGTTTCTTGCGGTTGCGGCAGGTCTTGCCCCGCTTGCACGAACTCGAGTACTCGGCGTACTTTTGAACGCACGGAGTCTTGCTGCCCGTTGCCTTGCAGAGTTCCTTCATCATCGGTTTGAACCATTTGATGAGACTCGCGCGATCTGTGAGATCGATGGTGCTCTTGTATTTTTGGGTGATTTCGCGGAGGTGGGGGTAGGGATACACTTCGAGCAACGCGTCAAAAAAGTCTTGGTACCTCCGAGTCTTTTCGGGCGTTACGTCTTTGTAGTTGTAGACCACGCAAAACAAAAAGTCCATCCCAGGAGGCGCGTTGGGAGTTTTCTCTAGCAAATCAAGGTAGTACTGCTTGATGTCGGCAAACGCGGGGTCTGCGGGCGGGCAAATGACTTTGGGATCGTCGGCGCACTGGTCGCGCAGTTTCTTGTTGACGCGGTTATGGAGATCGTACAGCCATCGGTCGGCGGGTTCGCGGTACTTGAATTCGCCCGACATGAATTCTATCGTGCTCTCGCGGCAGAATCGGCAGGGGAGAACGTACTGCTGGGCGATGAAGACGGCCTTTTTATCTTGAAGATCTTCGGCAGCAATTAGATGGAGCAACTGCCACCCAGAGGGCCCCCAAAAGCGGGTATCCATTATCTGTACGACTTAAAATATGTAAGATACACAATGGAATCCGTTCGGAGTATGGCGCGGAGCGTTACACCGATTGCCGAAACAGTCTGCAGAGTGACGATGAGCGTTCTGAAAGCGCTGGCGGGTCCTGCCGTGCCCGCGTACGCGGCTCCACCGCCGCTTGCCGCCTTGCCGCCTTCCAATCTGCGGACGATGGGCCAACCGTTGCGTTACGGTGGCAGAAAGCGGGGCGGCAAAAAGATGAGGACGCAGAAGAAGCGGCGGAGTCACTAGTCCACATCGTCGCGGATCTGGAAGGTCTTCCAGCCTCCGTAGGTGTACTTTCCGTATCGCACCTCCAATTCTTTGAGCATCTCGGGGACCTTCCAATCGCGAGTTCCCCGATTTGCCTCCCACCACGTCTTGAACGTATTGCTGATCGTCGGTTTGCGGACGGCCAGCGATTCCTCGTCCTCGCGCACGGGACGCGTGCACTCGTTCATGAATTTCGTGATTGCGTTGTTTTCCTCGCGGTAGTCGCGCGTGTACTCGAGGACGCGGTCGGGCGCCACGAGTTCGCGGTCTCGGTTCGTCTTGTACGTGTGAATAAGAAAGGCGAGGAAGCACCGTCCCCACTCGGGCGTCTTGACCTTGCGCTCGATCGTGGTATCCATCTTGAACTGGTTGGGTCCGTCGGGAAACTGCACGAACTTCGAGACAAAGTTGATGACGACGAAACGGCGCCACGTGCCGCCATCGTTGGTATTGATCTTGGGCTTCTCGTTGCACGCCAGATGGAACTTGCACTGCAACTCGCACTCAATCATCTCCTTGGATCCCGCATACAAATCGCGCACGAGAATCTTCTCGGACGATGTAAGTTCCTTCATGAGACCCGTATTAATCGGAACCGCCTCGTCGGGTTCCTGCATGCTGACGAACCGACGGCCCTTCAGACGCACGACCTCGGGCGACGCACTCGCCGACTTGCCGCGCTGCTGCGTGATCAGCGAGATGGGAACCTTGCACGCGTAATCGCCCAGCGCGGTTTCCAAGAGGTTGATTAGCATCGACTTGCCGTTGGATCCGCTTCCCGTCAAAATGTGGAACTTCTGGTTACCGACGCCGTTCAGCGAGCGCGCAAGGTGGAGCAGCGTGTAATCGCGCACGTCGCGGTCGGGCAAGACCTTCTGAATAAAGTCGTTGACTTCGGCCCACTCGCGATAATCGGAATACTCCATATCTTCGTTGATCTCGAGTTTCGTGGAGAACGAGAGGTAATCCTCCTGCTTCCCGTCGCGGAACTCGCAGGTCTCCATGTCGAACACGCCGTTGCGGCAGGCGAGGAGGTAGCGGTTCTCGTCGACCTTCTTGTTGAACTCCTCGTCCAAGAACAACTCGCGGCACTCCTTCATGACATCGCTCTTGTACTTGGTGGTCTTCAGCTTGGTGCACACCTTCTGAAGATCCTCCTCGAGCGTGCGCGCATTGCAGTAGTCGCACCCGCAGGCCTTCGCGTCCTTGGCGTCGCAGGTCTCCAGATCCACGAGGCGCGAACCGTGGAGGCACGCGCGCTGCTTGAACACCTTCCAGATTTCCGTCGAGAGCTCCTGCTGCAACTGGATTCCGCGATCGAGTTCGTCCCAGACGTGCCCCTTGAACTTGTACCACACGTTCTTGCCAAAGTTCGTGCACTTGTACGTGTCGCGGAACTTGCTGTACACGACCGACGCCACGTCGTACTCGGCACCGCCCCGCGCCGCATCAATCTTGCGCATGATGTTGTTCTTCTCGATAAGTTGGTACTGCTCGGGGTTGTCGGTCCTTGACCAGAACAGCAGGGATCCGATCGTGACTTTCTGACCGTCATTGCGAAAGGCGAAGGAGTTCCACTTGGACATGCAGTCGCGCAGGTTAAACTTGTCCGAGCGCCGACTGAACTCCTCAAACTCGTCGTACAGATCGGGATGGATGTTCTTGAGGCACTGACCGACCGCAATCCAGTCCTGGCGCGTAAAGGTGTAGTCTCCCACAACTCCTTCGCCATCGGCGCGCTCCTGGCGGAGATTGGCAATGTGGTCGCGAATGTGCTGGCGCTCCTCGGAAGTCAGGTCGCGCAAGGTCATTCCAGGCGCGGGACTCGAGTCGCGACTGCCGCCTGGATTGCGTGCGGCGGGTCGTCCACGCGACGGGAGAATGCCTCGCCCTCCCGAAATGCGCACCGATTCGGCAGATGTGTCAGGCAGGTTTGCGTACAGCCCCTTTGCGGTCTCCGTCATCTCGTGCTCCTTCGAAGGATCCGTCTCGCGCGTGCAGAATTCTGCGAGACAGGCGGGTGTAAAGTGAAACGGCGCCTCGTCCGCAGTCACCGTATTGTCGGGCGCGACGTTCAGGACGGACGTAACGATATAGGGCAGACCCTGCGGCTTCGCAGACCCGTACATCGTCCACCCCGTGGAGCGAGACGCGACCGCCTTGTCGTACACCTTCGCCCACTCCTTGTCCTGCAGCGGCAACGGGTCGAAGGTCGACATCTTCGTCAGCATGATTTCGCGCACCGCCATCTCGATGTATTTTGTAGTTTTGACATCGGGAATGAGGACGTGCACGCCGCCCGCAACGCCCTCGCGCTTCGGGACGGGTTTTTTCTTTTCCATGATGTAGACTTTGATGTCCTTGTCGATTGCCAGGAAGGTCTTCAGAGTCTCCACATAGTCGCCAACGAATTTCGAAACTTGCTCGGGCGTGTGCATGTTCGCAGTCGTGCCCTTGACGTACAGGAAATCGAGATCTACGCGGCACGGGCCGAGAATGGTCGGCGCCTCGATCAACCAGATCTTGTTGCGGTGAACCTCCACGTAGTCGTAATAAAGAGCATTGAACTCCTCGACGTCGTCAGCGCCGATAAAGTACTTGCCATTGAACTCGCCGCAGGATGTATGCGTGTGCGGGTTGCCCTGGGTCGTCACGCGCTTGCGTTCGAGGAAATTGACGAGACCTCCTGCCGTCGACGCCATTCGCTCCAATGTATGTTGTCTGGACATAATAAATCGTAAGCGGGTTGGTTTTGAACGCACGGATCCAGACTCCATAAAACGTATTACATTTTCGTGCACGTATTCAGTAACAAAGATGCCGCTTGAATTCTGCCCCGACTGCGAGAACATGCTCTACGTTCTCGAAGACGCCGAAACGGGCGTGAACTACAAGTGCCGCAAGTGTCCCTACGTGAAAACCATCAATCACGAGCACCCGCTGCTGTACGAGCACAATCTCAAAGAGGATTCGGCGGCCCGCATCATCGAGAACCCGTACCTGACGCGCGACCCCACCCTGCCCCGCTTCGACACGATTCAGTGCCCTACCGAAGGATGCCCTTCGAAGGACGTCGTGGGTGTCAAGTTGGACAAGGCGAACATTGTGTGGATGTACCAGTGCGCGGTGTGCAATGCGGCGTGGAAGCAAGGTGCGCGACGGGCTTAACTGCGGCGGCGAGTACGACGGCGTGTCGACTTTCTGGGTTTATTGTAGGTTTTTTTACGCCGCTTGCCGCCGCCCGGTGGACGGAAGGGTTTAATATTTTCAAGTTTTAAATTGACAATTTCGCCTGTATCTTCCAATTTAACTCGTTGGCGTTCTCCGCGAAGGCGTTCCACGACAACTGCCTTTTTATCATTCATAAGTTTACCCTTGTCAGACGTAAGACCAAGTATAGTAACGTTTGACCCAACATCGTACCCCATGACTAGGAACATATCTGCGAAGTATGCCTTTACCAAAGAGGGATCGGGGCGGATTACTTTATATTTTTCTTCTACAGATCTCCCGACAGCAATTGCGTCTAGATCTATCCAAGGCGGAGCATTGTGCTGGTAAAATTTTATTTGTCCGGTATGCTCAGTAATATGTATCGTCCTGGCAACACTTGCCAAGTTCACAATGTGAAAGTTGACAGATCGTTTGTCGTATGAACCTGATTTAAATAGTAATGACATAAGTCCAGGCAAATGACCGATACCTACAAAAAATACAACAACAGGGCGCATTGTCAGCATGCCTTCTATTTCTTCTAGATATGCAGCGTCATCTTTCAAAGAATCTCCGTCAGTATCATCTCGTAGATTCGGAGTTAACCTGCTATATACCGGTTCGATGCCCCTTTCTTTCATTAAAAAATGAGAATAAATTACATATAATCGACTTTTCAGGGGGGTTGATAAAAAAAGTGAAGTATTCATGTATTTACCGACTATTATGTCCGTCTCACCTGAAATATTGAACGTATTGGGTTTTAATTTTGTTATAACCCTATCGAGAACGGTTACATACTTGCCTATGTCCATGCATCGCTCTTCGTCCGAGCCTGCTTTTCCCCCATGCGACTCCAGTAAAAACAATACTGACAACGCGTCTCCACGAGTATTCTCTATCCACTCGTCTAATTTTTTTAAAACTCCGCCTTTGTCGACGGGAGTTATTCCCACTTTTTCGCCGCCAGCACCTGCGCTCATTGTTAGTATCGTATATTTTGTTTAATGTAGATAATGGTATCCAGAAAAAGGGTAACCGCCAAACATTTCTGCAGTTGTGTCAAGAAGGTCAAGGCCTCAAAAAAAACCAAGACGGAAGGATCTGCCATCGCCATCTGCACGTCGTCTCTGCTCTGGCCGCACGGACGCACCCTCCACTCCGTGTCCTGCCGCCGAAAGGCGAGTATTAAGACGCAGAAGCGCCCTATCAGCAAAAAATGAAAAGCTGTCCGCAAGGCGAAAATGGATCGCACGTATGTTATCACGATGTAGACCATCAAATAGAATGTTCTACCGATTCTTCATTCGATTGCTGTCGTTTCGGACAAACGAAGATAAGGTGTTCCTAGGGCGCTGGGGGCGCGACTGGGAGACATACAAAGACATCCAAAAATACTACGATTGAGCGCCAAGTAAAATGGATACAGAATTTGTATAGCAATGAGAGTAACACAAATGATATCGTCGGACTTTATCCAGCGCGACGATGTCATCGAGTCTCAGAAGGCGCCGCGCATTACGGCGCCGTATTTCACCAAGTACGAGTACACTGCGCTCATCGGCATCCGCGCGCAGCAACTCGCGGATGGCGGAACGCCGTTCGTGAACATTCAGGAGTTTAACCGCGACGATCCGCGGTTCATTTGGAAGGTCGCCGAGCGCGAACTGATCGAGCAGAAGTTGCCCTTCGTCTTGCGCCGTAAGTTGCCCGACGGGTCCTCCGAGTACTGGGGCGTCCACGAACTCGAACTCGCGTGGTAGACTTTCGCCCTCGCCGCCGTCCACCTGCTGCCGGCGCCGCAGCAGCCGCAGCAGGGGGGTTGAGTTGGTTCATTTTTGCACTCATAAGATCAAGCAACTCTTTCTGTACCTCGTTGCTCAAACCTAGGGCTGCCACAATACGCGAGGGTGGGACGCCAACTACGTGTTCTTGTAAGACTGAAGCAAACGCTCTACCCTCGACTGAGTCGTCAGGTCCGTCTCGAAACGGACTGTTTTGGCTTCGTATAATCGCAGTGGCCATCGTACTCCGCAAGTTGACGGGTAATGCGGCATACAGGTTATCCGCGTTCTGTCGCGAAGCGACCAAGTCAGGATTTGCCGCCGCTGCCATTTATCTTAACGAAACATTTAAGCGACGTTGCTCTGCACTTTTTCCAGTTGGTCGATCGACGGCGGGAAGAGGAGCAGGGGAACGGGCGACTGTCCTGGGTCCAACCACCGCGGCGGGTCCTTTGCGAGCACGCCCTCCGCAACCTTCACGTCCAGAGACCCTGCAAAGCGCGGGTCGTTCTTCTGGAGTTCCGCGTACGCGCCCATAATGCCCGAATGGGAAAAGACGTAGGACGAGCGCGCGTCCATCGCGACGCGCAGACCGAGAACCGCGAGGAGGACCGCGGTCATGTAGTACTTGTAGTAGGCCAACCCCAGAACCGCGAGCAACCATCCAGACCGAACAATTACAGGGTAGGCGAGGAGGGAGTCCATGACCGTGGCAGGAGCGCCGACGAGCGCGACAATCATGTAGACGGCGAGAACGGCGAGGGACGCCGTGATATCTTTCGGACTGGCGAGCATATGTCTTTGTTATTAAAACGGAACAATAAATCTCTATACTCACAAACAGTAAAGAAGATGCTCATTCCGATCCGCTGCGTTTCGTGCAACCTGCCCCTCGCTGGAAAGTGGATGAAGTACCTCGCGCTCGTCGAGGAAAAGAAGAAGGAGGACGGGCGCACGGACAAGACCATTCCCTACATGACGACCATGACGGTGAAGACTGCAGAGGGTCGGGCGATGGACGAACTCGGTTTAGTGCGCGAGTGCTGCCGCCGCCATGTTTTGACGCACGTGGATCTTTTGTAAAAGGTATATAATGGCGTCAGCAGCGGCAACATTTCAGGCGTTTCGCCCCAAATCGTCTTCTGAATTTTTGGCGCTGCAGAAACTCAAGATCCAGCAGTCTCTGAACACGGTGCCCTCAATCAACTACCAAGACTCGTCGGAGCAGACGGCGCGCGTCCGCAAGTTTGCGTCTGCCGTATCGTACAAGGACGGCGATTCCGCGACTCTCGTAAAGTTCAAGGCGTCCTCGGTCGTCCAGGCGCAGCGCGAAGGCATTGTCTACCGCGCGGCGGCGACAAACTACCAACCCCGCGTCGAATACATGACGCCAGGATGCTCAAACCTTCTTACAGACCCCGTGCGCTTCCCGAAGGCGATTTCGTGCGTCGGTCTTCCGATTCCGAGGGCAGCGCCGCGCGTCGTGCCCTTCAACCCTACTGTCGATATCCCGCTTCGGGAAAACGATAACAAGGTTGTCATTTCGCGATCCTCCGTAAACACGCTGGGTTGCGGGGCGAATCAATAGTGTCGTCCATGAATAATAGGAATGGCAGCGGAGATACAAAAGCATGTCGAAGTTCAGTCAAAGGCGCTTCCACCTGCTACTCTCGACATTCTACAGCAAATGCGGCGCGAACAGTGCTCGGGCGGCAACGATTTTCGTTTGTCGTCCTTTCAACTTTTTTTGCGGCGCATTTTGAGTCCCGACAGCCCCGTCCGAAACATGCTGCTGGTCCACGGCACGGGCTCTGGCAAAACCTGCTCGGCAATCCAGGTTGCCGAGGAGTACATTCTCCGCCCCGAGTTCCAGGACAAGAAAGTCATGGTCGTCTCGTCGGCAACCGTCCAGGACAATTTTCGCACCCAGTTGTTCGACGTCCAGCGCGTGAAGCAGGACGCGTCGGGGCTCTTGAAATCGGCACAGTGCACTGGCAGGCGCTACCTCGAGATGCTCGAGCGCGCGCAGAGCGAAAACATGCGCTGGGAAAACCCCGAAAACCGCGAGCGCCTCGGCAAGATCGTGCAACGCATGATTGACGAGTTCTACGATTTCACAGGCTACATTGAATTCTCCAACATGATTGAGCGCCAAGGTCTCGCCCTATCGGCAAACGATTTTGCTGCCTGGGTCCGTAAAACATTTAATGGAAAACTTTTGATCATCGACGAGGCGCACAATCTGCGCGAAGGCAACAGCGACGAAGGATTCAAATTGGTTTCAGCAGCACTGCAAAAGGTCGTCAAGATCGCCGAGGGAATGACGCTCGTTCTGCTGACGGCAACGCCCATGTACGACAACTTTGGGGAAATCATGTTTCTGCTGAACCTCTTTCTATGGAACGACAAGCGACAACCGTCAGACAGCAAGGTTCTCATAAGCAGCATATTCAATGCGAACGGGACGTTTGTGTCTCCCGAATCCGAAGCGAGGTTTCGGGGATACTGCCATGACTACATTTCGTTCATTCGCGGCGAAAACCCGTTCACCTTTCCGTTCCGCCTCCCGCCTCCGCGCGAGATGGTGGCGCCGCTCGACCGCAAGACGGCGTTCAAGGGCAAGACCAAGAAGATCATGGAGCCGCGCAAGTACCTTCCGCTCGCAATGTCCTTCGTAAAATCCCCCCAAAAGGAGCGTGTTGCTGCTGTATCGGGTGCAAACATTCAGGACGATATGATTCCTACGATCGTCGTATCCCCCGACGGGCGCCCCATCAGCAAATGCTTCGACAAATCGACCGACGTCACACGCGCACAGTTCCGCTACGCCGCGGGCGTCGAGTCCTTTCTGAGTCCCTCCAACCTCGCCAACCACGCCGCAAAGTATGCGACCATCCTCAAATGCATCGAAGAGTCGGTGGGAATTGTGTTCGTGTACTCCAACTATATTCGCGGCGGCGCCCTCCAGTTCGCGATGGCGCTCGAAGAGCATGGCTACGAACCTGCTCTGGGCGTGAAACTGCTGGAAAATCCGTCGGGCGAATTTAAAGGCGCTTCGTCCAGCGGAAAGTACGCGTTTTTAACGTCGGACATGACCGAGCGACAACTCCAAACAATCATTCGTCGTCTCCGCAATCCTCTGAACGCAAACGGACAGGATATTCGCGTCGTCATTGCGTCGCCTCTTGTGTCGGAAGGCATTGATCTGAAAAACATCCGCCAGATCCACATTCTCGATCCATGGTACAACATGAGTCGCATGGAGCAAATTATCGGGCGGGGACTGCGCAACTGTTCGCACACGAACCTTCCGTTCGAAGAGCAGAACTGCACGGTGTACCTCCACATTACTCGTTACGAAGACAGCACGATCGAGACCTACGACGAGTACGTGTATCGCGTGTTTGTGGAGTCCAAGGCGAAGAGCATTGCGGTCGTCAAGCGGGTCCTCGAAGAGTCGGCAGTGGACTGCATGACGCAGCTCTCGACGAACCAGTTGCCCGACGACTGGCGCGCCCTCGTGATTCCCCAGAAACGCGCGCAGAGGGGCGAGAGAGTCGAGATGCGCCTCTCGGAAATGTCGGCCCCCTCGTTTTCCGACTCGGCCGCGTCGCTCGTATGTTGGGCGGGCGCCGCTGCTGGTGCAGACGATACCTACGTCCGCCCTCTGAGTTCCTACCTCGACATTCGCGACGAGGTCTTTGACACCCTACTGAAACTCTTCGAAAAGAAACCAATTTGGTCCCAGGAGGACCTTTTGGAAACCCTACACTACGCCCCCGAAGTCGTCTCGTACATTCTCGACAATGCGATTCGCTCTCATTTGAAACTGAAGGACGCGTCGGGGCGTATTGGTCTGCTCGAGAACCGCGCAGGTCTGTACGCTTTTTCCCCGAACGAGGTCGAAAGTGGAACCATGTTGGAGCGCAGCGTCGCCGCGAACACGTATTCCACGCGCAGGCGAACGGTGTCTGCTTTGGAAGAGGTCGCACCGCCTCCGCCAGCTCCAGCAGCAGAACCCGCCGCGGCCGCGGCAGCAGCAGCTCCTCCCCCGCCTCCTCCAGCGCCCGCTCCAGCGCCCGCTCCAGCGGCCGCTCCAGCGCCAAAAATTGACGTAGAACTGCCAAAGTA
>Ga0114976_10001118_pt1 | contig 16634 bp, 13 predicted proteins | sample S_130805_EF_Meta_FD_87319 | JGI IMG/M metagenome (GOLD analysis project Ga0114976, IMG submission 87319) | Freshwater microbial communities from Lake Simoncouche, Canada to study carbon cycling - S_130805_EF_MetaG | ecosystem: Environmental > Aquatic > Freshwater > Lake | place: Lake...
GTTCTACACCAAGAACATCCTTCTGAATGAGGGTCTGCGTGCCTGGATGGCCCCCGCCGACCAACCGCACGAAAACTTCGTCTTCCCTGAAGAGGTTCTGCCCCGTGGAAACGCCCTTTAATTCCGGATTGGTGAGCGTCGGGGGCAAGGACCTCGACTCCACCGGCTACGCATGGTGGGCTGGCAATGCCCGCCTGATCAATCTCTCTGGGCGCCTTCTTGGTGCCCACGTCGCTCACGCAGGCCTGATGGTCTTCTGGGCTGGCGCCATGATGCTGTTCGAGGTGAGTCACTTCACCTTTGACAAGCCGATGTATGAGCAGGGACTGATCCTCTTCCCGCACGTGGCCACCCTTGGCTATGGCGTGGGCCCAGGGGGTGAGGTCACGGACCTTTTTCCCTTCTTTGTTGTCGGTGTTCTGCACCTGATCAGTTCTGCTGTGCTCGGAATCGGTGGTCTTTACCACGCCCTGCGCGGCCCAGAAATCCTTGAGAATTACTCAGCGTTCTTCTCCCAGGACTGGCGGGACAAGAACCAGATGACCAACATCATCGGCTACCACCTCATCCTCCTCGGTGTTGGTGCCCTGCTGCTGGTGTTCAAAGCCATGTTCTTCGGTGGTGTTTATGACACCTGGGCTCCTGGTGGCGGCGACGTACGCCTGATCACTAACCCCACGCTCAGCCCTGGAGTCATCTTCGGTTACCTGTTCCGGGCACCCTTTGGGGGCGAGGGCTGGATTATCGGGGTGAACTCCATGGAGGACATCATCGGTGGTCACATCTGGATTGGTCTGATCTGCATTTTCGGTGGGATCTGGCATGTGATCACCAAGCCCTTCGGCTGGGTGCGTCGCGCCTTCATCTGGAACGGTGAGGCCTACCTGAGCTATAGCCTTGGCGCACTGAGCTTCATGAGCTTCATCGCCTCGGCTTACATCTGGTTCAACAACACCGCCTATCCCTCCGAGTTCTACGGTCCTACCAACGCTGAGTCGTCCCAGGCCCAGAGCTTCACGTTCTTGGTTCGCGACCAACGCCTCGGCGCCAATATCGGTTCCGCCATGGGACCAACGGGCCTCGGCAAATATCTGATGCGCTCCCCCACCGGTGAAATCATCTTCGGTGGTGAAACCATGCGCTTCTGGGATTTCCGTGGTCCCTGGCTTGAGCCCCTCCGGGGCCCCAATGGCCTGAGCCTGGACAAGCTCCAGAACGATATTCAGCCCTGGCAAGTGCGCCGTGCGGCTGAGTACATGACCCACGCTCCGAACGCTTCGCTCAACTCAGTTGGCGGCATCATCACCGAACCCAACTCGGTCAACTTCGTGAACATCCGCCAGTGGTTGTCCGCGACCCAGTTCGTTCTTGCCTTCTTCTTCTTGGTTGGCCACCTGTGGCATGCGGGCCGCGCCCGCGCAGCAGCTGCCGGCTTTGAGAAAGGCATCGACCGTCAGGCCGAACCCACCCTGGCGATGCCAGACCTCGACTGATCTCCCCCTTGGGGTTGGTGCCATGTCTTCGCAAGACCCCGCCCCAGTGGGCGGGGTTTTTTATGACATCAACCAGCGCCGCAACAACGGCAGGCTCAGCCCGATCACATTGCTGAAACAACCCTCAATCCGCTCCACCAACGCCCCTCCCTGACCCTCCAAGGCAAAACCGCCAGCGCAGGCCAGGGGTTCCCCAGAGGCCACATAGGACTGGATCTCCGCCTCAGAGAGGTCAGCAAACCAGACGCAGGTCCGCACGGTTTCCACCTTCACGGCGCCGCCGTGCAAAGGGATTAGGGCATGCCCCGTGAGCAGATCGCCGCTAGCGCCCGCCAGCCGCCGCCAGCGCGCCACCGCCTCGGTCCGATCGCGGGGCTTGCCGAAGCCTTCCCCCTCAAACACCAGCAAGGAATCACAACCCAGCACAAACGCGGAAGCCACCGATTCATTCAGGGCGTCGCCAAGGGAAGTCGCCACCACTTCGGCCACCGCCTCAGCCTTGGCAGCCGCCAGCCTCTGCACGAGGCGACTGGGGTCCGGGTCGTGGATCGCTCCCTCATCCACCCCGCTGACTCTGACCCGATGGGGGATGGCCGCCTGCTCCAGCAGGCGTCGTCGCGCGGGCGAAGCGGAGGCCAACCACAACATTCCAAGCTTGCAATCCTTCGCCTCAGGATGCCACCCTCCCTCCCTGGACTAGCCCGACGACAGAGGCCGTGCTGCGGGGCTAGCTTCAGAGCAAATTCTGCAAACCTCCGCACGATGCCCGTGCCCAGCGCCACCTCCCTGCTCTCACCGCTGCCCGTCCTGCGAGCCAGCCTGCAGCTTGTCCTAGGGATTGGGGGGAGCTTGCTGATCGCCACGCCAGGCCAGGCCGCCGAACTGAAGAAGAATGGTGTCGCCTGTGACGATCGCCAGCAGATCTGCTACACCTTTGAAGGCCCCTCCGTCGACCAAACCAAGAAGTACTACGGCAAAACTGCCGAAAAGGATCTGATGCGGCAGCTGAGCGGTCGGCCGCCCCAGCGTGATTTTCAGCTGAGCAGCGGCGAGGTTTGCGATCTGCGGGCCCAGACCTGCTGGGATGACGGATGGCGTCGCAAAAACGTCAGCAACCAACTCACCAAACACCTCTTCGGTTACGGCGGAAGCCATAACAGCGGTTCTAATTATGGCAATGGTGGCTCCGGGCGATGGGATCGTCACTGCGAAATGAGCCAACGGGGCCGACGGGTGTTCAATGGCGAGTGCAACCTGTCCATCCAGGAGGGCATGGGCAATCGGGCCTATGTGGTTGAGACGCGGGAAGGTCGAACTTACAATTTTTATTACCGCAATGGCCAATTAATGATCCGCGACGCTACTGGGAGCTGGCCTGCGGTGGCCCGTGATCGCGGCAACAGCGTGCTGTTCCGCTGGGCCGATGTGGAGCTTGAGGCCAACCGCCGCGGAGGGGGGGGCTGGTCATCCAACCGCAACGGCAACAGCAACAATGGTGGTGGTGGCCTCAGCAACGATGCCTTGCAAACCGTGATCGAGGGGCTGTTCCGCTGAACAAGCCCCCCATGGCGATGGCACCAGTTGCTGGATCGAAGGATCCTGACGCAGGGGCCCCCGTCACTGACGCGGTGGCCCTAGAACGAGCCGCCCGATCCATGGCCTGCCTACCTTTTCGTCGCGCGTTCTACGACGAGGTGGCCGTGGACGCCATCAGCAGTGCCGAGCTCTGTCGCAGAGAAGATGCAACGAAGCTGGTGTTTGCCCCCTTCGGCAAGGAGCGGGCTGAAGCCCACTTCAACTGGTTGATCCGACTGGGGGTGGTGCGACGGGAAGTGGATGGGCAGGGCCTCACCGAACGGGTCAGGCTTACGCCGCTGGGTCGCCAGGTGCTGGGTCGTTGGCCAGGCGAGCTGCCACGCGCCGGTTTGCGGGAGCGCATCCGTGAGAACTTCCGGCGCCATCGCCCCCGCTTCTGATGGGATCTGATCCAACCCCCGGGTCGGCGCCACTGATGGTGCTGGGCACAAGCAGCGGTGCCGGAAAATCGTTGATGACCGCAGCCCTCTGCCGGGTGCTGCTCCGACGGGGAGGGCAGCCGATCCCCTTCAAGGGACAAAACATGAGCCTGAATGCCTGGGTGGACCAGGACGGGGGCGAAATGGCCTATTCCCAGGCCCTCCAGGCCTGGGCAGCGGGCCTGGTCCCCCAAGTGGCCATGAATCCTGTTCTCCTCAAACCCCAGGGGGACAGCACCAGCGAGGTGATCCACCTCGGACGTTCCGTGGGGGTTACGAAGGCGGAGCATTACTACCGGGACTGGTTCCGGCCGGGCTGGGGAGCCATCAGGGCCGGACTCCAGCAGTTGCAGGAGGCCTATCCCCAGGGCCGTTTGGTACTGGAAGGGGCCGGAAGCCCCGTCGAGGTGAATCTGCAGGCGAGGGATCTCACCAACCTTCGTCTCGCCATGTTTCTGCGGGCACGATGCCTCCTGGTGGCCGATATCGAACGGGGCGGAGTGTTCGCCCAACTGGTAGGAACCCTGGCGTTATTGACTCCCGTCCAACGCCCGCTGATCCGCGGCCTGTTGATCAACCGATTCCGAGGCCGACGCGAACTGTTTGATCAGGGACGGGAATGGCTAGAGCAGCACACGGGCCTGCCCGTGCTGGGCGTGATGCCCTGGCTTGAGGACGTCTTCCCCCCGGAGGATTCCCTCGATCTGCTGGAACGCCGGAGCCGCAAACCGAACGCCGAGCTGACGATCGCCGTCCTGCGCCTGCCCTCCCTGAGCAACTTCTCAGACTTCGATCCCTTGGAAGCCGAACCTAGTGTGCGGGTGCAATGGGTCCAACCCGGTGAACCGATCGGCACTCCGGATGCCTTAATCCTGCCGGGCAGCAAGCAGACCCTTCGGGATTTGGAGGCCCTGCGCTCCAGCGGCTGCACCGCCGAACTGCAGCGCTTCCTTGGCGCAGGGGGCCACCTCTTCGGCATCTGCGGCGGCCTGCAAATGCTTGGCCAAGAGTTGAGCGATCCTGAGGCCTTGGAGGGCCGATCGGAATCCCTGGATGGCGGAACGGTCGCGGGATTGGGCCTGTTGCCCCTGAGAACCCAGTTCAACTTGGGGAAAGCCCTCAGACAACGGCAGGGCCACAGCCTGTGGCCCCCCGGCGGATCCCTGCCCATCCAAGGGTTCGAACTGCATCACGGCCACAGCACGCTGCTAACCACAAGCCAATCCTCCGCCTGGAAGGTTGGAGCCCTCACGGAGGAGCCGGGCCTGGGATGGTGGAGCCAGGATTCCCAGCGGGGAAGTGAAGTGGCAGGCACCTACTTGCATGGAATTTTCGACAATGGCCCCTGGAGGCGCCGCTGGCTGAACCAACTGCGCCGCCGCAGGGGCCTGCCAAACCTTCCGGAACACCAACCCCACCACAGCAGCCATCGGGAGATTCTATTGGAACGGCTGGCCGATGCTTTCGAGGCCCATGTGGATCTGACTCCGCTGCTTGCCCCTCCCTGAATCCCCCAAATCGGCCCGATAGGCTGTAACGGGTTGTTGTTGTGGCGAAGCGACTTCGCGCAAAGGACCAACACTGGTGGAGTAGTCCCATGGCAACCCCGACGGTCACGATTCATTGGGGGGATGGCCTCAGCCGCAGGGCCACGGTGGGGCAAGACTGGCTGCAAGCCGCCCGCGAGGCCGGTGTGACCATCCCTACGGGGTGCTTGAACGGCAGCTGCGGTGCCTGCGAAATCGATGTGAACGACGCGGTGATCCGCGCCTGCATCGCCACGGTGCCAGCCGCGTCCGGCGGCGGCTTGGTGGTCCAATTAGCCAGCGACCCCGCCTGGTGACCCCTCAGGTCTCGATCTGAATCAGCCCCCCGCCCAACAAGACGTCTTCGGCGTAGAAGACGGCGGCCTGACCTGGCGTGATCGAAAACTGGGGCACGGCGAAATCAAGGCGGCCCCGGCTGGGTCGAGCAGCGGCGCGATCGACGTCCTGGGTGGGCAAGGGGGTGAACAGGGCCGAAACCGGCTCGCTTCGGTAGCGCACCTGCACCTGCACCGCCAGGGGCTCGGCTGGGGGCGCCATCGACACCCAATTGATCGCGCCCACCGTGCAGCTGGAACGGGCCGCCTCGGCCCGCGGCGCCACAACCACCTTCTGGCGCTGGGCATCAAGACGCACCACATGCAACGGCTCGCGCCAAGCGACCCCCAGGCCCTTGCGCTGGCCGATGGTGAAGTGCTCAATGCCATCGTGGTGGCCGATGACGGTGCCATCGACAAGCACGATGTCCCCGGGTCGCGGCGTCAAATAAGCATCGAGAAAGGCCCGCATCGAGCCATGATGATCGGCCAGACAGAGATCCTGACTTTCCGCTTTCGATGCCGTACGAAGCCCTAATCGGGCCGCTTCGGCGCGGGTGTCGTCCTTGCACAATTCGCCAAGCGGAAACACCAGCTTGCCGAGCACATCCTGGGGCAAGTCGTAGAGGAAATAGCTCTGGTCCTTACGGGCGTCCCGGCCGCGCAGCAATTGATGACGACCGACCCCGTCTCCCGGAACCGGAAGGGGATCCGCTGCCTCAGCGTGGCGAACCCGGGCGTAGTGGCCCGTGGCGATGCGTTCCAACCCACGCTCCTGCCTGGCCCAATGGAGCATGGGAGCGAATTTGACCTCCCGGTTGCAGCGGGAACAGGGCAGGGGTGTCACCCCCTCCGCATAGCCCTCCACCAAAAAGTCAACGATCTGCTCCCGAAACTGCTGGCGGCTATCCACAACGTGATGGGGGACCCCCAATTGCTCACAGACGGCGGCCGCATCGACCAATCCCTCGGCACAACAGGCCCCCTTGCCACTCATCAACCACAGGGTCAGCCCCTCGACCTGCCAGCCGGCCGCCACCAGCAGGGCAGCGGTGAGGGAGCTGTCGACCCCGCCTGAAAGACCGACGGCCACCCGATGCTCACCGGGCCAGGCCTGCAGCCGATCCAGCGCGGCGCGACCCGATGGGGTTGCGCAGGGGGCCTGGAGATCACAGCCTGCGAACGGGACACTGGGCACGGACGTGGGCGAACAGGGGCATCATCCCCATCATGAAGAGGCACCGGGTCCAATCGTCGTGCCCGATCCGCCGCTTCCGACCCCGTGGCCCCTCCGTGACGCGGAGCACCTGCTGGTGAGCAGTGCCCAGATGGCGGCCCTCGAAGCCCAGTTGTTCCAGAGCGGCCTACCGGTGGAGGCGCTGATGGAGAAGGCGGCCCTGGCGATGAGCAGGCGTCTGATGGGGCGCTACGGCCCCCGTAACGCGGCCGTGGTGATGGTGGGACCGGGACACAATGGCGGCGATGGACTGGTGGTGGCCCGGGAACTGCACCTGGCGGGCTGGACCGTGCAGATTTGGAGTCCGTTCGAGCGGCACAAACCGCTCTGTGAAGCCCACCTCCGCCATGCCCGCTGGCTGGGCATTCCCCGGCTTGACCATCCCCCTGAACCCGCCCACCCCAGCCTGTGGATCGATGCCCTGTTTGGAATCGGCCAGAGCCGTCCCCCCGGAGAGGAACTGGAAGCACTGTTTCAGGATCGGCACCGCCAACGCCCCGAGCGCCTGGTGGCGCTGGACGTCCCCACGGGGCTGTGTGCCGAAAGCGGGCGCTGCTTGGGGCAAGCCGCCGCCAAGGCCGAACGCACCCTTTGCCTCGGCCTCCTGAAACAAGGCCTTGTGCAGGACGCGGCCCTGACATGGGTCGGAGAACTGGAGCGCATTGATCTGGGCCTGCCCCAGCCCCTCTTGGCTCCGTTGCCATGGCAGCAGCCCCTCAGGCTGACCCCAGCCGATCTCCGCAGCGCTCCGTGGCCCACCTTGCCCACAGCCATGGCCAAATACGGCCGCGGTCGGGTGTTGGTAGTTGCCGGGAGCCGGAGCTATCCGGGGGCCGCCCATCTGGCCCTGGCGGGGGCCAGTGCCTCCGGCTGCGGCAGCCTGCGGGCCCTACTGCCCCCCGAACTGAGTTCTTTGATCTGGACCCTGCTCCCCCATGTGGTGCCCGAGGCTCCCCCTGGCACCACCAGCAACCAAACCCTCGCCGGGCTGACGGTAGCGATGCTGGAGCGACTGGATGCGGTGCTCGTGGGACCTGGTCTCGGGCCCGAGGAGGCGATGGGAGAGCGGATCGACACCAGGGCTGGATGGCAGGCCCTTCAGGAGTTCAGGGGATTGTTGGTCCTGGATGCCGACGGTCTTAACCAGCTGGCGAGAACGGGCGAAGCTGCCAACTGGCTCAAGGATCGGAACGGCCCGAGCTGGTTGACGCCGCACCCCGAAGAACTGGCCCGATTGTTTCCTGATCTGGTCGGCGAAACAGCGCTGAATGCGGCCAGCGCCGCCGCCAGCCGCAGCGGCGCTGCCGTTGTACTGAAAGGAGCCCGCAGCGTGATCGCCAGCCCGGACGGACGCCGCTGGCAGATCGGCAAGGCGAACGCTGCCGTGGCCCGAGCCGGCCTGGGGGATGTCCTGGCGGGTTATGTCGCAGGCCGCGGCGCCATGGCGATGGCCGCCCTCCAGGGAACAGCGGTCGGGGGGGACGCCCAATGGCTCGCGGTCTCAGCACTGGCCCACGCTCACGCAGGATTCGCCGGCGGCACTCCCCTGAACGTGGCCAACACCCTGGCAAACGGCTGCGCTCCGGAACAACCAAGAAATCCCCACACACCCGGAGCCGGCAGGAATGATTTGACACGATTTCCAGAATGAGACACAGATGCGGGACCAGGACTGGGGTCAATGTGTTGTTTTGCAAGCAAAACCCGAAGGGTTGATAAAAATAGAGGAACCTGGTTGAATTCATAGTCGATAGTCAATACCACTTCGAATCAATTCCATGACCGTCTCCTCCGTCAGCTCAAGCGACGGTCTTGGCCGCAGGGGGGGAGACGCCATGACCTGGTATCTGACCACCATTGGCCGCGAGCCGCTGCTGACCCCATCTGAGGAAATCGAGCTGGGCAATCAGGTGCAAAAAATGATGCTTTTAAGTGAACAGAGTCGCAACGATTATTCAGAACACGAACGCAAGATCATCAAAATTGGTCGCCGCTCTAAGGAGCGTATGATGAAAGCCAACCTCCGCTTAGTTGTGAGCGTAGCCAAAAAATATCAAGGCAAGGGAATGGAGCTACTCGACCTGATTCAAGAGGGGTCCCTCGGCCTAGAGCGGGCTGTCGAAAAGTTTGACCCCACCCGCGGTTACAAGTTTTCAACCTATGCATTTTGGTGGATTCGCCAAAGCATGACCCGGGCGATCGCCTGCCAGTCCCGAACGATTCGTCTCCCTGTTCACCTCAGTGAGCGCTTGGGCGCGATCCGCAGGGTAAGCCTGGATCTGGCCCAAAAACTCGGGGCCATGCCAAATCGGAACGAAATCGCCGAAGCCATGGGCATGCCGCTCGACGAACTCGATTCGTTACTGCGCCAAGCCCTCACCACCTCAAGCTTGGATGCTCCAATCAATGCCGAGGATGGCCGCAGTTTCCTCGGCGACCTGATTCCCGATGGTTCCACCGAGGAGCCCCTAGAGATGGTGGAACGGGGCATCCACCAAGAACAACTGCTGCGACTGATGAGCCACCTGAGCGACCAGGAGCGGGAGGTGCTGGCCCTGCGCTTCGGATTAGGAGGGAACGAGCGCCATACCCTGGCGGAAATTGGTCGCCAGCTCAAGGTCTCCAGAGAACGGGTGCGCCAGGTTGAACTCAAGGCTCTCCGCAAGCTGCGGAACCTCGCCCGGCGGCAATCCTCCGTGCTCTGAGGCGGAGCCTGAATCAGTCCTCAGCCCAGATGTATTTGGTGAGTTCCTCACCATCGGGCTCAGGGGCCGCCAAAGCAAATTCCACACAGTCGTTGACTTCCTCATCCACCTCCCGATCGAGGGCTGCAAGATCGGCGGCCGTAGCGAGATGGTGCTCCACCAGGCGAGACGCCAGAGCCTTAATTGGATCGCGCTTGGCCCAGAATTCTTTCTCCGCTGAGGAACGGAGCTCGTCCGGATCAGCCAACGAGTGGCCACGGAACCGGTAGGTCAAACACTCAAGCAGGGTTGGCCCCTCGCCCGCCCGGGCCCGTTCAATAGCCCTCTGGGCAGCAGCCCGGACGGCCAGCACATCCATACCATCCACCTCCTCGCCGGGCATGCCGAAAGCTTCAGCCTTGCGCCAAATTTCCGGATCACTGGTGGCCCGGTTGTGATCCATGCCGATCGCCCATTTATTATTTTCAACAACAAATAAAATCGGCAGTTTCCACAAAGAAGCCATGTTGAGGCATTCAAAGAATTGGCCTATATTGCAGGTGCCATCACCAAAGAAAGCTGCCGTAACTGAATCACTACCGGCATCGCCAAGGGCCTCCCTTTTGTAGCGGCTCGTGAACGCAGAACCAAGCGCCACAGGAATCCCTTCACCGATGAAGGCATAGCCACCAAGCAGATGGTGTTCACGGGAAAACAGATGCATCGAGCCGCCACGGCCCTTGCTGCAACCTGTGGCCTTACCGAACAGCTCGCTCATCACCTCCCTCGCCGGCACACCACAACTCAAAGCATGGACATGATCACGATAGGTACTGCAAAACCAATCGTGCTGGAGCCTCATGGCCTTGATCACGCCGGTACTGACTGCCTCCTGACCGTTGTAGAGATGAACAAAACCAAACATCTTGCCGCGGTAGTACATCTCGGCACACTTATCCTCAAATCGTCGGCCGAGCACCATGTCGCGATAAAGAACAAGGCCATCCTCACGGGTGATGGAGGCTGGTTCCGCGGGGAAAAGCTTTTCCAGCCGCTCGGCGTGGGGCCCCGCACTATCGGTGCAAGGAATGGACAGAGCAGGGGCCTGGGAAGAAGAGACGACCTCTTGGCTCATCTGTCTAAGGGTCCTGGCTAGGGGTTCGCCGACTGTAGGAGGTCCCTCCTCACCGGACTGTTCATGGGCAGAGGTGCCCGGTGAACTTGCTGCAAGTCGCCCTTAAAGTCGAATGAGATGCTGCAACCCGCCGTGCCCATGGAGCAGGGTGCTCTGCGGCCACCGCCGTCATTCCACTTCTGTTTTCTCCGTGACCTCCCCCAACGGCAAGCCGTCTCCAGAGTCCCAAACTAGAAGTGGCATGGAGTTCCCAGCGATTCTCTCCCCTCGCCCGTGACGACCGTGACCAAGTCGCTTGAACCAGCTTCTCTTCTCGGGTTGCCCCCCGCCGAAGGGGGCCAGGTGGAGAAGGCAACCATCGCCATGGCTCTGACCCATCGGCTCAACCCTCCGGCCTGGGGGACGTTCAGCCCCCCCCTCCTGAACGCACGCACCGCCTGGCTCGAACACGCCGCCGCTGCCCTGCGCGCAGAACCCGCCGTTCCCCCCCAGGGCCCTGCCTCCGAGCTCGCCCAGCTGGTGCTTCAACTTGAAACAGGCGCGGGCCTTACGGCTTATGAGCAAGCGGAAGACCTCAGTCATCGGATCGTCGCCAGCACGGCCTCCAACCCCGAAGATCCCCTGCGCCAGGACCTGCAGGTCCTGTTAGCCCACAGTTGTCAGGCCGCAGCGCAAGCCCTCCACGAGGAACGTCGCTTTGAAGCCGAGGATCAGATTCTGGCCCGAGGCATCGGTCAGCTGGGCCCCCTCGGCGCCCAGGCTGCCTGTGCAGACCTTCAACTCGAACGGGACAGGCTGGTGCCCTACCGAGTGCTTGACCTTCTGAGCCGTGAGCCCGGCGATGCCGTCGCGCGACGGCGTGGCCTGGAGCTCCTTGACAGCCTGATCAGCCGCTGCGGGGGGCTGACCGGACCGGGGGATGCGGAGGTGGCCTTCGACCAGAAGGCCTTCGGCTCCTTCCAGAGCCAGATCCGTACCTTTCTCACCCAACAGGAATGGAGCGATTGCTGCGACCGCAGTTACCTGGCGGGTGATCCCACGGCCCTGCGCCCCTGGGCGGAAGCCATGGTGGCCACGGGCTTCCAACAGCGCAAACCGGATCGCCTCGAACAAGTGCTGGGCCGCCTCGAACAGGGCGACCATGGCAGCGATGACCAGATGCTGTCCTGGCTGTACCTCCTGCTCGGCGACGTGGCCTGGGCTCTCGCCCTTGACGAAGACGTCCAGACGGCAGCCAGCGGCAAAGAACGGGACGAGATCCCGGAAACGGCCGATCAATCAAGGATCCGTCTGGAGCGCCTCTGGAAAGACTGCCATCAATGGCTGAGCCTGCAGGTCCTGCCTGGCTGCATGGACAGCCAGCCCAATGTGGACCTGGAGTCGTGGTTCCGGGATCGGCAGGTCTTGGCCTATCTCAATGCCCGCGAAACCACCGGGCTGGGCTCCTTGGCCAGTCTGCCCAGCCTGCCCAAACAGGAGGAGAGCCTCCCGGTTTTCAGCTTCGGAGAGGAAGGAGTGGCGCCGGCCCAACTCCCCATGCCGCGTCCTGCCGCACCCCTCCGCCGGGTCGCCAGGAGCAGCGACGTCACCCCTGCCCAGCGGGCCAGAAACTGGATCCAACCCGACGGCAATCCTGTTCACCCTCGCGACATGGCCCCGGTGGCCTTCACCCTGCTCGGAGCTGGCCTGACCCTGGGGATCCAGGGTGCCGCCCATCTCTGGACGGAGGCACGCACCCCCGCCGCCCCGACGGCCTCCGTCAGCCCCTCCCCAGACTCTGCCAGCCGCTCCATGGGACGGACCTCCGCGACCCGTGCGGTAGCCAAAAACAGCGGCGGGCCTCCCTCGATTGCCCCGCTGCGCGCGTCGGCCCCGACGGCTGGGGAGGTCAAGGCGCTTCTGCAGGGTTGGCTGGACATGAAGGCCCAGGTCCTGGCGGGTAAAACTCCGCTCCAACCGTTACACGGGTTTGCCTCAGGCTCGATGGTGGCGGCCTTGAAGACCTTGCGCGAAGGGGATGCCGAGCGCCAACTCACCCAGAAAACGCTCTCACGCGTCGAACGGATCCAAGTGGTGGAGCGCTCGGATGAGCAAATCACCATCGCCGCCCAGATTCGCTACGCCGATGAGATCGCCGATGCCAACGGCACGGTGGTGGAACGCAATCGACTGATGCGCCTGCGCAACACCTACACCTTCACCCGCACCGATGGCAGCTGGAAGCTCAGTGCCTGGAATCAGACCGCCCCTGGCGAACCCCTCGCTGAGATCAGCGATCCCCTGCAGGGGGGGCCCGCATGATCCTCGATCCTTACACTTGCCCCCAACAAACTGGATAAGCGGTTGGAGCTGCCGATCGATCACTTTCGCCTGCTAGGCGTGGGCCCGAGCACGGATGCCCAATCGGTGCTGCATTCCCTTCAACAGCGGCTGACCCGTCCCCCGGACGAGGGCTTCAGTCAGGACACCCTTGAGGCACGGGAACAGCTCCTCCGAGCCAGTGCCGACCTCCTCAGCGATGAGCAACGGCGGGCCAGCTATGAGGCGGCGCTCACCGCCTTAAACGCCTCCAGCGACCCTGTAATGCCAGCCCTGGATGTCCCAAGTCCACGGGAGGTGGCGGGGCTGCTGCTTCTCCTGGAGGCCGGCCAAGCGATTGACTGTTTTGAATTGGCCTCCCGGAGCCTTCAGCCCCCCCAGGCTCCGGCCCTGGGCAGCAGCCGCGAAGCGGACCTCACCCTGCTGGCGGGCCTGGCGGGCCTGGCCGGCGCCGAGGAATACCACCATCAACGCCGCTATGAAGCCGCCGCCCAGACCCTCCAACAGGCCCTGCAACTGTTGCAGCGCATGGGCCAACGGCCAGAGCTGCGGGAACGCCTTCAGCGCAACTTGGAGCGGCTGACTCCGTATCGAGTTCTGGATCTGCTCAGCAGGGATCTGGCCTCCGGGGCCGAGCGCCGTGAGGGGTTGGCCCTGTTGGAACAAATGGTGGAACGACGCGGGGGCCTGGAAGGGGAACGGGATCCGGACCTCAACAACGAGGAGTTCCAGGCTTTTTTCCAACAGATCCGCAGCTTTCTCACCATTCAAGAGCAGGTCGACCTGTTCAGCCGTTGGGGAGATTCCGGATCCAAGGCGGCCAATTTCCACGCCAGCATCGCTCTGACGGCCTCAGGCTTTGCCCAGCGCAAACCCGAGCGGATCGTTGCCGCCCGGGATCGGCTGGTGGCCAGCGACCGTCCAGCCATCGAGCCCCTGCTGGCCAACCTGCATCTCCTCCTTGGGGACGTGGATCGGGCCCGGTCCAGTTTTGAAGCGGGTGCCGATGAGGCCCTGCGCCAATGGGCCGCCGGTCAGAGCTCCGATCCCCTGGCCCAACTTTGTGCCTACTGCCGGGACTGGCTCAACCGCGATGTTCTGACCGGCTATCGGGATCTCGACGGGGACGCTGACCTGGAGGCCTATTTCAGTGACCGTGACGTCGTGAACTTTGTGGAGCGGGAGGACCGCCGCCGCGGCCGCCTCCAGGGCGCCGCGCCCGCCACACCCGCGGCCCAGCCCACCCGATTCAGCCCAGCGACCGCCGGCCCCGATCTCGGCGCACCCCTGGCCTCGGATTTCAGCGGTGACTTCGGCTCCAGCTTTGACCGTCCCTTCGGCTCGCCCTTCTCCACGACCTCGGTCTCCGATCCCATCGTTCAGCAGTCGCGCCACCTGCAGCCTGAGGAGGAAGAGGAGGAAGCGGAGGGCTGGTCCCTGGGCTCCTGGCAACGACCCGAATGGCTGCGCTGGCCTGAAGGAGGCGATCGTGGAGCGGTAGTCAAGCCCTGGCTGCTTGCCGGTGTCGGCGCCATCGCCCTGGCGATAGGCGGCGCCTGGCTACTCAAGCCTCGCCCAGGATCGCCCCCCCCGCCCGGGCCCGTCACGAAGCTGTCGGTGGTCCCGCCGACCCAGCCCCCCAGCAGCGGCACCGCGGCCCCAACTCCTTCAGCCCCAGCGGGGAAGGTTGCTGACCAGCCGCCCTCCGCCCCAGCTCCAGGGACCCCTACCCCATCGCCGAGCCGCCCTACGGCCCTCACCATGGCCTCCCCCTCCGCGCCCCAGCTCCAGCAAGTGCTGGAGGCCTGGCTGAACGCCAAAGCCAGCGTGTTGGCTGGCCAGCCCACCCCAGCAGGACTCGACCAGATCGCCCGGCCCGAAGCGATCGCCCGGCTGGAAACCGAGCGCCGTGAGGACGCGGATCGCGGGCAGAAGCAAGCGCTCAATATCCAAGTGAAGGATGTCCAGATCCGTTCCAGCACCCCCGCCCGGATCGTGATCGCCGCGGAACTCGCCTACAGCGACAGCCGCAACGACATCAGTGGCACCGTGCTGGAACGCACCGCACCAACCACCCTGCACAACCTCTACATCTTTGGTCGCGATGGCCAAACCTGGCGCTTAGCGGCCACCCGCCCCGGCGGCTGAGCCCCCCTGCCTGCGTCCTGCCGCCCTGTCCCCCACCCCCTGCTGATGTTCGACGAGCTTTCCCAACGATTCGAAGCAGCCGTCAAAAGCCTGCGAGGCCAAGCAGCGATCTCCGAAGGCAACATCGACGCTGCGCTCAAGGAGGTGCGCAGAGCCCTGCTGGAGGCGGACGTCAGCCTGCCCGTGGTCAAGGAATTCGTGGAGGATGTGCGTCGTCAGGCGCTGGGGTCTGAGGTGGTGCGTGGTATCACCCCCGACCAGAAATTCATCCAACTGGTGCATGCCCAGTTAGTGGACACCATGGGAGGCGCGAATGCGCCTCTCGCCGCCGGAGGCAAGCCTGGCGCCCCCTCCGTCGTCTTGATGGCAGGACTTCAGGGGGCCGGCAAGACCACCGCCACGGCCAAGCTTGGGCTGCACCTGAAGGAGCAGGGACGCAGGCCGCTGTTGGTGGGAGCCGATGTGTACCGGCCCGCGGCCATCGACCAGCTGATGACCCTGGGAGCGCAGATCGGGGTGGAGGTGTTCAGCCTGGGCACCGAGGCCACTCCGGAGGCCATCGCCGCGGCCGGCATCGCCAAAGCACGCCAGGAGGGCTTCGACACCGTGCTGGTCGATACCGCCGGACGGCTTCAAATCGATACCGGAATGATGGAAGAAATGGTCCGGATCCGCGAGATCGCGGCCCCGGATGAAGTGCTGCTGGTGGTCGATTCCATGATCGGCCAGGAGGCAGCCGAGCTCACCCGAGCCTTCCATGAGCAGGTGGGCATCACGGGCGCCGTGCTCACCAAGCTGGATGGCGACAGCCGTGGCGGTGCCGCCCTGTCGATCCGCAAGGTGAGCGGGGCGCCGATCAAATTCATCGGCACCGGCGAGAAGGTGGAAGCCCTCCAGCCCTTCCATCCCGAACGCATGGCCAGCCGCATCCTGGGCATGGGCGATGTGCTCTCCCTGGTGGAGAAAGCCCAGAAGGAGGTGGAACTGGCCGATGTGGCCCGCATGCAACAGAAATTGCAGGAAGCCTCCTTTGACTTCACCGATTTCCTGCAGCAGATGCGACTGATCAAACGCATGGGCTCCCTAGGGGGCCTGATGAAGATGATCCCGGGCATGAACAAAATTGATTCCGGCATGCTCAAACAGGGCGAAGCCCAGTTGCAGCGCATTGAGGCCATGATCGCCTCCATGACGGAGGCCGAGCGCCGCCAGCCTGAACTCCTTGCAGCCCAGCCCAACCGCCGTCGCCGTATCGCCAGTGGCAGTGGCCACAGTCCGGCCGATGTGGACAAGGTCCTCACCGATTTTCAGAAGATGCGTGGCTTCATGCAGCAAATGACCAGGGGCGGTGGCCTTCCTGGTTTTCCCGGCATGGGGGGAATGCCTGGCATGGGAGGAATGCCCGGCATGGGAATGCCGGGGATGGGAATGCCGGGGATGGGGGGAATGCCCCCCACTCGGCGGCCGGCGCGACCAGCCAAGAAGCGAAAGGGCTTTGGCGAACTCTGATCCAGCCGTTCTGGTCGAACACCTGCAGCGCCGTCAGGAGGTGATCGAGGCTCGGCTGAGTCCGATCTCATCGTCTGCCGTGCCTGAGCCGTTGGCACCCGTCCCACCCGTGGAGACGCGGCCGAAGAGTCCTGGGCACTCTCTCCGCTGGGGCGACCTGGCGCCCCAGCGGGGAGCGGTTCCCCAACCAAGCCAAGGGGCCCACCTCAACCGGTACACTCGTTTCTTCGTGA
>Ga0114976_10001119_pt1 | contig 16614 bp, 10 predicted proteins | sample S_130805_EF_Meta_FD_87319 | JGI IMG/M metagenome (GOLD analysis project Ga0114976, IMG submission 87319) | Freshwater microbial communities from Lake Simoncouche, Canada to study carbon cycling - S_130805_EF_MetaG | ecosystem: Environmental > Aquatic > Freshwater > Lake | place: Lake...
GCTACCCTGCTTATTTTATGAGTAAGAAAAAGATGGACCTGAATGCAAGCCTTTCATTATCTAAAATTTTTGAACAATTAAAAAATGAATTTGCAGCATTTCCAATGAATGATGTAGATGGATTGAAGATAGACTTTGAAAACGAATGGGTACACTTAAGGTCTAGCAATACAGAACCAATTATGCGCATTTATACTGAGGCAAAAACACAAGCAGCCGCAGATCAATTAGCGGATAAGATTATTCAGCTGATCCTTAAAATTCAGTAATTTAAAAATCATGCAGAGAATTTATTTTGACAATGCAGCTACTACCTCGCTTGCACCTGAAGTGCTTGAAGCGATGATGCCTTATTTGACCGAAAAATTTGGTAACCCTTCCTCGATTTATAGTTATGGAAGAGAAACAAGATTGGCCATTGAACAAGCCAGAAAATCTGTCGCAAAAAACTTAGGCGCCAAGCCCGCTGAAATATTTTTTACAAGTGGTGGCACAGAAAGTAGCAATACTGTTTTAAATGCGGCTATAACCGATTTAGGTTGCAAGCATATCATCAGTTCTCCAATCGAGCACCATGCCACTTTACATACGGTAACGCATTTAGCTAAATTGCACAACTTGAAATTAAGCTTTGTAGCAATTTTACCTAATGGACATATTGATATGGATCATTTAGCAGGATTGCTAGCCGAAACAAAAGATAAAACAATTGTTTCCATCATGCATGCTAATAATGAAATTGGGAACATGATAGATATGAAAGCTGTAGGTCAGCTTTGTAAACAATATCAGGCTTATTTTCATAGTGATACTGTTCAAACTGTGGGACATTTCCCTTTTGAATTAAGCCAACTGCCAGTTGATTTTATCACTGGGGCTGGACATAAATTTCATGGACCTAAGGGCGTTGGTATTTTATATATCAACGAAAATATAAAAATTAGTCCCATGGTACATGGCGGCTCTCAAGAGCGCAATATGCGTGCAGGTACAGAAAATTTATACGGGATTGTTGGTTTTGCGAAAGCACTTGAATTAGCTACCGAAAAATACCAAGAAGACCGTGCATATATCCAATCTTTGAAACAGTATTTACATGATCAACTGATTGCAAAAATTCCTAGTGTGCATTTTAATGGAGATCCATTCGGAAATAGTTTATATAATTTATTAAGTGTCAACTTTCCAAAAAATGAAAAGACCGAGATGATCTTGTTTAATTTAGACATGCATCATATTTGTGCCAGTGGAGGAAGTGCTTGTTCAAGTGGCGCCCAACAAGGTTCACATGTCATTAATGCACTTAACAAAGGCTCCGAGATGGTCACTGTTCGTTTTTCTTTCTCAAAACACAATACAAAGGCCGAAATTGACCAAGTTGTGACAGCCTTATTAACAATGCTAAACTAATTTATTTAAGGACTTTAAATAGTAACCAGATTTAGAATAACTAAATTCAACTAAATCAATAATGATTTAAAAAAAAAGGCGCTTCAAACGAAGCGCCTTTTTTTAGTAGCTCTATTTAAATTAAGGCTGAACTACAGGAGCACCCTTTTCTAAATTTTCAATCACACTGATCAATTGATAACAAGTTAAAATATCTTGAATAAATGAAGCTTGTTTATTGTTAAATTCAGTGGCTTTGTTTTGATATGCATTCTCTGCATTTTGCATAAACTGCGATTCTGACATTGGCGTACCCAAAGATTTATAATAAGCCAATTGTTGTTTTAAATCCTTCACAACAGCTGCACCAACTCTTTTACCTAATTCAGTATCCCCTGCAGCATAAGCAGCCTGTAAATATAAATAAGAGAAGTAATTATGTTGATTGCCTCTATTAGATGACATTCCATAAGGGAAATTTTTAGTACTAATCTCCTTGTCTAACTTTCTTAATACTTGAACCGCGCTGTCTTTTTTACCCACTGCAACTAAAGCTTGTGCAATCTGAGCTACATTCAATCTCAATGAATTCAAATGTCTTCTGTTTTCTTCGTCATAGTAAACATTAGGCTTACTTGAATTTTTGAAATCAAATTTAGTCATTGTGTTTTTGAACGCTGCGTCCGTATCCACAGATGCCCCTTTTACAGGAACCAATTGATACGCTAATCCAGTTTGACGTACATATTGATCCAGTCCTAAGTCTTTTAACTCCTGTGTAGATGTAAAGCAAATTGGGCGCTTAAACTGTGTCGTCGCAATGATTGCATAAATAGCCAACTCATTTTTGATCATGTATTGTCTATTTGGATTGAAATCAATCAACATCTCAGACTCAATATTATCTGTTGGCTTAACAATACCAGAAGCCAATGCAAATTCCTTATTGATAGGTAATTTGAATTTATGTGTTGGGAAGATATTCACTGGGCCTTCCTGCGTTGAAGCTTGGTATTTACCAGTTTGATCTCCAACTACATACCTTAAGATTGAATCTAAATTATGGTAAGTTGTTTCACCAAATTCTGGAAGTGGATTATAATAAGCCACATTTAATTTATTGCCAGCAACTTGTTCTTCTGTAAAAATCACATCAAATTGATCGCTCTTGTTTACTTTATACCTTAATTCACGCATGTACCAATCTGATCCAAGTAAACTATTCACTACCACACGCACGTCTGGTCTGATACCTTCTACTTCCTGTGCATACCATAATGGATAAGTATCATTGTCGCCGAATGAAAATAAGATGGCATTTGGAGGACAGCTTTCTAAATACGCTCTTGCCATGTCACGTGCCAAAGTTTTTTGGCCACGATCATGGTCATCCCACTCCTGCTGCGCCATCAAGGTTGGCACTGCCAATAAACATACTACTGTTGCAACAGTAGTTGCCATATTTTTATGGATGACTTTACTTAGCCATTCTGCCACTTGCAAAACGCCTAATCCAATCCATATTGCAAATGCATAGAAAGAGCCTACATAAGCATAATCACGTTCACGTGGTTGCAAGGTCACTTGGTTCAAATAAATCACAATCGCTAATCCAGTGAAGAAAAACAACAAGCCTGTCACCACGAAATCTTTTTTATTCTGTTGATATTGATACAATAACCCCATGATGCCTAAGAAAAATGGCAGCATAAACAAATTATTATTCGCCTTATTGTCTTTATTAATACTATCTGGTAATTTAGATTGTTCTCCAAAGAAGAAATTATCTACAAAAGAGATACCTGTCTTAAAATTACCATCACGTACATTGCCAAATCCTTGTAAATCGTTTTGCTTACCAGCGAAATTCCATAAAAAATAACGCAGGTACATAAAGCCAAATTGATAATTCGTAAAGTACTTGATATTATCTCTTAATGTTGGTACATCACCTTCTTGCACTCCAGCAAATGCACGGTAACTATCTAACTGTCCGCGATCGTTGTCTCCATCCCACATTCTTGGAAACAAATGCGCCGAAGGTGCGGATCCCCAATCTCTTTTAATATTCTTTCCTGAGAACTCATAATTAGTTGGTGTTTTTACATACTGATCACTGCCTTCCACTGTTTCTGCTTTGTCAACAAAATCAGGACCATATAAAATAGGCCAATCTCCATACTGCTCTCTTCCTAAATAACCCACTAAGGTAACCGGATTGTCTACATTGTACATGTCCACAGAAGGGTCTGCATTAGAACGAATCATGGTTGTTAAATAGGTTGAATACCCAATTAAAACAAATACAGTTGACCATATACCTAACTTTAAAAAATAGAATCCTTTTTTATTGGCATATCGAATGCCAACCACAAATAAAGCGGTTAGCAATACAAAGAAAGTGATGAAGCCACTATAAAAAGGCAATCCAAAACTATTTACAAATTGAATATCAAATGCTGCTGCCCACTTGATGGTATATTGAATTAAAAATACCTGTACCAATCCTGTAATAATGACACCCACTATAAACGCAAATAAAGCCCCTTTGAAACTTGGCTTATACAATCTAAAATAATACACCATTACAATTGCAGGAATCGTCAAAAGGTTCAATAAATGGACACCAATTGAAATACCCATGATGTAGAAAATGAAAATAATCCACTTGTCTGCACCTGGCTGATCTGCTTTGTCCTCCCACTTTAAAATCGCCCAAAATACCAATGCAGTAAAGAATGAACTCAATGCATACACTTCACCTTCCACAGCACTATACCAAAATGAATCACTAAAAGTATAGGCTAATGCGCCTACCACACCTGCACCCATCACCAAAAAGATTTGGTTATTGGTCAATTCAGTTCCAGACTTGGCAACTAAAATACGTTTTGCAAAATGCGTAATGGTCCAAAATAAAAATAGAATGGTGAACCCACTTGCAATGGCACTCATACTATTCACAGCCAATGCTGCAGTTTGAGGATTATCTCCAAAGAAGATGATAAACACCCTTCCTAAAAGTACAAACATAGGTGCTCCAGGAGGATGTGGAATTTGTAATTTATAGGCACTACTAATAAACTCACCGCAGTCCCAAAAGCTACTAGAAGCTTCCATCGTTAATAAGTAAACAGTACAAGCAATTAATGTAACTGCCCAGCCTGTTAGATTGTTGATTTTCTTGAAATCCATTTTGTCCATTTTAGTAGTTGCAAACTTAACTGAAACTGAGCAAAAAGGGAAATTTGAGGTAGTTTTAAGCTTATTTTAAGATTTTAAGCTTCCCTCGCCTATTCTTAGGTAGGGTTTTTTATCTTTGTGCCCCATGAGTCAAAATCGATCTGTCGCTTTCCATACATTAGGCTGTAAACTAAATTTTTCAGAAACCTCTACCATGTCTAGGCAATTGGAATTAGAAGGCTTTGAAAAGAAGCAGTTTACCGAACAAGCAGACGTGTATGTCATCAATACCTGCTCTGTGACTGAAAATGCAGATAAGGAATGCAGACAACTCGTTAGAAGGGTGCAGCGATTGGCGCCAGAAAGTTTTATTGTGATTACTGGTTGTTATGCCCAATTAAAGCCCCAAGAAATTGCGACAATTCCTGGAGTTGATTTAGTGCTTGGTGCAGCTGAAAAATTTAACTTGGTTCAACACCTTGCCAATTTAACCAAAGGCGATGCAACCAAAATTTGCAGTTGTGATATTGATACCTTAACCGGATTCCACAGTTCTTTTTCTGTCAATGACAGAACCAGGACCTTCTTAAAAGTGCAGGACGGATGTGATTATAGTTGTTCATTTTGTACCATCCCAATGGCAAGAGGCAAAAGTAGAAGTGATACAGTGGCAGGTGTGGTAAAACAAGCAAAAGAATTAGCTGAAAAAGGCGTCAAGGAAATTGTTTTAACAGGGATCAATCTTGGTGATTTTGGAAAAGGGGGCGATGGTGGCAAGCATCATGAAGAAAACTTTTTTGAACTCATTAAAGCACTAGATAATGAAACTGCCATCGAACGTTACCGCATTTCATCCATAGAACCCAATTTATTAACAGATGACATCATTGCTTGGGTCGCAGAGAGTAAAAAATTCATGCCGCATTTTCATATTCCTTTACAAAGTGGATCAGATGCTGTTTTGAAATTGATGCAACGTAGGTACAATAGTCAATTTTATAAAGAGAGAATTGAATTGGTTAAAAAGTTAATCCCCCATGCCGCGATTGGCGTGGATGTCATTGTTGGATCTCCAGGTGAAACAGAAGCTTTTTTCCAAGAAAGTTTTGCTTTCATTCATAGCTTGGATATTTCTTATTTACATGTATTCACTTATTCTGAAAGAGCAGCCACCAAGGCCTTAGATATTAAACCCATTGTACCTATTGCAGTTCGTAATGAACGTAATAAAATATTACGCAATCTATCTTATCAGAAATTACAATATTTCACAGAAGCACATCGAGGTGAAAACAGAAAAGTCTTATTTGAATCTGTAAAGAAAACAGCCGATGGTGGGATGGAAATGCTAGAAGGTTATTCTGATAATTATATCAGGGTCACCACACCATACAGAGCCGAATGGAGTAATCAAATAGTGGACTGGACCATCTAGTTAAATGAATTAAAGGATTGAAACTTCTTCTAATTTAAATTCTACAATCATCATCATATTGATACTGTCTAATCTTACGTAAACAGATTTCTTGTCTGCTTTGACCACTTCCCCTCTTTGACCCATGAACAAGCCATTGTTAACGGTCACTTTTGTTTGTGGCATGATCGCTCCCATGTCCACCACTTGAATATTGGTATAAGATAATCCAAGGTATTTTCTGATCAATTCAATTTCATTATCTCTAATGATAGCAGGCTTTTTTTCAAAATAGAGAAAGCGCACTACACCCATTGTGCTTAGTACATTTGCTTGTTCTTCCTTAGTTGCTTTTACAAAAACATAAGACTTAAACAAAGGCTCTTCGATAATCTTTTTTCGATCGGTCCATTGACGTTCTTTTTTTTGTGTAGGGCACCAGCTTTCAATGCCTTTTTGCGCAAAATTTGAATCCACCTTTTTCTCCCACTTTGGCTTTGTATATACTACATGCCACTTTCTCAATTGCTCCATGTGCTCAATTATTTTTTTACAATCGCTGTTGTTTTCTTATTCAAAGCAGCTAAAATTTTACTAGACTCATTTACCTGAAAATCTTTTGCCAAGTCTTTAATCCATGCTTGGTAGCGATCTTGTTTTGATTTATCAGGATTATTGTAAAATTTATTGTAGTCTACTTTTATAGGCGCCAAATTCATAGGCGTCTTTAATTTTAAGGCCTGCTCATTCTGTTTAGAAACTTCTTGAACACGCATTTTAAAAGCCTGAAACTTGTCTAATTTCAAATACACCGGCGTTTCAATTTGATTCGATACCCAAAGTAAGTTTTCCTTGAATTTATTTAATGCAGTATCGTTTTGAATTTGCGAATTTGTTGATTGTATTACTTGAGACAATTGCGCATTATTAGGCCATACTATGTATTTAGCGCGCTCCATTTCATCCCAACTTAATGCTGATGCATTGTCTTTTTCTCTATACTTAAGGTACTCGTATTCGTCTGGCAAAACAACATCAGGGGCTACGCCTTTCTTTTGTGTAGAACTTCCAGTGATGCGATAGAATTTTTGGAATGTTAACTTCACTGCGCCATATTCTGTTTGTATTCCCAATGAATCCAATGGTTTGCCAAAAGCTACATTTCTTTGGACAGTGCCCTTGCCATAGGTAGAACTACTTCCAATCACAATACCACGTTTATAATCTTGTATGGCGCCTGCAAAGATTTCACTTGCAGATGCGCTAAACTCATTGGCCATCACAACCAATGGACCATCATATAGGATACCTGGTGTTTCATCATATAAGGTTTGAGATCTGCCTTCTTTATTTCTAATTTGTACAATAGGTCCTTTGTCAATGAATAAACCAGCCATTTGTACCACTTCGTATAAAGATCCACCGCCATTGAATCTTACATCAATAATAATACCCTTCACATTTTCTGCCTTCAATTTTTTAATTTCTGCAGCCACGTCTTCTGAACATCTATGTCCATCTTCTCTTTCAAAATCAGCATAGAAATCGGGTAATAAAATATATCCGTATTTGTCTACTCCATTTTGAATCACTACACTTCTTGCATAGCCTTCGTCCAAGACAATTTTTTCTCTTATCAATGAGACCACTTTAAAAGTGCCATCTGGCTTTCTAAAAGTCAATCTTACCTCGGTTCCTAAATTACCTCTAATTAATTTAACCGCATCCGTTGTTTCATAACCAGATACATCCACTGGCTCTTCCGCTCCTTGTGCAATTTTCACGATGACATCATTCACTACAATCTGTCCAGACTTCCATGCTGGGCCTCCTGGTTGGATACTAGCGATACGAATCCCAAAATCATCCTGTGTCAACTGTGCACCAATACCATAGATCACTCCACTCATTTGCTCTGTAAAAGAGCGCTTTTCTACTGGTGCTAAATAATCTGTATGCGGATCCATCAAGCCTGTAATAGCATTTAAAAAAAGTTCGAATTGTTTTTCTTTAGTGAATGTTTTTTCAAAAGACTCGACTCTCTTTTTGTAAGATTTTTTAATATACGCCCTTGATTCTGCTTCTAGGGTTGAATCATTTTTATAGACAAATTTATCTTTGCCTTTATTTTTTTCTCTTTCATCTATTAAACTTGCATAACGTTCGATGGTTCTATACTTCAACAACATCTCCCAACGCTTTGCTCTTTCTGCTGCATCTTTAGGATAAGCCATTTTATCTGAATTCAATAACACGGAATCATCTACATTAAAATCAAAAGGCTGATCCATGATTTGATTGAAGATGGCTTTAGTCTCTATAATACGAAGCGCATAAATACGACTCACTGCAGGTTGAAATGCAATTGTAGTACCATGAATTTCATCGTCAATCCTAGTACTATAATTGGATAAACTATCTAGATCGGACTGAAAAAATGTATTTTTTTCTGGATCCAATGCTTTAAAATAAGCAGTAAAAACTTCTTTAGAAAATGCATCATCAATATTTCTTGGGCTGTAATGTTCTGATTCCAATAATTGCCCAATAGTGGATAGTAATTTTCGTTGTCTTAATTCAGGCGACTCTTGATCTGCTGGTTTAAAAGTATTGAAGGCAAAAAATAAAGCCCCAAAAAGGAACACTGTGGCAAAAACTTTCCACTTGTTTTGTTGTACGTATGTCATAATCTTGTGCATCTAGAATTTCAAAAATAGCGTAAAATGGGAATCTAACTGACCTATTTATGTATTTCTACTCTTTTTTACCATTATTTTATAAAAACATGCTCAACTAATTTTATTGATTACTGAATTAACGTATTTTTGCAGCCCAAATGGAGGGCGTAGCTCAGTAGGTTAGAGCGACAGTTTGTGGCACTGTAGGCCGTGGGTTCGAGACCCATCGTTCTCCCATTGAAAACCTGTCCCGATTTTTGGGATGGGTTTTTTAGTTTAAATGCTTAATATGACATTTTTTTTGATTCCAATTTTAGTAGGCGCTTTTGGCTGGTGCTTGTTATGGGCCTTGGCAATTCTGCCATTTAAATGGCCCTATTTAGCAAATAAATGGATAGGTCAAATCGATTTAGCCGAGCTCATACCTCAATTGACTAAAAACGACCCTTTTGACAATCTAAAACCCGTGATCAATGAAAAATTAGACGACTTTTTTAGACATAAACTAAGTTCCAAGCTACCCATGATCTCTATGTTTATTGGAGATAAGACCATTGAGGAATTAAAGGAGGTATTCATGGAGGAATTGGCGCTACTCTTTCCCTTATTGATATCCAAGTTCAGTGTCCATTTGAATAAGGACTTACATACACAATGGGAGCAAAAATTAAGCAAAATAGTACAGCAGAAAATCATCCAAGCAAGTAGGCCATTTAGATGGGTCGCATTTGCATTAGGAGCAATTTGGGGAGCGGTGATTGCATTAATTCTTCCTCTTATTTAACCGCTTATACTTTACAGGTACCTTTCTTTAAACATTAGCACGAATTTTGTGTTATTGCTTAAACAGAAAGCAACCCTCATGGTCTAAAGACCACAAATACATTTATGAAACAACTTACTATACTTTTTAGTGCCTTATTAATTCAAATGACCTCATTTGCTCAAATTCCAACTGGTCGCCCTGCAGCTGCAGGTGGCAGCATGAATATGGGTCACTTTTACGGAAAAGTGGTAGATGCCAATAAGAAAGGTATCGACGGGGCAACCTTACAGTTAAAAGGAAGCAAATTCGATCCTGCCACCAAAAAAGCTAGCGAAGTGACTTTGGCTACTATGATCACTGCTAATAATGGTGATTTTAGTTTTGATCAATTATCTATCATGGGTAATTTTAAATTAATCATCACTGGTATTGGGTATAAGAAATATGAAAAGCAAATTAGCTTCAACATGAAGCCAGGTGGTAATCCTCAAGACATGATGGCTTTAGTAGATAAAGATTTAGGAAATATTAGATTAGAGGAAGATCCAAATCAATTGCAAAGCGTGACTGTAACAAGTTCTGCAAAGCCACAATTTGAAATGGGCATTGATAGAAAAATTTTCAATGTAGACAAGAACTTAGCAAGTACAGGTCAAACTGCAGTGGAAGTGATGAAGAATATACCGAACTTAAATGTAGACATTGATGGCAATGTTACTCTAAGAAACGCTACACCTACTTTATTAATTGACAATCGTCCAACCACATTGACTTTAGATCAGATTCCTTCTGATATCATTGACAGAGTTGAAATCATTACCAACCCTTCTGCTAAATTTGACGCATCAGGTGGTAATGCTGGTATTTTAAACATCGTTTTAAAAAAGAATAAAAAGAATGGCTATAATGGCGGTTTAAGAGGTGGCGTGGATATGCGTGGTAAAATTAATGCTGGTGGTGATTTGAATTTAAGAAGCAGTAAAATTAATTTTTCGGCAAGTGCTAATCTTAGAGAAAGTAAATCAATCAGTACCATTGACAACTATAGAGACCTTCTTTTAATTCCAAAGCCAACTAGTATTAGTACTTATACGGATAATATTGGTTTAAGTGAATTCGCTTTTTATAGAGCAGGCTTTGATTATTTAATTGACAATCGAAATACTTTCTCCATTTTTGGAAATATTGTGAAAGGAGATTTTGGAAATACATCCACTCAAACAATCGACTCCATTTTTAATAGGGTTAATCAAAATAATAATATCGGACTATATAATAACTCCATCTTTTCATTCTTAAATAAAGGGGCTCAAGCAAGTTTCAAACACTTGTTTGCAGAAACTGGTCATGAATTGAGTGCAGATTTTAATTACAATGAAAGCAATAGCGATAATAATTCATCCATCAAATCCACCATTATCAATCAAAGGACAATTGGTTCTGGATATAATAAAAACTATACTTCTAATATCGATTATGAGCGTATTTTTAAAAATAATATGAAATTTGAGGCTGGCGTAAGAATGAATAATAGAGACGAATTCAACGAAAGAGACCAATTTAGAAATGAAATATTAGTCAATAGTATTAGCAATCAATTAAAATTCAATGAAAGCGTTTTAGCAGCCTATACTAACTTAGGTGGAAAGAAGGACAACCTTAGTTATCAACTTGGATTCAGAGTTGAAAATAGGTCTTACACTGTCAATGTATTGAATAAACAAGGACAGGATTCATTAGAGTCAAAAATTAAATTACCTATCTCTTTATTCCCTAGTGCTTTTATAAGCTATAAAGTGAATGATAAAAATGATGTGCAGTTTAATTACTCTAAAAGAATTAATGCACCCAATCCATTTCAATTACAACCTTTCGCAGATTATAGTGACCCATTGAATATATCTGTAGGTAACCCAAAATTGAAACCACAGTTCACGCATTCTTTTGAAGTCGCTTATAATAATGTATATAAAAAGGGTTCTAATTTATTGGTAACAGCTTATTATAAATACAGTACTGATTTAATCACTAACTATATCTACAAGGACATCAATCCAATTAACAACGATAGTGCCTTTTATAGTTCCTATATCAATGCAAATACTTCCAAAGTATATGGCTTAGAAATTAGTAATAAAACAACCATTACAAAATGGTGGGATATCAACCTTAGCTTTAACCTATTTAAATCAGAAATTGAAGCAACCATTCCTGGTCAAGATGTGAACAACAACATAACTAGCTGGTTTAGTAAGATGAATAACAACTTCAAACTTATAAAAGGCTTATCGCTTCAATTTAGTGGTCAATACCAAGCCAAGACAATCCTGCCTCCAGGTGGTAACTCCGGTGGAGGCGGCGGCGGAAGAGGCGGTGGTGGATTTGGTGGTGGTGGCGGATTTGGTGGACCACAATCTACTGCACAAGGATATAATTTACCGAACTATGAATTTGACTTAGCGATTAGAAAAGATTGGACTTTAAAGGGCGGTAAAACTGCATCGTTAACATTAAGTGCAAGTGACGTGTTTAAAACAAGAGTCAATCAGACCTATTCAGAAAGTTTATATTTTACTCAAAATGTAACAAGAACAAGAGACCAACAATTCTTTAGATTGAACTTCTCTTACCGATTTGGTAAATTTGATGTGAATTTATTAAGAAGAAAAAGTACAAAGATGCAAGAAGGAAGTGGCGGAATGGATCAAATGCAACAATAGTAGAAACAATATTTATTTAGAAGTTTTACCTTCTAACATTGGAACAAAAGAGAATGCCTCAAAGGATTCTCTTTTTTCTTTTCCATCCTTTTTCTTTGTCAAACGCATCATCCTTTGTTCAGCGCCTTCCTCGTCCAATGGAATAATCATTTTGCCATTCACTTTCAATTGTGCCCATAGTTTTTCAGGGACATTAGGTGCTGCAGCTGTGATTAAGATTTTATCAAATGGTGCAAGCTCAGGCAATCCCTCAAAGCCATCACCGAAACAAAAATGAATATCCGAATATTGTTGTTTGAAAATATAAAAAGGGGTTAGATCAAAAAGTTGCTTTTGTCGCTCAATGGTAAATACTTTAGCACCCATTGCGGCTAGTACCGTGGTTTGATACATGCTTCCAGTCCCAATTTCTAGTACTTTTTCACCAGGTTTAATTTGTAACAACTGTGTTTGATAGGCCACCGTATAGGGCTGCGAAATAGTTTGGTTTGCCGCAATAGGGAATGCACGATCCTCATAGGCAATTCTATCAAATGCAGAGTCTAAAAAGAAATGTCTCGGAATGGATCCAATGGCTTCTAAGACCTGCTCGTCAGTGATCCCTTTAGTTCTTAATAGGTCTACTAATTGCTTGCGCAATCCTTTATGCAGGTAAGCATCTTCTAATTTTCGCATGCTTGATTTAGTTTAACTGCATAACTGCAATAATATTGTCAATTTTGTTTTGCAAATGCGCATAGACTTCATCGAATGATTCCCTATTTGGTAAGACAGTATTGACACTGAAATAAAATTTAATTTTAGGCTCTGTACCGCTCGGTCTAGCAGAAATTTTTGTACCATCTTCCGTTACAAATTGCAATACATTACTTTTTGGCAATGGTATATTTCTTTGAGTTCCAGTTAGTAAATCAGTACTTAATTGCAATTGATAATCCAATAAGGTAACCACTTTCTTCCCTGCAATTTCAGTTGGTGGTTGTTTTCTATAGCCTTCCATCATCGCTGCAATTTCTTGCTGCCCATTCATGCCTTTTTTAGTAATGCTAATTAAATGTTCATAATAGAACCCATATTGCATATACAATTCAATCATTTTATCAAACAAAGACCTGCCCTTACTTTTTTCATAAGCCGCCATCTCGCATAATAAAGCCACTGCACTCACCGCGTCCTTATCTCTAATTTGATCTCCAATCATTAAGCCAAAACTCTCTTCTCCCCCAATGATATAATTTTCTTTCCCTTCTTTTTCTTTAACCAATTCAGCGATCCACTTAAAGCCTGTCAACACATTGTAGCAATTCACTTGATTTTGTTTAGCTACCTCATTGATCATTTCGGTTGTGACAATAGTTGTAACCACCATGTCGTTTGGCGCTGCAATACCTTTTGCTCTTCTGGCTTCCATCATATAGGCAAATGCCAAGACCGCAGTTTGATTGCCATTCATTAAAACCCATGCTCCCTTATGATTTTTTACACCAATGCCTACTCTATCTGCATCTGGGTCGGTACCTAATAGAATATCTGCATCCAATGCCTTTGCTTTTTCTAGGCCAATACGCATTGTTTCACTTTCTTCCGGATTTGGATAAGCCACAGTCGGAAAATTACCATCTGGTGTAGCCTGCTCCTCTACAATATGTACATTCTTGAAACCATATGCTTCCAAGACTTTTGGAACCAAGGTAATACCAGTACCATGAATTGGCGTGTACACAATTTTTAAATCGCTTTGTGCCGCAATCACTTCTGGATAAACACTTAAAGATTGTAGCATTTTAATATAGGCATCATCCATGGAGGCCCCAATGATTTCAATCAATGCATCTCCACCATTCCATTTTACTTCTTCTAAAGACTGAATGGCTTCCACTTCGGTAATCACATTTTTATCATGTGGTGGCACCAATTGACCTCCATCATTCCAATAGGCTTTATAGCCGTTGTATTCTTTTGGATTGTGCGAAGCAGTACAAACTACCCCGGCTTTGCATTGTAGTGTTCTTATAGCATAGCTTAATTCTGGAGTTGGTCTTAAATCTTCAAATAAATACACTTTAATACCATTTGCGGCAAAAACCTGGGCGGTCGTTTCTGCAAAGAACCTGGAATTGTTTCGACTATCATGCCCCACCACAACGGATATAGATGCATTGGGATAGGTTTTTAATAAATAATTAGAAAACCCCTGTGTTGCCATCCCAATCGTATACTTATTAACCCTATTCGTACCCACACCCATCAGACCCCTCAATCCTCCTGTTCCAAACTCAAGATTTCTGTAAAATGCATCTTCTAACAAGTCGGGATGATTGGCCTGTAATGACCTGATCTCCTCCTTTGTGGCAGCATCGAAATTACCGGTTAACCAGCTTGCAATTTTTTCATGGATTGCTTGACTCATAATGGAATGGATTGAAATACTAGGAATAGTGGCAAATTAAATAATTCTGCTTAAAAAAGCCCATAAAATCAGTATTAGTTTCGTGGTAATCTGTGTATTATTTGAGGGTATTTTAAGTAGGAGACTAAAGGAAATGGATTAAATTCGTGTTTCAGTCAAAATGCTATTCACCATGGAATTCATCAGCAATATTATTTTTCTACTCCTAACGGTTATTGCTTTTTACATTTTTGCTAAAAAGATACTTAGAATTAAAAGAAATATACATCTTGGAAGATCCATTGAACTCAATGATCAACCAATTGCTAGATGGAAGAATGTTTTTATGTTGGCTTTAGGACAAAAGAAAATGTTCCGAAATATTCCAGTGGCTTTATTGCATCTAATTATTTATGTTGGATTTATCATTATCAATATTGAACTACTTGAAATTATAATTGATGGTATTGCGGGAACCCATCGTTTTTTTGCACCATTTCTTGGTGGACTTTACCCCTTCTTAATCAATAGTTTTGAAATTTTAGCCCTATTGGTTTTTGTAGCTTGTATTTTCTTCTTGTCAAGAAGAAATATCCTACATGTAAAAAGATTGATCAGCAATGATTTAACTGGATGGCCAAAAACAGATGCTAATTTAATTTTAGTAATAGAGATGGTATTAATGGGTTTATTTTTATTGATGAATGCCGCAGATCCTGCTTCAAATTTTATCATCTCTTCATGGATCAAACCATCCTTATCAAGTTTGAACGAACATCAATTACATTCCATTGAGCAGTCCGCTTGGTGGATGCATATTTTAGGGATCTATGGCTTTATGAATTACTTGCCTTATTCCAAACATTTACATATTGTATTGGCCTTCCCAAATGCCTACTATGCTTCATTGGAACCTAAAGGTAAAATGCACAATATGGTTGCCATACAAAACGAAGTGCTTTATGCCATGCAGCCAGAATTGGCCCCTACCAATGCAGCGGCTCCAGAAAAATTTGGCGCAAAAGATGTGATGGATTTAAGTTGGAAAAATTTAATGGATGCATACAGTTGCACTGAATGTGGAAGATGTAGTGCAGCATGTCCTGCAAACAGTACTGGAAAATTATTGAGTCCAAGAAAAATCATGATGGATACCAGAGATCGTCTTGAAATTGTTGGAAAAAACATTGATGCAAATGGACAATTTATAGACGACGGGAAATCCTTATTAAACGACCATATTACCATAGAGGAATTAAGGGCTTGTACCACCTGCAATGCCTGTGTGGAAGAATGTCCAGTAAGCATTTCTCCAATGGATATCATTGTAGAATTAAGAAGGTCATTGATTATGGAAGATAGTAATGCGCCATCAGAATGGAATGGCATGTTTAGCAATATAGAAAACAATTTTGCTCCTTGGAAATTCGCTCCAGACGATAGAGACGCATGGACAAAGCAATCTTAAAATAAATAATTATGAAAGTATCTACAATGGCAGAAATGATGGCTGCCGGAACAAAGCCAGAAGTTTTATTTTGGGTAGGCTGTGCAGGGAGCTTTGATCAAAGAGCACAAAAAATAACTAAAGCATTTGCCACCATCTTAGACAAAGCTGGTGTGGTCTATGCGATATTAGGCAAGGAAGAAGCTTGCACGGGTGATCCTGCGCGAAGAGCTGGCAATGAATTCATGTTTCAAATGATGGCGTATCAAAACATACAAGTCATGAACGCCTATGAAATCAAGAAAATCGTTACGACTTGTCCGCATTGTTTCAATACTTTAAAGAACGAATATCCAGCATTGGGTGGCAACTACGATGTGATTCACCACACACAGTTTTTACAAGAGTTAATTGAAAGTGGGAAGATTAAAATTTCTGATAGCAATGAGTGGAAGGGTAAAACAATCACTTACCATGACAGTTGTTATTTAGGAAGAGCCAATGATATTTATGAAGCACCAAGAAAAGTATTGGAGTCATTGGATATTGAACTAAAAGAAATGCGCAGGTGTAAATCAAAAGGGCTTTGTTGTGGCGCAGGCGGTGCTCAGATGTTTAAAGAGGAAGA
>Ga0114976_10001124_pt1 | contig 16569 bp, 19 predicted proteins | sample S_130805_EF_Meta_FD_87319 | JGI IMG/M metagenome (GOLD analysis project Ga0114976, IMG submission 87319) | Freshwater microbial communities from Lake Simoncouche, Canada to study carbon cycling - S_130805_EF_MetaG | ecosystem: Environmental > Aquatic > Freshwater > Lake | place: Lake...
CCCTCCCCCTCCGCCACCTCCACCACCGCCACCCCCTCCGCCACCGCCACTGCCACGACCTAATTCTTTAGAAGAGTTCATGCAACAAAAGGCTTTAGAGAGAGGGTATGAAAAAACGCCTTTGCGTAAATTTTATGAAACTCCTGAAGGCAGAGAAGAGGTTGACCCTAGTAGAACAGAAAATTACTTAACAACTGTTAATCCATCATGGGGTGAATGGATAATGGATGAGGGTGATGGTTATAGTAATAGAGTTTTACAGAGTAGAGAACAAAAATTAAAAAATGAGTATTATGCAGACCCAAATAATTTTATTTCAACAAGAGATACGGCATATAACCAAGGCATAAATACTTTTAATGAAGGCAATGAAGACCAAAAAAGAATAGTAGACCAAATTAATACAGGTCAACTAAGAATAGTACCTGTAAGTTATGAAAGTTTTGGTGGAGAAAACGGGCCAGAATTAGTAAATACTTATGAGTTAAAAGATGCAAGAACAGGTCAAACTATACAGCAACAAATAATACCTGTTGATGCGGATAAAGGCATCTTTCAAATACTTGCAGATGACCGTAATTCAAGTGGGTTCTTTAGAAATTATGTATCTACTGACCCTAAAGGTTTTGTTAATCCAATAGTAAGTGAAGAACAATCACAATATAACAGTCGTGCTAATAATAGCCTAAACTTTATTAAAGATAGCTTGATGGGTGTGCTCCAAATGGGCGCAATGTTCATGACGGCAGGCGCATCGACAGCTATTGGTAGTGCAATTCTAGGTACAGGTGCAACAGGGGCAGCTACCCTTGGTGGTGCTATAGTCGGAGCAGGCATGAACGTGCTAACTTCCGCGGCTACAGGTAATGACATAACAGCAGGCGGTGTGTTGACAGGCGCAGCGATAGGTGGCATTGGCGCAAACTCGATGGACATCGCAGCTAATATAGTCGGTGGTGGTGATGCTATAGCAGGTGTTACTACGCTCAGTAATATAGCAAGTGAGATGGGTATCAAAGTTGCAGACGTTGGTAGGATAGTCTCAGGGGCGGTTGCCAATGGTATAGGCGCAGCCGCTGCAGGAAATGATGTCGTAGAATCTATCACTAAAAACTTAGTGTCTTCAGGTCTTGGAGCATATGCAGGTGGTCTTGTTGATAGCATAGACCCAGGAAATTTAGATACTGCAGTCAAGGCTGCGTCTAGTGTTGCAAAGCTTGGAGTTGCTACCGTAATGAGTGGCGGTGATATAACGACTGCACTACAAAACAACTTGCCGTCTATAGTAATGAACAGCATTAGCTTATCAAAAGATGCGGATATTAGTAAAGCAGATACAAAAACTGTTAGCGATAACACGACAGATGATGAAACACGATTAGCACAATTAGTTGGAGAGTTTAAGAATCCAACTGAGTTGACAGGTCCAACAGGGTTAGTAGCAGGTGAAGGTACAGGTATTGTTGACCCAAATACTATTAATAGACTACCTGATACTACTCCAACAATAGATATAACAGGTGTTGGGTCGTTTGAAATTGACCCTGAAACAGGAGAATTAATTCCTGTTGAAAAAGAAAAAGAAACTAATGCTCTTTTTAGTTTTGGTGACCCTGACCTAAATGCAAAGTATCGAGCAATGTTAGGTACTGGTTCAACAGGTTCTGCAAGTGATTTATTTGCTTTGTTTGCGAATGGTACAAATGAACAAAAAGATGAGTTAATCAATTGGATTCAAACAACTCTTGACGACCCTGATGTTTCACCTGAAGATAAAACCATAGTAAGAAAAATTGCTGACACAGCTTTTAAGTCAATTGCAACTCCTGAGCAAATAGAGGAAACTGAAAGGCTATATCAAGAAAGAATAAAATTAGAAGAGCAAGAAAGAGAAAAGACAACCGACCCCACTAAAACAGCTACAGTAGGTGGAGGTGGTGGTACTGAGGGTGGCAATGAAAGTACAACGCCTACATCGCCACTAAGCCCTAATCCTGCAGATGAAAAAATTGCATCTGATTATTATGATATGTTGCTTGCTCAAAACATTGAGCCTGCGCTCGCATCTAAGATGTCAGGTTATACGCCTACGGTTACAGGTGCTTTGCCTGAAGAAATCGGTAAAATAATTAATCCGACTAAGACAAACATAATCAGTGGTGGTGATGTAAAGGGAGAATTGCCTGTTGTTGGTGATATAAAAAGCGAATTACCAAAAGGTAATGATGCAGGTGCTCTCCCAATTGTTGGACAAACTGACGCAGTAGGTCCAAAAGGTGATGGGTCAACAACGATTGGTAATCCTAATATAGTAGGTCCTCTTGGTGATGGAGAAAAAACATCTGAGACAATAGGCTCAAGAGGCGATGGATTATCAACTGTAGTTACTGGTCCTAACAATGGCAATGATGGTAGTGGTTCAGGAACAGGGAGTGGTTCAGGCACAGGTTCAGGAACAGGCTCAGGCAGTGGTAGTGGTAGTGGTAGTGGTTCAGGGACAGGTACAGGCAGTGGCTCAGGAACAGGCTCAGGTACAGGAGCAGGTACAGGCACAGGCACAGGTACTGCTACATTACCTAAGGTAACAACACCCAATGTTACAGCCACAAAGCCAACAGGAGCGTTACCAACTACTGCAACTGACACTTCATTTTCAATGCCAAGCGCAGGAGCGCAAACAACACCTGCGGTTACCGCACCCTTATCTATTTCAGCAACTAGCCTAGCAGGAGCACCTGTGTACAACAACAACCCACAATTATTAGCCGAATTGAAACAATTGTACCCACAATTGTCTACACTCAATCCGAAGTTATTAAACATGCTTGGAGCATCTCCTCAAGGAACTCCACCGTTATCCCAAAGTGCTCAGGTTGCACAAGCTCAGAACCAAAATGACTTGATGACAAACTTTATGGGTAAGGGCATATCATCCAATTTAGACTTGCCAAGCTTTGCTGATGGTGGTCATATCCACGGAATGGAATACGGACAGTCTCCAAAGTTCATAACAGGAGCAACAGGGCATTATGTTAAAGGGGCAGGTGACGGACAATCTGACGATATTCCTGCTTTGTTAGCTGACGGAGAGTATGTATTTGATGCCGATACTGTGGCACAATTAGGTAATGGCTCAAGTGATGCAGGAGCAAAGTTTCTTGACCACTTCAGGCAAGCTGTAAGAGAACACAAAAGGTCAGCCCCTGTTGACAAAATACCTCCAAAAGCATCACCATTGACGTACATGAAAGAAGCACTAAAACGGCATAGCAAGGGATAATATGGCACTCAACCCAACATTTGCAAGCGCATCAGTAAACCCAAGTCAGTCTATTGGGAGTGATGCGTCTGCTCCTCAGCAAGGTGCTTTGCCTACCGCTAATGCAATGACAGGCTTATCAAGTAATGATACTTTACCTGGGCAGCAATTTAACAGTTTATCTAATGACCAAAAAGCACAGCAATATCAATCTCAATTACAACAATATCAACCATCGCCTTTAGCGCCAACAAATGCAATCCCAGGCATGACACCTAATTATCAAGGTGGCAGTTTAATGAGTAATGTGCCAAATTTAATGCAACAAGAAATTACAAGCTTAGGGCAAGCTAATCAACCTCAATACACGATGTGGAGGAATGAACCATCGCCTCTAGATACATCACAAAATGAGTATGATAGATATACAGGTAGACTAGCTATGACTGGTGGTGCTGTTATGCCATATCAGGATTGGGAAAATAATCAAATGAATCAATTTGGTGGTGGACAACCCCTTACGCCAGCACAACAAGAAATGCAACGAGAAAATTCTATAAGACAATGGGAGAATACTCCTTTTGACCAAAGACCTATATGGCAACAACCAAGCGAGGCTACAGAATATCCACAAGGCAATATGCCTCAAATGCCTTTAAGTAATATGCCTTTAATGCGTAATAATTTTGGTGGTGCAGGCGTTAATTTTAATATTCCTAATGGACAACCACAACCTACTCCACAAGTAGGCAATTTAGGTAATGATGTAGAAATACCTAAATTAAACTATTTAGGCTACAAGCCTGGGTGGCAACAAGAGGCGGACAATACATGGTCATATAATACGGAAAATTTTACTAGTCAGAATAACAATGATTGGGGTGAAAACTATTTAGGCTATCGAGGTGTGCCTAATGATGCGTATCAAAAATATCAAGACGCTTTAAGTCGTGGTGAAGCGGGCGATTTTTCAGGCGATGTTATGAATCAATACACTGCCACTACAAAGCCAAGATACACAACTGATTTTTCACAATTAGGTTTATCGCAAACAGCTTTAGACCAAATTAATATGAATAGGCAAGCTCCTGATTTAGGTCAATACTACTATGACACAAAAACAGGAATGTTTAACCAAGGCGCAGGTCGTCCTGGGCCAAATACTCCTGGGCAACGTCGATATACAGGCATGACTAACATACCATTAGATGTTATGAACAGGATGGGAACTGGCGAACAAATTGATTTTTCGCCATATAAGCAATATTCGGATAACTCATATAACCCAACGCCCCCTCAAATAGGCGACCAACCTTTACCTGAGCAACAGCCTTTGTATGATAGGACTACTTTACGAGATATAGCAAGATTGCAAGAACCTATGCCTGTGCAACAGCCTGAGCAAACTCTTAATCCAATGGATGATGATAGCAATTATATCAATGGGATGTACTCTCCTAAAGGTGTAAGTTGGATGAGTAACCCTGAATATGCAAGTTTAGGTGGAGATATGATGATGACAATCTATAAGCAACCTGATGGAACTTATTTAGACGATTCAGGAAAACCTACAGATTATAGTAAATACAATCAAAGAATAGATTGGACACAAAACAGATTTAATCCAACTCCTCCTACGCAACAACCTGGGCCTACTCCTCCGCCACTTGCGCCACAGCAACAAGACTATACAAATCCGTCTGACTTTGAAGGGTTGACATTTGCGGAAACTAACAATTTTAATGATATGCCAATGTTTCATTATGACCAAGACGCTACAAGAGAACAGAAGTTAAGAAATGAAGCGCCTTACATGACTCGTCAGAATTATATAAACAACTTAAATAACATAAGAAGACCTGTAGATGAATCTGGCTTTGGCTCAACAGGTAGAATAACACAACCTGTGCAACAACCTCAAGTTCTGAATGGTGTAACAGGCACACCAACAAGCCCACTAACACCCACAGCACCTACAGGAACAACACCTATGGCTACTAATCCTCTAAGTACCTATGCTACAACACCAACCACAGGCTCTACGCCTGCGCCTAATTTAAATGTAACCCCAGGGGCTTCTTCATCAGGCAACTTTGGTCAAGGTGGCGTACTTCCGAATGTTACGACTACGCAACAGCAAGTAACCGCTGCCCCTTCTTTCTACACTGACTACTTAAATCAGTTAGCAACGCAAGGTGGACAAGCCGCTCAGAATGCTCAATATGTAGGAGCACAGCCATTACAAGAGCAAGCCTTTAATCTAGCATCACAGAATGTAGGCAACTATCAACCTACACTACAAAACGCCATTAATTTAGCATCTAGCGTAGGCAATACGAATCTTGCCCAAGCAATCGGTGATGTTGGACAAGCGAATATAGCAAGGAACTTAGCCCCACAAGCAACCGCAGGTATTGTTGGTTCAGGACAGTTTGGCTCTAAGCGTGGAGCACAAGCCTTGGGTGATGTAATTGCTAATGCTGAACTAGGATTGACAGCACAACAACAACAAGCTATGCAACAGGATATGGCAAATAGAATAGCCGCGGCTCAGCAACTCGGAACACTTGCCAATTCAACTCAGGCATTAGGCTTGGGTGATGTTAATGCTCTATCCACACTAGGACAGCAACAGCAGACAATTGCTCAGAATCAACAGTTATTCCCAATGCAACAGTTGGCTAATCAATCTGCTTTACTCAGAGGATATACCATACCTACTAGTGTTAGCGCATCGCAAACAGGGCCAGGGCAACAGGGTCAATTCCAAACATCGCCATTACAACAAATTATGTCTGTCGGCACATTGTTGGGTGCATTAGCAAAGCCTTCGGCTGATTATATAGACCCTAAAACAGGTTTGCTAGTTAAAGGAACATCCGCAGGCGGTAATTTCTTAGGTGGTATAGATAGTCTTTTAAAGAGACTCACAGGTGGTACTTATACAGCAAATCCTAGTTCTAATACAACAACTTCGACTAGTGTAGGGGACACTTCTGCAAGTATGAAGACTTTACCCGATGGCAGACCAAATCCTAACTATGATGCATATGCTGACGCAAATGCTACAGATGAAGATAGAATGGCACAAAATTTATTAAATGGTGGTTTTGATAGGTCTAACCCAACTAGTTATGATGAAATTGGTAGTGGTGGCTATCCAAGCAATATTGATGAAAATTAGTTTTAATCAACCGATACGATGACTCAAGTTTAAGGAAATAATATGGCACTACCTACTGCACCTGTAACCTCATTTGGTGGGGACACTTCCGCTCAGCAAGAGTATTTAACCGCTTTAAATCAGGTAATGCAGTCCTTACAGGCGCAAGCCGAGCCTAACCTATTCTCACTTGCAGGTGCTCTTGGAAAGCCTACCCCAACAGGTCATTGGTCAGAGGCTTTAGCATCAGGGGCATCTGAGTACGGTAGACAGCAAGCAGAGCAACAGAAATTAGCCCCAAATATTGCACAAATGCGAGCGTCTATTGCAGGTCAAAAATACGAAATGCAGAACGATGCCAAGGCTTTAGATTTAATTGGTAGTCAATTAGGATTGACACCAACAGAGGCTGAAAGTGTTATATCTGAGGGTGCTGTTAATCCAAGTCAAATTGGTATATTACAAAAAATTTATCCTGCAATTGCTCAGTTATCTCCTAAACGTGCTGAAATGGTTAAGCAAATGTTTACAATGGGCGTGGAAGGGCAAAAACTTAATGAAAGCCAAAAAACTAATCAAATTACCGCTATTAAGGAACTTAAAACAACTCCTGAGTTATTGCCTTTCTTCAAAAAACAAGGCTATGTGCCAATAAATGCCACTTTAGACCAAGTAATTACAGGAGAAATACCTATCAATTTATCAGGCATTGCTCCTCCTAATCTAGCAGGTGCACCTCCTGCTGATTTATCAGGAAAGCCAATTACATTAGATGATGCGAACAAGCCTGCTACGCTAGATGTCAGCAAGATTAGTAACCTTCTTGGCTCAAATCTAACCGTTACAAGCCCATTTGGGATGAGGATTGACCCCATTAGCAAAAGAGAAACAATGCATAACGGAATTGACCTTGCAGGAAAGGCAGGAGAGCCCCTTAAAGCACTTTTTGGTGGCACGGTTATCAATGCATCACCTATTGGTCAATACGGCAATACAGTGGTTGTACAGCACGATGATGGTCATCATTCTTACTACGCTCATTTGGATAAAGCAGGCGTTAAAGAGGGTGATGTTATTAAGGCAGGTGACATCATTGGCAATCTTGGCTCAACAGGTAGGTCAACAAATCCACATGTAGAGATTGGCATAAAGACTCCTGATAAGAGGTCAATTAACCCATTAGATTATCCTCCATTAAAGAACATGTTTGCTCCTAAGCCAATAGCAGGTGGTGAGACTTTATTGGCAAGCACATCAACAAATGATAGATTGCCAAGAGAGTCACTAGAAGACTACCAAAATAGGAAAAAAGCAGAGGCGATGTCCAAGATTAAGGTAGCGGAAGAAGAAAAACTTTCTAAAATTAGGACAGGCGAAAAGCGTGAAGAAGGGGTAGAAAAGCAACCAATCGCATCTGTTGATTTAATCACAAACTTGGGTGACTATAAGGATGTAATTTATAACAGAACACAGCTTAATCATGTAAGAGATTTAATTCAAAAAAATCGTGAAGTAATGGATTTAATGTCACAGCAAGGTGTTCTTCCAATGATTGGTTCATTAATCCAATCAGGTGTACAGACACCGTGGGGTAGTATTAATGCGGATGTAAATACCGCAATTACCAAGCTTAAATTACCAACAGAAAAGCAAGCTGTAGCACGAGAAATTGCTCAAATCATTTACGAGCAGAATCAGCCAATCATGAAACAAGGTAAAGCTATATTTGGACCTGCAATTAGTAATACTGATGCTGTACAAATGGCAAAGCCTGGGTTTGCTCCTGAAGACCCTTCCCAATATATTATTAATATGACCATGAAAATGGACTTGGTTAACAAATATAATGGCGAATTAAAGAAGAAATTAGACAATTGGTTAGATAACAATCCAAGGGTTAATACAAGAAAGTTCTTTAGTTCTCCTGAATATATATCTACTGTAGAAGAGTTTAATGTTATGTACAGTAATTTATTAAAAGGATTAAATTATGGCAAAAGATGATAAAATTCTTGATGATGAAGAGGCTCAGAAACGTCTTAAAGAGATGTTTGGTCCAAATTATCAATTGGAAGAAGAAAAGTCAACAGAGCCTACTACTAAATCAAGTCAACCAAGATTTACAAATTCTTTTGTAAATTCTTTAGTACAAGGTGCAGGGGATGTTTCTAAGGCAATTGCTACTGAGCCTGTCCTTGCAGGCGGAGCAGGCGCTGCTGTTGGTGCAAAATTAGGTCCAACCGTTCAAGATGTATTAAAAGGTACTCTTACCCCACCACCCCCTACCCCTGCTAGAACTCCATATAGCCCAAGAGGAAAAAGTGTTGAGGAGAGTGTAGGTAATTGGAAAATTTATCATGATGCACAAAGTGAAGCCGCTAAAGGAGTTAGAAGAAATACGGATTTACAGAGAAAATTTCCTAACTTTACGAGAGCCTTACCTGAGCCACCACCACAAAATATCATGCAAAAGATATTGTCTCCACTAGAGGCGATGGGACAAAAATTAGGTGCTGTTAGTAGTGCAATGGGTCAAAAAACAGGTCCAAGGCTCGGTGGAGCATTGAGTCTAGGCGGTGGTGCTCTACAAGGCTCAGAGTCTTATAATCGTGCCCAACAAGGTGATATTCCTGGGGCGGTAATAGCAGGAGCAGGTTCACTAGGTTCTGCTGCGTCTATGCTACCTCCTGTTAGCCCACCAACAGCAATTGCAAAAGGAGTTGGAGCAACAGCTGCGTTCGCCTCCCCTTTTGCACTAATGCTTTATGATTATCTACGCAAGCAAAACCCAACTATCGGTCAGCCTAGTAGTCAAACTGATAACTCTATGGGAGCGTCATCCCCATACAGTCCCTAACGTGAGTAGTATTTAGCCCCTTAACAGGGGCTCTTTTTACAAGCCTTACACCAACTCAGGTAACCTCCACGACCTTTTCTTTTATAGAATAAGAACTCCGCTTTGACCTTCTTACAGACAGAGCATAGCTTATATCCTTTCTCGATGATAGGACGACGGTAGCCCCACCTAGACTCTTCCCAACCGTGTTTTATGCGGTATTCGAGGGTTGTTGGTGGGACTCCTAATTGCCTTGCCTTTTCTCGAATGTTCATTTGAATACAAACCATCCAAAGGTAAGGGATACCAATACAGCTACGCAAGCAAACTGTTTATAAGATGGGCTATCTTTTTTGAGTAGGCATGACTGTAGAAAAAGCATATCCCTATCGCACTCCATATAAATTGGTGGCTTGTAATTAATGCCTATTTTTACCTTGCCTGTATCGTATGGAGTGTTCATGGCTTATCCTTCATCAATACATAACGAGCCCAATTCTTATCACCAATCTGCTCTTTGGCGGTAAATATCTTATACCCTTCCGCCCTTAATAAATGGATGATAGACGCTAATCGTGTGATACGATACAACTTGATAGCATCCCATGATGTGATGGACTTATTTTTCCCCAAATAAGTTAAGACAAGTTCCTTCTGACTTTTTAATTTCATTTTTACGCTCCTGTAAAGTAAACAACCATTAGCCAACCAAAGGCTATACCAAAAACAACGACAACTAAATAATCCCAAATAGTATGTTTCATACCTTTTCTCCGTTACTGTTGTACAAATGGATATTCTTATCAGCGATTGTTTCAAATATATCCACGAGCTTTAAAACGCTATCAATTGGCAGGTCAATCTCGCCATTTGTTTCTGTATAGACAAGTAAGCGAACAGCGAATACGTCCGAGTCTAATATGGTATTACCCTGAGGGGTTGTGTGTAATGTTTTCATGAGATAGCCCCCTAAGGGGCATCCTTTCTTTAGTTATTTACTTTGTTATGTATTTTTTCGTAAGTGTCTCGCTGTTCCTCATCCATTAAGAATCCCATGGGCTTGGTTTCAGGAAAACAGCTTTTACAATCGCAAGGAATAACGCCACCATCTTTTACAAAGGCTTTTAATTCTGCCATTGAATCAAAACCCCTAACATGAACAATGTCAGAGTCATTAATACGAAAGCCTGACGGTGTATTTAAGATAATGTCAGTTTGATAATCATTGCCTTCAATATCTACGTCACGCTTGATATTTAATTTGTATTTGGTCATATATCCTCCGCTTACTTAGAAGTTGTTCTTACAGAAAAAACAGCAGTTACTTTGGTGTTGTCGATAATGACTTCGTCAGGGATGTTGTAAGCCTTAGCGATTGCTTTCCAATCAACTACAGAGCGGTTTTGCTCTACAACAGTAGCCTTGAATAATGCGCCTTCGAATACTTTAGAGCCACTTGGCAATGTTGCTTGGTCTTTGAAAGCGTCTTTGATAGCATCGGCTTGCTTAGTTAATTCTGCAATCTGTGCTAATAAAGAGCCTAGGTTGTCTACTAATACAGGGTTTAAGTTTTGTGGTGCATTCATTTTGTTTCTCCTAAAAAACTGTCACATGACAGTAACTACAGTATTATCCATTTGTGCAATGGTGTCAACCTTTTTTACAACAATTTATAAACTAAAAACCCTAATAGGGTTTTCCCTAGTTTTATTCGTACTTGTTTTTTAATTGCCATAACCGTAACAGGCAGGAAAACATTGCCCATCCACGTTGTAGCTCCTCATCTCGCCACTCTTTAATCTTGATTTGTACAGGCTCGTGCACAGATACAAAGACATTAACGCAACGAGCTTTATGTAACCCAAAGCCCATACGATAGGCTGCTAACTGCATTAAATGCTCGTCGTAGGCTATGATTTTTTCAGGGTCAGTAAAATCTTTAGTTTTTATATCAGCCACAATACCGTTGCCCATTGTGTCTATAAGGTCACACTTACCCCCAAAACCGTTGATAGCAAAGCTTTTCTCGCACTCCCAAGGTCTTACCCCAAAGAAATCATCTAAAGCAATCTGACTTGCTATAGCATGGTTTTGATACTTTACCTCAGCGATACCTTCAAAGTAGCCTTGTACGCTTGCATGGATTGCTGTACCACGCTCCGCGGCGTTCCTGCCTGTTTCCTTTGAGTCATAAATAATTCGTTTTATATACTCTTCTTCAGGTTCATCAGGTAGCTTTGGTAATGTCATGCTTGCAAGTAGCATTTGTTGCAACTTCCATTGCTCTAGCCCAGGAGATGCCATCATCTTAATAATGCCTGATACGGATGGTACAAGGTTCATTGTACGAGCATCTCGCAGGGTTGTATTACGCATACTGCCGTCTTTAGCTTTCACCTCATAAACAGGTTTTCCATCTCGGCTATACCAATGCCCTGATTCACTCGGTCTACTATTATCTTTTGCTATCATTTTCTATTATCCATCCCTTAAATTCACCCATTTGAAAAAATTGTGTTACTTTGCCACTAAAATCCTTTTCATCTACAGGGCGTTGAACCCCTGACAATCTCAATTCTTTGTCAATAATATCGGCAGAGTCTGCTCCATTTAACAACTTAAAATGCATTGCTAAACGCTTGAGAACTGTAGCTACATAGCCCTCAGAGTCATTGACTTTATCAACAACAATAATGCAACCACCCTCATTGATATGTTGATATAGATTGAAGAAAAAAAGCTCTTGTTCTTCTTTTGGAATAAACATCGCTGTTAAGAAAACAACAGCTACATCAAAGTTACCGTAGTTGTAATGTTGAGCATCACTGACTTTTGAAAAAACAGGCAATTTTTTCTCTTTAAAAGACTCCTTATACCTATCAATCATTGACTTTTCTTTGTCTATGCCACAAATGCTTGCTTTACGCTCAATGATTGTAGGCAACAATTTCTTTGTAATATTACCTGTAGAACAACCAATGTCATACACCTTACCACCCTGAGGGATGTAGTTCTTAGCAATAAAAGCAACCGCCTCGGTCACTAAGTCATACCACGGTAACTGCTCACGGACATGACCGTCAAAGTCATCCGCAAAGTTCTTAAATGTCCAATCTTTCATATGGGAAATCTCCTTGCTATTTGTTCTATTACGTTAACTGTGACAGCCCTCCCACAACGCTCATAACGCTGTGAATCAGGCACTAAAGACCCATCGCTATACCACTTAGTCCAATCATCAGGAAGTCCTTGTAAACGCTCGCATTCGAGTGGAGTAAGCTTTCTTAAAGTAGAGCCAACCATAACCCCATGTCTATCTTGTGCGGTTAGGGTAAAGGAAGGCTCACCATCTTCTTTAACTCTTCTGCCATTCTGTCTTTTTTCATGACGCTCAGGAGTCAATACAGCCTTTACAGAAACATACGGCACATTATTACCACCTGTGCCCATGGCAGCTGTAAGTGTTGGCGTATGACCACCTTTCATGTCTCTAAAATACGACCTACGCCACTGTGTTACTCGAACAACCCCATCTGTGGATTCTGCGTTAACTCCGTTTTCGTCGATGTAGGCTCTTCCTCCACCTCCAACTTGGTTATAGTGTGCGTCGAGCGTTGGTAGATAGGGTTGTCGAATCCTCGATTTTTCTCCCTGTTCACCTTCACCCTCTTCAGCATGTGTTGCAAAGCATTTTCCGAGAGGAAATACTTCGGGTCGGGGGTATCCTCTAAGATTTCCGATAATAAATATTCGTTCCCTATTCTGTGGGACTCCGAAATTCTTGCTGTTAACACATTCCCATTGGATGTCATACCCCAATTCATCCAAACTTGCGATGATAACTCCAAAGGTTCTTCCTCCGTCGTGGTTGAGGAGTCCCTTAACATTTTCAAGGAATACATATGGGATTCTTTTACTACTGATAAGTCGGCAGATTTCAAAAAAGAGTGTACCTCGTGTATCTTCTGTGCCGAAGCCTGTACGTCTGCCAGCAACCGAAAAAGTTGCACACGGAAATCCTCCAACGAGTAAGTCGGCATCGGGGATTTCATCAGGCTGAACTGTTCGGATGTCTCTTCCATCAGGTGCGTGTTTGAAGTTGTATTCATAAATACTCCTAGGTTTATCAAGAAATTCATTAGCCCAAACGCATTGATGACCTGCCCTTTCTAACCCAAGGCGAAAGCCACCAATGCCTGCAAAGAGTTCAATGAACCTCATTTAACTCTCATCACTTCAACATATCTCTCAGCGAGATTACGAGAGGTCATAACGCCACCATCACCGAAAATACGATGTGCCCTTGCATTTATATTGGATTGAACATCTTCAACGTCATATTCCCCAAAAGGCACTTTAGCTGACTGCCCTACATCAAGGATGTCAACGTAAGGAGCAATATACTTACCAATGCCCTTATTTTTAAAGATACGTCCTTCAGGATTTAGGCTTTTCTGTGTTTCATAAACCTCACCGTCAGGGTCAGTAACCTTAAACTTACAGCCTAGGTTAGTCATCCCCTCGATGTAAACAGCAAGGGCTTTCTTTTGTAAAGCAGTTAATTTCAATTCTGATAATTCAAGTTGCATGATTTTCTCCTCGTCAAATTTAAAATGGAATGTCTTGGTCACTTGGGTCGTCATCTTTCATGTTGACAAGACTATTACCAAACAGCTTTTTATACTCAGGACTCGATGCTATTCTGTCCCTTGTCTTTTGTGACAAACTATCGTAAATCTTTCTGTCAAAGTCATCCAAGGAGAATAGGACTGTTTGGTTGTATCCATCAGGTAAGCCAACCTTTTTAATGGCAGCAGGTACAGGGCTAACAGCCTTTACATTGCAATATTCCTTACCATCAACACCTTTATCATTGGCAACAGAAACCATACAGAACTGACCTAAGAGGTTCTTTACATCAAAGCCTGCTAGTTCATCTACGGTGAATGCCTTATTACGCCACTGCTCAAGCATTAACCGTAAGGTTGCTCCATTGGATAGGGATAGTGTGTAATACGAGCTAACAGCGTATGGCTTGCCGTCATCCATTGATAATGGGTTACCATCATCATCTTCACCGTGCAACTCCCATGTAATTAGAATCTTGCGTTGTGACCCATATTTTGATGTTTGTGAGCCGTAGTCTGTAATACGAAAACAACGAGCTAAATGGTTACCGTTGGGTGGGTTCTTGAAATCTGCTCCGCCTGTGCTTTTTGCTATTAATGACATTTTAGTTTCCTCTAGAGAATAGAATTCCCATATCCGCCAAAAAATCTTGCCGTGGTTGGGTTATGCGTGAAATTGCTTTTGGTTTACCGCACTCGAATCGAATGATGTTTATATCTTCTTCAGTGCATTGATTTGTTTCTAGTCGGATTAGAGCCTCGTCTAAGCGTTCCTCTCTTTCTAGCATTGCTTGGTGATACTCTTCGTCGTGTTTGTGCATTGTATGCTCCTATAAAACAGCAAAGTTGCTGTACGATTAATATATCATATAATTATTCAAAACAACACGATCATATATAAATAATTATTTATTTTTTGTTGTTTAATCTCACAAATATGTGATATAGTTTTTTGTAAGGAGGATTTATGAAAGATATGAAATTAATTTTGCAGGCAGAATTTGGCACATTGGATAGGCTTGCAGGCGAATTAAGAATTAAGAATTCAGCAGTCTATAACTGGGTAGCTCGTAAGCAAATACCCATTAAGCATTTGAAAAAAATTAGCGACCTTTCTCAGGGTAGGTTGACTAAAGCAATGATGCGTCCTGATTTATTTAACAACTAGCAAGAGCTAGATTCTAAAAATTTTTAGTGAGTTTAAAAAATGAGTAATCTTCGTGCACTACCTTATTACAAATGGTTTTGGCAAGATTGGCGAGCTAACCGCAAAGCCCAAAGAATGTCGTATATCGAGCGTGGTTTGTACCGTGAGTTGTTGGATGAGTGTTGGGTGGAAGGTGGCATTCCAAATGACATAGCAAGTCTTGCAGAAATCTGTGGATGTCCTAAGGAAGTTATGGCAAGTGCTTGGCAAGTGCTAGAGAGTTGCTTTGTGTTGCTAGATGGTGTTTACGTCAACGAAAAGATGGAATCTATGCGTACAGAGAAGGATGCAGAGCGTCTTGCAAAATCCGAAAGTGGTAAAAAAGGCGGTGTCTCTAAGTCTTTGAATACTAAGCCTAAAAAAACAGTCGTTAAGCAAGTCCTAGCAAGTGCTAAGCAAGTTCTAGCACCACCCAATATAGAAGAGAAGAGAAGAGAAGAGAAGAGTAGTGTTCAACTCCCACCTTTTTTGTCTTTAGAATCGTGGGATGAATGGGTGAATTACCGTACTTCAATCAAAAAACCAATGTCCGATTTATCCAAGACAAAGTTCTTAAATCAACTAATCGCTTTCGTAGAACAGGGACATGACTGCAAAAAATTAATGGATACGGCAATCGCTAACGGTTGGCAAACGATTTACCCAAGGGATGAGACAAAGGCGATAAAGTCCAAAAAACATTTAGCACCTGAGTGGAGGGTGTAATGATAGGTCATCAACCCATCATAGAGCTCAGGAAGGCTGGTTATAAGCCAACCACGGTGTTTTTTTTCATAGGTGAACCCCCTACCCCCAAATTTTGGTTTAACGACCCTATGGACTGTTTAAATCGAAATGAGATGCCTGAGGTATATACGCATGGGGTAAACCCTAGGAAAGCGGATTTAACATGGGCAAAAGGTTTAATAATTCACCTGATAGGTGGTAAAGATATTTACGAGTACATGGCTTGGTGGGTAGGCTTAATTGATGCTGAACCAAGATTATTAATTGGAGTTGATACAGACGAAGAGGTTAACATATGGCGGTAATCGAATACGATGACATCGATTGGGAGCAATACAATCAAGATTCAGCTCCCAAGAGAAAAATCAAGGAGAAGTCTTACTATGCTGAACAAGTTACGCAGTATTTTGAGGGAAGTCTTATTAATCGTGGCAGTAGTATTCCTTGGGACGACAGGGGTTTACGCATCGGTCTACGTCCTGCAGAAGTTAGTGTGTGGGCAGGAGTCAACGGTCATGGGAAATCACTTTTGCTTGGTCAGGTCGTCCTGTCCTTAATCAATCAAAATAAAAAGTGTTTGGTAGCGTCTTTTGAAATGCGTCCTGAGATAACTTTAGCAAGGATGGCTCGGAATGCAATCGGCTCGAAGTTGCCGAATTCTACACAGCTCAAGAAGTTTAACGAATGGAAAAAAGACCATTTGTACTTGCTTGACCACCAAGGGATGATGAATGTTGAGTCAGTCTTAGC
>Ga0114976_10001125_pt1 | contig 16564 bp, 15 predicted proteins | sample S_130805_EF_Meta_FD_87319 | JGI IMG/M metagenome (GOLD analysis project Ga0114976, IMG submission 87319) | Freshwater microbial communities from Lake Simoncouche, Canada to study carbon cycling - S_130805_EF_MetaG | ecosystem: Environmental > Aquatic > Freshwater > Lake | place: Lake...
GAATATGAGAATTAAGAAGATTGAATGGAGAAACTTCTCCTCTTACGGAAACAAAACTCAAAAGATAGAATTTGAAGAAGAATCGAATCTCTATCAGATAGTTGGAGAAAATGGTGCAGGTAAGTGTTTTTTTCCAACCACAAATTTAAAAATTAAAGTCTCAAAAGAAACTTTATTAAAAATAAACAGTATTAAATAAAACGGTTGCCAAATCCATTCTGTCAATCGATATATAGTAGAAATATATCAAAAATGGAACTAGACGAATTTATTAAAAACCTGTTACTGGCTAATAACTTTAGAGAAGACTATATAAATTCTATGCTAAGGGAAGGTCTCTTAGCTACCGAGGAGGATAGAGAATTTTATTTAACCAATAAATCCAACAGAGACTGGAAATCCCGAATACTAAAGAAATTAAATTTTAAAAGTTTTACTCCACAGTCCTTGAATTATTGGATTTACCGGGGGTATTCTGATCTAGAGGCTAGAGATTTTTCATTTAATAGAAAAACAACTAGGAAGGACCCAACCCCGATGCAAAAAGAATTTTGGATTGCTAAAGGACTTTCGGAGGAAGAATCCATCTACAAGATTAAAACATTTAGAAAAACAAATCTTGAATATTGGGAGAGTCGGGGATCCTCTAAAGACGAAGCTAAACTCCAAATTTTAGCATACCAAAAAGAAAACTCGGAAAAACTAAAAGCTAAAAAGGAAGAAAAACCACATCTGTTTGAAGATACTAACTGGAACCAGAAGGGCTATTGGATTAGAAAGGGACTAAGCGAGTCAGAAGCCTGCAAGAAGATTTCTTCTCTCCAGAGAACATTTTCTCTGGATATTTGTATAGAAAAATTCGGGGAAAAAGAAGGAGCTAAAAAATGGGGAGATCGACAAGAAAAATGGGGAAATAGCTATAAAAAAACTAACTATTCTAGAGTTTCACAGATTCTTTTCTGGGATCTTATAAATTCAGGAGAAATTGATTTGACTAAAAAAATATATTTTGCAACCTACGATAGAGGAAAACTCTCCGAGGATGAAGTAAATCGAGAATATGTGATTAGGACAGAAGACTCTATAATAAAGCCTGATTTTATTATTTTAGAAGACAGAAAAATAATAGAATTTGATGGAACCTACTGGCACAACTATAATAAAAGAAACAGACCTGAGAACTACAAAAGAGAAAAAATCAGAGATGGGAAATTACTCGATTCTGGATATTCTATTCTCAGAATAACAGAAACCGAGATGACCGCGGATAGACGTCAAACTGTCCAAAGATGCCTAGAATTTTTAAAGAACTAACAAATGGAAGAAATTGAAATCACGATAAAAGATCTGCACGACTTTCTAAGTCTGCATCCAGAAGAGAAGGGAAGAATTTTAATCGAAGGAAAGGACGGATGGCACGAGATTGATGAGTCTGCCATTACTGCCCCCAATTCCGAATTTTATACAATCCGTACAGAGAATGGAAAAGAAGCAAAATGTTCCCCCGACCATCTCTTTTATAATGGAGATTGGATTAAGTGTAAATATTTAAAGGTTGGTGATTTTGTTCTAACTGATTCTGGATATTCTGAAGTCTCTTATCTTAATCTAGAGAAGGAAAGGGAGGATCTCTATGACATAGAGGTAAGAACCTCTCATAATTACTATGGAAATGGAATACTATCTCATAATTCTTCCATTTCTCAAGTTATAACATTTGGACTTTATGGAAAATTAGATGGAAAAAAACTAAAGGATATCCCAAATAGAATTAACGGGAACGCTTGGGTTAAAATAACTTTAGATTCTAATGGGTCTGAAGTTGTGGTTGAAAGAGGACTAGAACCCAGCATTTTTAGACTTTATATAAATGGGATAGAATATGATCAAGCTGGAGTTAGATCCGTTCAGGATTATCTTTCAGAAGACATTTTAGAAATTCCATATTATGTATTCAACAATACTATCTCCCTTTCTATTAATGATTTCAAGTCTTTCATCAAAATGTCATCCCAAGATAAGAGAAGTATTATTGATAAGATATTTGGATTTCATGTTCTAAATCAAATGAGAGATCTATTGAAGGATGAGAATAGAAAAATTAGAGATGTAATGGAAAATCTTTCGGGCAGACTTTCTTCTGTTGAATCAACAATACAGAATTCTTTGAATGAGATGGAAAACTTGGCAAGTCAAATCGAACAAGAGTCTACCTCTAAGAAGGAAGAACTGCAAAAGTCTCTTCAAACATTTGAAGGACTCCAAACTATACACAATCAAAAGACTGAGGAATTTAGAGATCTAGAATCCCAATTACAAAGTGAAATTAGTAACACTAATAGGATGGTGATAGAGTCTAGAACTAAACTTCAGGAGACTCAGAAGAAAATTAAACTTTATGAATTGGATCAATGTCCAACCTGTCAGTCCTCTTTAGATTCTGAATTTCATCATTGTATTAAAGATGGATTAATTTCAGACCAGTCCTCAGTTTCTTCCTGGTTAGAAGAATCAAATTCCCTCCTTTCATCACTTAAGGAAAGGGAAAGAGAGATGTCTTCTACTAAAAAAGACATCATGGATAAGGGTAGAAAAATTGAAATCAAGATCAATGAAATTAAGAGGGACCTAGAATCCTTAAATCAATCTTCTAGCGATCTTCAGGTCCAATCTTTACAGAGAATAGTTGATAACTTAAATCTTGAAAGAGAAAAAATGGAAATCGATACTTTCAAAAGTCAAGAAAGAAATAATTGGTTGAAGACCTTAGATGAAATTCTTGGTGAGAAAGGGGTCAAACAAATGGCAATTCGAACCATTCTCCCTTCGCTCAATTCCGAAATTTTAGAACTTCTTTCTAAAATGCACCTGGATTATCAAGTGATCTTTGATGAAGAATTCAACGCTACTATTTATCATATGGGGGTTGAAATTCCAACTCAAACTTTAAGTACTGGGGAGATGAAAAAAGTAGACTTCATAGTTTTAATAGCTATCATGAAGCTGATGAAAATGAAGTTCAGCAGCATTAACCTCCTCTTCTTGGACGAACTATTCAGCTCTGTTGATCCTGATGGTGTTCATTCTATCCTTAGAATTCTAAGATCTGTGTGTAAAGACTTAGGACTAAATATCTTTGTTATTAATCATGCTCCAATGCCTCACGAGATCTTTGACTGGAAGTTAGAAGTGACTAAAGCAAATAATTTCTCCTCCATTTCGATAGATAAATTCTAAGTCTAATTGAACCAGATATATAGATAAAATAATCTGGTCCATTGAAGCCTCTATATAGCAGAAACCAAAATCTTAACGTAACAAAAGCTGATCTGAAAAAGAAGGGTCTTACGGCTGTTCAGGCTACAATGATAGTTCCTGACACTCAAGGTGCAGGTCTACTTGGAATAGGGTATCTAAAGTCCCTTCCGGTAGTTCCTTCTGAGTTTATTCCAGAAACTAACTCTAAAGGAAATCCGGTAGTTTCTCTAGCTACTGTTCAGACCTATCTTCTTTTCTTTGCCAGATACGAAAACACTTATATTCCAGCAGGAGACGAAAAACTTTACTCTTTCTTGGTTGTTAGAATGTTAAATCCAACTTCGGCTATGGATTGTGCAACTCAGCTTGGCATGAAAACGACCAATGTTTATGGACTTACCCAATCCCAATATGAGACAGGGACATTTCAACATCCAGTTTATTTAAATCAAAATAACGAGCCACTCACGTTTAATTATACCGACGTTTCTGTAATCATTCAAACAACCCCAGGTAGATTGGATAATGCTCCTATTGGAGCCCCTAATTTTCCACTTACTCCTAATTTTATTGCATCTCAACAGGGAATGCTTCCTCAGCCACCCTATCCAGACTTTATTACTTCTGGAGGACAAACAGGGGGAACCGCAATTAATACAGGAGGTCAAGTTAGATTCTTGGATGCTTCTCTTAGGGTTCCAACAACAGTTCAGCCCACATCTTGGAGATGGAGCTTTGGAGGAACTGGAGCTTGTGCTGGCCCCACTGGGGTGACTGCTCAAAATCCGTTAGTTACTTTTGGAGTAACTGGTAGCTACACGGTAACTTTAACCGCTACTAATGCAAACGGAAGTAGTAGCATCACCAAAAATAATTTTGTAATTGTATCTTAATATGAAAGGATTTCTAGAAAAATATAACGTCGATGAGGTATTTTTAAGAGGAGTAATCTTAGGACTTCTTAAAAATCTCAACGAGAGAGTGACCTACACACAAATCAATCAGCAACAACAATTGCTAGAGATTTACATTCCATTCTTTTATTCATTAGCAGGTGATGAAAGTTTTTTGCAAGATTTTTATCTGGATTATCAAGATTGTGATGGTAATTCTCCATTTGCTGAGGGAAATTATGATATTATACCAAGAGGGGTAATTACCCTTTCTGGTGTGAATATTGAAACTAGTTCTCTCACTAATAATTTTGTTAGAGCAACATATAACGTGGAAGATCTTCAAGGAAATATGAAGGCTTTTTCCTCTTACACTACTTCGATTCCTCTCTCTATGACTTTTGATGTTAAATTGAGAGCAGATACTTTATTAGATACTTTTAAGATTTTCCAATCTGTCATTCAGGTTTTTTATAAAGTTTTTAATTTTAGCGTAGAGTTTGGTGGAATGAGAGTTCCTGTTCAGGTGGGATTTCCTGAACAATATCCTAACGATAAACAGTTGGAGTTTAGTTATCTAAATACCCAGAAGTATATTGAGACTTCTTTCACTATTGCAGTTGAGACATATTATCCTCAGAAAGATTTAGCAACCGAGAGATTTAGAGGAAATTTAATGCAGGCAGGAATTAAATTAAAAATATCTACAGACGAGAACATAAATTCTGGTTCTAATCCAAGTTTATTTTAGAGAATAAATCGAATATATACATAAAACTAAATCTGTCACATGTCAAATAATTCTCCAAATAATCCAATTTTAGAGCCTGGACTAGGTGTTAGAATTATTGATGGTTCTACCAGCCAGACTTTTGATACTCTCTACTTTATAGGAACCGAGAATAACTATGTTAAGAAATCAGGAAAATCTGAAACTAGAAACTATTCAACTTTTGGTAATTTCTGGTTAAAACAAGTTTCAGTTGAGAATAATTTTAGAGACATTTTAGATGGCGGAGCTTCTGAACCAGGAACAGCACAATTTGAAGGTCCTATAATTGGAGGGGAATTTCCAACTCAAACAAGACTTCTTAATCAATTATAAAAATTATAAAAAATCTAAATGGCTTACAGAATACAATTTAGAAGAGATACATCCACTAACTGGAGTTCAAATGATCCTATTTTACTTCAGGGTGAATTTGGTTATGAATCTAATACAGGATATGCTAAAATTGGAGATGGATCTACTCCTTGGTCCTCTCTAGAATATTTTGGAGGAACTGGTCCTATTGGACCAACCGGTCCAATAGGACCTAGCGGGGTTCCTGTTTCTACCAATGTTCCACAGTTTACATACTCCCCGGGTGTAACCGGACAGCTAGCTGTTAGTTCTACTCAACTTTATGTCTGTGTGGGAACCAATAGTTGGTTAAGAGCACAACTTGGTGGATGGTAGAATAGTAGTTTTTAAATTTTCCGAAACTTTTTGCTGGTTTTTAAATATGATTTATGTAAAAATATAATCATGTCAGAACAAATAAAAATTACAGAAGAAGAATTAAAATCTTTATTGGATTTAAGAGAAAGAATCCGAACTAATGTCGAGTCTATTGGAAGATTAAATATTAGAAAACATTTCATCCAAGTAGAAATGAATCAGGTTAATTCTGATTTAGACGAGTCTTACGCTGTTTCTGAAGATCTTAGCATGGAGGAGACTAGAATTGTAGGAGAAATCACATCTAAGTATGGAGAGGGAGATTTAGATTTCAATACAGGAATTTATACATCTAAATCCTAATTTTTATTGACTTATGGATAAAGTTGGGATTTTTGCCCATGGGTCGTACATAGGAAATACCGGATACAACCAGCACACTAGGGATTTTTTCAGAGCTCTCTCGAAGCATGCTAAAATTAAAGTTAGAAATTTTACCATAGGTTCTACCTGGAATGGGTACAATTTAAGACCTCATGATAGAGAGCCTTATTTAAATCAGACGGATAAAGATATACTTTACCAACAAATTCTATGGGATGACCAAAAAAATAGATCTAATTACCCAATCTATTCCCATCCCTCTAAGGAATTTACCCAGAATTTAAATATAGTTCTGTGCGAGACAGATCACTATATTTTTTATGATTCATATTCAGGACCAAAGATAGCTTATAATGTTTGGGAGTCTACCCTACAACCACAGGGATTTTTTAATAGACTTTTGGAATATGACCAGTTGTGGGTTCCCTCTAAATGGCAAAAAGAATGTACGGTTAAACAGGGATATCCAGAAGAAAGAATTAGAGTGGTTCCAGAAGGAGTTGATATAAAAACTTTTTACCCACAGGAGATCGATCATCCAATGACTTCAGATGGTAGATTTAAATTCTCTCTCTTTGGGAGATGGGACTATAGAAAATCCACCAAGGAAATAATCGAGACTTTTCTAAAAACTTTTAGCAAAGAAGAGCCTATAGATTTAATTGTTTCTATCGACAATCCTTTCTCTGGGGATGGATTAAATACAACAGAAGAAAGATTAGATTTCTATGGAATTACAGACGATAGAATTAAAGTTCTTCATTTTCCTACTAGAAAGGACTACATAGAAATTTTAAAATCCACTCATGTGTTTGTTTCGTGTGCTAGGTCAGAGGGATGGAATCTCCCCCTGATCGAAGCAATGTCTTGTGGTATCCCATCTATTTATTCCAACTGTTCAGGACAATTAGAATTTGCAGAAGGTAGGGGAATTCCTGTTCAGATATTAGGTGAAAGACCTGCTAGCGATAGCAGCTATAATCACTTCAATGAAACAGTTGGAAGTTATTATGAGCCAGACTTTGAAGATTTATCTTCCCAAATGAGACGAGCTTACACCGATTATCTCTCACTTAAGGCTAGAGCTATTGAAGAATCTTTGAGCATTAGAGAGAATTTTAACTGGGAAAGAGTTGCAGAAATAGGAAAAGAAACTATCGATGACTTCCTTAAAAATACTAAAAATATAAAATTAACCCAGAAGGTGGTTAAAAAAAATAAGATAAAAGTTACCTATTTAGATGGGCCAAGAGTTGAAATTATAGGAGATGAAGATCTTTCCTATCTTGTTGAATTTATAGACAGAAGAACTGAAGAGACTCTTCATTCTTCGATTATTAAAAATAATATGTGGACCTCTTGTTCCAAAAAGTATTACATTCCGTGGAGGATTAGAGTCAATGGAGAAATTTTAGAAGAGTTAAATTTAGAGGGCAAGGACGTAATGATTTCAATGGAGTCTAGTTCCATTGGGGATACGATTGCTTGGGTTCCCTATGCGGTAGATTTTAAGAAGACCCATAAATGTAGAGTTTTTCTATCGACTTTCCATAACGACTTCTTTGAAGGTTTAGATGAATATAAAGGAATTAGATTCATCTCTCCTGGATCTTCCAGAGAATGTACTTCAATTTATAGAATTGGCTGGTTTAAGAAAGACGGATCTTGGGAAGACCCAGACAGAAACCCCAATCTCGTTAATGCTATACCTCTTCAACAAACTGCAACTGATATTCTAGGATTGGAATTTAAAGAATTGAACTATGGATTAAACTTTAAACCCGGGATAAGACCAACCGAAAAAGAGTATGTGGTTTTTGGACCAAATGCAACTTCCGGCTGTAAAGAATGGGTATATGAAAATTGGGTTTCTTTAGCTAGATTAATTGAGGGTTTAGGGTATGAAGTAATAACCTTGTCCTCACATCCATTCTATATAGAAGGAACAAAAAATATTTATGGTAAACCCCTCTCAGTTGTTGCAAACTACCTCCATCATGCGAAAGCATTTATCGGATTGGGATCTGGACTTTCCTGGTTTAATTGGGGACTTAATAAACACACCTACATGATTAATGGATTTGCTAGGGATGGTCACGAGTTCACAAACAATGTCACTAGAATTTACAATGACAATACCTGTATTTTTTGCTGGAATGACGAAGTATTTGTTTTCGACCCAGGGGACTGGGACTGGTGTCCGGTTTACAAGGGGACTAAGAAACAACATATCTGTCAAAAATCTATCACTCCTTTCCAGGTATTTCAAAAATTAATAGAGAGAATTTAGAATGGCAAATAAAATAATGAGATACTTTGAGAAGTCTTTATGATGATTTTGTAGTTAGAGAATATGTTTCTTGTTTACAAAATTCTGATAATAAATCAGTAGATACTTTTATAAATTTCTGAAATAAAATATTTTAAACTAGAAAGAAATGATTAAATATAATGGAATATCAGAAAATAAACTTCATATCTACTATGAAACATATACTGATCAAGTAGTACCTATAATAGTTAAAGTATATGAAGGGTACACCGGAGGGTTTATTTTTAGTAGTGAACTTGATGTATCCCCTGGGATAAATTATTTTACCTACATCTATCCTGCATGGGAGGGAAGAAAGATTATGATTCATCACAGAGAAACCGGAGAATTATTATCCCCTTTTGTTATATCCGGAGATAAAAAATTAAGTTTGTTTGATAAGTACGGATACATCAGAGAACTTTTTGAGATTGAAAAAGATCTATCTTGCCAATCTGGAATATTGGATGTTCTCAGAGAACACCTTTATGATAGACAATATGAAAATTACGTAGACGTCGAAGAAGGGGATGTTGTTCTGGATGTTGGATTTAACTATGGGATATTTTCTTTAGGAGCTCTCCTAAAAGGAGCATCCGAAATATATGGGATTGAACCAAATAGAGAAATTTATAAAATAATTAAAGAACACTATCCTGAAAAATCTAGAGTAAAAATTTATAATTTTGCTGCTTCCGGAACTAATGAAACCCTAAATTTCTCCGTCGGTCACAACACACTAGCTTCTAGCGTTATTGGACATGTGGATGATTATAAGGAATCTTACGAAGTTAAATGTGTAAATCTTTATGATTTCATTCAGTTTAATCAGATCGAAAAAATCGATTTTTTAAAGATAGATTGTGAGGGAACTGAATATCAAATTTTTGAGTGTATACCAGATGATTTTTTTAAAACTATTAAAAAAATCCATGTCGAGTTTCATTTTAACGATGGTCAAAAAGTTCTCCCGATTATTGATAAATTAGATAGAAATGGATTTGAATGGAAATACGAGAATGAAAGAAACCAATATAGTAGTATTGGACTAATTTTTGCAAAAAAGATTTTATGAAGTTAAAATTAATTCAATTGTGGTTAGGAGAAATCCCTGGTTATTTTTGGCACCATTATGAAACTACAAAAAATCTAAGAGATGTAGAATTCTTAATTTTTACCGACAGCGATTTAAGAGTAGATTCTTCTAATTATAAAATAATTTACGTAACAAGGGAAGAAATCGAAAAAAAAGTTTCTTTAATGATTGGATTTGATTATCGAATAATATCTGCTAAAAAAACTAACGATTTAAAGTCCTGCCTTGGCGAATTATTTGAGGAGTATTTAATAGATTGCGACTTCTATGGTTTCTATGATATTGATACATTATTCGGAGATTTTCAAAAGTGGATTTTTCCTTACATGGAAAAATATGATGTAATATCATTTGCTGATAGTATTTATCATAATAGATTGGGAGGACCTTTAACTATAATTAAAAATACTCCTGAAAATGTAAGAATTTATAGAAAAAAATTAGAAGAATTTATATTATCTTTAAATAATGAAGATATTGACGCTTTTGAAGAACATCAGCTTTCTGCTATTTTTCTTGAATATAGAAATGTTAAATTGATATACGATTCTACTAATTGCGAGACCGATAATGGAGGTAAAAATACTTATGATGCTTATTGGAGCGGGGGAAAAATATTCATTAAAGGGAAAGAAAAATTGTTGTATCATTTTTACAGAAAAGATCACACGAAATTCCAAATAATTGGAAATTCGATATGTGCTTTTTATGATAAAAAATATATCGATGATTTTTTATGGGTAGTTCATTTTTCGGAAAAATACGAAACTCTCTTGCCCTATTTGATGAATTCTATTAAAAAGTATTCAAATAGAAAATGCGTCTTTTATTCTATAAATTACAGTCCTAATTTTGCTTACCAAACTCAGATGGAAAGTGACCAATTCATTTTCCGTCGTATAGATATGGAACCAGGACCGTTAGATGCTAGAGGAAGAGACACTAGAATTATGAATTCAAAACCTCTTATTTTGATGGATGCTATTAAATCTTTTCCTGGAAAGAAATTTGTCCATATCGACACTGATATTTATTTGACTTCCAATGCTGATGATATTACCAGATTTTTCGATCGGATAGAGAACTACCCATTAATGAATTCTCATGTTCATGATGTAATGTACATTTCTGGGATACGACCCGACGAGGAGTGGACTAGTCCTCTTCATGTTCTTCTAGAAGCTATGGAAGAAAAAAATAACCCGATCTTTCCTAGAAGGAAATGTAATATAATTCTATTTGACGATAGAAGTTACTGGTTCTTTCAAGAACAGATGGAACTTTATGAAAGATTTAAAGATAGCAAAATTCCTGGGATATTAGCTATTTTCGATGAAGACACTGCAAATTCTCTTTTAGCTAAATATCAATTACCAAAGTCTTTACCCCTCTTAGATATAGAAGAAAGCTATAATTTAGAAATGGAAAAAATCTATAATTATAGTTATAATATGACGGGGACATCCCCCAGGACAGAAATTCCTAAGAGCATAAATGATCTTCTGTTTTTTCATGGGTTTAAATCCCCCTCAGATTATGAGAAAATAGAAGAAGAATATGGATCTCATACACTCGAGAATGAAGAAATGGTTTTAAGATATTCTAATAGAACGATTTCTTTCGAAAAAAATTCCTTCATGAGCACAAAAAAAATTGAATCTTTGGTTGATTTTGTCGTTTATGATCTAAAGGGAGTTGAATTATTTCGACTGTCTCAACAAGATTTTTATAGATATTGGCTTTTCTACATTAGTGGGATAGAATTAAAATCTGGTAAATATGAGGTTAAAATTTTAGAATCCAATACGGGAAAATGTATTTTTAAAGACCTATTAGAGATTAAATGAAAAAGGTTGCACTAATAAGTTCATATTGTGACAATGAGCAAAAAATCGAAGTTCTTACTAGAAATATAAAAACTTTAAATAATTTAGGGATTGATATCATTTTAATAAGTCCATTTTCACTGAATCCGGAAATAGAAAATTCGGTTACATATTTCATTAAAACCAACGATAACCCAGTTCTAGATTGGCCTCAGAAATCCATGTTTACTTGGACTGAAATATACTTAAGAGATGAACCTTATAGGATGTCAAGAACTTATGCGGATTATGGATGGGCAGGACTACATCAAGTTAAACAGTTGAGCCAAATTGGTCTATTGTTCAATTATGATCAGTTTTTCCATATGATCTATGATTTAAAGATGGACGATAACGTGATCTCCGGATTAAGGTCTGAAAAGATCTGTAACATCTATCCATCCAAGAGGGGTAAAGACATTTGGAAAGTCGGACTTCATTTTATGATTTTTGATAGGCAAAATCTTCAAAGATTTATATCAAATATCCACTTAGATAGCTATTTGTCTTTAGAAGGTTCGGATGCTTTTGTTTGGCTTCATAATTTACATAAAATATTTCCTTATAATTTCGAATCCGAGCCGGTCGAAGATGAGATATACTACTATGAAGGACATGATTTTTATAATTATTCCGCATCAAAAGATTTTTCGATGTTTATAGTAAAGGACGATGAAACTAAAGAAACTATTAAATTGATTTTCTATAATGTCAAAATTCCTGGTGAACATAAGATTCTAGTTAATGAAGATGAATTTGGTTTGTATATCGACAACTACGAGGTCTTTGACTTAAAAATATTGGACTATCAAGTTCGGAATGTTGAAATTTATTACCAGGGAGAGATCTATAATATTACTAACAAGATCCAAGAGATCAAACATAATACTCTAAGAAAAAATGAGTGAAAATCTACATCTTTGGCATGCAGACCGAGGAACATACTATGATCGAAATGTGAACATAATTTCATGGTCTGATCAGTATCATATTCACCTCGGGAAGTATAATTCTATCGGAAGAGATTGTAATTTTTTTCTTCATGCTAATCATCGTCCGGATTGGATTTCAACTTCTTCTCAGCTTTGGGGACCAGTAACTCCTGAAATTGCAGATCTACATATGTCTATGGGACATCCCTCATGCAAAGGAAATATAGTGATTGAAAATGACGTTTGGATAGGAGCAAAATCTACTGTTATGTCAGGAGTAACGATTCATAACGGAGCGGTAATTGCTGCTGGATCTACTGTAGCTAAAGATGTTCCTCCCTATGCAATAATAGCTGGGAATCCTGGAAAGATAGTAAGGTTTAGATTTACTGAAGATCAAATTTCAGATCTTCTTTCTATAGCTTGGTGGAACTGGGAAGAAACTCGGATCAAGGAGGAAGCAATGACTCTTTGGTCAAAAGATATAGACGATTTTATTAAAAAACAAAAATCATGATTAAGGTAGAATACAATAAAGAAGGAATTAAAGTAGAGGTTGGAGAAATCTCCAAATACTCTTCTAACCTTCCATTTAGAATGAACATTAAAAAACATATTAGCGGGGAGATTCAATGGGGATGTGATCTTAATGATTTTTGTTATGCAACCTTTCCGAACACTGAGATGTTTGATGTTGAGATATTAGATTCCAAAAGAACCCCAGTTTATTATAAGAGATGGGACGTAATGGAACACGGTAGTGATTTTTATAAATCTCTTTGGCTTTATTGTAAGAAAATAGTTTCCGATGGAAAGATTCCTAAAGGTCTTGTTATTGGAACACATGATGGTGAATTTGGCGAGTGGGTACCTGTTGTTCAGAACAGATTTTCTGAGGTTCTCCTTGTAGAAGGGTCTCAATCTCAATATGAAAAATTAGCTCATAACTATAAAAATAATTCAAGAGTTAGATCAATCAAAGAGATAGTAACTCCGGATGGAGGTAAAGTTGAGTTTTTTGAGGGAGGTGCTGGCTACACTAATACTGTTGTAGAAAGGGTTATTAGAAGCTGGGAAACTGAAGAAATTAAGTCTACTGTTTATGAGTCTATTTCAATAAATGATTTAATTTTTGATAATTTCCCAGATGGGATTGATTGGCTTCATTTAGATGTAGAGGGGCTGGATTCCAAGTTAATTAGAGGAATCGATGAATCTAAAATTTCTCTGCCTAATTTTATAATTTTTGAAGATCATAATCTTTCTACGGAAGAAAAAGAGGAGATATACTCTTATCTTAAAGATAGAGGATATGGTATTAAGTCTAACTCGGGAATTTGTGAAGCAGTAAGATGATAGAAATTTTACCACCGCGAAAGATAGTAGTTAGAGAAAGCTCAGTCCATGGTCTAGGAGTTTTCTGTTTACATCAGATTTATTTAGGAGAAGTTATAGAGGAATGTCCTATTTTCTCTCTTCCCATTAAAAAGGGAGAGTCTTCTCCTCTTTTAATAGATTATAGATTTAACTGGCCTCAAGGAAACATCTGGGAAGAGCAGGTCTTATCTTGGGGATATGGATCCCTCTATAATCACAGCGAATCCTCAAATGCCTATTGGGTTTCGGATTTAGAAAGGAAAACTTTTAAATTTATCGCAAATAGAGATATTGTTCCAGGAGAGGAAATATTTATCTGGTATGGCGACATGAACTACTGGAACGATGGAAGAAACCACACCGAAGTGGTCTAGACTTTCCTATTGGATATATACGAAACAATATATCCTACAAGATGACATTTTATCCCGATAATAGATTTCCAAAAACAGGACAACCCGTTTATAATGGGAATGGAGAACAGTACGACATCTCCGACCCTAGATATGCTTATCAAGACGGGTTAGATAACACTGCTAAACCTCCTGATTCTAGCACAGACGATATTTTTTCTACTGTGGATGCTGCTTTAGCAAGAGCAGCTCAAATTGGATGCAATGGATATCACGTAGTCGGAGTTCCATATGCAGGTGGGGGAACTGCTTATTATTACTCACCTTGTGGAGATAATTATATTGATCTAACTGGAGAACAGTGGTTAGCATCTAGAAAAGATCAGATTGATTCTGCTTTAAATTTTACTTACATTGGAAGTTATCGAGTTCTAAGCTGGGATAATCCATATAGAAATGTTTCCAGATTAAACGGGTGGATCATAGATTCGATCAATACCTCCACTAACCCAGTGGATTTGAACCAGGACATTTCTGTAGATTTTAGGTATAGCATCGATGGGGAAACTTGGTCTCTTTGGACAAATGTTGGAACTGCTTTAACCGGAATATCCGAGAGTTACACTTCCAATGACAAAGCAGATATTTTTATCATTGAGCTGGATCCTTCCCTTCCTTTTTATCCTGAGTTCAGATTTACTTCTGTAAATAAAAATAACGACGGGACAATACCTTTTAGCGGCAACGAGCCTATATCGCCAAGTGTTATTATTGTGGATTTTGATCTGGACGTAACATATGATGGAACAACTAGTCCTACCAATCCAAATGTCGACCCGACTAACAGTATTATTAAAGCACCTGTGCCCTCCTGTTCGGAGGAGAAAAGTTTTAGACCAGTAGTTTTTGATAGCAACTGCACTCAGATAACTTTCAATCCTTATGCAGTCAATTCTGCAATCAATCTCTATAAAGATCTAAGTCTTGCAGTAAATAAACTTTTTGGATGGGAAGTTAACTACTATTCAGTTCAACCCCAGTCTAGATCTAAAGATGTTGTACTCCGAGAGTATACTCTCTACGATGTGGTGGATGAAAAATGTATTAAGGTAATGGTTCCACAGAATCAATTCCCCGACAATAAGATTAACTACGATCCTTTTGGCCTTCAATTTGAGGAGCCATTCGAGATTCATGTTGATAAATTTTACTTTGAATCTTTTTTTGGAAGAGGATCTCAACCTAGAAAAAGAGACATCATTTATTTTCCATTAACCAATAGAATATATGAGATTAATTCGACTTATCTGTTCAGGGACTTTATGTACTCTCCAGTTTATTTTAAAATAGAGTTGAAGAAATACCAGCCAAAGTCCAATACTTATTATTCAGATCCAGCTTATAAGGAAGAATTGGATGGAATCTCGCTTAATACTCAAAAGTTATTTGGAGAGGAAACTTTAGAAGAGGAGAATCAGATTACCAAACCACAACAATATGTTACTAGCACACAAGATAGATCGCCTGACCCTACGAGGTCTTATATTTACAAAGATCTACCTATTGTAGGATACGATTTAAATAACAATTGGACGATAGTATTTAATCAATACTATGATATGGACGACTCTTTTAAATATGATCCTGAATTTATTTACGATCCTTCTGAATATAGACAAGCGATTAGATATAAAAATCTTCCATTTTTAATTGAATCTGGTGAACTGTCATATACCGCTTGGTTTAATATTAGAAATTATTTTGATCGATCTAAAATTACTAAGAAGGCTTACCCTTCCATTATAATTTCTATCGTTAGTTATGACTCTGATGAAATTATATACAGCACTTCCCCATATAGACACAATCTAGAACCTTGGAGATCTTATTCGCAAAATCCCGAAGGATATGTTTCTATTCTAGCTGATGATAACCACACAGGCGGATTTAGGGTTAAATCCGTAATAGATGAGTATCAGTTTTCTGTTATTAATCCAAACCCTCCAATCGATCAAAATAGAGGGGTTTGGAGAATGCAAAAAGCTCAAGCTAGAAATTTCTTAGATGGACTTTATGTGGACAATTCTGGAAATATAAAGGGGACAAGAATTGACATTATACATTCCGGAATTAACGAGCCTTCTAATAGTAGTTATTTAGGGGTTGGCTCGGTTGAAATTGTTTTAAATAATTTAGTAATTAATTCTCCTCTTCAATTTACCCCAGTTTTTGGTAATTGGTATGCAATTGTTGTGAATATTTCGAATAAGTACAAACAAATAGCTATTAATATTTGGGATATGTCCTATGATCCAACCAATCCACAATCTCAGTCGAGTGAGCTGAATAACGTACAGGAATATGTCAGATCTCTAGATACTACATACACCTTTGCTGCTCAACCGGATTTAAATACCGACTTAAACAGTCCATACTACGGAACAGATAATAACTCGTACAAGATCATAACCTCCCCAATGTTTGTTAGTAATATAAGATTATTTAAACAAATGATAGATATAGACAGGCAATCTACCGTTCTAAATCAGAACATAGTTAGGGATGCACAACTTGCTCATATTATAGACAATGCTCAGCCTCTACTTAAATTGCCTAAATTCGCTAATAGAAAGTAACTTCTTAAAATAAAATAC
>Ga0114976_10001126_pt1 | contig 16558 bp, 34 predicted proteins | sample S_130805_EF_Meta_FD_87319 | JGI IMG/M metagenome (GOLD analysis project Ga0114976, IMG submission 87319) | Freshwater microbial communities from Lake Simoncouche, Canada to study carbon cycling - S_130805_EF_MetaG | ecosystem: Environmental > Aquatic > Freshwater > Lake | place: Lake...
ATATATTGCCAAGGATGAATTTATGGATGGAGCATTGGTATTAAGATTGCCTAATATTACCAACATTGTATATGGTCGTGACGTAGGATATAAAATTGAACAAGTAGATTTGGGGGCAGACATTCATGCTATTAGCGCTACGCAAAAACGTAAAGAGATGGGTATCTAAAGTAAAAAAAGTTTTGTCATGGTTGGCTTTAGGAGCAGGGCAATGAACGTAACTAAACAAAGATCAGCATTAAAGGCTATCACTTGGCGTATAATTGGCACGGCAGATACTTTTGTTTTATCATATTTTATAACACATAAAGCAATAACTGCTGCATCAATTGCAGGGTTTGAAGTACTAACAAAGACAATCCTTTATTACTTCCATGAGCGTGGTTGGAATAAAGTTAAATGGGGGAGAAAATAATGTATGAATACTATGTAAGAAAAGTAGAGAATGTAGTAGATGGAGATACCATCGATGTTCTTATTGATTTAGGGTTTGATATTTTATTTCAATCCCGTGTTAGACTGGCTGGTATTGATACCCCTGAGTCTCGTACAAAGGATCTTGTTGAGAAGGCACTTGGTCTTGAAGCCAAGGAATACCTAAAGAAGGCTTTTAAGGATGCTAAGTCTGTTGTGATCAAGACTGAAAAGATGGATTCATCTGAAAAGTATGGGCGCATATTAGGGTGGGTCTATGTAGATGGAAACACAGTATCTCTTAACGACATGATGATCAATGATGGTTATGCATGGGGATACCTTGGAGACACTAAGGTTAAAGACTTTGGAGCACTTGCTAAAGCAAGAAAAAAGTCGGGTAAGTAATGGTAGATTTTAAAATTAAGGTAATAGAAGATTTTATAACTTTAGAAGATGCTGACATACTTGTAAATTATATAAAAAATAACTGTTCAGACAAAACAAAATTTTCTATCTCGCTAACACATATAGTTAATAATAAAATAAGGTATGAATCACGCATACCAGAACAGAGTAAATTTTCAAATCATCTAGAAATTTTACATTTATTAAAAAAATACTCTGATAAGTTTTTGTTAGAAACTAATCTTTTTTTTAAGGATGATGAAAACATATACTTATCAGAACTGTGGATGACTATGTTAGGGCCAGATAGTGCCCTTGATCCGCATATAGATAACCATAAAAATTCAGAGCATTTATTTAGAAGCGGTGTTATTTATTTAAATGAAGATTTTGATGGAGGATATTTAAATTTTCCAGATAAAGATTTTATAATTAAACCAAAAAAGTTAAGCCTTATTATTTTTGACTCTAAAGAATTACACGAAATAACAAAAGTTTTATCTGGTTTAAGAATAGCGATGCCTATTTGGGCAACAAATATAAAAGAAAAAGAAGTGTCCTATGACCTTTGAAGATGATAAAATACAAAGTCTTATAGATCTTGGTGCTCTTAAGTTTGTTGGTAGTGACTTGGAAACTGGAGAAGCCCTTTATAAGCCTACAGATAGGCTTAAAAAGTTAGACTCTAAACTTAGCGAAGACCTATCTTTATATTTTTCAGAAGTGACTTTAAAACTTTGGGAAAAAGGTTTTATTGATATGAATGTAACAGATAAAGATCCATTAGTAAAACTAGGACCAAAATCTTTCAGTGCTATGGATATAAAGTCTTTGCCCAAAGAGGAGAGAATAGTTATGGAAGAGATAGTCAAAGCCCTTTCTAATAAAAACTGATATACTTTAAATCTAGGAGTACTAATGAATAATTTCTATGGGGCTATGGCAATAACAGTAACTATCTTAATACTTTTCTATGTTTATTTGTTAAGGAATAAAGCAATCCCTAACAATCGGTCTATTATAAGCCAGTCAATGCTGTTATATAGGTATAATAGTCTAAATAAAAAACCAAGAAGACTAAAACCTAAAACACAATCAACGATTCAACATGATAAAACCAACATAAGGGTTATTATTCTTGACAATAACGCATACTGGATTAAAGATAATATGTTTTATAAAGCGCCTTTAGTAAACGAACTTATTGATAAAGAGTCTGCAGAGCAAGTTGACACGATGGGTATGGATAAGGTACAATTAGATAAGATGCTGTTTATAATGGATAGACTAAGAGAAGGGATTGGCGATGATAGTAGGGGTCCAAGGGACGAGTAGTTTTGATAACTATAATGTCTTTATAAGATCAATGGGCGTTGCTCTTTCTGAGTTATTAGAAGAAGATAAAACCTTTCACATATATTCTGCAGGTCCAAACAACATTAACATGATGGCTATGGAGTTTTCAAACTTATCTGAAAAAGGAATGAAGTTAAGAGGAAAGTCTATCAAGTTTATTAAGGTTACTCCTCAATGGCTAGAAGAAAATATTTTAGAACTAAATCATTTTGCTTTTTTGTCTAATCCAAAAGAGCCAGTGTCAAAAATGGTTCATATATCAAAACTAAATAATATCAACACCAATGTGTACAATTTTTAAACAGTGTTGACAAATACAGTCAGATCTGTTAAAATTAAGTATGCTTTAAATGTGCTTTAGCACACGAATAGAATGGAAACACAATGAAAATAGTTAATTCTTTAGAGGCTATGGAATCTATAGTCATCAAGAATCGGCAACTGTCTTGGGACGGTTGGACAGTGGTTGAGACTTTTCCTTCAGACAAAGCCTACTACTCAAAGTTTGGCATTTATAAAAATGGAAAATGGCAAATGAAAAAAAGTTTTATTCCTTCTAGCCAAGGGTGGGAAATTCCTGATAAGTATGTGATCTAAATGAATAAATACATGTGGAAAGATAGCGCTGTTTGTTTAGATTATGACACAAATTTGTTTTTTGAAAAATATGAAGATGATGAATTGTTAAGACCAGCAATTGATGCTCTTTGTTCTTCTTGTCCAGTCAGGAAAGAATGTTTTTCTGTTGGAATTTCGGGCAAAGAATGGGGAGTCTGGGGTGGTGTATACTTAGAGAATGGTGAAATATCAAAAGAGTTTGCTAGTCACAAGACAAAGAACGACTGGGGAATGACATGGCAGTCATTAACAATGGAGTAATATGTATACAGATAAGATGAAAATGGCCTTTAGATCATTAAGTTGTCCCAAGGGATTTTCTTTGCAGGTAATAGATAATGATCATTTTATTACAGTGAAAGCAAAAGAAAAAGATTTTATGTCTTTAGAAACAGTTGAACTTAAAAAGCAGGCTGTAGAGTATATGATCCGTGTAAAAAAGGCTTTGGAAGATAACGGGGCAATTGTCTTGTTGGTTAGAGAGGGTGGGAAAGAATAATGGACCTAGAAAAATTTAGAAAGCACATTGATTTAGAAAAAGATGAAATTTATTTAAATAATGTTAATAAATTAGGAAGTTTTGCAAAAAACGTATATGTTATAGATAATTTTTTATCTGATGAGGAGCACAAGACATTATCTAATTTTGTAAACAATGATAATCAAGTTTCTTGGATTAAAGAGCCATGGGGTACAGAAAGAACCACTAAAGACTCAATTCCAAAAGATATTATGAAACTTTTGGAAAAAATATTTCAAACTGGAAGATTAAACTGTATAGATTATTATGATATAGAAGTAGACAATAATTTTATAGGAGAATATCTTTTAACAAAGTGGAGTATTGGGGACGTAATGAATCCCCATGTTGATACAGACTCTCAAAAACATCAACATATTGTGTGCATGTACTATATTAATGATAAATATGATGGAGGGGAACTTGTGTTTCCAGATTATAATTTAAAAATTAAACCTAAATCGAATAGTTTGATTATGTTTCCTGGTAACGAAAACTATCTTCACGGAGTCCTTGAAGTTTCAAAAGGTTTTAGATATACTTTTGGTATGAGGTTTGCTTTTTCAGGCTCTAAATTTTTAGGACCAACAGGTATTAGGGAGTGGGCGGAAAAAAACTATGGTTAAGTTAATCCTTATATGTATTCTGTTTTTCTTGACATTGTTTTTTTTATCCCTATATGTTTTACAGAAAAGAGCCAACACAAAACTTATTGCTAAAACTATAGAAAATTTGTTGCTTTCGCAATTTAGCATGAACACAAATAAAACAGAAAAAGATAAGTCTAACGAAGATTTTTTAAAATTTGTTTCAGATTCACGAGACTGGGCCTATCAATATATTGAAGAAGTCCAGGAGACATTAAATAAGTTTATTACTGATCTTGAGCCTGAGATTAACTACTTTAAAGAGTATGGAGACCTTGGATCCATGGCACCAAATTACTACTCCATGAAAAAAATTATGGGGGCCTACGAAGAATTAAAGAAACTTCTCCCAGAAGAGTATGGTAAAATAGATACATGATTGAAAACCTTTCTGAAAAAGATGAAATTTATTTAAAGAATGTTGAAAAAATAGGAAACTCTCCAGAAAACATAAAGGTTATGGAGAACGTACTATCTGAAGAAGAACACGCAATCTTGCTTGATTACGTAAGGAACCGTAAGTTGTGGATTCTTGAGCCCTGGGATGCCTACTCTGTTGCGATGGATCAGTTACCAGTTGATATTTTTAATATGTTACAAAGAGTATTTACAATTGTTTACGAAAATGCTACAAAGGCTTATGGAGTAGATATTAATTATTTTGAAAAAAAGAATATTTCACTTCTCAAATTTGAAGAAAATCTTGTTTTGATGCCACATGTAGATACCGAATCTGCCGAATCAAATCATATTGCTTCAATATATTATCTTAATGATGATTTTACTGGTGGCGAATTGTGTTTCCCAGAATTTAATATAAATATTAAACCAAAACCAAACAGTTTAGTATTTTTCCCTGGTAATGAAAACTATTTACATGAGGTTAAAAAAATTTCCAGTGGAAATCGATATAGTTCATCAATGTGGTTTCAGTTTGCTGGTTCAACTTTTACTAAAAAAGCAGAATGGTACAATAAAGAATGACAAAAATTACATCAGAAAACTCTGTAGATAATATACAAACTGTAGAAGATGTATTGTCTAAAGAGGAACATGAAAAATTACTTGACTATGTAGTTAATGTTGATGGGTGGCAAAAACAGCCTTGGGGTGTAAAGTTTTTTAATTCTGAAAAAGGATTATCTTCGGAGATCTCTGACCTGTTAGACAAGGCTATTCGAATTGCTTGGCAAAAATGTATAGATAAATATAATGTAAAACTTCGTGTTTTTGAAAAATCAGAAGTTCATTTAGTTAAATTTGAAAAAGATTATTCAATGAACAAACATGTAGACACGGCAGGAGATTTTGCAGTTATTTATTATATTAATGATAACTACGATGGAGGAGAGATAAATTTTCCATGGCATAATTTAACAGTTAAGCCAAAGGCTAATAGTTTTATTTTATTCCCTAGCAACAACCATTATTTGCATGAAGTGTTAGTAAATAGTTCAGATAGATACTCATCGCCTTTGTGGTTTAATATTGAAGGTACTTCTTATCGTGGAAATATAAATGAGACAGAAGGAACCGCTAGGACTGTTCAATATTAAAATGAAAGATATTATGCTATCAATAATAACAGGTTTTGGATGTGGTGTAGTATTTGCTGCATTCAAATTGCCAGTACCAGCACCACCAGTTTTTGCGGGAGTCGCAGGAATTATTGGTTTATGGATTGGCTTCACAATACTAACAAACGTAATATCCTAGGAGGAAAATTATGAATAACACACAACTAAAAGCAATGCTTGCATCGTATGGACGATCAGTACTTGGTGCTGCAATTGCGCTTTACGCTTCTGGAGTGACAGATCCAAAGACACTTGCTTATTCATTGCTTGGAGCCATCGTGCCCGTAGCAATCAGAGCAGTTAACCCTAATGACAAGGCATTTGGTAAGTTGCCATCTGTTGAAGAGGTAGATTTAGCAGTTAAGACTGCTAAGGTAGTCAAGAAGACTGCAAAGAAGGCTCCTGTCAAGAAGGCAGCAGCAAAGAAGTAATTCTTTAGATTAGCAGGCTAGGGTAGTTGACTAGCCTGTTTTTCTATGCTATAATATCTATACCTGCCTAAATGGGGGGAATTAAATTATTCGCTTGAAAGGGGAATAACATGGTAACACAATTCGCTATGGATCTTTTCAATGATCCTTTTTTTATTGGCTTTAACAGAGACCTAGCCCGTCTAAATAGTGCACACAAAATAAACTCTCAATCATATCCTCCGTATGATCTTCTTAAATTAGATGAAGACACATATAGGCTATCACTTGCTATTGCAGGGTTTACTAAGGAAGATATTGATGTTTCAGTAGACAACGGAACATTAATTATCAAGGGTGAGATTGTTGAAGTGACAGATGCAGAGGTAGTCCATAAAGGTATCGCAGGAAGAAAGTTTGTAAGATCTTTTGCACTGGGAGAGTACATGGAAGTAACATCTGCAGAACTTAAGGACGGCATGCTACATGTTAATGTAGTTCGTGTTGTTCCTGAAGAAAAAAAGCCTAAATCTATTAAAATTCAGTAGTATAATGGATACTATTCCGCTATAAGACCTTAAGAAAGTTTTACCAACGGATGCTCCAATGAGTGGAGAGTTGGCAGGAGTTGAATCTTCGTGGCCGATAGACCTGAGCAGTCGTCTCTAAACTGCTCATTTATCATGAATTTCTTTTAATATATATTTCGTGAAATCCAAGATCATTCAATACAATAGCATTGACAGACCAATTTTTGTTAAAATGTAAAAACTCATTTACGCTTTGATATATTCCTACATGCGTGTCATAAAAAATAGCATCATAATTTATGTAAGAAGTAAACCCTACAACCCCACCAATATTAACTATTTGAGGACAATGTTTTAGTAAATTTCTTATTAAAAGCCTTCCTGACATTGCATCAAAAAGAATAAGGTCATATTTCTTATCTAAAGTAAAGAAAGCATCTCTTGCATCGCCCTTTATGATCTTTATATCAGGATGATAGGAGAACTTGTCCTTTATGTATTCTTCATGTGTCATTAAACTATTTTTTGGAGCAAGTCCTCCTGGATGTCTAACTCCAGAAGCGTTATCATATAAATCTAGAAGATCTGCACTTTTAGCCTTCGTTGTGTCTATAAACATTTGAGCACTTTCCCCATAGGCAACACCTACCTCTAAATATGATATATTTTTACTTAATGTTTTTGCATATTCATATTTTGAATTGAACAGTTTTGCACCATTTAACTGATTTTGAGATATGGGTATTGCTCGCTCAACTTTTTCTTCATCGTATACCTTTTCTTCGTTATACCCAATAGGTTCCACTATTTCTTTACCAGTGGACCATTTTTTATTTATCATACCAACAAGTATACCATTGACACCATATAATCTAGGAGTACAATAGATATGTCCCCCACAGGACCTTAGAGATGGCATAGTTACCCATTGTATAGAGACCGTGGCGCAAGTCAGGTGAATTGCCTGTGTGGGGACCTAATATTTTCACGGTATAATGATAACAATGACTGACAAAGAGTTAGACCATTATAATAAGCAAGAGTATAAAAAGATGCTTGCTAAGATAAAAGAAGATTCTGGCTGTGCGGACTGTGGTGTTGGTAACCACATAATACTAGACTTTGATCATATAAGAGACAAGAAATATAATGTGTCCAGAATGATCCACGATGGTTTTTCATGGAGGGCTATTAAAAAAGAGATAGAAAAGTGTGAAGTGGTTTGCGCTAACTGTCATAGGATCAGGACATATAATAGGCTAAACGGCATGATATAATGATTAGATGGAAGAACTCGTCAACCTGCTAAAGGTCCTACTTGCAGATAACATTACCCTTAAACTTAAGGCTCATGGTTATCATTGGAATGTAGAAGGAGATGATTTTCTTCAGTACCATGAATTATTTGAAAATATTTACACAGACTACGATGAAGCAACAGATACATATGCAGAGTGGCTTCGTAAGTTAGATGCCTATGCACCATTTAAACTATCAAGATTTATTGTATTAAATGAAGTTGGAGAGCCTGATGTTACTTCAGATCCAATGATGATGTCTGCAGATTTACTTATGGCTAATGATATGGTTCTTGCAAAACTTACAGATGCTGTTGATCTTGCTACACAAAATAGACAACATGCAATTGCAAACTTTTTTGCAGAACGCATGGATATGCATCAGAGATGGCATTGGATGCTATCTGCATCACTTAAAGAAGTAGGTATGGACTAATGTCTGACACACCAATGGATGTTTCCTACAATGCAACAGTAACTAATCCAACACCAGCAAACCCATCATCTAATATTAATCCAGGGGTAGGTATGAAGAAACCACAATACATGTTAAATCAATCAAGACCAACAGGGCCTGGAATACATAATAAGCCTGGTGTAAGAATTTGGTCTGGTTCTGCATTTGCAATTGGTAAATCAATTACTGCAGAAATTACTGCACCATCTATAAAAGAAGGCGATTTTGTTATGGGTTCAACATCAGAGGGTGTTGTTCATGGTGTAGTTGAACACATAATGACAGAGGGTGGAGTTTACGGAACACCTGGAACAGAGTATGCAATTCAGTCTATGCCACCAGAAAATCCAGCAATGGCTGTTAGAATTTACAAAGAAGAAAATGGTACATGGAAGCCAACAGCATACAGTATTGGAATGATGTATAAAGATGCAGAAGTTGTTGATATTAATAATCATAGTATGGAGGAAGAAAGTATGGATTCAGAATTAGGCATGGCAATGTTTGATGCCCAGATTGGTAAAGCAGATGACTCAATTATGCCAACAAATACTTACCAAGGCAAAGAGTATGACGGCTGCGGATGCCCAACATGCAAAGAACTAAATGTAAATTGTGAAAACTGTCCTGTTTGTCAAGCAAATGAAATGAAAAGTGATTGTTGTGCTGATCTAAATAAGCAAGCACCTTGTTGGGATGGCTATGTACAAAGAGGTATGAAGCCAGGAGCAAATGGTAAGCCAGTTCCTAACTGTGTACCTGCTGCAAAAGCAGAGTCAATACTGTTTGCAGCAAAAGATTATACAAAGCAAACAAGAACAGATAGGTTATTTAGATAATGCCAAAGAAAAAAGCAACAGCATTTAATCCAGTACAGATCAAAGATGGATGGATTGTTAGATTATATAAAGATGGTCGAATTAAGTCTAAGATCGCACCATACGAACCAAAGCATCCTAAAAAGTAAAGTACCCCTGGCAAGAATCGAACTTGCGACGCATGGCTTAGAAGTCCATCGTTCTGTCCACTGAACTACAGAGGTTTGTGTAGGCTCGTAGCCATATTTCTATTATACATTAATTCAACAGTTTTGTAAAGTTACAAATAAGACTAAATTATAATTTTCTTTTCTAAAAGTTTGTTGTAGTAATAATAACATAAGTCAAGATCAAAATCATCTAATATATCTTCTTTATAGTTTGGTGAAGACTTGCTTGATTCTAAAAAGTGTTTATTTCTAGGAACAATTTCACTATTAAAATAAATATATTTGTTTTTATCTATCTTTAATAACTCTAATATTTTTTTAATTACAGTTTCTGGATATTTTATAAGATCATTAAAATCTATGACATAGTCTGCATGTTCACATAAGAAAGCATACATTAGCACATATTCTGTTATTTTTTCTCTAATTAAAATATTTTTATTATCGTTTGGATAATTATAACCAAGTTGCGCTAGATAAGAAGTAATACTGTTAATTGGATCTCTTGCTATTGTTATTATTATTCGTTGTTTATTTTTGTTTTTATCAAACAGTTGTTCCAAAAAATGTGATTGAGTAAAATGAATTTTTTCTATTTCATAAAGATTATCATCAAAAAAATGCATACCACTTCTAGGATATGTAAGTAAGTGAGGTACAACTTTATTTATCATATAATAATTATACACTAACACAGTTTGTGTATCTCCAACGGGATTCGAACCCGTGTTGCCACCGTGAAAGGGTGGAGTCCTAGGCCACTAGACCATGGAGACTTGGAGCGGATGATCAGAATCGAACTGACCCCTTCTGCTTGGAAGGCAGAGGCACTACCAATATGCAACATCCGCATTGTACACCAGGCAGGACTTGAACCTACGATAGCCGAATTATGAGTTCGGTGCCTTAACCAACTTGGCTACTGGTGCTAGACCTTATTTAATAAGTAAGCCAAGGAATATGCCAAGCAAAAAACATAAAATTCCAACAGTAGAATAGTAGTATGTTTTCATATGTTCTTTAATAATGTGACTCTTTAATTCTTTTGATAAGTTGTTTAACTCTTCTTGATCTACCAATTATATATCTCCTAAATATTTTGAGATGCTTTAAACATAGACTGACCAATAATTTTTGATCTTAAAGCAGCCTGCTGTCTTTCAAATTTAGATAAAGATGGTTTTGCTTTGATTCTTTTTTTATTTTTGTTTGCTCTTTTAATCTTATGCTGAGATACTTTGTCGTTAGACTTTTTCATTTTGATCCCTGGTTTTCTGCTACATTGTCACAAGGACATATGATTGATTCTGGAAGTTCGTGAACCTTGGTTACAATCGTAATCATAGTCTCACACTCAACACACTTGTAAATTTTCTTAACTCGTTTGCTCATAAACTAATCATATCATATTTGAGGGCACATGTCAAGACTTGTTTCCATCCCAGTCACCAATCTTAGTAGTGGGAATACCGTTATCTTCCCATAGCCTGATTACATTTGGGTTGTCGTCTACAGCATGAAAAACATCCCAATGTTCTGTAATCTTATCAAGCATATCTTTTTTAGCCTCATAGTCTGGCCTGTTATCATCATCTGCTCTCATAAAAAGAGCATGCGACCTTAGATTATTTCTTTCAAGCCATAGAGATGTTAGTCCACGATATTTTTCTTTACGGGATGTAACAATAAGAACCGCAAACTTATCTGCTACTGCATCATTTAACATTTCAACTACTTCTATGTTTGGCAAGGCATTTATAGAAGCCTCATGAAAAGCCTCGTAGTCCCTATTAGAGCCACGAACTAGGTGTAGGTATGGATCTACATTGGCTAGGGTTCCATCGACATCAAATATGTATGCTACAGGCTTAATTTTGATCAATCCCATATGTCATTATAATGTAGCAAGAAATATATCCTATAATAACTGCTGGTATTAAAAATAATGCACTAATCATTCGTAAGCCCCCTGTCTATCAAAAAATTCGGTCATATAATTATCTTCTCCTCTTGCAACCCTTGCAGCCTCAAGACGCATGCCCAAAGCATTTGTTACTGATGGCTCAATAGGTAGGGCTTCAATAGCCCTTGCAATTTCTTCTCGTAATGTCATTTCATCTATACTCATACTTTAAGTATACACCAATACCGATTGAATGTCAAAACAGATGATATAATAATCTCATGGTAGCACCAAGAGGAATATTCGGAGCAGGAACAGTAACAGGCTCAGGTAACATTAATGGCAGCGTAGGAACAGTATATTCAGTAAATCTAACAGCAACTGGAGGAACTTTTGCTGGTGCATATTTTACATATTCCACAATGGAATGGTATGATCAAGCACCAGCCAATGTCACTAATCATTGGCCAGTAGGAGAAGCAAGATTGCTAACAGTATCTGGACTTACAGGTGGCTACTCAAATCTAAACGGTCAAAAATTTGGTGCATTAAGAACACCAACTCAACTAATTCCACTGCCTGTTGATGGTTATATGCCTCTTGATACATGGATTCAAGAAAATGGAATTACAAATCATCAAATTGAATATTCTAACTTTACAATTAGTTGGGTTTCATAATGGCACTTCCACCAAATTATCAGGGCGAATACAATAATGGAGTATCGTATCCATTAGGCGCAGTAGTCCTTACAGATGGCAACCCATACGGAATTGCTGGAGCATACTATATCAGAGTCACAAATGGTGGAAACCCAGGATATGCTCCAGGATATACAGACAACTGGACAGTATACAATATGCCTAAAGGTATAGACGGCGCAGGATCAGTAACTGGTTCTGGCAGTATTGCTTAATCTTTATCCCAGTACGCCTTACCAAACTCATCATAGTCGTCCCAACCTGCACCATCTAGGTCATCTATCATTCCTTTAGTATCAAGTTCGTAGTATGTGCCCCACCATGTATAAGGTTTATTAAGATACTTCCAGCATTTTGCATGGTACTTAAACTTAAATCCTAAATTACTATCTAAAGACTCATCTAAATCAATAGCCTTAACTAAATGATTCCCAGCGTATTCACCAAAAAAATTTCCTATCCATCGTAATGGAAGAATCTTGGTTTTTTCAATCTTTGTTATGTTCTTCATTGCTTTGTTTTGATAAATTATAAAAAAAATCTGAAATATGCTCATGAAAGTGAATTCCTGGATGAGCAGTAGTGGTTACCTTTTTGCTGTTAACTATTGAGTAATCAGATCCAACATACCAACAAACATTATCTTTAAATTCAGAGTTGTGATCTGATTTACAAGAATTTGATATAAGAGTATTCACTTGAGTTTTTGTTTTGGGTGGAAAAAATGCTGTATAGTTTTTTAATTTAAAGTCTTTAAGTTCGACTAAGTTTTCCATAATCAAAGCAGTTGCTAAATCCCATGTTGTCCAGTTTAACTTTATATTATTTGATAAACAAAATGACTCTAAAACATAAATTGCGTTTACAGAGTTTAAAATTAGTTGATGTGGAGAAACTGAGTCTTCTATATATTTTTTATCTTCAATTTGCATAAAAAGAGAGTCGCTATCTACAACGCTAACTTTTGGATTAGAATAAGTATATGATAAATTACTTAGTTCTTCTGCCCATTTATTTCCTTTTGTTTTGTAGAATTCTTTATCTGCTACAACCATTTTTCTAAAAAAATCTGGAAATAAACAAAAAATTTCTTTTGGCATTTTATTGTTTAGGCAGTATTGAATAATGTTAGTAGACATACTTTCTACAGAAGCACCAGGACTTCCTAAATTCATAATATTTTTATTAATTTTATTACTTAAAAGATTGCCCCATCTTCCTGATTCTGGTACACCTATACCAAAAGTTATAGAACAACCAGAGACAATTACTTCAGAATCTTTGTAAGCCTCTCCACGAAAACCAAATTCATTAATGCTATACGTATTTATTTCATCAATTGTTCCAATATAAACATCTTTTCCATTCCATTTGGAGTCAATAGCATTTTGTGCAAATGGATGATAATAGCCTAAGTTGTCTGTGTTTGTAAACAGTTTTTTTAAATATAAAGTATTTGATTCATCTTCTTTATAAAAATTTAAAATATTTCGTGTAAGCGTTGTCATAATTAATTATAACACAATCTTTTTTTCTAAAACTTTTTTGTAATAAAAATTACATAAACCAAGATCAAAACCATCTAAAAGGTTTTTGCTATAGCATGGCAAAACCTTACTTGATGGAAGATATTCTTTTGCATACACATGCTCGCCTCTGTCAAAAGAGTTATAGTCTTCTTCGTTTATTTCTAAAAGACTTATAATTCTTTTAGCCATAGACTCGGGATATGTTACAAGATCGTTAAAGTCTATAATATAGTCTGCATACTCATACAAAAAATTATTGAGAAGTATATATTCTGACATTGCTGCACCAGTTGTGCTCTTGTGATCATTTGGTGAGGGCGTAAAGTTTCTTAGTTGGCTTGCTCTGTACGATACAAGAGCGTCTACTGGGTTTCTAACTATTGTAATTATTTTTCTTTTTTTCTTATTGTTTTCATCAAAAAGTTCAAATACGGAGTGAGATTTTTCAATATGAATTCCTATCTTTTTATAAATGATTTCGTCAAAATAATGAGAACCACTTCTAGGAAATGTTAAAAGATAAGGCAATTCTTTCATGATGTCAGGGCCATTGATAGATGAACAAAACACACATCTGCAACAATGTATTCGGAGTTATTTACGACAACATCATAATGGGTTGCATCTTTTTCACAAAAGAAACATTTAGATTTTTTCATATAATAATTATACCATTAAACAAAATCAAACCATATTGGCATAATATACCTTGAACCATTTGCTGGTCCTACATTATACCAATAGTAAGGATTACCAGGGTATATAACTAGATCACCAGCCTTTGGCTTAAGCGTTATCCCTTGATTAAAAAATGACAACCTTCCACCCACATAGTCATCATTTAGATAAACCCATGCTGCTAAATGATTTGAGTCTTTATGGCCCATATCATCTATTGGTATAGTTTGACTGTTATTGTGAACCCATTGAGCAAAACGAGAATTTCTTGGCTTTAGTTTTACACCAAATTCTTTTTCTAAAACAGACTGAATACCAGGTATATATTTTTTTGAATAGTCAAGTGAATCGTAATATAGTAAAGATAGTGCAGGATTCCCAGAACTGTCTGGTTGCAAAGGACGATTATTACTTGTCTCTGTACTATCTATAAGTCCTATGATATGGTCACACTCTTCTTTGCTTAGACAATTACTAAATACTTTTATGTTGCTAGGATCGCTTCCAATATTATTAAAGTTTTTTACTGTTAAATCAGAGTATCCTATCACATTTCCTTCAGGCACTACAATATCATTAAAGTTTTTTACCATATCCAACAATCCGCTAATATCTTCTTGATCAGTATGAATCATAAAATCATAAATGCCAAACTGCTGAGAGAGATTTCTTATTTGTGCAACAACATCAACTAATTTTCCTTTTACATGATGATGCTGCTGTCTTACTGGTGCATTTTTGTCATATTTAACATACTTTTCATCGTCTGGATGGGTAGTAATAAGTGGATCAATAATAACTATTGGCTTGACCTTATCAAGATCAATCTTTTTAAATTGATCTTTAAATAATAAGTTATCGTCTACATAGATATATTCGCAATATTTGTTGGCTATCTCAATTGTAGTGTCTGAAGAACCAACAACTGCCATATGAGTTTTATGTTGATGACTTTCCATTAAATGCATGGTTTTTTCCATCCAAACCTTAGAGACTGAAACTCTTTTTGCAAGGGTGTCAATGAGTGATGGATCATGCATATAATGGTCTAAAACTATCTTTTCAGATTTGTCATTTCCTTCGTCTCCCCATCTTCCAGCAACAAGGTTGACTCCAATTCTTCCAGGAGCAAAACGATTTAGTGTCTCACAAATCTTAGCAGCATAATCAGGGCTTGTTCCGTATGCTGGCAACGCAATTGTCATAATAAGTTGATCTGTTGCTTTCAGTGCGTCTGAAATGACCAAAGAAAAATCTATACCACCTGGACCATACGGAAGCAAAACAGATTTTACTCCAGCACCATCCAACTCTTTTGCCATCTTCATAATTCCATTAAGATCTAAGTTTTCAATGCTGTCATTTATTTGCCAGTGTCTTCTCCACATCCAGTGAAAGGTTATAGGTTTATTTGTATTATCCATTTTTTATTACTCTTCCTTTTGTTTTAAACCAAGAACCTATCTTGGAGTGTGCTACCTTGACTCTTAAAAGTTCCCCAAAAGTTTCATGAGATATGTCTGATCCAAGATATTCTTGTCCAGTTTCAAGATCAATTAGTTTCCATTTGCCTGGGGCTTTTGTGTGTAATATCAAATCAATTGGGTAATCATAATCATTTACCTCAGAACCATCCAAAAGTTTTCTTTTCTTTGTGCTATCTGTCATTTTTAAACTATCGTAAACCAAATAGGTAGTGTGTATCTAGTTCCCGAAAGAACTTCTTTGACCTCATGTGCGTAGTGCATATTTCCAGGGAATATTAAAAGATCTCCAATCTTAGGTTTTATAGTAATGTTATGTATAGCAAAACTAATTTCTCCACCTTCGTAATCATCGTTTAAATAAACTAAAGTTGGGATATGGTTATCTGTAACATACCCTAAATCATCTACATGTAAGTTTAACTTAGTTCCTGTTTCCCATTTAGCAACACTAAGTTGAGGCTCTTTTGGTTTTATACGATTAAATTTATATGCTTTTACTATTTCAGATCCAATTCTGCCTTTAATATCAAACCTGTCTTCTATTCCAGTATAAATATGCATCCAGTTTACAGCGTTATCAGAATCATCTTTTTGTGACTCAAAACTAACTTTTCTATTTTCATCAACATTTTCTAATAGATATTTAATTTCATCATTAGATAAAAAATTTGGTATTAGTTTAATATTTTTTGATGAATTACCAACTTTTTCAAAGAACTCATTATAAGAGTTCTTTCTGTCAATCTCTCTTGGATCATGACCAACTGGGATATTATTAACGACATATGGCATATAACCATTATACACTATAGTTTATCGCCAAAGTTATAGGATATTTATGCATTTATCAAGGGCTTTATTGTAAAATTGATAAAAATTAGATAAATCTAAACTTTCTACATATGATCTTATTTCTTTGTAGTCTTCCACCTTTTTACTAGACAATAGATGACTATTTTCTTTAATGTCTGAAATCATTCCTTCTTTATAGTTTTTGTTTGTTATTGATAAATTTATAATATTTGATAAAGTTTTAA
>Ga0114976_10001127_pt1 | contig 16553 bp, 19 predicted proteins | sample S_130805_EF_Meta_FD_87319 | JGI IMG/M metagenome (GOLD analysis project Ga0114976, IMG submission 87319) | Freshwater microbial communities from Lake Simoncouche, Canada to study carbon cycling - S_130805_EF_MetaG | ecosystem: Environmental > Aquatic > Freshwater > Lake | place: Lake...
ATAGTCAATGGAGAAATCTACATCGCAGAGACAAGGAATAACCTTCGCCATGCCGGAATACTCTCTGATACAAGAGATTAAAACTTTTTTATTTTTTTTCTTGCATTATTAGGAATGAATTACATTACATTTGCACTCACAAAACCAATAAATATATGGCAATAACTGCAACAACTAAGGCACAAGCAGAGAGGACTCTGGCTCCTGCCGGCACATTTGTAGCCCGGTGCTACAAGATGATTCATATCGGAACCATTCAGGATGAATTCAATGGTGAAAGCCGTTGGGTTGAGAAAGTTCTTATTGAGTGGGAACTACCAACGGAGACAAGGATCTTTTCTCAAGAGAAAGGAGAACAACCTATCTCAGTTAGCAAAGAGTTTGCATTGTCAATGCATCCTAAGTCTACCCTTCGGGCATTCTTGACATCGTGGAGAGGAAAGGGATTCACCGATGATGAGGCAGTAGCTTTTGATGTATCAAAGCTTGTAGGAGTACCATGCCAATTGTCAATTGTGCATGAACCTCGGAAAAATCAACCCGGTGAGTACTTTGCAAAAATCAGTTCCGTGTCCGCTCTTATGAAAGGCTTTAAGGCACCGGAGCAAATCAATCCATCATTCGTGTTTGAACTTGATGCCTTTAATCAGGCTAAGTTTGATTCCCTGCCGGACTGGATTAAGGCTAAGATTATGACCTCTAAGGAATATCAGGCCATCAAGTCTCCCCAGATTGCCCATCAGGAATCGGTAAAGCAAGCCGTAGATTCTTGGGTTGATACTGAGGAAGAAGAAGATAGTCTCCCATTTTAATCCGTACCTACCATGAACCTTTGGGAATTAACTCAGGAAGAACTCTCCTTCATCGCATTGATGGAGGAGACCGGTGGTGAGGTTACCGATGAAATCCTTGAAGAACTGGCTATCCGTAAGGAGAACTTTGAAGCCAAGGCGGCTTCCTACACCAAGCTTATAATGAAGCTTGAATCTGAGGTTGATATAGCGGCCGCAGAGATCAAAAGAATCCATAGCCTGAAGAAGACTAAGGAGAACACGATAGAGAGGCTCAGAGAGACCTTAAAGACTGCCGTGATGGCTTTTGGTAGGGAAGATGCCAAGACTGGAAAGAAACGCTATGAGACCCCTTTATTCAAGCTATCTTTGCGCCATACTAAATCAGTAGACATCATTCAGGAACTGGACATACCTGATGAATACTGGGTAGTCAAGAAGGAAATAAGCAAGTCCATGTTATCTGAGGCAATGAAGGAAGGGTCAACAATACCTGGGGCTTCTTGGAAGGAGAACATAGGTTTACAGATACGATAGATCATATTTTTTTTGTGTTTTAATAATAAAAAAAGGGAGGTTATTAGCCTCCCTCTTTTTTTGAACAAACTAAAGATTAGTCTGAGATGAATTCGGCTTCGAATACACCGTTGATGTTTTCGTTGTCATCACCATCTTTGAAAAGAGTAGTAGGTGAAGCGAATACATCGAAATAGCACTCCATCCAAACCTTCCACAGTTCATCGCACTCATCGGGTGCAATGCGAACATCGCAACGAACATTAGGCAAGCCTGGGATTGGCATAGTGAAACGCTTCATTACCCCGATGTCTCCGAAAGAACCAACATACTGAAGGAACGGAGTGTACACAAGTGAACCCGGAGAAAATACGATTGCAGAATCCTCAGAAGTCAAAGGACCAGAAGCGGTAATGTTAGGATCGAAGTAGAACTCGGCAATACCGGTATTGTTACGAACGGTAGAGTAATCCAAACCATTAGCGGCCTGACCGAAGTAACGGCTATCATTCATCCAAACCCTTTGGAGCGCACCGGCACCACCAACGATGATAGGCGCACCATTGAATCCAGAATTCATGTAAGCTTGCTTCATGGTAAAGAGACCTTTTGGAATCAAAGATCCAGTAGCAGAATCTTCTACTGCATAAGTCTCAGAACCAATTACACCACCTTGACCATACCATGCTCCGAATGAACCAGAGATTGAGTTAATCAGGTCTTGGTTCATTGCTTGGATTAGAGCATTAGAGGCAAGTTGGAAATCGTTGAACATTTCACGAACTACTGACAATGCACCACCGGCACGGCCAATACCATTGGCTCTCTGGACAATCTGATTAGGATCTGTTGAACCAGTAAGGGATACCAGATCAGAATAAGCGGCACAATACACCCGAAGTTGCTCTTCAGTCATACTGAAGGATACAGAGCGGAACTGAGTTACCTGAAAAGGGATTTCAAGATAAGGAAGTGGCGCACCGAAATCACAAGACTTTACGGTCTCGGTATCATTGGCAGTAAGTCTCTGCTTGTAAACGATACGAACATCCTTGCTATGTCCGGTACCATCGTTGTTTGCCTGGCGGATAATAGTTCCGGTAGACAGATTAGATGGGTCATTCAGGGCGGCAAGAGTACCACCATGGATATTGACATTTGCAGAGTTATTGATTAAGTTATCTGATAGCGAAGTTAATATCGCAGGACAGATGTTTTGAGATGCAACTGACATTTTATTAGATGTTGTTATAATTGGCCGCTACATTGCTTATATCGGCCAGAGCATTCCGAACTGATGCCGGAACATTGGTGCCTTGCGCCTGTTGTGGAACAGTAAACGCAGTTGGAGGAAGGGTGCCTTGCTCAAATCCTTGTGTAGTGCCACCTACACCTTTTTCCTTGAGCAGTTTATTCTCCTGTAAAACTAAAACAGAAAGATCATTGTATGTAAATTCTTTTCCATTTACTACCAAAGGCAGGGACTCATCTCTGGAATTAACCAGTTTAGCCGTATTGCGCTCCGGGTCATAAATAATCTTACCATCCAGTTGTTGGAGTTTTCTATCTAAAACGGATTGATACGCAGGAATCCTTGCGGCCTCCGGTACTGCATCATTCCATTGAATTCCGTTTAGTTGGGTCTGCTCCCAGAGTTGTTTCATCTTAGAGATGTACTTCTCTGCAATCAGGGATTTCTCAACCTCTACCTTTTGTACGGCCTCATCTACTCTGGATTGGGCTTCGGCAATCTTTTTCATGTACTCATCAGAGACATCCTTATTGGTAGATTGCTTTGCCTTCTCCTCCAGGTCTTTCAATTTCTTGAAGGCCAACTTTACCTTGTCACCGGAGTTCTTTGTGATTTTAAGTTCATCAATAGACTGTTGGTCCAGACCATAGTTCTTAGCCAGATTCACAATCTCTTCATCGTAACCCATCATGTAGTTCTTAATGAAGTGGGTCTTCAGGTCAAGATTGGACTTAGCCAAATCAAAATCGTAAAGATTGGAATTGAACTTTTGTTCTACCGCCTCTGGTACTGCAATGTCACCAAGAGAAGAAGCAGAGATCATAAGTTGAAACTCTGGGTCCTGATCTACTCCGGCTCTTTTAGCCTGGGCAATTAAAAACTCTCTGATATTCATAGGTATGAATTAAACTCGGTTGGTTCTGGCTTCTCTGTTTCTTCAACAGGCTCATCGGATACTTCAAGTTCCACTTTCTTCTTCTTCTTTTTAGGGGCTTCCATCAGTTCAGAAGAATCCAGAGAGGAACCGGTTTCCGCCTTGAGTTCTGCTTCAATCTCGGCACGAAGGGCATCCTTCAGTTTAGCACGAAGAATAGGATCACTCAATGAACCTTCATCAATTGAACCTTCTTTAAATGGTTCTTGTCCTAATGGGCGAATCCTACTCCATGAAAATGACCTTTTGTTAATTGGCTTCTGAAGTTCCTTCAGGGCCAACATAGCATTAACCTGAAGCTTTAGAGGAATGTCCTGCGCTCCGGTCCTTGGGTCAATTTCCCAACGAACTACTGTGACACGGCCTTTCTTGCCTTTCTCGGCAATTTCTTTACGGATATAATCAAGTCCATCAATCATAGTATTGTTATTTATGAAGTGTGAATAATTTGAGAACGCATTCCACTTCCCCGGTTATCCTGAGAAGCAATTTCGCCATACTTAAATCCATAGGATTTCATGTTGGTCTGCATGACAGAGTAATGCCAGTCTAAACCATGAGTCTGGTTCTTTGTATATTCCTCTGCAATCTTGGCTCCTTCCAGAGTAAAGATGTATGCATGGCATAGCCACATACCATCACCTTTCCAGAAATGCTTTAATCCTGGGAATGGCACCTCTGTTCTTTCCGGTTTTTCAGGAAGACCATAGTAGCCCCAAGACAGATTGAGCATATCATACTCCGGTAGACTATCCCAGTTATTAATCAGGGTCTGTAAGCCCTCCTTCTTAAACCTGACATCATCTTCCAGATAAAGAACAGTACCCAACTCATTGAGTAATTGCTTTATCATTACTGCTCGGTGAGATCCATAGCATCCTATTTCAGAAATGGATATGGGTTGGCCTTTATGACCATAAGCTTTCTTCTGGATGACTTGATGATTGACAAAGTTGCCATCCAATCCAGGCATCCTGATAGGCTCATCTCCATTTTTATCCCTTAAATCTAAGGTCTTAAAATGAGCCAATAGATTCCTTTTACGGATCATTGCCCTATCCATATTGATATAGACAATTTTATCTACTGGAATTTTCAAGTAAGTGGAATATTTTTTGCAAATGTAATTTGAATATTTGCATTTGCAAATACAGATGGATACACGAAGTTCAGACAATTGGTCAAAGAAGCCCGGTGGATGGGATTCACTAAATCTTACCCTGCTTAATTCAGAGGAAGACTGGCCTGAAATAAATTGCACAAAGGCAAATGTCGAATACATTGTTAATGTAAATGACCGGAAAAAGATTGGCAAAGGATGTACGGTATCAACCTTCATAGATGACTATCATTTGGAAAGGCTCTGGAATCAACCTGTTCGATATGGGAACAGGTTCCTTCATCTGGAAGTAGGCAATGTAATGTCCCCAGACTTCTCCCTGTTTATCGGAATGCCAAAGCCAATGATGATCTGGAATACCTACCGAAGCCGGATGGTAGGTAGACTCTGGGCAGATATGGGATTGAATGTAATCCCTACCATTACTTGGGCCGATCAGAAATCATTTGAGTTTTGCTTCAATGGAATTACCAAAGGGTCCGTTGTAGCCATATCAGATGTGGGAATCCGTGATAACGAAGAACGGTACTACTTTGACCTTGGGTACCATAAGATGATTGATATTATAAAGCCAAGGCAAATATTATTTATGACTGGCAAAAAAAGTAGACCTTTGTATGAACATCAGGATGTGGTATTCCTGGATTCATTCTTTACCAAGAAAAGAAAACAATGGGAGGCAGAGGCAAAAAGAAATCAAAAAGAAACACGTTCTTCGGACAGTCATCAGGAGCGGCTACCCCTATAACCGGAGAAGTACAACCAACTCAGGCAGGGACTACACCACCAGAACCTCAACAAGGTTGACAAGTAATTTTCTCTAAGACATCAATGTCCAGAGTAAAGAAGTAGGTCTCAAAGTTTCTTTCCGGTAACCCGAAATACTGGAGGGCAATTGCCTTGGAGTCAAAATCAGATCCACCATAGGTCACATGAAGGATAGAGTTTATTAGGGTAGAAATTGCAAACTCATCACCAGGATGTTTACTGTTCACACAAACCTTGAAACTGACATTCCGGGTCAGGACTCCCTTCCTACCCCCTGCCGGTTGGTTATTCGTGGTGGCATTCTCACGGACAAAGAATAAGGTCACATCGTAGGCATCATCCACGGAGCAGAAGGTCTTATCACTTATTGATATGTAATTCCCTGCGCTATCGGCCTGAAGGCTTTCTGTGGCCTCTCCATAGTTCTTTAGTCTAAGGCCATAATAACCGCCCAGAACTTGGCAAAGATTCTGTAAAGAGTTTTCTACGGTAAATGTCTGGTTCATCTTGATAAGTATTTTATAGCATTAGTATTTATGGAGGTCAGGGCATCCTGTTCTTCTTGCGGACTCAGGCTAAATATATCCCCGAATCTGGTCTCATGGTATCCGGCCCTTGTTCTCATTTCTGGAGACACAAAAGTAACTCCATAAGAAGTCTGGTCTACCGGCTTTGGCCTCCATGAATTGAACATATCATCGGATAGGGTAAGGTCCATGTGATTAGTTTGTTTCTTATTGCTTTCTCTGAATTCCTTATAACCTCCCGGATAGAATTTTATCTTACCCTTCCCACGGATTCCTCTGGGCCTTGCAAATGGATTTGTAGAGTATGGCGGTAATGAGGTCATGTCGGACTTTAAGCCCTTCTGTTGAACCCTATCCTTCACTTCCACGGCAGAGTTAATAGCGGCCTCCCTGAGTACCTTGGCAGGAACACCGGCATCCGCAAAGTTCTTTACCTGTTGCTTAAAGAACTGAAGGAAATCATCATAAACATTATTTGCCATGAAAACTTGCAGGAATTGAAATCATTACTTTACTTTGCCCCGAAACTAAAAAACAAATTTATGATTTTATATCCACAAAGCGCAGAACTGTATGCCTTCGAATTCACAGGGGTTTTTGTAAACCTCACCATTGATAATCTTGAACCAATCAGGATTGCATTGGAAAGTCTTGATGGGGGTACAATAAACTTCTTTAAGATTTTTGACAGTCAAACCATGCAATCAGATTATTGGTTAATCTACAAGACATTGGATTGCAAGATTGAACTCAGGGTTAAACAAACTCGTGAGGAATACCAGTACCATGTTGACTTCTTTGGAGGTCGGGTGGAATACACTTCCGGGATTTCCTTCAAATTGGAAAACAAGAAATTTGTAATGCCATGAGAATGGGTTCAGATGATATGAACAGGCTACTGAAGGAATGGCTATGCATAGTCTTGTTCTATTCGATTTCCACTATTCTTCTTGGTCTTCTGGCCTTTAAACTCTGGATGAAGATCAGATGAAATTTGGCTCAGTTTGTTCCGGTATCGAAGCGGCTTCGGTAGCCTGGGAGCCTCTCGGATGGGAGGCACAATGGTTCTCAGAGATAGAACATTTTCCATCCGCAGTATTAGCCCACCGATTCCCAACGGTGCCGAACTTGGGAGACATGACTAAAATTCACGAAACACAAGAATTCAATGATTCAACTATCGATCTTCTCGTTGGAGGAACTCCCTGCCAAAGCTTCAGTGTCGCAGGACTTCGAAAAGGACTTACTGACCCAAGAGGAAACCTCATGCTCACCTTTCTCTCTTTGGCTCAAAGAAAGAAGCCAAGGTGGATTGTTTGGGAAAATGTCCCCGGTGTGTTGTCAAGTAACGGAGGAAGGGATTTTGCAACCTTCCTCACTGCGTTGGGGGACATCGGGTATGGGTTCGCCTACCGGATTTTTGACGCTCAATACTTCGGAGTGGCCCAAAGAAGAAGAAGAGTCTTTGTTGTTGGATTTCTTGGAGACTGGAGACCTTGCGCCTCGGTTTTATTTGACTCCGAAAGCTTGTCAGGGGATACTAAGAAGAGCAGAGAAAAGAGGTGCGAAAATAAATCAGACAATAAAAAATGCGCTTCAGATAGTGGCATCCCAGATTTAGCACAAACTTTATCATCAAGAGATTATAAAGGCCCATCATGCGGTCGGGATGGTCTTGTAGGAAATCCAATTGCAGTTCAGAAAGATGGTCAATTAGTGATCAGGAAATTAACCTTAATTGAGTATGAAAGGCTTCAGGGATTCCCAGATGACCACACAAAAATTCCCTACCGGAACAAGTCTGCCGACCTATGCCCAGATGGACCAAGGTACAAGGCTTGTGGAAACTCAATGGCAGTTCCGGTAATGCGTTGGATTGGGGAAAGGATTCAGATGTTAGAAGGACTTCTAAAGGAAATAAAAGATGGAAGGATGGATTAAGGTAATATTCCTATCTGACTGCATAGTCGAAGACTGGGATGAAGACAAGGAGTTTGCCTTGTGTCCAATTTGCCTTATTGAATATGCAGATTGTAAACATCCTGGACCGACTCAGGAAGATGAATATGAATACAAGGAATTTAATGGAGAACTTTTTGCAAGGCTAAAATGACATTCGAAGAATTAAAGATTTACCTACAAGAAAAGATAAAGGAATATCCTAAACTCAAATATGAGATTACGGATTTATATGCTCTTTGTCTTCAGGAAATACAAGATGGAGGCTCTCTGCAAAGAGAGATTGATTCTTGCTATAATGATGTTCAGGATCTCATCGAAGACCATTAGTCCCTGCCTCCACGGCCCTTTGGTATTGCAGTTCCGATATGGGCCAAATTTGATGGCGGCAGTTATACCCACCACGATAAGAGAAAATGGTCTGCTTGTTGGTACCCGGCATTCTCCCTTGCCAGTTACCCAAGTTAGGCCATTTTTCTACTTCCTCCTTTTTAAATCTCCTTCCGGCTCTGGCTATACAGAATGGCCGTGAGTCTCCAATGATTGTCCCAGAGTAACTATAATACTGGACATCCAGATCTTCAGAAATGGTCTGGAGATATTCTGCATTGAATACCATTACCGCATCATTGGTAACCTGGGTAATGTATCTTTGAAGGAATGGCTTCTCTGCCTCGGTGCCTTCGATAAACTGGGTTAATGTCTTTCTCAGGGTAGCCTGATTCCCTACACCGCTTATGTTGGCCTTCAGGACCTCCCTTATTGCATTGGAGAAGTTATCCTTTATTCCGGCTCCCAGAAGATTGCTTCTGGTAATGTCCACATTGGTCTTCAGGATAGCCTCATACAAATCCTGCTTTCTGGTATAGTTATCCAGAACCTCTCCCATGTAATCATCGGATAGCTTGGCTAATTCCTTAAATCCATCTGTAAGGCTTTTAACTGAGCTCTGGTAAAGGACATTGGATACAAGGGCATCACCTATCCTCCTTTTCAAAAGAATCATTTCCCGAAGGCTCTTGGCCCTGTCATCAGGATCAAGGCTCAATGCGGCTACCAGGTCAATCACTTCATCGGATAACTGGGAGAAAACTTCTGGTAAAGCATCTGCCATCTCCAATTGTAGCTTGGCCTGAAGTGCCTCTATCTTCTTGATTATCTGTTCCTGACGGGTCATGTGTCAAAGGTAGAAAAAAATATTTTTAGGAATACTTGCATTATCAGGAATCATTGCCTTAAATTTGCAGAAACTAAAACCAAAAAAAGTTATGCCAACATACGAAGTATTGCTCCAGATTAATGTTTCTCAGGAAGAAGAAGACAACGGATTCGATGTCCGTGAGTTCCTTGATTTCTCTGAGGCCGAAGATGTTCAGGATGTGAAGGTGAGGATAATGAATATTGCCATGCCCCACTTTACCATCCAACAGTTGATTGACTTTGGACTAATCTCTTAATCCGTACTGACTAAAATGATAAAGGGCCTTTCGGCCCTTTTTTTATTGCCCATCATCTATATCATCCTCCACATATTCTATCTGTGGCTCTGGCATATCCGGCATTATTGGCACAATGGAGGCATTAATCTGGTTTACCTTCTGCTTGGCTAACCTTTCCACATCTGCCCTCTGCTCCAGTATTGGCTTCTGGAACCATGTAGGATTCTCTTGGGTCAATCTACTAACAAAGGCCGGAAGGTTCACCGATAGTACATAGTCTTCTTTGGAGCATCCGTTAGTTTCTGCCAGTAAGGACTTCTCATCGGAGGTCTTGAATGGTAAAGGATCAAGCATATTGATTATCTTCAGATAAACCAATTGATTGCTATTCTCTCCGTAAAGCTTCTCCGTATAATCCAGTTCAATACCATGTACAATAATCGGATTGTAGGAATCCCTTCTGGCTACGGATAGCATATCCGAAATCATGGAAGCCGTGAGTACATCAAACTCCGTTGGCACCGTTATAGATGGCAAAGCATTCTGGACATTGTCATCTGTAATCAGGTTGAGCGAAAACAGATTATTATACCTCTGGAACATGATGTGGTAGCAAGCCATCTTATAGACCTTTGCCAAATGCACACACACGGAATAGCAGAAGGTGTTAAGTTCTTTCCGATCATACTGTTTGGCAATCCCAGATTGCTCTGCCGGGATTTGACCAAGTATCTCCAGACCTATGGCCTTGAAACCTTGGAATTCTTTATAAATAATGTCCTCCTGAAATAGGCGAACTGAGTCCACCGGTCTCTCAATATATCCTGCCGGTGGTACAGGCGGTACAAGGGGTGTAGGATTGATTGCAGAAACTCGGTCAAGGTTTATCTCCATCAATCCAAACGGAGTTGTAGAAGCCCTACCAGAGCCTTTACAATCGTTACACCCTGCCTTCTCGTTCTTATTGTTTATTCGCTCACCGGTGCCATTGCAAGTCTTACAAGGAGACATCTTTAAGGCCCACTTCTGAGGAAGGGCATGAACGGCAAACATCACATTAAGATCATCTGTCCTGAATAGGACTTCATTCCATGCCGGAAGACAAGGCTCCAGAACGGAATCATAAATCAGATGTCCATCTTCCTCATCACAAATGATATTCCCAACCTTAAAGGCAGGAAGATACATGAAGTTGAATGGCATTGAGTAAACCACAATTGGGTTGGGTTCCAAGTATTGCTTTACTTGGCGGAATAGCAAAAGACCTTCAACGGTCAGGGCAAGGAATTGGTCCCACTTTTTATTATTAGCATCCTTCCATTCCTCGGTCTTCCAGAGTACCCACTTATCATTTTCAAAAAGTAAATCCTCAGATTCGATTATTTGTGGGTATGGCTTTGACCAGTCCAGTTCCGGAGTCTGATCAGGTTTCTCAATGAACTCCTTTATATCAGGCATGATAGCCACAACGGCATTGGCATCCTGAAGGTAGGTTTTAAGGAATACATTGAATAACCAGGTCTCAAGTTTGTATGTCTTTGGTAGGTTGTACCGGACATAATACTCCAGAGTATTCGGTTGGCTATTGACTTTCTCCGCAATCCCGGTCCTTTTGTAATCCGATTCAAACCGGATTTTAAAGTCATCTGACTGTTGGATTTTCTGGAGAAAGGTATAGACCCTGCCTGTGCAGATTTTTGTGGGTGATTGCCACCGTTCTTTCCGGTAGGCTTTCATCCAAGGCTCCTCTGAAGGATGTTGAGAACGGAGTAGTTTTTCGGGATAATCATTCTCAAAGTGATACTCCAATACCTGGGCCTTTTCTCTGGCCTCTATTATGTATTCACTACGGCCATCACGGATTTGTTCATCCATGATGTGCTTAACGATTATCCCGATTAACTCCTCCATTTTAATTAAGTCAATTCAATAGTAACTTGAATATCCAAAGTACCGAATACACAACCGGACTCGTTTGAAACTACGGCAACAAGGTTGTAAATACCATTTACGGCACTTGTACCATCAAACTCCAAATCACCAGTTGCCGGATCAATTGTTAGACCATCAGGTATAATACTATTAGGTCCATCCTGAAGACTCCAAACTAATGTGCCTTCATCCAAAGGACTATCATAGTTAAGAACTGCGGTCCAGTTGGTTGTAGTAGTTCCAATAGCAGTAATGCTAAATGATGACTGAGCAATACCGGCACTTGGACCTTCAATCATAAAATAAAGACCCTCAAGGAATGTATCGGTAAGGAAGCTATATGGAAGTGCATTAACCTTGGAAATCCAGGTAACCACAACCTCGGCCATCTGGTAAGTATTCAGTTCATTAGTGATAACTGGATCACCAATTACTGTTACATAAGAACCGGAAGCATCCCAGATACGGTATGGAGTGAAGTAGTAGAAATCATATAACTGACTGGTACTTAGGAAGTTATTATAAAATTCTACATTAGTCAATGTTACTCCTTGTTGATCCATATAATTCAAAGTATGGGTCTTGGCAAGGACTTTAGTGTTCTGCATACCACGGCCAGTAGTGGTGGCGGTATCAGGCTTCGGCTTATCACCGGATGTATTGAACACAAGGTAAGCATCGCCATCAAGGTATCTCTGCATCAGGGCATCCATCCAGTCCTGGGCATTTGACTTTTCTAATGTCGTTAAAGCTTGTGACTTCTTTACATAAGCTACGGCAATGATTTTATTCTGGAAATCCGGATCGCAGTTGTAGTTCTGGTAACAACCTACGGTCGGGCAAACGATTGATAAAACTGACATTGTTATTTGTTTAACAAGTTAAGCAACTTGAGTTCCTGGGTTGAAAACCCTGTTTGAGTGCCTGAAACTTCATCTGGGACAAAGTCTCAAAAGAGGTCTGGGTGGTGAAGTCTTGAATGGTGGCAACATCAATATCACCTTTTACAAATATTCCCTGATTGTTCCACACTATGTAAGGATGTCTGGTGGCATCAGTCATCGCCAACTGCGTTTCCAAGTCAAAGAAATCAGTATGCAAATCTATGGATAAATCTTGTTTATTCTGAGGTCTCCGATGGACTCCATTGGATTGTCTGTACAAGCTTTCCTCAATCACCGGTTTCTCTCCTCCTCCGTTAAGTCCTATCCTGATCCTTTGTTTCCAGTTATTGAAATACTCATATCCCTGTGCAACAGTATTATTGTCAGACCAGAATTCAAAAATTGTGGAGAAGCAGTCTGCTCGGTTAATGTTAATGTTATTACTTAGTGAGTACAAGTAATAACTTGTTCCGCACTCACAGGTTTGCTCTGGGGTTTCCCATAATTCAAAAATGCAACTTGAACCAGATCCATCTGTGTGGCAATTACTCATTGATAGAGTAGTGTCACATGGAACATTGTTTCTGTTCCAGTTCCAAATTATTGCTCCTTCAAGTTCTTGAGCATTCATCCCTGATATATTTTCATTACACCAAGTCACAATGTCCGTGGCGGTTGTGGTATCAGAGATTACATTATAGACCCCAATGTCAGACCCTAACTGCCATTTAATATATGGGGATATGCTTGTAAAAACTACTGTATTAATGTAGTCAAGGTAATCAGTCAACCCTGTTCCCTCCAATGTATAGGTAAATTCAAGGTCGCATTCAGATGTTGGATCTGAGTAAAGCCCCAACCGGTAACATCCATCTTTTACTGCCGGGATGGTGCATGAAGCTTTAAATTGTTTTGAACAACTATTCTGCCCTTCAAGGAAGAATTGGAAATCTTCTGGCACCGTTCCTCCTCCCCATGATAATGAAGCTACATAATCATCATTCTCTATACTTAAAACACTATTGATATAATTGTATACTACCCAGTTTACAACCCAATTTGTGCCGTTAAAATAAAAAGTTGAATCGGAGAATCCTTCAAGCTTTAGCTTTTCTAAAAGAAATTCTGCGAATTCCTCTGGGGTTGGGGAAGGTGGTAGGCCAGAGAAAATCCTTGGGAAAGCATACAGATAATCATTTGGTCCAGTAGGTATTGTTTCCCCTATTCCAACTAACAATGTAGCCGCAGGATAATAAGGATCAAATGGAGGGGTTTCATTAGGGATTACAAATGAGACAGTATATTTATTTTCTGCCTCACCTATTTTCTGGATGAACTCTCCGCTTTCTGTAAAGAGTCCTATATTGACATTGTCAAGTCCGGTGAGATTACCATCAATTACATTAAATTGATACTGGTCACCAGGTATAGCCGGCATCGGATAGAACTCTGGGCTTACATAGCAATCCGGAATAAAATCTACAAACTCAAAGTCGAATGTATCGTTATTATAGATCCACCTTCCTGCTTGCAATGGCTCATAAGGAATCGGGGAAAACTCTGAGTAATTGGTCAGGAAGTTGTACGGAGAATTTCCGTAATCATCAGAGACAAACCTCTGCCATAGCCATGTAGAATCCAGTTTGCCTACCAGGATGAACTTTCTTCTGGAAGCATTAATAAAGTTAATCTGGAATCTATCGTAAGATGTGAACGCAGGATTAGAAATGGACTTAGTCCATCCATCAGGCATGGTGTACTTGGCATATTCAGTAGCAACAGAGTTAATATCATTCAATGAAGCCTGAATAATGCGCTCCATCACACTTACTATGTATCTATCATCACCATTGAGGACAGGTAGTTCGAATGTCCTCCTGTTCTCATAGGGCAAGTTCGGAACAGGTTGTCTGTCTGGTACTCCATTGGCATTAATGAACCAGTTATCTCCCCTTGCCAATCCTGATATAGCTACATTGGAAATAGGATTGAATGCATAGGTAATCGGGAAGATTGCAGAGCCATTGATATTCACAATCTCCAATGCCTCACTTACCTTAATTTCCTCATTAATCAGAGGCTCGGCAAAAGAGCCACTAAATGAACCAGGAGTAAAGGCATTGACACTGCTATTGACAACTATGTTAGTGCTTGGCACATAAAAACCATTAACAGTAAAGCCTGCTCCTGTTAGATTCAGAGCTTCCATGTCTGGATTAAACACATTTATGTTGTACTCATTATTAGGGCTATCAGGAATCTTCTGGATGCCAAAGTCAAAGCGACCATAGTATGGATGCCCCTCATAGACTTTGACCCATTGCTTAATCGCAGAATAAAGCCCATCAATGGTATTGCCGGGCCAGATGCTTGGCAGGTCAATAGTCAGTTGCCCAACCATCTCATTGATAAGGTCGGTCATTATCTGGTTATCCGGATAGAACCCGGCATTCCATGACTGATTAAACCTGTAAAACGGATTAGCGTTACCCATTAGATAGTGTGTCAATTATCATCTGTGCCGATGTCTGGACAATGCCATTGATGCTTACTTCATTGGCAACTACTGTAACCATAAAGTCATCATTATTATTGTAAAGTCGTATAAAAACCGCAGTATCCATCTGCATAGAATAACTATAATTATATTCTTGGCCTCTATAATTTAGTAGACCATTTATTATTGTAATCTCTTCCATTATATTGGTGTTGTTGACATAATTACATTTTGAAAAGTTCTATTAGCCGATGCGGAAAAATATACTACGATATATTGATTTATTGACCAATCTATTGCAGTACTTACACTTAGTACACCTGTACTTGTCACAAATGGAGCGTCCATATATCTGGTTGTATTCCCTGAGCCTCCGCCAAACAAGTAAAACGCACGGATGCCATTCTGAGCCGAATTACCTGCTCCGACAGCAGATGGGCCTAAAACAGTTACTCCGCCAATAGCCGGACTTGTATTGATATTTACTGCCCAACTACTTGTTGTAACGGTTACAGTAGATAACCATCTAACAGTCATTAAAAAGGCATTATTTGATGTAAATGTTCCTGCCGGGATTGTTAATGTTTCTAAAATAGTGTTTCCTGTTGGGTTAGTTATTGTTGTGGCAGTAGTATTTTTTAAAAACTGCAATGCTTGCGCCCCTCCATTATTGACCCATGATAAAACTCCTGAACCATTGGTCTGAATTACTGTGCCTGCTGTGCCATCTGAATTAGGCAATGTCAATGAGTAAGACCCTGCAAGTGTAGTTGGAGACTTTAATCCAACATAATCAGTTCCATTAGCAGTATCCTCTCTTAGCCTTATCTCTCCGGCACTTGTGCCATTGTTGAACGATGGAATTGTTGAATCAATCACCACATTGCCAGAGGCATCAGGAATAGTGATAGTCCTGTCGGCAGTAGGTGTAGTTAATTTAATGTTGGTTGTATTGGCATCTGTTTCAGACCTAAATCCCAAGGCTTTTGTGGCCACTTGCCAAAACATTGTCAGGTAATTATTGATACCTGTCGGTGCAGAGTTGGCACTGTGCATATGGAAATGCCCAGTAGTATTGCTATCACCAATCTTAGGGCTATGAGCCACTACAAATCCACTTGCATATCTTAATTGGTTGTTGCCATCAAATGCTCCTCCATTTTTAAACTGATAATCACCATTTGAGCCTCCTGGTGAACCTCCTCCACCGCCAGAGCCATTACTTGCGGCAGTTATGCGCCCTTGAGCATCAACAGTAATGTTAGTGTTGGTGTAAGCTCCGGGAGTTACGGCAGTGTTGGCAAGGTCAATAGTTCCAGAGCCTGTTATTGTGCCTCCATTGAGAGCAGTTCCTGCTGTTATACTTGTGACAGTACCATTGCCTTTATTGTTGAATGTAGTCCAATCTGCATTATCTAAGTAGCCATCAGTTGAGGCATCTGCTTTGGGAATGCTGATTGCAGGAGTTGAGCCTCCTGAAGATGCAATAGGTGCAGTACCACTTACCGATGTAACTCCTCCTCCTGAACCATTAGCCGCAGCAGTTATGCGGCCTTGGGCATCAACGGTGATATTGGCATTGGTATAGGCAGCAGGAGTAACCGCAGTGTTGGCAAGGTTTACAGTAACCACTCCGCTTGATCCTCCGCCAGACAAACCTGTTCCGGCAGTCACTCCAGTGATTGTGCCTACAGGTAGCCCTCCTCCGGGAAAGTAGCTTATCACTCTCCAATTACCTGACCCCTCAGAGATTAGCATGATGCAATCACCTGCGGCAGTTGTTACATTAGCCGCCCCTGGGATAATCAGACTTGTGGCATTGTACTGAAGTGTTACTGCAATGTCAAAGCACAAGACAAAGCGTGATCCGGCAGGGAGAGTGCCAAATGAATTAATCGTTACAGGCCCAGGGCCAATGATATGGACAAAGTTGC
>Ga0114976_10001132_pt1 | contig 16532 bp, 17 predicted proteins | sample S_130805_EF_Meta_FD_87319 | JGI IMG/M metagenome (GOLD analysis project Ga0114976, IMG submission 87319) | Freshwater microbial communities from Lake Simoncouche, Canada to study carbon cycling - S_130805_EF_MetaG | ecosystem: Environmental > Aquatic > Freshwater > Lake | place: Lake...
TCAAAACTAGTTCTTCCTATAGAGCCGTCGTAGACTACGACGTTGATAGGACGGGTGTGGAAGCGTGGTAACACGTTTAGCTTACCGTTACTAATAGCTCAATTGGCTTGATTTATGCACTGATAAAATTTTTCGATACAAATTACAATGTTTAAAGATTTTACAAATTTTTGATACATTTCTCTAAATATTTATTAATTCTAATTTTTTAGTTTATTTTAATAATGATAATTCAAAAAATTACAAAAAAAGATTCATTAGACATTTGGCAATGGAGGAATGACAAAGAGTCAATTTTTTTTTCAAAAAATAAAAAAAAAGTTACTTTAGACGTTCATAATAAATGGTTTAAAAAAAATTTAAAAAATAAAAAAATAAAGTTTTATATAGGCTGTATAGTTAACAAGAAACTAAAAAAAAAAGTTGGAGTTGTTAGATTTGATATTAAAAAAAAATATGCTTTAGTTTCTATAAATTTAAATCCAGTGATGAGAGGTAAAAGGCTATCTTATATTTTGCTTGCTGGAGCAATAAAAAAATTTTTAAAATTTAATAAAATAAAATTAAATGCTGAAATAAAAAAAACAAACTTAGCTAGTATAAATTGTTTTTTAAAAACTGGGTTCTGTTTTTTAAAATCGAAAAATAATTATAATTTTTACCAAAAGTCTTCAGGTTAATTTTTTAACTAGAGCTCCTATTCTTTTATCATCAGAATATATTTTAGACATAACCTTTGCTGTTGCCCTAGGATTGTTTTTAAAGGCAATACGAAGAATATTCATCCAATTTACATTATTTTTTTTTCTTATATTTTCAATTTGAGTAATAACTTTTAAGTAATTTTTTTTTTTCATATACTTTTTGAAATTAATATTTTATTTTATATATAGAATAGAAGGTATAACTTGAAATATAAAAATCCATTAAAAAAATCACCTTTCTTTGTTGCGGAAATATCTGCAAATCACAACGGCTCGTTACTCCATGCTAAAAAATTAATTAAAATAGCAAAAAAATATGGCGCAGATGCTGTTAAATTACAAACATACACACCAGAAACAATAACAATTAAAAGCAATAAGCTAGATTTTAAAATTAGGGGAGGCCTATGGAGTGGAAAAACATTATGGGATCTGTATGAAAAAGCTCAGACACCATTTGAATGGCATGAAGAATTATTTCACTATGCAAAAAAATTAAAAATTATTTGTTTTAGTTCGCCATTTGACGAATCTGCTGTTGATCTTTTAGAAAGTCTTAATTGTCCGTTTTATAAAGTTGCTTCATTTGAAATGAATCATATTCCTTTGATTAAAAAAATAGCTCAGACAAAAAAACCAATCATTATTTCAACTGGCATGGCAAATCTTAAGGAAATTGATTTAGCCTATAAAACTGCAAAAAAGAACGGAGCAAAAGAAATAATACTTTTGTATTGCGTTAGCAATTACCCTTCAAAAATATCAGATTTTAATTTTAACAATATTAGAATTTTAAAAGAAAGATATAATTGCAAGGTTGGTTTCTCCGATCACTCAATAGATAATAAAGTTGTTGCAGCTGCAATTGCGGCAGGCGCAGAAGTTGTTGAGAAACATATAGCTCTAGAAGGACAAAAAAAAGGTTTTGATCTTGCGTTTTCTTTAAAGGGAAAAGAAATTAAAAATTATGCGCAAGTTATTAAAGATGCGTCTTTAATGTTGGGAAAAGAATTTTTTTTTAGAAATAAAAGTGAAAATCATAGTTTGCAATTTAGAAGATCCATTTATGCAGTTTCTGATATTAAAAAAGGTGAAAAATTTACTAAAAAAAATATAAGAGTAATTAGACCGGGATTTGGAATTCATCCAGTTTATTTTGAAAAATTGACAAACAAAAGGTCTCCTGTAGATATAAAATGTGAAACACCCCTAAGCAAATCATTATTAAAAAAATTAAAAATTTTTAAATGAAAATTATTCCTTATGGCCGTCAGTATGTAGATAGTCAGGATATTAGACTTGTTTCTAAAGCTTTGAAAGATGATTTGATCACAACAGGACAGTATGTAAAAAAATTTGAGAATAAAATTTCTGATTTTTTAAAAGTAAAATATGTAGCATCTTGTAACAGTGGAACATCTGCTCTTCATCTGGCTTTACTGGCCATTGGTCTTAAAAAAGATGATACAATAGTTATGCCGGCTATAAATTTTATAGCAGCTTATAATATGGCAAGATTAATGAATGCTAAAATTTTTTTAGCAGACGTCGACCCTTTGACTGGCCAGATGACTCCAGAAACACTATTAAAATGTATTAAGAATAATAAAATAAAAAAAATTAAGGCAATAGTTACAATGTATTTAGGGGGGTATCCTGAAAATGTTATTGAATTTTATAATATTAAGAGAAAATTAAAATGTTATTTAATAGAAGATGCTTGCCATGCTTTGGGATCGAGGTATTTATTTAATAGAAAATTTATACCTGTCGGATCTTGTAAACATTCTGACATTTCGACATTTTCTTTACATCCTGTTAAAACAATTACTTCTGGGGAAGGGGGGTTGATAGTAACTAATAATAAGTTTTTTTATAATAGAATTATTACTTTGAGATCTCACGGCATTGATAAGGATAAGAATCAACATTGGAAATATAATTTAAACGAAGCTGGATTTAATTATAGACTTAGCGATGTAAATTGTGCACTTGGTTTGGGGCAGTTAAAGAAAATAAATAGATTTATAAATTACAGAAAAAAAATATTTAATATTTATAAGACTGAATTAAAAAAAATTATTAATTTGATAAATTTTCCTTCCTATAGAATAATGAAATCATCTTACCATCTATTTTTGATATCTGTAGATTTTAAAAAAATAAGATCTACTAAAGATAAACTTTTAAAATTTTTAAAAAAAAAAAAAATACTTTGTCAATATCATTATATTCCAATTTATAAATTCAAATTATATAAAGATAAAGTAAATTTAAAATTTTATGAAGGTGCAGAAATTTATTTTAAAAATACACTAAGTTTGCCTATTTTTTATAATTTAACAAATGTTAAACAAAAACTGATTATAAAAAAATTTATTTCTTTTTTTAATAAAAATTAACCTTATGATAGTCGCAATTATTCCTGCAAGAATTGGTAGTAAGAGAATTAAAAAAAAAAATATAAAACCATTTTTAGGCAGACCCATAATTAGTTATTCTATAAAAGCTGCAAAAGATTCAAGAATATTTGATAAAATTATTGTATCTACAGACAGTAACGTAATCGGAAATATTGCTCGAAAATACGGTGCTGAATTCTTATTTAAAAGACCAAAATATTTATCAGGCGATACAATTAGTACTAGAGAAGTAATTTTGCATTCCATTAAATGGCTTTCAGCAAATATTAAAACACCAACTTTTATATGTTGCATATACCCCACGGCACCTTTGATGAGTCATATCGATTTAATTAAATCTTTTAAATTATTAAAAAGTAAAAAAAGTGATTATATATTTGCAGCAACAAAAAATTCATTTCCTATTGAAAGATGTTTCTATTTTAACAAAAATAAACAACTAACTTTAGTTAATAAATATAATTATTTTAAAAGATCACAATCTTTTAAACCTAAATACCATGACGTAGGCCAATTTTACTGGGGAAAATATGATACATGGGTTGATAATAGTAAATTTTTAAATAGGAATTCTTCAATCTATTTATTGCCTAATTCTAAAGCCCAAGATATTGATAATATTGAAGACTGGGAATTGGCAGAAAAATTATATAAATTAAAAAATAAAAAATAATGCACAATTTTTCAATTAATAAAAAATATTTTAAAAATAAAACTATATTAGTTACAGGTGGCACAGGATCTTTTGGCCAATCTTTTGTTGATTATATCTTAAAAAATAATTTTTTTTTTAAAAAAATAATAATTTTTAGTAGAGATGAGTTTAAACAATATGAAATGAAAAAAAGAATAGATAAAAAATATCACAATTATTTGAGATTTTTTTTAGGCGACGTAAGAGACAAGACACGTTTAAAACTTGCACTTCAGAATGTTGATTTAGTTATACATGCGGCTGCATTAAAACAAGTTCCTACAGCAGAATATAACCCTTTCGAATTCATAAAAACAAATATTATTGGTGCGCAGAATATCATAGAAATATGCTTAGATAATTCAGCTACAGTTAAAAATATTATAGCACTTTCTACAGATAAGGCCTCTTCGCCAGTTAATTTATATGGAGCAACAAAACTTTGTTCAGATAAAATATTTATTAGTGCCAATAATATTAAAGGTAATAAAAACATTAAATTTTCTGTAGTTCGTTATGGAAATGTAATGGCCAGCAGAGGGTCGGTTTTGCATTCATTTGTAAAACAGGCAAAAAAAAAAACTATTGAAATTACACATAAAGATATGACAAGATTTAATATTATTCTTGAAGACGCAGTAAAAATTATATTATGGTCTTTTATTAATAATCATGGAGGAGAGACTTTTGTCCCTAAACTACATTCATTTAAAATTACAGATTTAGCAAAAGCAGTTTGTAAAAATTGTAATATAAAATATGTCGGAATGAGACCTGGCGAGAAATTACATGAAGAAATGGTATCGAACTACGATGCAAAAAATACAGTTGAATTAAAAAATTATTACATAATATTAAATGAAAATTTATTAAAAAATTATAATAAAAAACAATTTGTTAGTAACAATTTCGTTTATAGATCCGACAGTAATAAAAATTTCCTTGACATTCATGATTTAAGAAAAATTATTTTAAATTTATAACAAAAATTTTTCAATTAATTCTTTAATACAATAAAATAATAAATATCAGCATTGAAAACTATTATAATTTCATTATTATGAAAATATTATATTGGTTTAGATGAGTTTCCCTCTCAATCAAATATACTGATGCACTTTGTGTCTACGACTCACAGATAATCCCTCATTATTAAAATAAAGGCCTTTTTTTTAGGCCCTCAAAGTCCTAGCGGCTAATTAAAATATAAAAGTTAATTTCTATCAATATTATCTTTTCTAAAAAAAATTCTTGTAATTTAAGAAAATATTGATCATATAACTATATAATAACCTATAAATTTAATTATATTTAATTATTAATATCTTCAATAGCTTTAACTGCTTTTTTGGATATAGCACAAATTTGGTCATCCGGAATTATTTTTTCATGATTAAATTGGATTTTCTCAGTAAATTCCACCCAATCCATTTTTAAATGTTTACAAATGATTTTTTGCCAATAAAATTTTCCAAAATAAGAATGATAATTATAAAAATATCTATCAAATAATGAGTAAATATCATTTTTTTTTGAAAATTTAAGATCCTTCCAGTTTTTAAGTAATAAATTTTGGTAATCTTTTTTTGAATTCCAAGTATTAGAGACTTTAAAATTTTTTGACCAAAAAGTAGAATCAGAAAAAATGCTTTTAAAATTCATAGAGTATGCTTCAAAAATTACTGAACCATGATGAGATATTAGAGTGCATTTTTTATTATCTAATTTATTTAATAAATCAAAATTATATATAGGTTTCTTTATAAATAAAAAATTTTTTGTACTTTGAAATTTAGGAATAATATTTTTGAAAATTATTCTGTCGTATTTTACAGGAGAATTTTTATTTAACATATAGCTATTCCAGTAATTTGGGTGTGGTTTTATTATGACCTTAGCATTTCTTTCTTTTAAGAAATTTAATGTAAAAATAAGCCAGTCATAGGTATTTGAAAAGCCGTCATTACCATACATTAATTGAGCATCTGTAAACGAGTGGCAATAAATTAAATATTCATAATCTTTAAAATTGTTACTATCGATGCGTTTATACTTGGTATTTTTAAGCCATGGTAAAAATTTTTTTGGAGATCTACTAATTTCAATCAGTTTTTTTTTTATTAATAATTTTCTTTTTTTATTAATTTTATTTTTATAAAAAAATTTGTAGATATTTTCAATCCTATCTACATTTAATTTTTTTTTACTTATTTTTACCTTTATTATAGACCTTGGAAAATTATTTGTATAAATTAAAATTTTTCTTTTTATAAAATATGAATAAAAAATTCCATTTAAATAAATGCAATGATCCAAATAAATAGCTTTGATACTTAATTTATTGTAAAATATGCAAGTAGCTAAGATTTGACCAGCTTTAAAAAGTCCTAATAAAAAATTAATTTTACAAAAAAAAATATTCTTATAACATCTAGGATCTTTATAAATCTCTGCAGTTATAAACCTTCCAATTTCTATATTTTTATAAGTATAATTAAGACAATAATCACTATCTAATATTTTCCCACTTAATATAAAAAGAAAAATATGATAAAGGTAATTAAATCTAGGAATTTTTTTTCTTTTTAATATTATTAAATCCTGTTTTACTTTGAATTGCTTTTCAGCATCAATTCTACATGCATTATTTAAAATTTTGTAAAGTTTGTTGTCATTTCTTGCAGTTAGGAACATTATAAATTATTTTGGATATAATTTTAATAAATTAATCCCATTACAATATTTTGAGAACCTAATTTTTTGGAGCGGAAAATTTTTCTCTATAAAGTCATTATTTTCTACATTTAAACATTTGATTTCCATGATATTAGATTTTTCAAACATAGCATTTGTACTTTTGTCAAAATTTTCATATTCTATTAATGTATCAAATGTTATTCTGATATTTTCTGTCTGAAAATATTCTCTGTAGTAGCTTACAGTTAATGTTGGATAACAAATTCCATAATTATTATCTACCAATCCTCCTTCTAAATAATCTTTAAAATTTATTATCTCCTCTATTTTTTTAGACTTACCCTCAATTGTAGTCAATTTTTTTTCTAAAAAAACTTTTTGTGTCGTATAAATATTTTTTTCTCCGTAAAATCTCAACCGAATTTTTTTTCTTGGCACAGATCCTTCCTCAGAATCTGAATATGATTCAAAAAATTTATTATCAAAATAAATTGAATTAATTTTTCTCTTAAGAAATATTTCTTTAACATTTTTATCTTTTAAAAGTTTATAAAATTGAATAATTTGGCTATCATTTACTAGATACTTATTCTCTATTCTAGAAATCATTTAATTTTTAATATTTATTTTTCTTGAAGAATTTTAGAATATTTATCTAACTTAAATACTACTTTTGTGTTATCGCATTTAATATCTTTATATGTGATTATTCCTCCATAAAATTCCTGCTTTTTTTTATATGCAGCTAAGCATGCTTCTTTAATATTATTCATCTTAACATTATTTATATATGACTCAGTTTGATCTTTAGCTGCAATTCCGATATTTGCATTTTTTATAGATACATTATTAATTTTTACTTTTGAATTTTCTCCTGCAGATATTCCTTTGTCAGCGCAATTTTCTAGTTGTGTATTTTCAATTTCATAAGTTCCATATGATAAATCTAAACAATCATTTCCAGCATTTGAAATAATATTTTCTTGAAAAAATAAACTAGAAAAGTCTGCATCAAAAGCATCAAATTCTGAATCTTGAATATTCGATTTTTTTATATTTCCTGATGATCTAATAAAATTTACTGTATCTTCACAACCAAAACCTTTAGCGGTTATACTAACATCAGTTAGTTTGCTATCAATAATTGTTAAACAACCAGTAATACCATGAGAATACTGATTATCTTTAGAGTTATTTTTTTCATTATTTCTCATAACTATACTCAAGTTATTAAGATTTGATTTATATATTATTGCTCTTGCATTGCTGGAATTATATTCAAAAACTAATTGATTTTTTTTAGAGTCAAAATCATATTTTAGATCTGCGCCTAACATCAATTTAATATCATTATTTATTTCTAGATCTTTAAATTCGTTTAAAAGATAGTTTTTAGTTAAATTGTCACGAGTTCCATTTACATAAGTATTTTTGCTCATTCCTATAAAAATATTAAATTTTACTTTTGCGTAATCTTGTTTTAAATATTTCTGAATTTCTATTGTGGAAATTTTTTGTTTTTCGCACTGTTTTAAATCATAGTTACAAATCTCTACATCAAAAACTAAATCTTTGTTTTTATAATAAACATTTTCTAAAAAAATTAACGATAAGTTTTTAGTTTTCATATACTTAGAAAAATTTTCATATACATTTCCCTTATAATTTACATTTGGATCAGTTATTGATGAATTTTTTAATTCAGTTAATCTCTTAAGAATTTCTTCAATTAATTTATTTAAATCATTTTCATTAATATTTATTAGTCCATTTTTTTGTAAATTTTTTAAAAGTTTGTTTTTATCAATTTTTTTTAGATCATCAATCGCAGTTTCCGTGCCTATTTTTGCTATATAAGTAGGAATTGGATTTCTTAAGTTCTCTCTCTGCGTTCTGCTAATTTCTTGATTTAGGAACAATGGTTCAATTATTAATTCTTGATTTAAATTTTTTGTATATATATCTTTTATTTTATCATATCCAATTACGGATAAAATATTTGATTTTCCATCATAATATATTGGGATTAAACTTGAATAAATAGTATCGAAATAAAATCTTCTATCATCAAAAGATAGTCCGTGTCCTGCCCCTAATGCATAAACAAACGCATCAAAAGTGCTAATTACTCTATATTCATTTTCAGAAAGAGAGGATTTATTAATTGCAAGGGTATCATCTATACCATTCGTTATTCTGGAGGGGTAGGAACTTAATAATAAATAATTGTACTTAGCAACAGCTTCTAACGATTTTAAAGTTTTGTAAATATCATCCTTCATCCAAGTATGATTTGAAATTCTAGACATTTGTAGTAAAGAATAATTTGAAAAATCCTCATTACTTTCTATTATAGGGCCTTCATTTTTTTTATTAAATTCCAGAAATTCTTTTTGTAGATCCTCTTGAAAAATAAAATCATATTCTTTATCATTAATATGTAATTTTACTTTAAAAGTTCTAGGAGCTAGATATCCAAGTTGCGAGAGTAATGTAGTAACAAATATTTCATTATCTCCATTTCTTCCTTTAGGTAAAAGAAGAATAAATCTTTTTATATTACTTATATTATCCTCATTCTTAATATCAACTCTCATGCTAGAAACTGGAAATCCATCTATAATTGTAGTATGAAAACTTGTATCTCCATGAGGTCTAATTTTTGCTTTCAAAATGCAATTTTTATTATTTGTATAATTAACTAAAATTTCACCATCCCGCCATTTCTTCGATGCGACATAATTTTGTTTCTTATTTGAATTAATTATTGTTTTTGAAATATCTTTATAAAAATTTTTATTTTTTATCTCTATTCCTAAAGATTCTATCTTTGAGGTTGGATCAAATAAAATACATTCAGCATGAACTTTTGAGGGAATAAATAGAAAAATTGATACGAGTAAAAAAAAAATTTTCACAAGCTCAGTCAAGATACCTAATACTTATATTTTGAGTTTTATAATTTTTATTGAGATTTTCTTTTATTTTTTGTAACTCTTCTCTGTTCATACCAGATAACTTATGTTTAAAAATATTATTGTTTTCAGAATAATAAAAAAGATTTTTATGATTCGCTAATAAATCAATTTTTGATGTACTTTCTACTTCAAGTATATTAGATGCTCTTCCCTGATCTAAGGAAAGTGAGTATTTAAATAAATTTATATAATTTTTTTTTGTAACAAAAATTTCAAAGATTTTAGCAAAAACTATTATTATAATTACTGTAGCAAGAAATATTAAACTTAATTGATAATTTACGGCAATGGCTATTCCTATTGTTATTAGAATAAAGTAAATAGATAATTCTAGAGGATTTTTTACGGGTGCTCTAAATCGAATTATAGATAAAGCCCCTATCATTCCAAGAGATAATGCTAAATTATTTGATATAACTTTTGTAATTACAAAAGCTGTCATTGGGAGTAGTAAAAAAGTTAAAAAATAATTTAGTGTGTTAACCCAATTGTTTTTAGTAAGATAAAGAGTAATAAAAATTAAAAAACCGCTAAAAGAACAAAAAAAAATTTTTAATATATCAACGATCATAACTTTTTTTAGGACAATTATACAATAATAGCAAATAGAATTTTTTTGTATATTGGTAGCTAGTGATTATTTCACAAATATATCGATTAATAATAAAATCAAATGATGCCGAAACAATATCCCGAATCCCCCTCTGATATTTTGAGTATTCATAAAACAGAGCACTGCAAATATTAAATAATAAAAAAATCATTTATGAATTCACACTACTTTCTATATTAATTAAAATATTTAATAAAAAATATTTTTCTAATTTTTCAGATTTGGGTTCTTTTATGCTTTATTATCCTTGCGCAATCGGTAAATTTTTTGAAAATAAAAAATTAAGTATATTTGCAGGAGAAAGTAACACTGAATATTCTAATTATATTCAAAAAAATATTAATCAAAATAATTTAAAAAATATTAAAATTTTGAATGAAATTTTATCTGATTAGATAGAAGAATTGTATGTAGATAATGAGAAAGTATATAAAAATAATAGCAATCTAAATCTTATTAAAAAATCTTCCGTAACCTTGAATGAACTTTGTCAAAACAATAAAATAGTACCTGAAGTTATAAAGATAGACTTGCACAGATTTGAGTGCAAGCTATTAAATTAAAGATTATGGTTGTTTTGTGCACTAGCCACATTTAATGTATTGAATATTTTTTATTTTAAAAATTTTAATAAATATTTTAGTAACTAGAAAAGATTTATATTATGAATAAAGTTGGACATAACAACCCCCCGCCAGATCCTAAAGAAACTATTCAAAATAATATTATAAGAAAAAAACCTATTTTAGATAGGGATCCAGAATTTTTTGAAAACATTCCACTGCCAAGCTGGATAGAACTAAGTTTAATTGATGTTTGCAATAGAACCTGTGATTTTTGCCCAAAATCTGATGAAAAAATTGCACCTAATACAAATCAGAAAATGAGTATGAATCTGATAAAAAAATTAACCAGTGATTTAAGAAAAATAAATTTCAGCGGAGCTTTTTGTTTGTGTGGTTATGGTGAGCCAATGCTACATAAAGAACTTATAAATATTACAAATGAACTTGGATCTCTAGGTGGCGTTGAAATAATAACAAATGGAGATTTAATTAATCATAAAACATTAATTGATATTTATAATTCTAAAGCAACTAGGCTGTTAATAAGTTTATATGATGGACCAGAACAACTCGAGAAATTTAAGAAAATTATTGACGAGACTAAAATTGATAAGAATTTTGTAATATTGAGAGATAGATGGTACAGCGACAAGATAGATTATGGCGTTAAATTAACTAACAGAACTGGAACTATAACTATAGGCAATCAGCCAAATGTAAAAAATTATAAAAATACAAAATGTTTTTATACTTCGTATCAAGTTTTAATTGATTGGAACGGTGACGTTTTTTTGTGCCCACAAGATTGGCAGAGAAGAGTGGTGATGGGAAATATAATGCAGCAAGATTTTTTTGAAATATGGAAGGGTCCAATGCTCTCAAAGTATCGCAGACATCTGCTTAAAGGTGACAGAACCTTAAATCCATGCAATTCCTGTAATGCTGATGGAATGGTTTATGGAGAGAAACATTATAAAGCATGGAAGAATTTGATTTAATTGCAATACTATAAAGAGATTTTTCAAATATGAGGGTATGTTTATTTGTTGCATCTGATGATGTGTCAAAACAGGTAAATATTTACAACGAAATTATCTTAAAGATCATTAAGGAACTGGGTAGTTTTACAATTGTTAACTTTAATAATATTTTAAAAAAAAAAATAAATTTAGTTAATGATCAAAATAATATTTCAATTCTAAAAAGTAAATTTGGAAAAAAAATAAATTATTTTAATCCCTCAGAAAAAAATGAATTTTTACAATATATTGAAAGTGATAAGATATTTGCTATCGATGGCCTAGGAAAATCATTTAATTTTTTTATAATTAGAAGATTAATTAACAAAAAAAATATAAAGTTAGTTTTAATAATGAACTTAGGTTTTTTAAGTAATGAATTTTTTTACTCAACAAATAGTTTTAAAGGTTACTTATTTAAATTTAAAAAAAAAATAAATAATTTATTATATAAATTATTGGTTATAATAAAATTTTTTCCAAATATTTTTATTTATTTTGAGACTAGAAAAGAAATATACAATAGTTGCATTAAAAACAGAAAGACAAAACTTTTCTTTTTTTTTCCCTTCTTAAATATACTGTATTTTGAAAATATATATAAAATAAATAGCAAATCTTATGATCATTATTTAAAAAATAAAAATAGTCTTGAAGAAAAAAAAATAATTTTCTTAGACGGAAATTATAAACATCCAGATATAATTAATCGAGAAAATTTAGATATAATTGAATTAAAAAAAAGATATTTTAAAAGTCTTGAGATTTTTTTTAAATGGTTTGAAAATATTTTTAATCAAAAAGTTGAGATCTGCCTTCACCCAAGTTCAGACATCAATGAATATAAAAATTATTTTAAAGACAGAATAGTTTCGATGAACTTAACAAATGAAAATATAATAAAATCTTTCATAGTTATTTTTCATGAATCTAGTGCAATTTTAGATGCAATCATTTATAAAAAAAAAATTATCAGCCTAAACACTAATTTATTTGGTCAATATATATCTACTAGAATTCTTTACTATAAAGAAAAACTTAATCTTTTTTCTATTGAAATGGATAATTATGAAAATTACAAAAATTATCAGATGAAAGATATTTTAAGTAGATTGCAATATTCAACTAGAGATTATGATACTTATATTGGCAGTTATATGAAATCTGACAATGAAGAATTGGGAGTAGATAAAATAATTAGAATATTAAAAACTTATGAATAAAAATATTATTTGGCATGAAGTATTTAATAATAAAAATTTTTTCTATACTAAAAATTCAAAAAAGTTAAAAAAATCGAATTACTCATATTATTCATTTAATCTGTTAAAAATAATTTATCCAGAATTAACTTATGTTAAATTTAGAAGTATAATTAAATTTATGGAAAATATCTTAGGAGTGAAAAAGAAAAATTCAATGTTAGATTTCGGTTCTGGAAATGGAGCTTTTTTAAATTATTTTATAGCAAAATATAATTTAAAAGATAATTTTAGTTTCGAAATATCTCTTCCATTAATAAATTTTCAAAAAAAAATTATAAACAGAACTAATTTTTATCAGACTCATCATTCTAACCTTAAAGTTTTTGAAAAAATAAATAATCAAACAATAGTTGATTATTCTATCAGTAATTCAGTATTCCAGTATTTTTATAGCAATTCATATTGTTTTAAAGTTTTAGACTTTTTAATTAGGTCTACAAAAAACAAGATATTTATTTATGATATTAAGGATTCTAATAAAAGAAGAGCATATAAAGAACAAGTGAGACTCAGACAGAATTTATCTAGGACTCAATTTAATAATAAATATAAAAATACCCCGATAAGATACTATACAAAAAAATTTTTTATAAGAATTTTAAAAAAATTAAAAAAAAAATATAATTTTAATTATGAATTTATTTCATTACCATTGTCAGCTACTGACTCCAAATTTGGTTACTGTTTATTAATTAAAAAGTATTTATCAAACTATGAAAAATAATATTATTCTAAACGAAGGTTACAATAATCCAAAGTTAATTTTTGACAAAGGAAACGGCAATAAGATTGTAGTCAAAAATAGATTTCTATATGATCTATCTTATTCTAGCGGAGTAATTTTTTTAGGCCATAATCATTATATTTTTAAAGATAGTTTGAAAGAATTTATAAATAAAAAAATTTCAATTTTTTCTAATCCTAATATTTATGCCTATAAATTAGCAAAAACTATCAAAAGTTTTTTTTCAAATTTTAATAAAGTTATATTTTGTAGCACTGGCTCAGAAAGCGTTATTAAAACATTGAGAATTTGTAGGGCAGTCAGTAAAAAGAATATTGTAGTTTGTGTAGTTGGAAGCTGGCATGGATCTGTAGATCAGACCCTTTTTTTCCCAAAGACAGATTTGTCACCAGTTCCTATCTCGTCAGGATTAAAAGAAGTTGATAAAAAAAATATTTTATTCATACCTTATAACGATATAGATGAATCTAGAAAGATACTTAACAAGTTTAAAAATAACATTAATTGTATTCTTATAGAGCCTGTAACTGCTTCTTTGCCAAATAAAACTGTTGGTTTATATTTAAAGTTTTTAGAGTCCTATTGTAAAAAAGAAAAAATAATATTGATTTTTGATGAAATAGTAACTGCTTTTAGAACTAAAAAAGGCAGTGTTCAAAAGCAATTTAATATCAAACCAGATATTACATTGATTGGTAAAATTTTGGGAGGAGGTTTCCCTATTGGTGCAATTGGATTATCAAAAAAAGTATTTAATAAAATTAATAAATTAAAAATTCCAATTTTTTTTGGCGGCACGTTCTCAGCAAATACATTTTCAATGTTAGTTGGAAATAATGTGATTAATTATATAAAGAACAACTTAAGACTTGTTGATAAATTAATTAATAATTGCGAGATTTTTGAAAATAAAGTTAATAGTTTTATTGCAAACAATAACATTGATGCAAAAGTTTATAGATTTGATGCTATAGTAAGAATAGTATTTTCTAGACGAAAGATTCAAAATAGAATTCAGAGAGACTTTTTAGAAAAAAAGCTTTTTAAAAAAAAAGAAAAGTTTATTAAATTTTTACTTAATAAAAAAATATATTATCCCAAAAATGGAATTATACTCTTGTCTTTAGCTAACAATAATAAAAAAGATCTTAACTATATAATTAAGATAATTTGTTTGGGTTTAAATAAATATTTTAAAATAAGACAATAAAATTTATAACTACTTTAATAAGAAAAAATTATGCAAATTTTTATAATAAAATATGTATTAAGTTTTTTAAAAAGGATTAGGAATTATTCTGTAGATAAATTGATAATTATTCTTGCACATTCTATTCTCTTAAGATCAAGAGTTTTTTATGAAAAATATCAATTAATTGAGGATGCAGAAATTAAAATATTTTCTCAAAATGGAGAAGATGGCATAATTGACTATATAGTCGAAAAACTAAATTTAAAAAAACCAAGTTTTGTTGAAATAGGAGTTGGTGATTATTCAGAATCGAATACTAGACTTCTGTATGAGATGTATTACGGAAATGGTTTAATTATTGACATAAATAGGGATCTTAAAAAAAAAGTAAGTCAAAATGTAAACTTATGGAAAGGAAATTTAAACGTTGTTGAAGCGCAAGTTTCAGCTCAAAATATAAATAGTTTACTTGAGGCGAATATGCCTTTTTCAGTTGATTTATTTAGTATTGACATTGATGGTATTGATTATTGGGTAGTAAATGAATTGCCAAAAAAAATTTCAAAAGTATTTATAGTGGAATATAATCCAGTTTTTGGGTCTGAAGTCGAAGTTACCGTGCCATATAATGAAAATTTTTCGAGAGAAAAATACCATTATTCTAATTTATGTTATGGAGCGTCATTAAAAGCATATGTAAGATTAATGGATCAAAAAGGTTATTACTTATTAGGGGTAAACAGATTGAGAAATAATGCTTTTTTTATAAATAAAGATTATCCAAAATCAACTTATTTTCCAAAAATTAAAGAAATTGGTAATTTAGAGTTAACTAATTTTAATTTCAGCGAGAGTAGAGATAAATTTAAAGAACTTACTTATTTGTCCGGCAATAATAGAATAAAAACGATAATAGATTGTGAAGTAATAAATTTAAAAAATCAAAAAAATGAAAAGACCAAAATAAGAAATTTGGGAGAAAATTAATAATTTTAAAAATTCAAATATTTGAATATTGATTAAAAAATACTAAATCATTATGAAGATTGCATTTACTAATACAGTTTTTTTTTTACAAAAAAAAGGCGGGATATCTAGATATTTTTTAAATTTAGCTTACGAACTAGTTTCGCTTAAAAAGAAAATTAATATTATCGCTCCATTAAGTAAAAATATTTATTTAAAAGAATTAACTAAGAATAATATATCTTTTTATTTCTCAAGATTTCCTATTAATTCTATAATAGAAAAAACAAACAATTTAATTTTTAATTATTTATGTAAAAAATTTAATCCAGATATTATTCATGAAACTTATTATAATTCTGATAACTTAAATTATTATCAAAATAAAATCAAAGTATTGACTATCTATGACTTGATACATGAAAAATTTCCAAAATATTACAGAAAAAATAAGATAATAAAAAAAAATAAAATATTAAATTTTATTGATCATTTTATTTGTATATCAAAAAACACACAAAAAGATTTTATAGAATATTATAAAATACCCAAAAAAAAAACATCAGTTATATATTTATCAGGAAATCATATAAAAAAAAAAAAATAATAAAATAATAATATTAAATTAAAAAAAAAATATTATTTTTTTTTTTTTTTTTTTTATTTTAAA
>Ga0114976_10001133_pt1 | contig 16525 bp, 15 predicted proteins | sample S_130805_EF_Meta_FD_87319 | JGI IMG/M metagenome (GOLD analysis project Ga0114976, IMG submission 87319) | Freshwater microbial communities from Lake Simoncouche, Canada to study carbon cycling - S_130805_EF_MetaG | ecosystem: Environmental > Aquatic > Freshwater > Lake | place: Lake...
CGAATGGTTGGGCCGGAAAGCCTGTCCTCCCCGAGCCCCACGATCGTCTTCACGGGTCTGCTCCCCGTCGTAACGCGCGCGCCGGTTCCGTAAAGCCCGACGGGGCGCGCAAACATCCGGCCCGACCCCGGATTGCCGGATCGTCTCCACCCCGCCTAGTCTCGCCGGCGGAGGATACGTCCATGCAAAGCAACATCACTCGTCGCGCGCTCCTCGCCGGGGCAGCGGGCACCATTCCCCTGCTCGCCGCCCCCGGCCTGCTGCGGGCACAATCCACCTCCCGCCCCGTCCAGCTCGGCCTGATCAGCGATATGGGCGGCCCGTTCCGCGATGTCGGCGGGCCGGGCCAGCGTGTCGCGGCGGAACTGGCGGTGCAGGATTTCGGCGGCAGCGTGCTCGGCCGACCCATCGTGGTGCGGCAGGCGGATGGCCAGAACCGCGCCGACATCTCCGCCCAGCTCGCGCGGGAATGGCTCGACCGGGAGGGGGTGGACGCGCTGGCCGATGGCGCGGCGAGTTCCGCCGGCCTCGCCATCCAGGAGGTCTGCCGCGAGCGCAAGCGGGTCTACCTGATCACCGGGCCCGCCACCTCCGACATGACGGGCACGCGCTGCTCGCCCTACGGCATGCAGTTCGGCTACGACACCTATGCGTTGTCGCATGGCACGGCGACGGCGTTGACCAAGGCGGGCGGCGACACCTGGTTCTTCATCACCGCCGATTATGCCTTCGGCCATGCGCTGGAACGCGACGCGACGAATGCCGTGCGCGCCAATGGCGGCCGCGTGCTGGGTGCGGTGAAGGCGCCGCTCAACACCTCGGATTTCTCGAGCTTCCTGATCCAGGCGCGCGCCTCCGGCGCCAAGGTGGTGGGCCTGGCCAATGCCGGGACCGATCTGCAGAACTGCGTCAAGCAGGCCTCTGAATTCGGCCTGACCCGCGGCGGCCGCATCCGCATGGCGACGCTGCTGGTGCAGATCCCGGACGTGGTCTCGCTCGGCCATCAGACCTGCGAGGGCATGGTCTTCACCGACAGCTTCTACTGGGACATGTCGGACAAGGCGCGCGCCTTCGCCGCCCGCTTCCAGCAGCGCATCCCGCAGCACCCGCCGGGGCTGCAGCATGCCGGCGTCTATGGCGCGACGCTGCACTGGCTGAAGGCGGTGCAGGCGTCCGGCACGACCGAGGCCGATGCGGTGGTCGCGGCGATGAAGGCGATGCCGATGAACGACATGTACAACGAGGATGTCCGCATCCGCGAGGATGGGCGGGCGATGCACCGGATGTACCTCTGGCAGGTGAAGCCGGCAGCGGAGGCGAAGTCGCGCTTCGACTTCTGCAACCTCGTCGCCGCCATCCCGCCGGAGGAGGCCTGGCGGCCGCTGAAGGATGGCGGCTGCCCACTGGTGCGTAGCTGAGCCCGGCGGCGGGAGGCGGCGATGGAAACGCATGACTGCGACCTGGTGGTCGTCGGCCATGGCATTGCCGGCCTCGCCGCCGCCGTCTCGGCGCTGGAGGCCGGGGCGAGCGTCGCGGTGCTGGAACGCGCGCCGCGCGCCGAGGCCGGCGGCAATACCCGCTGGACCGAGGCCTTCATGCGCATGCAGAGCCCGGACGCGGTCGCCGAGGATTTCGAGACGCATTTCGCCGCGAATGCCGGCGCCTATCTGGACCCGTCCCTGGTGGCGGAGACCGCGCGTGACTACGCCGCCTGGCCCGGCATCGTGAAGGCGCATGGCTTCGCCGATCCGGAACTGGTCGGCACGCTGGCGGCGCAGGCGCCGCCGACACTGCGCTGGCTGCAGGGCCTCGGCATCGGCTTCTCCCCCATGGCGACCTACCTGCTGACCCAGTCCACCACCCGCATCATGCCCAATGGCGGCGGGCTGCAACTGGTGGAGACGCTGACCGCCGAGGCCGAGCGGCGCGGCGCCGCGCTGCACTACGAGACGACGGCGCGCGCGCTGCTGCAGGACGAGGCCGGCCGCCCGGCCGGCATCCGCGCCACGCGCGCCGGCGGCGCCACCCTCGCCTTCCGCGCCCGCGCCGTGGTGCTGGCCTGCGGCGGGTTCGAGGGCAATCCGGAGATGCTGGCGCGCTATATCGGCCCGAAGGCGCGCAGCATCCGGCCGGTCGCGCGGGGCGGCTACTACAACAAGGGCGAGGGCATCGCGATGGGGCTCGCCGCCGGCGCCGCCCCGGCCGGCGACTTCACCGAATTCCATGCCGAGCCGATCGACCCGCGCTCCGGCGTCTCGGAGCCCATCGTCTTCTGCTTTCCCTACGGCATCCTGGTCAACGCAAGCGGCGGGCGCTTCGTGGACGAGGCGTCGCGCACCGTCGACGCGGTCTACGAGGCGATCACGCGGCGGATCAACGAGCAGCCGGACGGGATCGCCTGGTGCCTGCTCGATTCCCGCATCGACGACGTGCCCGGCTGGCGCCGCAGCGTCCGCAGCGACCAGCCGCCGGTGACGGCGGACAGCCTGGAGGAGTTGGCGGCGAAGACCGGCCTGCCCGCCGCAGCGCTGCGGCGGACGGTGGAGGGTTACAACGCCGCCTGCCGCCCCGGCGAGTTCCGCCCCTTCGAGTTGGACGGCCTCGGCACCGCCGGCCTGGCGCCGCCGAAATCCAACTGGGCGCGGCCGATCGCCGAGCCGCCCTTCCTCGCCTGGCCGATCATCTGCGCCAATTGCTTCACCTTCGGCGGGCTGAAGACCGATGCGCGGGCGCGGGTGGTGGACACCTCCGGCGAGCCGATCCCCGGCCTCTACGCGGCCGGCGAGACGGCGGGGCTCTACCATGGCGCCTATACCGGCGCGACCTCGGTGCTGCGCGGCGCCGTCTTCGGGCGCATCGCCGGGCAGGACGCGGCGCGCATGGCCCGGGCGAACATCGGCTGAGGGAGTGCGCTACCGCGCCCCCGCCGGCCGCAGCTCGGTCTCCAGCCGCTGGCTGTATCGGCTCATCGCAAAGCAGAGGATGAAGTAGACGAAGGCCGCGAAGAGATAGGCCTCGGTCGGGAAGCCGAGCCATTTCGGGTCGCCGAGCGCGGCCCTGAGCGTCGTGAAGAAGTCGAAGATGCCGACCACCACGACCAGCGTCGTATCCTTGAACAGCCCGATGAAGGTGTTGACCTGCGCCGGGATGGTGATGGTCAGCGCCTGCGGCAGGATCACCAGCCGCATCTTCCGCCACCACGACAGGCCCAGCGCGTCCGCCGCCTCGTACTGCCCGCGCGGCATGGCCTGCAGCCCGCCGCGGATCACCTCGGCCATGTAGGCGGCGGTGAACAGCGTATAGGCGATCAGGATGCGCACCAGACGGTCGAGCGTCACGCCATCCGGCAGGAAGAGCGGCAGCATGATCGCCGCCATGAACAGCAGCGAGATCAGCGGCACGCCGCGGACGCATTCGATCAGCGCGGTCGAGAACCAGCGCACCAGCACCATCTCGCTGCGCCGCCCGAGCGCGAGCAGCATCGCCAAAGGATAGCCCAGCGCCACGCCATAGACCGCGATGACGCCGGTGATGGTCAGCCCGCCCCAGAGCCTTGTTGCCACCGGCGTCAGCCCGAAGACGCCGCCCGCCAGCAGGATCAGCATGATCGGTGCGGCGACCAGCCAGGCGACGAACAGCCAGCGGTTCCAGAACCGCCGCTGCATCGTCACCAGCACCATGGCGATCAGGATCACCAGCATGGTCGCCGGACGCCAGCGTTCCTCATAGGGGTAGAGGCCGAAGATCGAGAACCAGAATTTCTCCCGCACGAAGGCCCAGCAGGCGCCGCCGGCCTCGCGGCAGGCATTGGCATCGCCGTTCCAGACCGCACGGAACACCGCCCAGTCGAGCAGCGGCGGCAGCGCCCAGGCGAGCAAGCCGATGCAGCCCAGCGTGATCGCGATGTTCACCGGCCCGTCGAGGCAGGCGCGCAGGAAGGCGCCGGCGCGGGTCGCGAAGGGGATCGTCGGAGCCAGCGCCATCTCAGCGCTCCTGGATCTGGACGCTGCGGTTGTAGAGATTCATCGCCGCCGAGGTGGCGAGGCTGATGATCAGGTAGACCGCCATGAAGATCGCGATCACCTCGATCGCCTGGCCGGTCTGGTTGATCGAGGTATTCGCCACCGAGACCAGGTCCGGGTAGCCGATGACGACGGCGAGCGAGCTGTTCTTCGTCAGGTTGAGGAACTGGCTCGTCATCGGCGGGATGATGACCCTCAGCGCCTGCGGCAGGATCACCAGCCGCATGATCCGGCCGCGATGCAGGCCGAGCGCCTGCGCCGCCTCCCACTGCCCCTTGTGCACGCTCTGGATGCCCGAGCGGACGATCTCGGCGACGAAGGCCGCGGTGTAGACGACGAGCCCGACCAGCAGGGCGACGAATTCCGGCGAGAGCGTGACGCCGCCCTGGAAGTTGAAGCCCATGAGTTCGGGCCATTCGACCGCCGGCGCGCCGACGGAGAGCACCGCCAGCACCGGCAGCGAGACCAGCAGCCCGAGCCCGGGCAGCAGGGTCGAGCGCCGATCGCCGGTCGCCACCTGGCGCGCGCGCTCGCGCCGCAACAGCCACCACCAGGCGATCGCGCCGACCGCAAGCGCGGCCAGCAGCGCCCACATCCGCGCATCGGCGACGAGCACCGGGATCTTCATGCCGCGCTGCGAGACGAAGACGCCGGGCAGCAGTTCGATCGCCTGGCGCACCGGCGGCAGGCCGAGGATCACCGCGTGCCAGAACACCAGCTGCAGCACGAGCGGCGTGTTGCGCACCACCTCGATGTAGCCGCCAACGAGCCCGCGCAGCAGCGGGTTGGTCGAGAGCCGGGCGATGCCGAGCGCGATGCCGAGGATGGTGCAGAGGATGCAACCGATCACCGCGACGCGCAGCGTGTTGAGCAGGCCGACGGTCAGAGCCCGGCCATAGGAGCTGGCCGGGGTGTATTCGATCATCGCCTCGCCGATCGGGATGCCGGCGCTGCGCTCCAGGAAGCCGAAGCCGAGCTCGAGGCCCCGCTTGGCCATGTTCGCCTGGACATTGCCCCAGAGCCACCAGCCGAGGCCGAGGACGGCGATCAGCAGGGCGGCCTGCCAGAGGATGCCGGGCGGCATGCGCAGGCGGGAGGGCGCGGCGCGGCGCGGCGTGGCAGCGGGAAGGGCGATGTCACTCATGAGACGAAAAGGGGCGGAGGTTGCCCTCCGCCCCTAGCAATCACCGGGCCGGCGGGGCGTAGAGCAGGCCGCCCTTGGTCCAGATGTTGTTCTGCCCGCGCTCGAGGCCGAGCGGGGTGTCGGTGCCGAGGTGGCGCTCGAAGATCTCGCCGTAATTGCCGAAGGCGGCGACGATCGTGCGCATGTATTGCGGGTTCGCGGCACCGATGCTCTCGCCCATATTGCCCTCGGCGCCAAGCAGGCGCTTCACCCGCGGATCGGCCGCCTCGGCCGCGGTCTTCGCCACGTTGGCGCGGGTGATGCCCATCTCCTCGGCGTCGATCAGGCCGTAGACGGTCCAGGCGACGATGTTGGTCAGCTCCTCGTCGCCCTGGCGGATCACCGGGGAGAGCGGCTCCTTCGAGACGCGCTCGGGCAGGATGACGTGGTCGCGCGGCGCGGTCAGCAGGGTGCGCTGGGCGGCGAGTGCAGCGAAGTCGTTGGTGAAGACGTCGCAGCGGCCGCTGTCATAGGCGCGGCGGAGCTCGTCGAGGTCGGCGATCACCACCGGGGTGAAGCGCATGTTGTGCTGGCGGAAGTAGTCCGCGAGGTTCATCTCGGTGGTCGTGCCGGGCTGCACGCAGACCGTCGCGCCATTCAGGTTGCGCGCGCTGTTCACGCCGAGCCGGCGGTTCACCATCATCGCCTGGCCGTCGTAGAAGACGACCGCGGGGAAGTTGAACTTGTTGACGTTGCTGTCGCGCGTCAGCGTCCAGGTCGAGTTGTTCGACAGGATGTCGACCTCACCGGCGGCCAGCGCCGGGAAGCGGCTCTGCGAGGTTACCGGGACGAACTCGACCTTGTTCGGGTCGTTGAAGATCGTGATCGCCACGGCGCGGCAGATCTCGACGTTGAAGCCCTGCCAGCGGCCCTGGCTGTCGGCGGTGCCGAAGCCGGGGTTGCCCGGGCCCTGCACGCCGCAGCGCAGCGTGCCGCGCTGCTTGATGGCGTCGAGCGCGGCACCGGCCTCGGCCGGGCTCGGGACGCTGAGGCCGAGAACCGCCGCGGCGGCCGCGGCAAAGGCGGTCATCCTGATCATCGTGAAACCCTCTGTCGTGGCGGGACCTCTCACGGGCCCATGGGGGCGGAGGTGGCCCGGCGTCAGAAATCTTTCAAGATGGACATGTGTAGGCAATGTGGCAGAAAAACTGCCCGCGACGCAGGCATTGCCTCGTCACGCCTCGGCGGGCGGCACCTCGCCCGGCCGCGGGTCGATCGGCAGGCCGCTTGTCGCGCCGGTGATCGCCTCGAACAGCGCCGCGGCGCGCAGTGCCGTGTCCTCGCGCCGCGGCGGGGCCGCGATCTGCAGCCCGACCGGGCGACCATACTGGTCGACGCCGCAGGGCACCGCGACGGCGGGGCAGCCGGCGACCGAGATCGCGGCGTTGAACATCGAGCTCGCCATGTAGTTGTCGAGCTTTTGCCCGGCGATGCTCTCGGGGTGGCGCAGCATGACGTCGAAGGCCGGCGTCGCGGCGCCAGGCGTGACCAGCACGTCGTATTGCCCGAAGAAGGCGGCCAGCCGGCGATACCAGGCGGCGCGCTCGCGGTCGGCCCAGGCGATGCGCGACGGGCTCGCCTTCAGCCCGAGCTCGGTGTTCCAGATGATGTCGGGCTTCAGCAGGTCGCGGTGCGTTCCGAGTTGCAGCTCGCGGTCGACGACGAAGTGCTGGCCGCGCAGCACCATGAAGGCCTCCTGCAGGTCGCCGAGCGCGGGGGCGGCGTTCTCGACCGTGCAGCCGGCCTCCTCGAACCGGCGAACCGCGGCATCGCAGAGCGCGCGCGTCTCGCGGTCGATCGGCAGCTTGCCGTCGAAATCCGCGGTGTAGCCGATGCGCAGGCGCGGCGGCGGCGCGGCGATGGCGGCGCTGTAGCTGACCGCCGGCGCGTCATAGGTCAGTGGGTCGCGCAGATCCCAGCCCGCCATGGTGTCGAGGAACAGCGCGAGATCCGCGACGCAGCGCGCCATCGGCCCCTGCACCGAGTTCGGCGAGAAGAGGTTGTTCACCGTGCCGCGCGTCACCCGCCCCGGCGAGGGCCTGAGGCCCACCACGCCGCAGAAGGTCGCCGGCCGGCGCAGGCTGCCGGCATGGTCGGTGCCCTGGGCGAGCCAGACCTCACCGGTCGCCACGCTGACCGCGCCGCCGCCGGTGCTGCCGCCGCAGGTCAGCGCGGTGTTCCAGGGATTGCGCGTGCGGCCGAAGACCTCGTTGAAGGTCGAGCCGCCGGCGCCGAATTCCGGCGTGTTCGACTTGGCCGTCACGATGCCGCCCAGCGCCTCGATCCGCTCGACCACAGGGTGCGAGGCAGTCGGCACATGGTCGCGGAAGATCGGCGAGCCGTAGGTGGTGCGCACGCCCGCGACATCCTGCAGGTCCTTGATCGAGACCGGCAACCCGCCGAGCCAGCCGGGCTGGTCGGCACGCTCGGCGCCCTCGCCGGCCATGATGCGTCGGGCATGCGCGCGGGCGCGGTCGATGCAGAGCGTCGGCAGCGCATTCACCGCCGGCTCGACCTCGGCGATGCGGCGCGCCGATGCCTCGACCAGTTCAAGCGGCGAGACCTCGCGGCGCTTCAGCTTCGCCACCGCCTCGGTCGCACTCAGCCGGATCAGCTCGTCCATGCCACCCCCCTCACCCAGACCAGCCGCGCTCGCGCGCCGCGCCGCACGACCACGATGGCATTCTGCCGGAACCGCCGCGCGAGCACGAGGCAGCGGCGCGGATCGGCGGCGATCAGCACGTGCTGTTCCTGCCAGCGCGCCGTGCCGCCCCAGCCCTCGACGCCCGGCAGCCGCCGCGCCGCCTCGCAGAGCCGGTCATGGGCACGCACATTCCAGCCTGGCGGCATGCGCGCGCTGCGCGGGTTCCAGGCGCTGACGAAGCCGCCGGCACGGGCGCCGAGTGCGGCCAGCAGCGCATCCACCTCGCCGCTGCGCCGGCCGATGCAGGCCGCCGCCCCCGCGGCTGCATAGACGCTGCGGCGATAGGAGGCGGCCCAGCGCATCAGTCGAGCTGGAACAGCAGCGCCTTGAGGTAGGCGCTCTCCGGCAGCGCCGGATGCACGGGGTGGTCGGGCCCGGCGCCGCCCTGGAACAGCAGCCGCCCGTGCCGATGCGCGCGCCCGATCCCCCAGATCACCGCATCGGCGAAATCACCGGCCGCCACGTGATGGCTGCAGGACGCGATGAACAGGAACCCGCCCGGCGCCACCAGCGCCGCCGCCAGCCGCGCCAGCTTGCCATAGCCGCGCAGCGCCGCCGGCTGGTCCTTGCGCGACTTGGCGAAGGCCGGCGGATCGGCGACGACGATGTCGAAGCGCGTGCCGCTGCCGGCCATGCGCTCGAGGTCTTCCAGCGCCTCGGCCTTGCGCGCCTCGACGCGCGCGGCGAGGCCGTTCGCGGCCGCGGTCGCCATCGCCAGGTCGAGCGCATGCGCGCTGCGGTCGAGCAGCGTCACGCGCGCCGCGCCGGCCGCGGCGCAGCGCAGCCCGAAGCCGCCGGTATGGCAGAAGGCGTCGAGCACCGTGGCACCCGGCGCCAGCCGCGCGACGCGGTAGCGGTTCTCGCGCTGGTCGAAGAACCAGCCGGTCTTCTGGCCGCCCAGCAGATCGACCGCAAAGCCGAGCCCGCCTTCCTCGGCCCGTGCCGGCGCCGCCTCGCCGAGCAGCACACGGGTTTCCTCGGGCAGGCCTTCCAGGGTGCGCACGGCGGCGTCGTTGCGCGCGACGATGAGGCGGGGTGCGAGCAGCGCCTGCAGCGCCTCGACCAGCAGCGGCGTCAGCACCTCCATGCCCGCGGTATTCGCCTGCAGCGCCAGCGCATCGCCGTAGCGGTCGATGACGAGGCCGGGCAGCCCATCGGCCTCGGCATGCACCAGGCGGTAGAACGGCGCGTCGAGCAGCTTCGTCCGCAGCGCGAGCGCCGCGCCCAGCCGCCGCTTCGCCCAGGCGAGGTCGAGCGCGGCATCGGGTTCGCGATCCAGCAGCCGCGCCGCGATCAGGCTGTGCGGGTTGAAGGTCCAGGCGCCGTGGCGGACGCCGTCATCGCCCTCGAGCCGCACGGCGTGCCCCGGCGGCAGCGCACGCAGCGCCGGGGACATCGCGATCTCGTTCGAGAAGGCCCAGGGGTGGCCCGCCTTTACGCGGCGGTCCTGCCCTGGGCCGAGGCGGATCAGGGGGCGTTGGGCGGCATCCATGCCGTCCTATGCCCCCGGAGCGGATCGCCGGAAAGCAGTATTGCCCGCCGGCGTCGGTCCGCTCCGGATCCGACCGATCAGCGCTTGAACAGCATGTTCTTTAGCAGGCCGACGATCACCGTCAGCACCGCGCCGCCGATGCCGCCGCCGGCCAGCGAGCCGATCAGGCCGCCGATGTCGAAGCCGCTCGAGGCCGCGGCGGTCGAGGCGCCGCCGAGCAGGCCGCCGAGGCTGCCCGTGGTGGCGCCGCCGCCGACCAGGCCGCCGAGCGCGCCGACCACCAGGTTGCCCACCGGCCCGAGGTTGACGTTCTTCAGCAGCCTGACGGCGAGGCGCGCGCCGGCGCCGCCGCTGAACAGGCTGATGAGCAGGTTGATGATGATACCGGTCATGGAAACTCCCCCTACATTACCGTTGCACCATCCGGGGGGTTTCGCGACGGGTCAAGCAACCCTGGCGTGTCAGCCCCGCACCGCGAGCACCACTCCGCCGAGTACCAGCACCAGGGCGCCGATCTCCCGCCACCCCAGCGGCTCGCCTAAAAACAATGCCGCACCGATCACCGCCGTCACCGGCGCCAGCAGCGAGCCCTGGGTCGCCAGCGAGGCCGGCAGCCGGCGAAGTGCGGCGAACCAGGCGAGGTAGCAGAGCGAGAGCGGCGCCGCCGCCATCCAGGCCATGGCCCACCAGGCCTTGGCCGGCACCGCGCCCCAGTCCGGCTGCGGCAGCACGAGCGCGGCGACCACCACCGGCAGCATGCCGATCAGGACCTGCCAGGCGACCCCGGCCGAGGGCGGCATCGCGATCGGCCAGCGCTTGGTCATCACCGTCCCCAGCGCGAACAGCGTGCAGCCGGCCAGGCCGATCAGCACCCCCGGCAGCTTGGCCAGGCCGATATCGAGCCCCTTGCCGCCGACGATCAGCACGACGCCGGCCATGCTCATCGCCAGCGCCAGCCAGCGCAGCAGGGTCAGCCGCTCACCCAGCAGCGGCCAGGCGATCAGCGCCGCCCAGACCGGCATGGTGTAGGCGACGATGGTGCCCTCGCTCGCGCTCAGCCAGCCGAGCGAGAGCGTCGCCAGCACCATCCAGGCGGTGATGTTGAGAAAGGCGGCGACCACCAGGCGCTTCCAGGCGCCGCGCGGCACCCGGAGCGAGACGCCGGAGGCCGCGACCACCACCATCAGCACGGCCGCCGCGGCGAGGCCGGGCCAGGCGCGCGCCGCCATCGGCGGCAATTCGCCGAGCAGGTATTTCAGCGGCGGCCAATTGCTGCCCCAGCCGATGACGGCGATGGCGAGCAGCAGCAGGCCCTTCGGATCGGCGCGGGTGGCGGCTGCGCTCATAGTCTCGTTTCCCCCCCGGCCCCTCCCCATACCGGGTTCACGGAAAGCCGGCCATGGCGCGGATTTCGGCGGGTGCATGGCCGGCCGCGCGCAGGGCGGCGAGCGTCGGCGCGCGGTCGCGCTTGGCCAGCCGCCTGCCGTCGGGGCCGAGGATCAGCCCGTGATGCGCATACTCCGGCTCCGGCCAGCCAAGCAGCGATTGCAGCAGGCGGTGGATGTCGGTCGCGGGCTTCAGGTCGCGGCCGCGGGTCACCAGCGTGACGCCCTGCAGCGCGTCGTCATGGGTCACGCAGAGATGGTAGCTCGCCGGGATGTCCTTGCGCGCCAGCACGACGTCGCCGAAGCGGGCGGGGTCGCAGGCGAGACGCCCCTCGCCGCGTTCGTGGAAGCTGAGCGGCGCGGCGAGCTGCGCCAGCGCGGCGGCCGTGTCGAGCCGGAGCGCATGCTGCTCGCCGGCGGCGATGCGGTCGGCGCGCTCGGCGGGTGCGAGCCGCCGGCAGGTCCCGGGATAGAGCGGGCCCTCGGGACCTTGCGGTGCGCCGGCGGCGGCGGCGATCTCGGCCCGGGTGCAGAAACAGGGGTAGAGCAGGCCGCGCGTGGATAGCGTATCCAGCGCGGCGCGGTACTCGGCGAAGTGCTCGGACTGCACCCGCACCGGCTGCTCCCACCGCAAGCCGAGCCAGGCGAGATCGTCGAGGATGGCGGCGGTGAACTCCGGCCGGCAGCGGGTCAGGTCGATATCCTCGATCCGCAGCAGGAAGCGGTCGCCCCGCGACGCGGCGAACAGCGCGGCATGGGCATGGCCGAGATGCAGCCCGCCGGTCGGGCTCGGCGCGAAGCGGGTGACGGTTGCAGTCATGCGCGGCGGCGCGTAGCGCTTGATCCGCGCAGGCGAAAGCGCCGAAGCGGTGAATCAACCGCTCCGGTACAGGCTGAAGGGTGATCCGACGCAGTGGATCACCCTTCAGCGGGGGGCAACGGCAGGAGGCAAGCGATGCTGGATGGACCGCGGATGGAGCCCGCCTCGGGCGGCCGGGCGAAGCAGTTGGTGGTGCTGCTGCACGGGCTCGGGGCCGATGGCCAGGACCTGATCGGCCTCGCGCCGCATTGGGCGGGCGCCCTGCCGGATGCCGCCTTCGCGGCACCGGGCGCGCCGCACCCCTGCGACATGGCCCCCTTCGGCCGGCAATGGTTCAGCGTGCAGGACAGGACGCCGGCGCGCATGGAGGCCGGCATCCGCGCCGCCGCCCCCGCGCTGGATGTCTTCCTCGAGCGCGAGCTCACGCGCCATGCGCTGCCGCCGGAGGCGCTGGCGCTGATGGGCTTCTCGCAGGGCTGCATGATGGCGCTGTTCGCGGGGCTGCGCCGCGCACGCGGGCCGGCCTGCATCCTCGGCTATTCCGGCGCGCTGGTGGCACCCGGGTCGCTCGCCGCCGAGATCGCCGCGCATCCGCCGGTGCTGCTGGTGCATGGCGAGGCGGACGAGATCGTGCCGGTCGGCGCCTCGCGCGCGGCCGAGGCGGCGCTGCGCGCGGCGGGCGTGCCGGTCGAGGCGGTGTACCGGCCGGGCCTCGGGCACGGCATCGACGAACCGGGGCTCGATGCCGGCCTCGCCATGCTGCGCCGGGGCTTCGGCATGACCGCTGCGTGACAGTCGCGCACACGCCATCCGGGCCGGCTTGCGCGCTGCGCCGCTCGCTGGCATGAAGAGAGAAGACCACGGCGGTGCCACAGGATATGGGGCCTAACCGTCCGGACAGGCCCCAAGTGCTGGTGGCTCCGCCCCGCGGAGGAGCGGCGCTTGCCCGACGGCGGTAGTTTCATCGGTGGCCAGGCGTTCCCGGCCCTCGTGTTGAATGCGGATTTCCGCCCGCTGTCGTATTTCCCGTTGTCGATCTGGTCCTGGCAGGACGCCGTGAAGGCGGTCTTCCTCGACCGCGTCTCGGTGCTGAACGAGTACGAGGCCGAGGTCCATTCGCCGACCCTGACGATGCGGCTGCCGAGCGTGATCGCCCTGAAGGAATACATCCCGGCGGCGCGGCGGCCGGCCTTCACGCGGTTCAACGTGTTCCTGCGCGACCGCTTCGAGTGCCAGTACTGCGGCGAGGGCAGGCCGACCCACGACCTGACCTTCGACCACGTCATCCCGCGCAGCCGCGGCGGGCGCACGACCTGGGACAATGTCTGCACCGCCTGCGGGCCGTGCAACCTGCGCAAGGGCAACCGGCTGCCGCGCGAGATCCACATGCATCCGCGCCAGCCGCCGCGCCAGCCGACCAGCTGGGAGCTGCAGGAGAATGGCCGGGCCTTCCCGCCGAACTACCTGCATGAGAGCTGGCGGGACTATCTCTACTGGGATTCCGAGCTGGAGAATTGAGAACGGCGCCCGCGAGGGCGCCGTTCCCGTCTTGGTCAGGCGCGGGCGCGCCGACGCAGCGCGCCGAGGCCGAGCAGGCCGGCGCCGAGGATCGCCAGCGAGGCCGGCTCGGGAGCCGGGACGATCGAGATGACCATGTCCTGGAAATCCGGGCGGCCACTGATATCCGGCAGCGGCAGGGTATTGCCGGTGAACGGCGCAACGCCCGGCAGGTTGGAGGCGCGGTTCTCGAGGTCGGAATAGCCGAGCCAGGCATGTTTGCCGTCGGCCACCGCGGCGAGGTAGCTGCAGCTGCCGCCGCCGGTCCCGCTGCTGGCCCCGTTATTGATGGCGCAGGTGCCGCCGACCGTGTTGAAGAAGAAGTCGAGCACCGTCTGGGAAGTCAGGGTCACACGCTGCAGCGGGGCGCCGTACTCGGGCGTCTTCGGGTCGATGCCGGTGTCGAAGTTCACCAGCCCGCCGAGCGCGCCGAAGGTATTCCTCAGCGCGGCATCACCATTGCCGGTGTACCGGAAATCATAGGTCCCGGCGTCGAGTACCAGCTGAGCGCCGTTGGTCGTGCCCTGGATCAACAGCGGGAAGGTCCCGTTCGTCTCGTTCAGCGCGTAGCTGGGCAATCCGCCATTGGGCAAGATCGAGATCCACGCCTTGGCCTGCGGTGCCAGCGACAGTGCGAGCACCCCGGCGAGCAAGGCAGTCTTGGTTCCGGTCCGCATATCTCTCTCCTTATTGCATACTCGATATCGTCAATTGCCGTGCAAACAGACGGCCCAGCCTGCAAAGCAGGCGTCATGCCACCAAAATTGGTGTTTCCTGGCAGGCACTTAGCGATTTATTCCCAGGAATGCGTCAAAATCGTCAGTAATTCTTACAGTCATTCGCCCGACTCAGAGGTAATAACCGCCTTCCCTCACAGAATCGAGAGTAATATCCGAGTTCATCGCGAAATCCGGCGCCGATTTCTTCATGAAACGGCGGCAGTCCGACCTGGGATTTTTCATGGATAACCGGCCATGATATTCTTGGGCATGGGAGATGCCGGCGGACCGGTGTAAAGTATATTGACAGTTTGACGGCTCAGAGCGGCGTGCGGATCTCGCAGCCCAGCCCCTCGGCCTCCCAGCGCAGCGCCACCTGGCCGCCAAGCTGCTGGCCGATCGTCGCCTCCAGCACCCGCGTGCCGAAGCCGCGCCGGCTCGGCCGCCCGCCCGGATTGGGCCCGCCATGCTCCTGCCAGGTGAGCGCCAGCAGCAACCGCGGCGTCGCCTCGCGGTGCCAGGTCACGCTCACCCGCCCGCTCGGCACCGACAGCGCGCCATGCCGGGCGGCGTTGGAGGCAAGTTCGTGCAGCGCCATCGCCAGCGGCTGCGCGACCGTCGCCCGCAGCAGCACCGGATCGCCGGTGATCGAGACGCGCTGCTCCTCGACGATCACCGCATCGAGCTCGCCCTGCACGAGTTGCCGCAGGTCGACGCCGTCCCATTTCGCCGCGGCGAGCTGGGTCTGGGTGCGCGCCAGGGCGGCGATCCGCCCGGCCAGCGCGGTGCGGTATTCATCGAGCCGGTCGGCGCGGGTCAGGGCGACCGCGGCCTGCACCACGGCGAGCAGGTTCTTCGACCGGTGGTCCACCTCGCGCGCCAGCAGCGCCTGGCGCTCCTCCGACGCCCGCCGCGCCGTCACGTCGAGGAAGAGCGCCGCGAAGCGGCCCGGCTCGGTGCGATAGGCGATCACCTCGAACCAGCGGCCGAGCGACGTCGCCGGCAGCACGCGATGCGCCGGCTCGCCGGTCTCGGCGACGCGCGCATAGGTCTCGAGCCAATGCGGCTCGAGCCCCGGCAGGGTCTCGCCGGCCAGCCGGCCGACCAGCCGCGCCGGATCGAGGCCGGTCAGCCGCTCGAAGGCGGGGTTCAGCTCGAGGAATCGGAAATCGGCAGCGCGGCCATCCGGGCCGGCGACCATCTCGCAGAGCACGAAGCCCTCGTGCAGCCGGTCGAACACGCCGCGCCAGCGCGCCTCGGCGTCGCGCAGCTGCGCGCGCGCCAGCACCGCTTTCGTCACGTCCTGGCAGACCACCAGCACGCCGCCGACGCCCTGCGGCGCGCTGTCGTCGTCGATCGGACTGTAGCTGTAGGTCCACCAGGTATCCTCGCGGCGGCCGTTGCGCAGCACCGGCACGAGATGCTCGGCGTTCCAGGTCGCGCCGTGGCCAGCGAGCACCTGCCCGAGCTGCGGGCCGATCAGGTGCCAGACATCCGGCCACCAGGCGCGGCAGGGCTGCGCGAACATCGCCGGGTGGCTCTCCGGCCCCAGGCTCTCGCTGTAGCTGTCGTTGTAGAATTGCAGCAGCTCGCCGCCCCAGAGCACCATCATCGGATGCCGGGTGTTCAGCATCAGCCGGAGGCAGGTGCGCAAGGTCTGCGGCCAGGCCGCGGGGGGGCCGAGCGGCGTGGCCGCCCAGTCGAGGCGACGCATCAGCGCGCCCATCTCCCCGCCACCGGCAGGAAAGGCCGGCCCCGGCGACAGCTCGATGGTCATGACATGCGGTTCCGAAAGCTCCCGGTCGGCGATGCAGCGCGACGTTCGCATAGCTACGCAGCAGCACGCGTACCGACGCATCACCTTCCTGCGGCGGCGCCGCCGTTACGACAACCGCAAACGGAAGTGTGAGCGAGCGGCGCGACTACACAAGCCGGTGAGGCGGCTCGCTATCTCGCGAGATCGGGCGTCGCGGGCGGCGCTCCGGCGAAGGCGGCGCGCAGCCAGGCGGTAGCCTCGTCCATCGCCGGCCGGGCCCGCGCGACCCGGCCCACCCAGAAGTGATGGCCGTGGTTGAGCCCGAGCCAGCGCGTGCAGGCGACGGTCACGCCGGCCTCGCGCAGCCGGCCGGCATAGCGTTCCGCCTCGTCGCGCAGCGGGTCGTATTCGGCGCTGGTGACGAGCGCGGGCGGCAGGCGCGACAGATCGGCGGCGTTCAGCGGCGCGGCGTGCGGGTGTGTCGCGTCGCGCGCGGGGTCGGCGATGTAGTGGCCCCAGAACCACGCCATCGTCGCGCGCGTCAGGCCATAACCCTCGGCATTCTCGGCGTAGCTCGGCATGCCGGCATCCGGCGCGGTGGTGACCGGGTACATCAGCAACTGCCCGCAGAGGGTCGGCCCGCCCTCGTCGCGGAGGCGCAGCGCGGTCACGGCGGCAAGATTGCCGCCGGCGCTGTCGCCGCCGACCACGATGCGCGCGGGATCGGCGCCGAGCCGGGCGGCGTGGTCGGCGAGCCAGCGCGTCGCCGCGAGGCAATCATCGGTCGCGGCGGGAAAGGGATGCTCGGGCGCGAGGCGATAATCGACCGAGGCCACGATGCAGCCGGCGCCGGCCGCGAGGTTGCGGCAGATGCCGTCATGCGTATC
>Ga0114976_10001134_pt1 | contig 16510 bp, 13 predicted proteins | sample S_130805_EF_Meta_FD_87319 | JGI IMG/M metagenome (GOLD analysis project Ga0114976, IMG submission 87319) | Freshwater microbial communities from Lake Simoncouche, Canada to study carbon cycling - S_130805_EF_MetaG | ecosystem: Environmental > Aquatic > Freshwater > Lake | place: Lake...
TAAATTTTAACGGTGAAATTATTGACGGCAAGATTGAGTTAAACAACAACAAGCGGCTTATATTTAATCCAGACAACGGCAAGGTGTACACCATTTCAACTAACCTACTTTTATCTACATTTACTAATCAAGTTTCCTTTGCTTTTAATGGCATTAAATACGACTTGTACAAGTACGCTGATGGCAAATTTGCAACCGTGGATGGGGATGTAAGGTTAATAAAACTTGAATAATGAAAGCAATAATCTATAACATCTTAAAAATGGGTTATGATGGAGTTTTATTGTATTACTAAAAGAATTGTACTATACTTGTAACTAAAAAACTAAAATTATGTTATTACTATTAAGATGGATAATTATAATGGCATTCCTAATGCTATCAATAATTACTAATGCACAAAAGCAAGTTGTGAAAGACACTATTTATGTAACAAAGAATTCTAATAACGGAACTTACTTTGTTACAAGAATTACTAATTACTCAGATGAATCATCTAATGTAACTAAAGATGTTATTGGAGATAGTACTGTTACTGCAAATACATTCATGACACAGATTGAACAAGAATCAAACAAGTTATCACAAGCAGCTATTCCTATTATACTAAAGAATACTTCAGATAATGCTATGGCTTTGTATGCTAGTATGTTTGAGAAAGTTACTGGTAAAACCATATGGGTGGAATCAAATTCAAAATATGGCAGCAATTTATTGGGAAATTGGGTTGTTGTTATGGGTGAGAAGGTAACGCCAGGAGTTATTGCCCAGAGCCAATCAAACTTGGCATTCACACCAAATAAGGATAAGGAATATCCAATTAAGGATAATTTAATTATTGCAACATTAAAGAATCAAATATTTATGGTTATTGATGAAAAGCAATATGATTTATTTAAATTGAGTGATGGAGCATATTCAAGTTTGAATAATGAGATAACGATTATTAGGCAATAAAATTAAAAGATATCTATATGAATGCCATTAATGTAACATATTAATGGCATTTTTTGTTATATTGAATATTTATATATAAAATTATATATGCCAACAAAAATAAATATATTATCGCAAGTTAAGGGCATTTCAACCAAAACGCCATGTAGGGTTGCAACAACTGGCAATACATCATTTTCATCCATAAGTGTTATTGATGGCATTAACATTAATAATAATGATAGGGTTTTGGTTTGGCAACAGAATACATCATCTGAAAATGGGATATATATTGTTTCAGGAAATACAAATTTGATTAGAGCATTGGATGCAAAGACATCTGATGATTTTATTCAAGGAATGCAAGTTTTGGTATATTCAGGAAACACATATGCTGGGAAGGTATTTTATTTAACAAATTCAGCATCAACAATTGGATCATCAGCAATATTATTTTCCAATTTGGTTGGGATTAATGGGACATCAGGAAGTTCTGGAACAAGTGGTTCATCTGGAACAAGTGGTGGAACCGGAAGTTCAGGTCAAAGTGGAACACATGGTACAAGTGGTACATCAGGAACGTCAGGAAGTTCTGGAACAAGTGGAAGTAGTGGAACATCTGGAACAAGCCCAGTAAGTCAAATATCTGGAAGTGGATTAACTAATTACATACCAAAATTCACAGGGACAACAAATCTTGGTAATAGTATTATATATGATGATGGTACAAATGTTGGGATTGGTAATACTGCAACTGGTGGTTTTAAACTTGATGTGAGTGGTACTGGAAGATTTAGTGGAGGATTGACAGGAACAAGTGCAAGTTTTAGTGGGAATGTAAGTTTGGGTTCTACATTAGTTGCAAATAGTACTGCTACTATTTTAAGCACAGATGCTACTGAAACAAGAATTACGTTAGGTTCAGCAGCAAATGCGTCTTATGCACAAATAGTAGGAATTTACAATGCGGGTACTCCTGTTATACCTATAAGGATATTAGGAAGTCAAGTTGCAAGATTTAGTACTGCAAGTTTTGACGTTATAGGAGCAGGTACATTTAGTAGTAGTGTAAGTTTATCGGCATCTGATGCAAGATTGTTAGGTGGTGATGCAACAGGAAGATTAGTTGTAAGTAATGCAAACACTAGTTCATATATTACTATGAATGGTGCGTCTAATGCTGCACCATATGAAATGAGATTTGTTGTAAACAGTATAAGTGGTTTAAATATAGCCTCCACAGGAGCAGCCACGTTTAGTAGCGGAATAGCAACTAATGGATATACAGCATCTTCTAGTTATGCCGCTTTATTTAATGGAAATGTTGGTATTGGAACTGTAACTCCAACAGGATATGGTCCTACTTTACAAATTGCTGGTACTTCAAGTGAAGATGCATCATTAGTATTAGGAAATGGCAGTGGTACATCAACAAATAGATATTTAGCAGCATTACCTGGTTCAAGTGGAAACTTTCATTTTGGTACAAATGCAGGTGATATATTAATTAAAACAGGATTAAATCCAGGTACAACAATAGGCACAGAAAGATTTCGAATCACAAGTGGTGGCAATATAACATTTAATAGTGTAGTATATGGTAATACTACTACTTCAACTACAAGAACATTATTTATTGGTGGTGATTATACAATAGGGGGTATTTCATCAATTCGTGCTTCCAAGAAAAACATAGAAAATATATCAAATGTGGATTGGTTATATGAATTAAATCCAATAACATTTAATTATCGTAAAAAAGATTTAGAAGGGAATTATTCAGATGAAATATATGAAGATAAAAACTATGGCTTAATTGCAGAAGAGACAGAACTAGTTGCAGATTTTCTTATAAATTATAATGATAAAGAGGATGGAACAAAAGAGATGATTGGTATTGAGTATTCAAGATTAATAACTCCATTATTAAAAGCAATCCAAGAACAAAACCAATTAATAAATAATTTGGAATCAAGATTAAAAGCAATAGAAAACAATTAAACACATATTTATAAATAAAAAAAATGGAATATATTTGGAACATTTATTTATTGGATTGTATTCCCCAAGAAAACGGTTATGACACAGTTGTTAAGACGATACATTGGGGTTACACTTGCATTGGTAGTGGTGAAACAGCATATGTTTACGGTACGGTTGGTTTACCAGAACCTATTGCAGAATTTACTCCATTTAGTGCTTTAACAGAGGATAAGGTTATTGTATGGTTGGGTGAATATATGGATGTTAATCAACTTCAGAACAATCTTCAGCAGCAGATTTATGATAAGATTAATCCACCAATTTTAAATTTGCAACCACCTTGGATTCCATCACCCACTCCAACACCTACACAGATTGAGACAGCAACCCCCACTCCAACACCTACACAGAGTGAGACAGCAACCCCCACTCCAACACCTACACAGAGTGAGACAGCAACCCCTACTCCAACTCCAACACAGAGTGAAACCCCTACTCCAACACCAACTCCAACTCCAACTATAACTCCTAGTGAAGAGGTGGTATAAAATATGTATATAAATAAAATTTATGCCAACAAGACTTGATTTATATGGTCAGGGTATTTCTGTTACAAAGAAGAGACCATGTAAGGTTGCGACAACAACAAATATATCATTAATATCTTTGCCAGGAACAATTGATGGTATTGGTGTAAGTTATGGTGATAGAATATTGATTTGGCAGCAATCTTTGCAGCAATATAATGGTATATATAAGGTTGATAGTTCGTCATTGGTTCGTGATTATGATTTGAATATTGATGAGGATGCTTATGCTGGCATTGAGGTTTTGGTGTTATCTGGATTAACATATTCTGGCAAAACATTTTATCAAACAAATTCAAGTCCAATTACCATTGGTGTAACTCCTATGGTATTTTCAATTTTGGCTGGTCAGAATGGGACATCAGGTTCTAGTGGTACATCGGGTAGTTCTGGAACAAGTGGTAGTAGTGGTTATAGTGGTGCGTCAGGGAGTTCAGGAACAAGTGGTACATCTGGAAGTAGTGGGACAAGTGGAAGTAGTGGTACATCTGGTAGTTCTGGGACAAGTGGTAGTAGTGGTTCTAGTGGTACGTCAGGGAGTTCAGGAACAAGTGGTACATCGGGTAGTAGTGGAACAAGTGGTAGTAGTGGTACATCTGGTAGTAGTGGAACAAGTGGTGTTAATGGAGCAAACGGAACAAATGGTGTTAATGGTGCAAACGGAACAAATGGTGTTAATGGTGCAAACGGAACAAATGGTGTTAATGGTGTTAATGGTGCAAACGGAACAAATGGTGTTAATGGTGCAAATGGTGCAAACGGAACAAATGGTGTTAATGGTGCAAACGGAACAAATGGTGTTAATGGTGCAAATGGAACAAGTGGAACTGGTTTTAATACAATAACTAATCCAATAGATAATGGAGTATTAACATCATTAGGTAACACAAATACTGCAAATGCTGAAGCAAATTTAACATTTAATGGTAGTGTATTAACTGTAAATTCAAATTCAAATAGTGATACTAGTTCAGGTATACAAAACACTCATATATTTTCTGGACTCAACTATGGTTCTGGAACATATAGTAGAAGTTACTTTTTTACATCTTTTGTGAGTGCAAGTTCTTGGCAGGTATTTGATGTAAGCAGTTCAATTTTTTCAAAACCACCAATTGTTGCTATAATAAACAATGAAACACCATTACAAATAAAATCTGGTCTTCATTTAATGACTACAAATTCTGCTAATAATACATATGCACCAGCATTAACTTTTGGTGCAGATAGTCTTAATGGTAGTTATCATAATGCAATGTGTGCCATAACAGCTAAAAAATTAAGTAGTGCATATTATGATAATTTTAGTACAGGGCAACTTGAGTTTTTTGCAACACGCCCTGGTGGTGTTAGTGATACAGAGATTGTTTTTAGAGATCCAAATATGACCATAAGTACTGGTGTTGGAATTGGTTACACATCAGCACCACAAATAAGGGGAAGATTAATAGTGTCAGATAAGATTGGTATAGGTATTGAAGTACCAACATTCCAATTACAACTATCAACTAATAGTGCAGCAAAACCAGCTGATAGTACATGGACAATATCTTCGGATGTTAGGTTAAAAGAGAATATTGAAATGGCTGATTTAGATAGATGTTATGATATTATTAACCAATTACCATTAAAAAGATATAAATGGAAAGATGAAATTTATGATGATAATCAAGTTAGAGATAGAAGTAAATTAGGTTGGATAGCACAAGATGTTGAATCTATTTTCCCCAAAGCAGTAGGTTTAACAACTTTTAAATATAATAAGTATAATTTACTTACTAAACCAATACTTGATTTGGATGGTAATAATACTTATGATGAAAATGGTGATATTATTTATGAAACAAATAAAGAAATAGTTTCAGAGGAGGTTATTGAAGATTGTAGGGATTTAAATGTTGACCAAATATATGCAGTAATGTATGGTACTATAAAAAAACTAATAAATATAGTTGAAAATCATAAATCTCAAATTGATATATTAAAAATAGAGATTGATAATCTTAAAACTATGAATTAACATATATTTAAATATTCACTATATTATGGGTGTAAACAATTTATTATTGAAATATCAATGGGATAGATGTTGTTATACCTATACCAGCATGAACTCAAATATTTGGTGCAGCACAAATTTAATATTTACAATATGATAGAATAAGGATATAATTAAATAAAAACATATATGGAAACTTTAGAACAATTGAAGGTTTATGGATATGATTTATTTGTTGCGTTACAAACCAGAGAGAGTGAAATGCAACAAATTCGTCAGGAGTTGTTTAACTTGAATCAAAAGATTCAGGAGAAATTAAAAGAGCAACAAGAAAGTGAGCCTGTAAAGAAGTAAGAAAAACCCCCAAGAAAGTAACTTGGGGGTTTTTTGTTTATATGGGGAGTTTTGCTATGACATCTTCTGTTGTTATTTGTTTTTGGCATTCATGTTGTTTGGGTGTTCCTTTATGTATTGGACACCAGTTCCAATCGCCCTTATCAAATTTAAAGTTTGGATTTGACCAACATGAGTTGCATACATTATGATTATATATTCTTGTGGTATTTGTTGTAAATTCATGATTTATGTCAGAAAAATTGCCAATCATGACCACATGTTTTCCAAGACCCCAACTTAACCAACTCAAACCGCTTGCAAGACCAATGAAGAGTTCTGAATGGTGTATATAATTCATAATATTATTTATATCATAATTTTTTGGGGTATCAACATTCTGTATATCATTTCCTTCTTTTGAGATATTGATGACCTTATAACCTTTTTTTATAAAATATTTGGCAAGTTCATGCCAACCATTTGGATAAAGCCAGAATTTGAGGGCTGCTGTGGAGTGTGTTGCAATGGTTATGTATTTCTCCTTTATGGGTCTTTTGGTTGGTGTGAAGTCAATGGTGGGCTTTATTTCATTATAATCAAGACCAAGTATATTTGTTGCTGTCATTTGTAGGGGTATTGTATTTGGTAAGATTGGTTCCATTTCGTTATTATAGAACCATCCAAGGGTATATTTTGCATATATATTTTGGGCAATTTGACCGGGCTTTATGAATTCAATGTTTGGATATGTTTTTTCAAATAAGTTATTCCAGAAGGTTGAGGCAATGACTTTGCAATTATGTTTTTTTGAGAATTCATCAAGGTAAGGCATCCATGCAACTGAATCACCAAGGGATTTTGAATCAATAGCAATGTAAACCCTTTTATTAGTTAAATCCATATTAAAAATATGTTTACCTTTTGGACTACTGATGGTAATTTCCCAATCAACAAAATATTTTATGGATGATTTTGCCCAATTATTTCTTCCAATGGTTGATTTATATACGATTTGATTTGTTTCCTTATTCTTGAATGTAATATCATATTTTATATTTGAGCCATTAGTTATTTCAACAAATGGACCATCAACAAAATGGATGTTGATATTTGGTTTTTCATCAATGGTTTTTAATCCATATATATCAAAACTTGAATATTGGTTATGGACACCCTCCAAATCAATTGATACCTTGTTGGGTAAAGGTTGTTCAAGTACATTAAACTTTTTGTCTTTTATTAGTTCAAACATTTTTTCTTCAAACTTCTTGAAGTTGACAAAAAATGTTGATTTTGTTTCATAAAAGTTAAATAACTCCAATAATGGGGTTATGTTGCCAGAAAAGAAATTGGTTCTATATCCATCATTTGTATTTATGTTATTATTGTAATATAAGAATAAATCATATGATTTTAATTTCTCATAGATATCATTTAATATATCAGAATATATTAATGTATCATAATTCACAATATGGATTTTCTTTTTGTTTAATTTATCTGCAAAGTTAACCCCCTGCTTTATTAAATTATAAACAGCAAAACTGTGTTCAAATGGGGGTATTTCAGTTATCTTTTCCCCCTTCTCATTTATCTTCCAATATTCAAATATGACATTATATTGGGTAAATTCATCTTTATCCAATAATTGATTATCTTTTGAATAAAGCACATAATCACATAATGATTGGGTTTGTTCATCAACTGGGTTATTGCATGATAAGATGATTTCTGTATTGATGGTTGCAAGGCATCTTTTAAGTATATTTTTTCTATATAAAGTATTTGTGTGAGCCAATACAATGGTTATCTCATCTTCATTTCTTTTTTTATCTTCATTCAATAAATTGATTAATAACTTCTTGTTTTCTTTTGAATCATCTGTGGAATATATTGCCTTAGTTTCATAATAATTTTCATAAGTATGTAAGTCTTTTGTTATAATTTTAAGGTCAAAGGATAATGCTTCCTTTAAGGATAAGGGGTTTAATTCGTATAAGGATGGAAAGTAGAACAAATCTGATGCCTCATAATAATCTAATGGATTATCTTGTTCCCCATGTATAACACAATTTTTTGGCAAATCTTCCAATAAGGGTTTCCAATATTCAGAGAAGTTTCCTGCCATATTTCCAACAAAATGAAACATTATTTTCTCATCTTGGCATAATCTAGCAACTTCAATGATTTCCTTTTGGTTTTTTCCTTGGGTGAATAAGCCCATATGTAATATATGTTTATATGTTGGATCAAATCCAAGGAGGTTTTGTGCTTTCTTTTTGTTGGGGATTTTTTTGCTTATGGGATATTCCCAAATGATTAATGGGATTCCTGTTTTTATGAATTGCTTCTTGCTCCATTCTGATACCAAGATATATTTATCTGGGTGGTATTTAATCTCATCAGGATTTGTCCATGATCCATGTGTGGTGACAAATATTTTGTAACCTTGTTCTCGTTCAAATATTTTGGAAACAACATCATTTGGTAAATTGAATTCAGGTATTTCTTGAAAATGGATGATATTGGGTTTGATGGTGTTTATGTATTTCAATATTTCTGATTTATCATCACCAAGTGTGATAATGTTCACAAGTTCTTGAATCTTATTTTTTTGGACAACATAATCAGGACTTATATTGGCTATTTCAATAACATCAATATTATATATTGGAAGAAACTCTTCAATTTGTTTGAGAAGATATTGGGGTAAACCACCAGTTGATAGATGGGGTGTTATGAATAATAACTTTTCTTTCATTTTTTATTTGTAAAATAATATAATTTTCATATTAATCAATGTTTTAATATATGAAATTATTAATTTTAAATTATATTTTTCTTTGGATATTATATATTATCTAATATTTATAGTTTAAAGAATATTTTATATGACAAATGTATCTGTTAACATTTTTGGCATAACTGGGCAAAGTCCTTATGATATTTATATTTGTCAATCAGATGTGAATAATTGCATTTATATTAATACCATTTCTGGAACAACATATTCTTTTGATTTGCCAAAACCAATGGATAATAGTCTTCAATATATTATTAAGGTTATTGATAATAATAATAGAATAATAACAAGTGTTGCAAATGTTAATCCGGTTCCCACACCAACAAATACGCCCACACCAACAATCACACCAACAAATACGCCCACACCAACAAAGACACCCACACCAACAAAGACACCCACACCAACAAAGACCCCCACGTAGCATGGGGGGGATAATTTACATTAATGCTTAAACATAAATGATAAAAAAATAATTAAGATAAAAGAATGGGTTTAACATTATTTAGAGATTGTTCAAGCAATTATAAATTTAGATTTGATTTGATGTCAGAGTATTCAAATGTTGGGGATGTTTTTAAGATAGATGGTATTCATTTCAATGGTTTTGCAAGTGTTATTGATTATGATGATATTGGTGATGTATTTGATTCTGATGGTACATTATTTGTTGAGCAAGAAGAATGTCCGGATATAATTGAGGTATTCCAGTATGCTGAATACACTAGTGTTTCCCCAGGTGATGCTATTCAAAACTTTTGTGTATCAACACAATATAATACATTAAATTCAAATGTGGGTAATTATTCAGTTGCTAATGTTTTGTATGATGATTATGTGTATTATACAGGTCAAACAGGAGGATTTATATATTTCAATACAGATAGAGAACAATGGTGTTTAAGTGGTACATTAGGTGGTACTTGTTTATTGTCGGGTAAGTCACCTTGTTCTGGGGTGATTAATCCTGATTTATATAATGGAATTGTTTTTAGTGGAGCTTGTCCAACCCCAACTCCAAGTCCAGCATCTTGTGATGTGATTGATTTTGCTGCATATTTTAATTGTGATTTATCACCAACTCTAACCCCAACCCCTACTATAACACCAACAAGAACAATGACACCAACTGTGACAATGACACCATCAAGAACAAGTGGATTGGCAATTAATGTGGGGATGTCAGCATATACTTATACGTATCCAAGTTATACACCATCAATGACCCCAAGTATAACTCCAACTAACAATGTAATTATAACAGGAAATACTATATATAATGTATTGGATAAGACCTTTGCATTTACTGGAACAAGATTATTAACAGAATGCTCAACAGGGGTGGTGTATTATGCATATCAAGATTTGATATATTCTGGAGTTACGGTGGTTATTGGTCAAGTTATGAGGACTGTTGTGGATGGTGTTCAGAGGTGTTTTGAGTATACAAGAAACATTTCAACAGTGAATAGTTCAAATATATATATTGATCAGATTTTGGCAGTTAGCAATAGTTGTGCAACTTGTTTGATTACCCCAACTCCAACACCTACAACAAGTATAACCCCAACACCAACTGTTACACCAACCATAACTCTTACCCCAACACCATCAAGTGGTATGGTATATGTGTTCCAGAGTTGTTTACCAATAGGATTAAATGCAAATCCATCATTGATTATACAGACACAAGGTTATCAAACATCTTTATTGGTTAATTCAGTTATAAAGGATGCAGATGATAACTGTTGGTCATACCTTGGTGCTTATTCAAACACATATATTCCACCAATAAATGTTAATCCTATTACGTATACAGGAAATTATTTTGCATCATATACCTCATCATCATTTGTTGATTGTCAGGCATGTCTTGTATCATTAAATTTAAGTTAAAACTATGGCAATAATATATAATGAATTGATAACCATTTTTCCAATGAACATTAGATATGATGTTACAAAGGCAAGTGGCGTTGATAAGAAGGATGGTAATATATCACTTTATGTGACAGGGGGTTTGCCCCCTTATGTTATTTCATTAAATGGAAATGTCAATAATGGAAATGAAATTGTTAATTTATCTGCTGGTGATTATGATGTAAGGGTTACGGACAACACAAATGAAGGGGTTGCAGTTACAATATCAGTTGGTTATGAGACATTGCCAACATATTGTTCAAGGTTTATCATAAGTAGGAATGCAAGTGGTACAAGTGATTGTAATGAGATGTGTACAGGTAATACAACAAATTTTTTGGTTTATGCAAGGGGTGATTCCTTTAAATTGGGGGATAGGTTGTATAAAATACCAAATGGTTATACATCTTGTTTGAGTGGTACAATAAATTGGTCAAATGACCCAAGTTGGGATAGAATTAAATATAATAATAATTGTTATGGCATGGATGATTATGGATTGATTACAGGTGTTACAACTTGTGGTGAAGTTAAAATTGGTGCACAGTATTGGAATCCAGAAAACTTGAAAGTCACAAAGTTTAGGGATGGAAGTGATATTCAATATATTGCAAATTTTTCAGATTTCTTATCATATAAGGGAATTCCAGCATATACATCTTATGATTTTGGTGAGTCATGGCAAACAAGGGGTTATTTATATAATTATGCTGCAATAACAAGTTCAAAGAATTTGGCACCAGTTGGATATAGAATTCCAACAAAAACAGATTATGATACTTTATTTGGTCAAGTGTCAAGTGGTGGGGTATTAAAATCAACTTCAACATGGGATTCACCCAATGTTGGGGCTGAAAATAAATTTAATTATAATGCTGCTGCATCTGGTTTTTTCAGTAGGGGTTCATTCCAGCAAATAGGTAAAAAAGGAAATTATTGGACAAGCACAGATTCAACATTAAATAATAATACAAATTATGTTGTTTCATTCTCATATGATTCAACAATTGTTTCTTATGGAACAAATTTCATATCAGATTATGATGATTTTTATCCGGTTAGATTAATAAAAGAATAATTATGGCAGTTAGCAATTTATGTTTAAGTGTTTTCTTTGAGAATGATGAATTGGGTCCTTACAACTTTGTTCATAGTGGAACAACAAATGGTAAACCATATTGGGTCAATTCAGCAAACACAATGAATATGCAATGGAATTCAGGGAATACCTATTGGGAAGTTGTTAATTGGATTGGGGTTGCAAATTCAGCATTAAGAAGCCAAACAGAAACAGATTTCCCAATATCAAATTGGAAATTGATTGGAAGGGTTGCCAAAAATGAGGTTGTTGTCACATCAGGCTCTTGTGGGACATATACACCCCTTGTCTTGAATGCAACAATTACAAACAATACTTGCTCATCAAACTGTGATGGTATCATTGTGGCAAATGCCAAGGGGCAAACAAAGCCATATTTGTATTCCATAAACAATGGGGTAACATATACCCCAAACCCAATATTTGGGAATTTATGCAATGGGGATTATAACTTGATTGTTTCAGCAAATACAGCAATAACAACATCAAAAACATTTTCAGTTGGGTTTAATGGATTGGCAAATCAATATGGGTTAACTCTTGAGAATATATCACAAACAAATATATCAAATGATACAATTCAAACAACATGGAGATTAAATATTAATCCCCCACTTAAAACTGGTGATGTATTGACAATTGGATTGAATGCAAATTTGGAAACAAAGATATCTGAGCCAGGATCAGCAAGTACAGTTAATACTATAACAGCATATAAGAATAGCACCTTATTAACAGGGAATACAAACACATCAACAACATCTATTGCAAGGCCATATTGCTCACCATATTTGGATAACACCAAGTATTCTGGATTAACGTATTCAACAACTTTGATTAGTGGAGATACATTGACAGGGGTCACAACATCAATAATAAACAACATTCAAATTGAAACTGGTTCAAATGGGTGTTCAACCAAAATTGAGCAAAAAAACTTGATAAGGATTATGTCCGCAGCAATAAATACTTGCAAATGTTGTGAATTAATATATAATTCTGATAATAATGCGGGAATAAATTCACATATCAGATAATTATATATAAAAAGAATAATGGGTTACATAATAAAGAATACGTCAGGAATATTGAATACAAGGATAACTGATGTTGGCAGGAAAGCAATATCAGAGGGAAGATTCAATATATCATATTTTCAAGTTGGGGATTCAGAGGTGGATTATTCAAGTTCAAGTATTGCCTCAAATAATATATTGATGCCAGCTTTTTGTGCACATAATGATAGTTCAAATTTAAATGTAAATAAGCAAAATGTAAAATATCCATATTATTTGGCTGGGACAACTGGAACAACTTATGGAATTCCATTTAATGAATCAGTTGTGGAGGAATTTTATAATTTGGCATCAGATAAAGGTTTCTTTGTAAGTGGAGCAACCATTTGGTCAGCACAAACAACATCAGCATATACGGTGTCATCAAATTATGTTGCAGTTATGCCAACAATTACAGGTCAGACAAGTTTGGTCATGTCAGCAAATAGTTGCTCAACAACAGTTGGGATACCAAAGATTGGGGATTTTGTTTCCATTATATATGATGGCATTGGTGATTGTGGTAGTATAAGAAATTCATTCCCCATTCTTACATATAAGATTGAAACATCTGTATCTGGGGCAAGTGGAAGTTATACCATTGGATTGGATAGGAATCTTCCGGTATATTCAGCAAAAACAAGTGCTGGTCAGTTGGCAAGATGTATCATATATCCATCAGGAATGACTGCATTATATGATAGTGTTACACCTATGCCAAATTGGTCAAATGATGTTTTTAATTATGAGACTGTATGTGATTCATCTGCAACACAAGATACAAGAATTTGGAATATGAATATTCCTTGGTCACAGACTGTGGCAGGGGTTAATTCAAACACATATGAGGATAACACAAAATATGGTTCCCAATCGTATCTTGGAACAAAGGAATATCTTTATTCAATTTCAGGTCAAACAATAAATGATGTTGATGGATTGGTTTATTATTATGATTCAAAATTAAACAAAATTGTTGTTGAATCAAAGGAACAAAAAGCAATAGCAATTATCCATTATACAAATCAATCTATAGATAATGTATATGGGGAAAAGTTTGCAATGAACCCCTATGATGCACAAGACCCTACAACAGAGGAGGATAGTGCAAGAAATTTCAAATTAAGAATACCCACATTAATGTGGCATAAGAATTCAGGTTCAACTATTGGGCAGACCTTCTATGTGGATCCACCAAACAAAACAGGTATATGCATACCATACTTTATTAAGTCAACCAAGAATGAAGATATGAATCAACCTGGGATTAGATTTTTTAATCTATGGGATGGTAATGAAAATAGTAATGGAAAGTTAAATAGAGTTGGTAGAGTTTTCCCTGATAACCAGATTGTTATTATTGATGATGATGAGATTGTTGCAGCTTTATCATATAAGTCAAATAGGAATTGGACATTACCTGCACCAGAAGTTAGCCTTATAACCCCAAATATATTTGATACAGATACATCTGATGATGTTGGTGTTTTAACAGGGGATGGTAAAACTTTATGGGTTACTTATAGATTGGATTCAACAGGATATACCAATTCATTGCATTGCAATTATTATCAAAAAATGATTGGGCCTGATACAGGATGTACCATAACAGCACAGAATGTTGCGGTTAAATTTGGTGATGAGTTTCCATTCTTATTTGCAAATAATAGTTTATCAGGATTTTCAGCAAATGAAATTAAGATTTTGGCACAAAGAGTAGATACAGGTTCTTTACCAACACCATCAGGATGGAAGATGATTAATTTCACAAGCCAAATAGCATCCACAAAGGTGAATGGATATATTCCAAAATCAGGCTTGACAAAAACAACATTTGTCATTTCTGAATCAAATTATACTGGTGGTACAACATATAATTTAAATAACTTTATTGATTTGCCTGAAAACAATGAACCAGCAAAATTAAACTTTGGTGATGAGTATTTCTTTCATGGTAATATTCAAACAGGGATTGTTGCAACCATATATGATATGAGATATGCAATAAATCTAGTTAATACACAGTTTTTGACATCCACAAATCCAACTTATATTAATGGGGTATCTAAGTATGTTACTGAAATTGGACTTTACAATTCCAACAAAGAACTTATGGTTATATCCAAGACAAGTTCCCCCGAAAAAAGAGAGGGTTCTCAGCAATATAATATAAGTTTGGATTTTTAACAATGAATAAAATAGATATTAACTCACCTAAAGTTTTGGGTTTGGATGTTTCAACAAAGACAATTGGTATTGCTTTGTTTGATACCAACTCTGAACACCTATTAGAATTGACCCATTTGTCACCTGTCCCAAAATCTGAGATGGGTAGTAAGATTGAAGAGTTAATTATTAAATCAAATCTTTTCAAGATAAAATTGGAAGAATATAAAAACATAGGTATAACAAAGGTGATAATTGAAGAACCTTTATTAACTTCCAACAATGTAAATACGGTTGGGATTCTAATGAGATTTAACACATTGGTTTGCAAGGAAGTTTTTGACGTTTTGAATATTATACCAGAGTTCATATCAACATATAATGCAAGGAAATTTGCATACCCTGAACTTACAAACAAGAATGAAAAGGGTAAGGAAGTTTTATTTGGTGGATATGATAAGAATATTGATAAGAAAAATTTGATATGGGAGTTGGTTGCAAAGAAAGAACCCCAGATTATTTGGCATTACAGCAAAAATAATAAATTAAAGAAAGAAAATTTTGACCAAACAGATGCATATACTGCTGTTCTTGGTTATATGAAAATGAAAGATATTTGGTAATTCGCAATTTATTACATATACTTGCGAGATGGAAAATCAAGATAAAGAAATTGAGGTAATATTGGATTTGATTAGTGATGTGATTGGTAAACCAATTAGGTTATATGAGTCAAAGCACCAATATTTATATAATTGCCCAGCTTGTGATGAGGGGCAAAACAAGGGAAATTTTGAGGTATCATTAGTTAAACATTTATATCATTGTTGGAGTTGTGGTGATGAAAATGATAAAACACATGGACCCCTTGGCAAGTTATTTGATGTTTTTGGTACAAAGAAACAAAAGAAATTATATGATTTAATCAAACCTGATGATTTAAAGGTTAATGATGTATTTTACCCCAAGCTAAGGTTGCCAGAGGGTTTTGTTACATTTGAGGAATCAAATCCACTTCATATTCCAAGAAATGAGGCGTATAATTATTTGATAAGTAGGGGTATAACTAATGATATGATTAGGAAGTACAATATTGGATATACAGTTAAGGGGGATTTTGCAAATAGGATTATCATTCCATCTTATGATGTGGATGGGGTATTAAATTATTTTTTAGGTAGAAGTTGGGTTAAGAGGAAAATTAAGTATAAGAATGCTACAGCCCCAAAGGAGGAGATTATTTTCAATGAACATTTAATTGATTGGTCACAAGATATCTATTTGACAGAAGGTGTTTTTGATAGTATATTTCTACCTAATCCAATTCCATTATTGGGTAAGCACATTAGTAATAAGTTATTTACTTTATTGTATGAAAAGGCTGAGAAGGATATTATCCTTTGTCTGGATGGTGATGCTTATAAGGATTCATTAAGATTATATAATGAGTTAAATGGGGGAAATTTATACGATAGAATAAAGATGGTTAAATTACCTTATGATAAAGATGTTTGTGAGTTAAGGGGGGATATTGATAAATATTATATTAAAATTAATTAGAATGAATTTACATGAGGTTGCAAAGGATATTAGAGATATTGTTGCTAAAAGACAAGAAGAATTAAA
>Ga0114976_10001135_pt1 | contig 16506 bp, 19 predicted proteins | sample S_130805_EF_Meta_FD_87319 | JGI IMG/M metagenome (GOLD analysis project Ga0114976, IMG submission 87319) | Freshwater microbial communities from Lake Simoncouche, Canada to study carbon cycling - S_130805_EF_MetaG | ecosystem: Environmental > Aquatic > Freshwater > Lake | place: Lake...
CATAGCTGAACAATGAGCCCCTGACCTCGTCACTGCCCCGCATTCGATCCTCGCTGCACAATCAGCACAGCGAATCACATTCAGGCGCCAGTCGCGAGGGTGAATTTCAGCAGCCTGCTAAAGGCTTGGAGCGACGCGGGGCGGTGTGATTCTGGTTCTGGATGTCGCATACATTCAGCCCGGACGGGCGCTGGCAGTCCGTCCTTGATCGGGTGGGCGAGGTCGTGGATCTGGACGCCACGGCCCGCCGGTTCGGCGCCCTGCAGCGCGCCCGCAAGCTGCGTTCTGCCGCTGACCTGCTGCGGCTTGCGCTGTTCTACGGCCCGGCGGGCCTTTCGCTGCGTGCAGCAGCGCAGGCGGCCTGCGAGGCTGGGCTGTCGGAGAGCCTGAGCGACAAGGCGGTGCTGGGCCGGCTGCGCCGGATGGGCGACTGGCTCGAGCACATCCTGGAGCGGCTGCTGGCCGATATCGGCGACCAGCTTGGCGGGCGGCTCGCCCTGGTGGACGGCACGGTGGTGTTCTCCGCCGGGCCGGGCAAGCCCGGCTTTCGGGTGCACGCGCTGTATGAGCCGGCGCTCGGCCGCTTCACCGATTTCCGTGTCACCACCGACCGCGTGCGCGAGGCGGCGGCGCTGACCCGGCTCGTGCCCGACCGCACGATGGTGTTCGACCGCGGCTATGCGCGTGTGCGCAACATCGCCGACGTGCTGGCCGCCGGCAGCGACGTGGTCACCCGCATCGGCTGGCGTTCGCTGCCGCTCTGCGAGGCGGATGGCCGCACGCGGCTCGACCTGCTGGGCGCACTGCCCGAGACCGAGGCGGTGCTCGACCGGCCGGTGCGCCTGGTCGGCCTCGATGCACCGCAGCGGCTGGTCGTCGCGCGGCTGCCGCCTGCGGCACGCGCCGCCGCCGAGAAGCGCGCGCGCCGTCGATCGAACAGAAAAAGCCACCGGATGGACCCGCGCAGCGGGATCGCGGCCGGCTATCTCATGCTCGTCACCTCGCTGCCGGCCGAGCGCTGTCCGGCGGCGGAGGTGCTCTCGCTCTATCGCAGCCGCTGGCAGGTCGAGCTTGGCTTCAAGCGGCTGAAGAGCCTCGGCGGCGCCGATGGCCTGCGCGCTTCCGACCCTGCACTCGCCCGAAGCTGGCTGCTCGCACACCTGGTCGGTGCCGTGTTGACCGAGGAGTTCGCCAGCCAGATCGCTGGCCTTTCCCCCCAGAGCAACGCCGCTTGAGCGTCAGCAGGGCGGCCGCCGGGATGCTGCCCGCTCGCTCTGGCGCGCCTGGCAGATCGCCCGCCGCGCCCTGATCGCCGCCATCCTGCCAAGACCCCGCCGCGTCACCCGATCGCACATCGAGCGATGGCGAACCCTCATTCAAGAGGCACCCCGACGACGAACCTCACAGGCCAGCGCTCTCATCGACGCGTAGGTTCGCGCCTATGGGGCGCTGCCCCTCCAGACCACCTCGCCAAAGGCCGAAAGGCCTCTGGACACCATGAGTCTATCGCCGTGGCGGAGGACCCCCAAGTGGGTCCTCCGCCACGGCGATGAATTTATGAGGTCCAGGAGGCCTTCGCCTCCTGGCGGGGGTTGGGCGCATGCGCCCAACCCGGGAGGGGCAGCGCCCCTCCTGGCCTTAGCCCTGGCCGGCACGCCCACCCCGCGGGTATACCGCACCGCACCATGCCCCTGACGCTCGACAGCATCCGCGCCGCCGCCGCCCGCATCGAGGGTGCCGTGCTGCGCACGCCGACCATCCCCTGCGACGCCGTCTCCCGCGTCGCCGGCACCGAGGTGCTGCTGAAGCTCGACAACCTGCAGCCGACCGGCGCCTTCAAGGAACGCGGCGCCGCCAACCGCATCGCCCTGCTGAGCCCGCGCGAGCGCGAGGCCGGCGTCATCGCCATGTCGGCCGGCAACCATGCCCAGGCGGTGGCACGCCACGCGTCGCTCGCCGGCATCCGCGCCACCATCGTGATGCCGAAATTCACCCCCGCCACCAAGGTCGTCCGCACCGAGCGCTGGGGCGCCCGCGTCGTGCTGGAAAGGGAATCCCTCGCCGAGGCCGCCGCCGCCGCCCACAAGCTGGCGCTGGCCGAGAGCCTTACCTTCATCCACCCCTATGACGATGCCGCCGTCATCGCGGGACAGGGCACCATGGCGCTCGAGATGCTCGAGGACGCGCCGGCGATCGAGGCGCTGGTCTTCCCGGTCGGCGGCGGGGGCTTGCTCACCGGCTGCGCCGCCGCCGCCCGCGCGCTCCGCCCCGAGCTGCCGGTCTATGGCGTCGAGGTCGAGGGCTACCCCGCCATGGCCCAGCGCCTGGCCGGCCGGCCGATCAGCGTCGGCGGCCCGACAGTGGCCGAGGGCATCGCGGTACGCGATGTCGGCGAGTTGCCCTTCCGCTGGCTGCGCGAGCACGGCATCGAGATCCTGGTGGTCAGCGAGCGCGCCGTCGAGCAGGCGATCGCCCTGCTCGCCGAGGGCGCCAAGGTGGTGGCCGAGGGCGCCGGCGCGGCCGGTCTCGCCGCCATCCTCGAGCATCCCGGCCGCTTCGCCGGCAAAGTCACCGCCACCACGGTCTGCGGCGGCAATATCGACAGCCGCGCGCTCTCCAACGTGCTGCTGCGGCAATTGCTGCGCGATGGCCGGATCCTGCGGCTGCACCTCGACATCCCCGACCGCCCGGGGATGCTGGCCGACATCTCGACGCGGATCTCGGCGCTCGGCGGCAACGTCATCGAGGTGCAGCACCAGCAGCTCTTCGGCGCGCCGACCGTGCAGAGCACCGAGCTGCACCTGATGGTCGAGGTGCGTGACGCCGCCCAGGGCAATGCCATCGTCGCGGCACTCGAGGCCGGGCAATACGTCGTCCGCCGCGGCTGATCCCACGCCTGCCGGTTTCACGCAAAAGTGACCGCGGATGGGCGCGGCTTCACGCGCTCTGGCGGCCGGGCTGCGGTTACATCGAATTCTGATCGCCGCCCACCTGCCGCGCTGTACAAAGCTTTTCCTCCGTTCAGGAATTTGATACACGAGGACCCATCCATGTCCCCCCGATGGAGCCGATGCCCGGTTTTCTAAGCGCCGCCTCCCTGCTCGCGGGCAGCTGGAAGCGCTGGCGCTCGGCCTGGCGGGGCGGCGGGGCGACCGGGCCGGCTGGCGACGTCAGCGCCGAGCAACGGGCGCTCGAGCAGCTGGCCGCCGGCGGCTGGCGCGCCCAGGTGGTCACGCCCGGCTATGAGAGCGCGAGCTGGGTGCTCGCCGAGAAGGGCTCGGCGCGCTGTCTGGTGAAAACCTTCCTGCGCGACCGCCCGCTCAGCGAGCGCACGCTGCGCGAGGTGATCGCCGCGCGCGCCCGGCTGCAGGCGACCCATGCTGCCGTGATCTGCCCCGCCGGCATCGCGCGCGAGGCGCGGCCGACCGCCAAGAGCGCCGGCATCGTGCTGCTGCGGCCGGGCGACCTCGCCCGGCTGGACCGCGCGCTCGGGCTGTAGAGCACCAACCAACTTTCGTGCTTTATGCGCGCATTGATATCAAGTTATGTATATAAGCGCTCAATCAAAACGTCACTAAATGCATATAGAATACAATAGCATTAAGCTCGAGCGACGCTAAAGCATCTTCAGGCCGCTTTCGCTTGAAGGAGCTGGTTACAAGATTCCTCGAGATTCTTTTCTGTTGCGATCGCGCGCGCGAGTGCGGCGCTTTGTTGACTGTGTAATCTGACCATTCCCCAGCCAAGCAACGAAGCGCCAAAAAAAGCCGCGGCAGCCGGCCCTAACGTAAGTGCAACCGTCCCGATGACGATCTTCTGTTGCGCTCCAGTCAAGACTAATCCAAGGGTCGTCGCTCCCGTTCCACCAAAGAGGCTTCTAAGAGTTGGAAGGTAAACTCGATCCCTTGTGCTATTTGCGTCACTAAGAGCTTGTGTAAGTTCCGCAAATTTTTTTGTTGCATCGTTTCGGCATTCTAGAATCAACGAGCGTAGGTACTTTTTGACTTCTTCTTCAATAAAGTTCTGGCCGCGTGCGGATCTCGGTGCCGCGAGGTAGTCGCGCAGTGCTTCGCGCTCCGCCGTGTCCTGGACAATCAATCGAATATCTTTCGATGTGATCGTCCTGGGAAGATGGTCGGTAATTTCAGCCTCAACCGTTCTGAGAGCGCTTTGAAAGTCGGCCATCCGGCATCTGCTCGAAGGGGTTAGTTAAAATCTTATCCATGTTTTAATCGGTACGCAACCATGGCGAAAACTCGGGCTGCGCCGACTGCGAGACTTGCGGCGGGCTCAGTTTTGAAAGCTACCGGGCGGCCAGCACCAGGAAGAACTGGCTCTTGTCGCCCGGCGCCTGCAGCACCCTGCCCTGCCGATCCGCTGGCAGGCGGCGCAGCACCACCATCTCGTCCACATTGCCGCCGATCGCCTCCACGACGCCGGGCGCGCTGCGCACGACCACGTCGCAATGCATCGGGCGGGACTGGCCGCGATGGGCGAGCCGGTCGGTCCAATGCGTATAGGCGATACCCTTGGTGCGGTCAGCGCAAAGCAGGTCGCCGGGCTTCGGCGCGTAGCTGGCGGGATCCTCCGGCCGGAAGGCAGCGCCGGCCGGATCGGCGGCGGCGCGGGCCAGCGCGGCATCGACGTAGCGCGCGTGGGTGAAGGAGGACGGCAGGTCGCGCTCCGGCACGCCGGCCTCGCGCGCGACTGCGGAGATGAAGGCGGCCGACCAGAAGGGATAGGCGTAGATCGCGATGTCCTCCGGCCCGGCCGGGCCGGAGGCGGCGAACTCGCTACTGCCCTGCTCGGACAGCGTGGTCTCGAGATTGGCGCGCTGACGGCGGAGTTGCGCCGCGACGCCGGCGCCGCCCGCGGCCTCCCAGTAGCCGACCAGGCGGGCGAAGCGCTGCGGCGTCGCGGCGGTGTCGGCGGGGCGGTCATCGGGCCAGCCCTCGCGCACGACGCCGCCCCAGGCCTGCCATTCGGCGAGCGCGGCGCGGGCGAGCGGGGGGGCGGGGCGGCTGGCCTGCGGCGGCGGCGGCGTCGCGCAGGCGGCCAGGATCAGGAGGAGTGAGAGCGCGAGGCGGGGGGACATGGCTCGACTGTAGCGTCAGAGGGGGTATCGGCTCCCCTAACGGTAACGTGTTGCGCTGCGATGTCCTTACGCCAGCGCACATCCCAGGCATGCAGCCAGCGCGGGCCGAAGCCTCAGGCGACCGGCACCCCGGTGACGTCCTTCGCCGTCCGGATGGTCTGCAGCGTCTGCACCCGCGCGACCTCGGGCGCGGCGGTCAGCTTCTGGGTCAGCTGGTTCTCATGCGCCGTGTCGCGCGCCACCAGCCGCAGCAGGAAATCGCCGCCACCGCGGATCATGTGGCACTCCCGCACCTCCGGCCATTCCCGCACGCGCGCCTCGAAGGCGGTCAGGAAGGCCTCCTTCTGGCTCTCCAGCCCGACGAGGGCGAAGAAGGTGATCTCGTAGCCCAGCGCCACCGGGTCGAGGTCGGCATGGTAGCCGCGGATGATCCCCTCCTCCTCCAGCCGCCGGACGCGGCGGAGGCAGGGCGGCGCCGAGAGCCCGACGCGGCGCGCCAGCTCCACATTGGTCATCCGGCCATCGGCCTGGAGCTCGGCGAGGATCTGGCGGTCGACCTCGTCGAGGGTCTGGTCGGTATCGGTCGTCATTCTCGCTCGATGTGTCGCCGGACGCGGCGCTTCGATTTATTGCCGGAGTCGGCATGGCGGCGCACTATCCTTGCGCGCCGCCCGGATCGCAAGGCTCCGTCTTGTGCGGCGCACCCAGGCTCCGAATATCATTGCAAGCAAGTCACTCCGGATTCGCCCCGTGCCGCAGACCCATCAGACCCGCCTGCTCATCCTCGGCGCCGGCCCCGCCGGCTACACGGCGGCGATCTACGCCGCGCGCGCCGGGCTGAAACCCCTGCTGGTGGCCGGGATGCAGCCCGGCGGGCAGCTGACCATCACGACCGATGTCGAGAACTACCCGGGCTTCGCCGAGGCCGTGCAGGGGCCCTGGCTGATGGACCAGTTCAAGGCCCAGGCCGAGCATGTCGGCACCACCATCATCCAGGACGTGGTGACCGCGATCGACCTCGCGGCGCGGCCGATTCGTGCCCATGGCGACAGCGGCGACGACTACCTGGCGGAGGCGCTGGTCATCGCGACCGGCGCCCAGGCGCGCTGGCTCGGCGTGCCGGGCGAGCAGGAGCTCTCGGGCTTCGGCGTCTCGGCCTGCGCCACCTGCGACGGCTTCTTCTTCCGCGGCAAACATGTTGCCGTGATCGGCGGCGGCAACTCCGCGGTCGAGGAGGCGCTCTACCTCTCGAACCTCGCCGCCACCGTCACCGTGATCCACCGCCGCGATTCGTTCCGGGCCGAGCGCATCCTGCAGGAACGGCTCTTCGCCAAGCCGAACGTCACGGTGGTGTGGGACACGGTGGTGGAACGGATGCTCGCCACCGACGGTCGCTTCCCCGCGCTGCGCGCCATCGCTACCCGCAACCTGAAGACCGGCGCCACCGCCGAGATGCCCTTCGACGGCGTCTTCGTCGCCATCGGCCACGACCCCGCGACGAAGCTCTTCGCCGGCCAGATCGGCATGGATGCGGATGGCTACATCCAGACCCTGCCCGGCTCGACCCGCACCTCCATCCCTGGCGTCTTCGCCGCCGGCGACGTGCAGGACCGGATCTACCGCCAGGCCGTCACCGCCGCCGGCACCGGCTGCATGGCCGCGCTCGAGGCGGAGAAGTGGCTCGCCCACCAGCCCGAGCCGGTGCACGCCTGATGCCGCTCGACTGGGACAAGCTCCGGGTCTTCCACGCGGTCGCCGAGGCCGGCTCCTTCACCCATGCCGGGGAGACGCTGAACCTCAGCCAATCCGCGGTCTCGCGGCAGATCCAGGCGCTCGAGGAATCGCTCGCGGTGCCGCTCTTCCACCGCCACGCCCGCGGGCTGATCCTGACCGAGCCTGGCGAGACGCTGAACCGGACGGTGCGCGAGGTCTTCGCCAAGCTGGCGATGACCGAAGCCCTGCTCACCGAGAGCCGGGAGCGCCCGGCCGGCCGCCTCAAGGTGACCTGCACCACCGGCTTCGGCGCCGCTTGGCTGGCGCCAAGGATCGGCAAGTTCCTCGACATGTACCCGGAGGTGACGGTCACCCTGCTGCTCGACGACAGCGACCTCGACCTCGCCATGCGCGAGGCCGATGTGGCGATCCGCATGCACCCGCCGAAGCAGCCCGACCTGATCCAGCGCCACCTGGCGACCTTCGGCTGGAAGATCTGCGCCGCGCCGGCCTACCTCAAGGGCCTCGGCATCCCGCAGCGGGCCGAGGAGCTCGACCAGCATCGCCTGGTGATCTGGGGCGACCACCACCCGCCGATCGACGAGGTGAACTGGCTGGCCGAGGCCGGGCGACGCCCCGGCGCCCCGCGCCGCGCCGCGGTCGAAGTGAACAGCCTCTCGGGCATGCTGAAGGCGGTGCAGAGCGGCCTCGGCCTCGCCGCCCTGCCCGACTACCTGGGCGAGGAGCTTGACGGCCTGCTGCATGTTTTGCCGGAACTGAAGGCGCCGAAGCTCGACGCCTATTTCGTTTATCCGGAGGAGATGCGGCACTCGAAGCGGGTCGCGGTGTTCCGGGATTTCCTGGTGGCGGAGCTGGCCGGGGTCGGGTGAGCCGCACAGGTTGCGTCGGTCGCCCGACCTGTTCCTTGCGATGGCTCAAACCAAGCCATGACCTTGGCGCATGACTGCCACCGCGAAAGGCCCGATCACCCTGCCGCGGCACGGCCTACATTGGTGGGGCTCCGGTGACTTGATCCGGAACAGGGTCACTCGGGACCATGTCTCGAACCCCTTCGTCTCCCAGACGTGAAGCCTCCCTGTTGACTTACCCCGGCCCGCAAGGACCGGGGCTTTTTTTTGCCTCGGCGCCGACGCGGCGCAGCAGACCCCGACGGGTTTCGCTGGAATAAAGGTATGTTTTCCTGTATACACCTCGCCCATGTGCGCGGCCGACATCCCCAGCCACCGCCTCCCCGTCGACCCCCGGACCCTGCTGACGCCGGCCCGCCCCTGGGCGCCGCGGACCGACCAGAAATGGATGAACATCGCCTGCTACCTCGCCTGCCATGATTGCGGCACCAGCTTTACCGAGAAGCGCCGCGGCCGCCCGCCCGAGGAAACCCGCGCCCGGATCGACGCCATCTTCCGCGCCGTCGCGCTGAAGGGCCCGGGCGGCTGCCGCGGCACCTGGAACCAGCTGCCGGAGGAGCACTGCAAGGCCGATACCGTCAGCCGCACCTTCCGCCGCTGGGCGAAGCAGGGCCTCTGGACCCGCCTGCTGAAGGAGGTCGCGCATCCCGACTGCCTGCCCGAACTGCGCCGCCTGGCGCATTGGATCCGATGCGCCTATCGCCGCTCCAACCGCCTGCTCGGCATCCGCGGGATGGTGCTGGCCAAGCGCCTCGGCCGCTATTCCGCCCTGCCCGGCCCCGGCTTCTGCATCCCCGACCCGATTTTGTCCGGGGAGGTGCAGCGGGAGACGCTGCGCCTGATGGCGGCCTCGGTGGAGGCGGCGGGCAGCCCCGGCTGGCGGCCGCTCGAGTGGATCGCGCTGCTGCGCGGACTGCACCGGATCGCGCTCGGCGTGCCGCTGAACAAGTGGCTCGAGCCGGCGTGACGATCAGGGCGCTACGAAGAAGGGTGTCGATTCCAGCTCCGGCTCGGCGAAGGCCTCGAGCCGCGCGCGGATGACGTCGATATCCTCGGCGAACAGCGCCGCCGCGATGCGCTGCGCCAGCCGCTCCGCCCCGGTCGCGGCGCCTGGGATGTCGGAGGCGATGGCGCCGAGGCTGGCGAAGGCCGCATGGCTGAACAGGTGGATGCGTGACAGGCCGCCATCCTCGAGGCCCGGCTTCGCCGTCAGCGCGAAATCCTCGCCGAGCCAGGGGAAGCCCGCGAGTTCGGCGCGTTCGAGCCCGGGCGGCGGCCTGTGCATGTCGGCCCAGCGCGCGATGCGCGGGGCGAGGCCGGCGAGTTCGGGCATGCGCGCGACATCGACCGCATACCCGGTGCCGAGGATGAGGAAATCCGCCTCGGCCGTGCCCTGGGGCGTGGTCAGCCGGACCGCGTCGCCGGCCCGCTCGGCGCGCAGCACCGGCGTCGCCAGCTGCGCGGCGAAGCCCGGCAGGCGCAGCGCGCGATGGATGCTCTCATGCGGCGGCGGCGACTGCACGTCCTGCAGATACGCGAGGATGCGCCACTTCTCCGCTGTCGGCAGCGCCGCCCAGCCCTCGAAGAAGCCCGGATTGGCCGAGCCGCGGCCCTTGTTCACCTGCGGCAGCACGGCGCGGCGGATGTACATCGTCGCACTCGCCGCCCCCGCCTCGAGCGCCGCCGCCGCCGCATCCCAGGCCGAGGCGCCGCCCCCGATCACCGCGACCCGCTTGCCCGCGAGCCGCGCGAGCTCGATCGCCTCGCCGGTATGCGCGGCGCGGTCGGGCCAGAGCGCGCGGGCGATGCCGGCTGGGATGATCGGGCCGCCGGTGCCGTCGCGGCCCGAGGCCAGCACTAAGCGGCGCCCATATGCCACGCGCTCGCCGCCGGCCTCGCGCAGCGTAACAGCCAGCAGCGCGCCCCGGGGCGCGACCCGCAGCAGCTCGACCCCGTTCTCGACCGGCAGCGCCAGCGCGCGCCTGACCCAGAGCAGGTAGGCCTGCCAATCGGTGTTCGATATCTTGTACAGCGCCTCCCAGGCAGCCGCGCCATGCGCCGCCTCGAACCAGGCGCGGAAAGTCAGGCCCGGGATGCCGAGCGCGACGCCCGGCAGGTGCTTCGGCGAACGGAGCGTCGCCATCCGCGCCGTCGTCACCCAGGGCCCTTCCCGCCCCGCCGGCGCGCGGTCGATGACCCGGATGTTGCGCACGCCCTTGAAGCTCAGCGCCGCCGCGGCCGCGAGCCCGTACATCCCGGCGCCGACGATCAGCACGTCGGTCACCGGCGCGCCGTCGGGCCCGGTCACCGTGGCCGGCCAATTCGCCGGCGGGAGCAGCAGCCGCCCGAGGTCGCGCGCAAGCTCGGCCTCGAGCGCGGCGAGGCCGGACGGATGATCGGACATCGCGCGAGGCACTCAGGGATCGGACAGCAGGTCGCCGGCGTAGCGCTCGAGCACCGCGACGGAGCCGCGGATCTGCGCCTCGGCCATCGCGCCGGCAGCCTCGGCATTGCGGGCGAGCGCGAGGTCGAGCAGCGCGACGTGGTCGTCCGGCGGATCGTCGGGCGGCAGCCGCAGCTGCGCCGCGAGCTTGCGGTAGCGCATCGCGCGGTTGCCGAGCATCTCGCGCATTTGCAGCAGCGTCGGCGAGCCGCAGGCCGCGACCAGCGCATTGTGGAAGCCGTAATGCGCGCGCTGCCAGTCCGGCGAGATCCAGACGCGCGTCGCACCGGTATCGCCGAAGGCCTGCTGCAGCGCGCGATGCGCGGCGCGCACCGCCGCCACCCAGTCGGCATCGCCGCGCGCGAGCGACCGGCCGATCGCGCCGCGCTCGATCATCACGCGCACGTCGCAGAGATCGAGCAGGTCGCTCCGCGAGACCGGGGCGACGCGGAAGCCGCGCTGGCCCTCGGCCGCCACCAGGCCTTCCTCGACCAGATGCGCGAGCGCCTCGCGCAGCGTGCTGAAGCTGACGCCGTAGGAAGCGCGCAGCGCCTCGAAGCGCAGTCGCTCGCCCGGCCGCAGCGTGGCCTCGAGGATGTCGTGCCGCAGCCGGTACAGGACGTCGGAGGCAAGGGTGCGTCCGACCAGGGCGTCAGCCAGGGGATGGTTCACGTCTCGCCCGAACGACATTGCAAACTGATCACATGTTCCGCCGCATGGGCGCGCGGCACAAGAGCGGAAATCCTTACAGCATGTGACATCATCGTCGCGATTTCATCACCTGCTTGCCATGCAGGCGCCGATGGATTGCGGATTTGTCTAGTGTTGGTCAGCCGCGGCCTCGCCGGGCGCGCGCCGGAAGGGCAGCAGCAGCAGGCGGTCGAGCCGCTGCAAGGCAGGCGCGCGCCAGCCGCTTACACCGATGCGGATCGCCTCGCCGGCCGCCGGTGCCGCACGGTAGCTGCCGAAGATCCTGTCCCAGAGCGAGAGGCAGAAGCCGTAGCAGCTGTCGGTCTCGTCCTGCCGCTCGGAGTGGTGGATGCGGTGCATGTCGGGCGTCACCAGCAACCGGCGCAGCGCGCGCTCGAGCGGCGCCGGCAGGCGGATCGCCGCGTGGTTGAACATCGCGGTCGCGTTCAGCAGCACCTCGAAGACCAGCACCGCAACCGGCGGCGCGCCGAGTGCGACGACGGCGGCCATCTTCAGCACCATCGAGAGCAGGATCTCGAAGGGATGGAAACGCAGCGCGCTGGTCGCATCGAGCTCGGGATCGGCGTGGTGCACGCGATGCAGCCGCCACAGCAGCGGCACGGCATGGGTTATGCGATGCTGCCAGTAGACCAGCAGGTCGAGCACGACGACGGCGACGGGAACGGCCAGCCAGGTCGGCGTCGCGAGCCAGTTCAGCAGGCCGAGGCCGCGCTGCTCCGCCCAGGCGGCGGCGCCGATCGCCGCGACCGGCAGGCTGGCGCGCACCAGCAGCGCGCCGAGCACGCCGAGGCCGAGATTGCCCGGCCACCGCCGCGCGCCGAGTTCGGCCCCCGCGCGCCAGGGCAGCACGCGCTCGAGCGCCAGCATCAGCGCCAGCACGCCGAGGAAGAGACCGAGACGGATTGCGGCTTCGGAGGGCATGAAAGGCATGTGGGGGCGGCCGCTGCCGCCCGCCACGATCTAGTTGGTGCGCGCGCCCGCCGCGCGATAGCCGGCGCGGCCCGCGGCCGCCTGGCACATATAGGCGCCTTCCGAGGTCTTGCCGAAGAATTGCGAGCCCTCGGCATGGAAGATCTGGCTGTCGCTATTGGCCCAGACCACCGGGTCGCCGCCGCAGGCGCGCTTCGCCTCGGCCTCGGTCTTGAAGGCGGCACCGGCATTGCCGGCGAGGCAGCCGCTCATGAAGTGCTGGCGGTCATTGCCCGCCAGGTTCTTGGTGCGCGCCTCCGCGTTGCAGGAGCGCATGCGCTCCTGCTGCGGGGTGAGCTGCTGCGGTGCCGCCGGCGTCTGCGCGAGGGCGGGGCCGGAAACCAGCAACGCGGCGAGCAGGAGGGCGGCACGCATGGCTCAATCCTCGTCGGAGAGCCAGCGGCCGACCAGGCCGCCGATGACGCCACCGATGATCGGCGCCACCCAGAACAGCCAGAGCTGCGCCAGCGCCTCGCCGCCCACGACCAGCGCCGGGCCGGTCGAGCGCGCCGGGTTCACCGAGGTATTGGTGACCGGGATCGAGATCAGGTGGATCAGCGTGAGGCACAGCCCGATCGCGAGGCCGGCCATGGCGGGCGAGGCCTTCTTCGCGGTGGTGCCAACGATGACGAGCAGGAAGAAGAAGGTCATCACCACCTCGGTGATGAAGCCCGCCGTCATGCCATACTTACCCGGCGAGCTGGCGTCGAAGCCGTTGGCGGCGAGGCCCTTGGTGCCGATGTCCCAGCCCGGCTGGCCGCTGGCGACGAAGTACAGCACATAGGCCGCGACGATCGCGCCGAGGGTCTGGGCAATGATGTAGGGCACCGCCTCGCTGGCGGGATGCCGGCCCGCTGCGACCAGGCCGCAGGTGACGGCGGGGTTGAAGTGGCCGCCTGAGATCGGGCCGAAGGCATAGGCGCCGGTCACCACCGTCAGGCCGAAGGCCAGCGAGACGCCGAGCAGGCCAATGCCGACATTCGGGAAGGCGGCGGCCAGCACGGCGGCGCCGGCGCCGCCCAGGACGAGCCAGAAGGTGCCGAGGAACTCGGCGGCGAGCTTGCGTGTCACTAAATCTCTCCCTCGATAAGAAGCGGCGATCCGCCGCGCGTGCGTCATGTGCCAGAGTCCGGACGTCCCGAAAACCCATTCGGGCCTCACTTTCCGCACCAACTCGCACTGCGCTCAGGAGATGCCGGATAGTGCCCCGCTCGCAACAGCTGGGTTCGGGGAGCCCCCGGCGAGCCTAGAAAAATTTGTTCCTGGTGCCCGCAACGCGGCGGTTGCAGCCTGTCATGCGGCTGAAACCTTTGCCCTGGATCAGGTGAAGACGCTCGGGGGACGGATCGCGCCGCCCCGTAGGGCGCCCGCTGCGACCGGCCCCCACAGCACCGCATGGCCCGCCGGCAGCGGCCGGCCATTCGGCGTCGAGAGCCAGGTCCGCTACAGCACGCGCGGCTTCCTGGCCTCGGCATCGTCGGCATCGGCGGTGCGGCCGTGATAGCTGATGTTCTGGTTGAGGAATCGCGTGTCGCCGGGGGTGAAGGGCTCCTCGACATGCAACCCTTCGGCGAGCAGGTCGAGCGCGGCCACCTGCTCGGGCTGGATCGGCGGCACGCCCTGCTGCGGATGCGCGCCGCCGGGACCGGCCCTGGCCCGCCGCCACCGATCGCCATCCGCTTGCAGGTCTGGTCCTTCACCGCGGCCAGCACCTCGCCGCGGGTGTTCTGGTGGAGCGGCGTGCCGGGATTGACGCAGAACCCCTGGAACAGCGTCCTGAGCTCCTCCGGCGCGTAGCCCTGGACCGGCAAGCCGGAGAGCTTGCCAAGCCACGTCGACCGCGAAACACTATCGCCATGCGACGAGTGCACGTGACAGGCGCCGCCGGCAGCGGCACCTCCACGCTTGGCCAGGCCCTGGCCGAGGCGATCGGCTGCCCCTGCCACGACACCGACGACTTCCTCTGGCTGCCGACCGACCCGCCCTATCAGGAGCTGCGACCGGTCGCGCAGCGCATGCACCGGCTCGGCCGCGTGCTCGACGCCAGCGACCATTGGGTGCTGGCGGGCGGCATCACCGGCTGGGGCGATGCGCTGATCCCGCGCCTCGACCTGGTGGTCTTCCTCTCCGTCGAGACCGGGCTGCGGCTGTCGCGCATCCGCCGGCGTGAGGCGGCGCGGCATGGCGAGCGGATCGAAGCGGGCGGCGACCTCGCCGCGGTGCATGCCGCCTTCCTGGCCTGGGCGGCGGGCTACGAGACCGGCGGGCATGGCCAGCGCAGCCGGTCGGTACACGAGGCCTGGCTGGCGGACCTGCCCTGCCCGGTGCTGCGGCTCGACGGGCATCGGCCGGTCGAGGAGCTGCGGGCGGAGGTGATGGGGTTCGTCACTGCCTAGATCGGATCGTCGGAGGGCCGAAGGGCCCGGAGCCGTGAATCCGATCTCCCATCAAGCTATTCCGGCAGGACCTCGCCCTTCAGCGGCAGCACCGCGCCCATCCACATCGCATGCTGCAGATGGTCGGCGCGCTGCCGCCCGGTCTCCGGATGCACGAGCACGTCGAGGCCGCGGCGATGCAGCGCGAGCCAGGGCACCAGGGTCGGGAAGAGGTCGGGCGCGAAGGCGACCTGGAACATCGCGCCGGGATGCGGGCCGACCGGCACGTCGTGCCAGCGGCCGAGGATCGCCGCAGGGAAGCGCTCGGCAAGGCCGGCGCGCACCATCGCGGCATCGTCCCGCGTCGCCTGCGGGTCGAAATAGACATGCGCGTGCCAGCCCTGGATCTCGCTCATCGCGCCTGCTCCCTGCTCCAGCGCTCGAGCATCGCCATGTCGAGCGTCCCGAGCAAGGCGCGCGTGCTGCCGTCGCGCGCGATCAGGTCGGTGCGCGGCAGCTCGCCCTGCCAGTCGGGATCGACCTCGAAGCGCAGGCGTGCGGCGAAGCGGTCGGCGAAGCCGTATTGCGTGACGCTGCCGAGCCCCGCGCGCTTCGCCGCGCGCTCGACCGCAGCGGCCTGCTCGGGCGGGTCGGTGTTGACGAGTACGATGCGGAGGTCGGGCGCGCGGCGGGCGAGCGAGGCCCAATGCGGCAGCTCCACCATGCAGGGCGCGCAAGTGAGCGACCAGAAATGCACGACCATGGGCCTGCCCGCCGCCTGCTCGCGCAGCGCCGCGTAACTGCCGCGCGCGAAAGGCTCCATCGCCGCGGCCGGCGTCGCCGCAAGCAGCGCGGCGAGCAGCAGCACGCGGCGGCTCATGTCGCCTCGGCCGGCAGCGGGATCAGCCGCCAGCCCTCGGCGGCGGTCTGCCAGGAGAGGAAGGCGGCGCGGCCGTCGCTGACCAGCAGCGGGCGGTCGGCGGCGTCGCGCGTCTCGGCGATGTCGCGCGGCGCGCCCCAGGTGACGCCATCGGCCGAGCGCTGCAGCCGCACGCGCATCGCCTCGCCGTCGAATTCCTGCCAGGCCAGCAGCAGGCCCTGCGCGGTCGAGAGCAGTTGCGGATGGCCGGGCTGGCGGCGCGCGTCGCCAAGTGCTGCGGGCTCGGAGAAGCTGCGGCCCTGGTCGGTGCTGCGGGCATGGAACAGCCCGCGGCGCTGACCGCCGCCGCTCCACCAGGCGGCGTGCCAGGCGCCACCCGGCTCGATCGCGAAGGCCGGCCCATGATGCGGGCAGGCCTCGATCGCCCAGGCGTCGCGGCTGATGCGGTGCGGCGCATCGACGCTGCCATCGGCGGCGATGCGGCCGACCGCATGGTCGCGCTCGCTGCCCGGGAAGACGTGGCGCCAGGCGAGCACCGGCTGGCCCGCGGCATCGAAGGCGAAGCCGAGCCGACAGCATTCGCAGGTGCTGTCCACCACGATGCGCGAGGCGCTGAAGCTGCGCCCGGCATCCTCGGAGACCGCCATGGCGAGCCCCGCGCCCGGCAGCGGCCGCTGCCCCGGTCGCACCACGTTGCGCTTGTCGAGCCAGAAGGCCCAGACGCGGCCGTCGGGTCCCTCGGCGATGTGCTCGAAGCGCTGGCTCGGCGAAGTGCCGGCCGGCAGCAGCGGCGCGGGCGCCGAGAAGCTGCGGCCGCCATCGGTGGAGCGCGCCACCATCAGCGTGCCGTTGAAGTACTGGTCGCGCCGCACCGTCCAGGCAGCGAGCAGCGTGCCGTCGCGCAAGGGGATCAGCTTCGGCCGCGCCTCGCCATTGTCGTCGATGGCGGCAGCCTCGGGCGTGACCGCGACCGGCGGCGAGAGCGGCGCGCCGGCACGCTCGGCGGTCGCGGCCCAGACCCGCCCGCCGGCCGACCAGGCGATCACGAGGCGCCCTGCGGCATCGAAGGCCGGCGTCGCGGCGGCGGCGCAGGCGAGCGCGCCGTCGCAGGCCGGGCGCTTGGCATGGGCGTGGGCGTGTTGGGCGCGCGCAGCGCGGGTCAGCAGCAGGGTGGGCGTTGCCAGCAGGAGGCGTCGATGCATGGCTCTCTCCTTCGCCTAGAAGGTTACCACAAGCCCGGCATAGGCGTTGAAGGGCAGGCCCGGCGCGTATTGCGGCACTCCGCCCGAGACTTGCGCCGCGGTCGCCCAGCGCTGGTTCGTCACGTTCATCAGCCGGGTATAGACCTTCAGGCTCGGCGTGATGGCATATTCGCCGCGCAGGTTCACCAG
>Ga0114976_10001137_pt1 | contig 16504 bp, 12 predicted proteins | sample S_130805_EF_Meta_FD_87319 | JGI IMG/M metagenome (GOLD analysis project Ga0114976, IMG submission 87319) | Freshwater microbial communities from Lake Simoncouche, Canada to study carbon cycling - S_130805_EF_MetaG | ecosystem: Environmental > Aquatic > Freshwater > Lake | place: Lake...
ATAAAATAATTCGTTTATTTGAAGAATGGATGAATTATATTAATCCAATTTATAATTCATCTGGTATTGTTTCTGCAGATGCAACCGGACAAGGAAATGCAAAAGATAGTCAAGATTTTTTTAGATTTAAATATCCAGATACTTATAAAAGAATTATTTCTGTAACTAAATTTGAAAGGGACTTTTTGGAAAATCCAAATGAACCAGGTGGTCCAACAATTACACAACCCACAATAACTTATAGAATGATCGACTCATTTCCTACAAATATTACAGCACTTCCATTATCTTATGAAGGAAGTACGATTACAAAAACGACAGTTTCTTTTAGTTATGCAAGATACCTAATTGAAAAAAATAATGGTTCTAGGAAATAATAAATAACATTACTGAAGATATATAAAATGACCCTGCCTAAGATTTCAACACCACAATATGAATTGATTTTACCATCAACAGGAAAATCAGTTAAATATCGTCCATTTCTCGTAAAAGAAGAAAAAATATTACTTTTAGCACTTGAAAGTCAAGATACAAAACAGATTACAAATGCAATTAAGCAAGTATTAAAGGATTGTATTTTAACTAGATTAATTAAAGTAGAAGAACTACCTACTTTTGATATTGAATATATTTTCTTGAATATTCGTGGTAAATCTGTTGGAGAAAGTGTTGATTTGATTATTACTTGTAGTGATGATGGAGTAACCGAAGTTCCTGTAAAAATTTATATTGATGAAATACAAGTTCAAAGAAATGAAAAGCACACAACCGATATTCGTCTTGATGATAAATTGACGTTAAGAATGAAATATCCTTCATTAGAACAATTTATTAAGTCTAACTTTGATTTTAGTGAAGAAAAAACAATTTCAAATATTGATAAATCTTTTGATATTATTTCATCTTGTATTGATGTAGTGTTTTCGCAAGAAGATAGTTGGGCAGCAGCAGATTGCACATCAAAAGAATTAAAGGATTGGATTGAAACTTTAACGGCACAGCAATTCAAAGAAATTGAAACATTCTTTGAAACAATGCCGAAACTTGCACATACTATCAAAGTAACTAATCCAAATACAAAAGTAGAAAGCGAAGTTACGTTGGAGGGATTAACCAGTTTTTTCGGCTGATTATGGCTCATATGGAATTGGAGTCATATTTTAGGCTTAACTTTGCTTTGATGCAGTATCATAAATATTCTTTGACGGAAATAGAAAATCTAATTCCTTGGGAGAGAGACATTTATGTTACATTATTGCAACAACATATAGAAGAAGAAAATCTCAAACAACAACAATCAAATGGCTCTTAGTTCTGTTATTAATCCCGAAGTTATTACAGGAAAAAAGAAGCCTAATCTTTTAAGAGCGCAGAATTTTATTTCTGGTGGTTCTTCTGTAGGTGCAGGTGTACTTGGATCAGCAGCAAATAAGATTGTTAATTTTCAAAGAGCAGGAGTTCAACCATCACCAGTAGACGTTAGTAGTATTGTAAAGTCAATATCTACTGGAGTAGTTAGTAATTTCAATAATCAAGCACAGACAATCAATAATTCAGTTACAAATGTTATTAGTAAATCTATTAGTAATTTTTCAAAAGATTATCAAGACCGAATTAAAAAAGTAGATGAAGCAAAACCAACAGGCATACTTCAAAAGATTTTAGGTCTTTATAGAGATGTAATAGGATTTATTCAATTTTTTGGAAAAAGAAAATTTGTAGAAGGTTTAAGAGATAATTTAAAAGCACTTCAAAAATCATTTACCGACAGTTTTGAAGTTGCAAAACTTATTCGTCAAGTAATTATTAAAATTGTAAAACAATTATCAAATCTTCCAAAAGCAAGTCCATCTGGTGGCGGGGGCATCAATCTTGATGTTGATGTTCCTGGTGGTGGATTGAAAAAAACAGCGCCAAGAGGACTTAACAGAAGAATGAGAGGAGGCAAAATGCTTGCTCTTGGCGCTGGTGCTCTTGGATTGGGTGCTGCTGGTGCTGCTGCAACAAATGCTCTTTCGGGAAGTGATGCAGTTCAACCTGGAAGTCCTGCTCCAGAAATACCTGGAAATTTACTTGATGGGTTGACTGCTGTTATTGATAGATTTTCAAAAGCAATTGATAGTTTAGTTAAAGGTAGTTCTGGTAAGAAAACGTCTGGGTCTTCTGGGGGTGGTGGCGGAAGTGCTGGAAATATAGAAAAACCAAAGGCAACTCCTGGTGGTGCTCCTGGTGCTGGTAGTGTTGTAAGTTCTGCTCCAGGAGATGAAAAACTCGGAGCATTTGTTGCATCTATGGAAGCATCTTCTCCAGAAAATGCTTCTGATGCGATGCAAGTGATGTTGAATCGTTCAGCATCTGGAAAATACGGCAAAGGATTGTCTGGTGTTTTATCTGGATATGATCAATTTTCTCCAATATCTGCTGCAATTTATGGAAAAAGTGCGGATAAGAATGCTCAAGCAACATATGGACCAATTGCAGCAAAATTACCAGGAAACACACCACAAGAAAAATTCAAATATTTACAAAGTGAGGCTTCTAAACCTGATGGATTGAATAAACTTCAACAAATTTTTGGTGGAGGTAGTGCTAGCGTTGCTGCTACAGTTTTAAATGATCCTAAGTACTTGGCTGCTTCACGTAAGAACGTTAAAGGTGCTTTGAATTTTTATGGAGGACCGAAAGCAAATGCTTCGGACATACAATTTAGACCTGGGGGAAATAATTTTTATAACTTTACTGGTCCAGTAGGAACTTTAGGGACACAACCAACAGCACAAGCAGCACCATCAGCACAAGCACAAGCAACACAGGCACCAACAGCACAAGCAGCACCATCAGCACAAGCACAAGTAGCACAAAGAGTATCAACTGTCTCTCAACCAGCACAACAAAAACCTCAAGTGAACTATCTTCCTATTGATATGAGTGGTGGTGGTGAGCAACAGGCACAACAATCACCAGGCGGTGGGGATATTTCTGCTCCATCTCCAACACCACAATCTGGTCCTAGTGTTCCATTTCTGTCTGCTACAAATACTGATAATTTTTTAGTTCTTTATTCAAGAATGGTTTATAATATTGTGGACGGATAATGGCTAAATTACTTTCTTCGCCACTTGTTTCTGCTTCTAATAATATTGTTCTTTTTGCAAAAGGAACAAAAACTTTACCTAAGGTACAAAAAGAATTAGTTCAGTTTAATCAATTTTTGCAATTCAAAACTGTCGAACTTGAAAAACTTAAACTTCCATAAAATAAAAAAATAAAAGATCTTGCAAATTTAAATATTGCATCATCATTTTGAGCACCTGGTGGATTATTAAGATCACTTGCAAGTGGAGCACTTGATGTTGCTGGTTTCTTGGGAAATATGTTTCCATCAAAAGGAAAAACAGGAAAACCAGGAAAAGTACCAAAAAAAATAAAAGTACCAAAACCAGTAGTGAGAGGTTCAAAATTAAAACTTGGTGGAATAAGAGCAGTAGGAGTTGTAAATGCTTTATTCGCTGGACTTGATTTTGCGACTGGATTGCAAGAAGGGGAAAGTGTAGGAAAAGCAGCAGCAGGTGCTGGCGGTTCTCTTGCTGGAAGTTTACTTGGTGGTGTAATAGGTCAGACACTTATTCCAATACCTGGAGTTGGATTTGTACTTGGAAGTATGGCTGGTGGATTTTTAGGTGGTTATGCTGCTGATAGAGTATATGAAGGCGGAAGTTCTATAAAGAAAAAATTAGACGAAAGACTAAAAAAACAAGAAGCAAAACAAAAAGGAGCAGCAGCTAATAGTGGTAATTTTGGTGATATTGTAAGTAAATTTAGTTCTGCTGTAAGTAAATTTGAACAAGGTATTTCTTCTGGTTTATTTGGAACTGTAGAACAGAGTGGAAATCAACCAATGGAAGATGTTATTGGTTCTGTTGAAACTTCTTATGATACGCAACAGAAAGACCAACAACAAATCGAAGCAGAAGAAACATATTCTGCGGAAGGTGGAGATAAACCATCATCAAATTTTACTTCAGCTTTTGGTTGGAGATGGAAAAGAATGCATAGTGGAGTAGATTTTGCAAGTCCATCTGCATCTGCTCCTGTATCAGTCATACAACCAGGAATTATTGATACTGGTTATGAAGGTGGATATGGAAATTGGGTTGCTGTTAAACACGATAATGGAGCAGAAACTTTTTACGGTCATTTGAGTAAAGTGGAGGTGAAAAAAGGACAAAGAATAGAAGCAGGAACAGTCATTGGAAATCAGGGAAACACAGGACGTTCTAAGGGAGCTCACGTTCACTTTGAATATAGACCAGGTGGACCAGGAACAAAAGCAGTAGATGGTCGTGGAGTTGCTGATAGTTATTTTAGATTTGGAGGACAAGTTAAAGTAAAGAAAAGTCAAGAGAAAAAAACAAAAACAGATGCGGATAAAAAACTAGGGGAAGTTTCTACTGATTATCAACAAAAACCAAAAACAGGACAACAATTTTTTGCAGAACAAAAACAAATTACAGGAATTAAACCAGAACTTCAACCATCGGAACTTTATAAAGACACCAAAATACAAGAAATGGTAAAAAGTCCAGAAAAATACAAAGAAGGGATTGATAATATTCAAGGTGATAAAAAAATGGTGGTTGGGAAAATGTATAATGATTATCAAAAATATATAAAACAACAAAAAACAGTACCACCACAAGTAGTTCCTACACCTCAACGATCAATACAACAATATCCAATATACAATCAACAACAATCAAGTGTAACTGTAATGCCTATACTGATGGGAGGAGGTCAAGGTGGTGGAGGCGGGCAACAACAAAAACCAGTATATATTCCTGTTGGTGGTGGCGGAGGAGGCGGAACTGTAATTCTTCCTGGACCAAGTGAAGGTCAGGTGGTAAATAGTTTAGTCAAAACATTATTACTTACTACTCTTTCTGGATCATAATGTCTATCGCAGTCGGCGCATTTAGACCAAATTATTTTGGTATACAATCATTAGATGGTAAAAATAAAGTTGATATAACTAACTCACTATTATTTTTTGATTATTTTGAAGATTTGTTGTCTCCTTGTATAACCGCAATCGCACAAATAACAAATTCTTCTTCGTTGTTTAATATTCTTCCAATCCGTGGTGGTGAAAAAGTTGCAATTAGTGTCGATACTGCATTTGGGGAATTTTTATTAGATGGCGATAATGCATTATATGTAACTAAAGTAACTGGTTTAGACGCACAAACACAAAATGAAACTTTCACTTTACATATGGTTTCACTTGAAGCACTTTCAAATGAAACATCAAGATGCGAAAAAAAATATAATGATGCAACAATTGATATACACGTAAAAGATATACTAAAAAATGTTTTAAATACAAAAAAATTTGATAATAAAAATATAGAAGTAACATCAAATAGTTATTCTTTTATTTCAAATAACAAAAAACCATTTCACATTTTAACTTGGTTGGGACCAAAATCCGTACCTACAACATCAGGTGGAGGTGGAACATCTGGTGAAGGAGAATATGCAGATGCAAAGGGAACTGCTGGATTTTTATTTTATGAAAACAAAGATGGATTTAATTATAGAAGTATTGATAGTTTAGTTTCAAATACTCAAATACAAAATCAAAGTGCAGATAAAGAAAAAATAATAACTTATACTTATACACAAGTTATAGAAAATAATACTCAAGCAAACGAATTTAAAATCTTAAATTATGGATTTGAAAAAAATCAAGATTTGATGAAAGCATTACGAGTTGGTATGTATGCAAACAAAAGTTATTTTTATGACTTATATTCAAACAGTTTGGATATATACAAATATGTACTAAAGGATGAAATTGGAAATAAATTAGGAAATAATAATATTGCAGTTTCTGATGAATTTGGTGATAGTATTAGCCGCATTATGGTTCGTGTTTCAGATCGAGGTGTATTAAATAGTAATGGTTCAATTTCTAATAAATTAAGAAGTGGTGCCGATATGGCTAAGTCATATTCAAGATATAATATTTTGTTTACACAAGCACTAAATATGGTTGTACCTTGTAATGTTTCTTTGAAAATTGGAACTATTATTAATGTAATGTTACCAAGAATAGATAGCACAGATAATAAAGAAAATGACGACGAACAAAGTGGAAATTATTTAATTAAAGGATTAAGACATCATTTTGAAGGAGGACAAATGATTACTAGTTTAAGATTAATTCGTGATAGTTATGGTCTATATGGATCTAATAATATATTTTAAATAAAAATGATTGAAGAGGCACTTTTAAAATCTAATTATATTGGAAAAGATGGTTTTACTTGGTGGATTGGTCAAGTAGCACATACATCTGTTTGGGCGGAAAAATCTGAAATATCTATTGAAGGAACTTGGGGAGCAAGATGTAAAGTTAGAATTATTGGATATCATTCTTTTGATGGAAATATTCTTCCTGATGAAGATTTACCTTGGGCACAAATACTATTAGATCCTTCTTTTGGAAGTTCGCAGGGAGGAATAGGAGGAACTATACATTTAAGAGGTGGTGAAACTTGTTTTGGATTTTTCTTGGATGGAGATGACGGACAACAACCAGTAATTTTTGGATTGCTTTATCGTAGTGAAGGAACTAAAAATTTACAAACAGAAGATGCTATAGCAAAAGAAAAAAGTTCAAGATTTAAACCCTTCACCGGTCATCCTGGTAATTTAGTTAAACCATCACAAAGAGATAGTAGAAATTCAAAAAATTTAGGAGATGTAGAAACTTCTCCTCTTTCGCAAAAAGATATAACAAATATTGCTTTTAATTCTGATTTTGGATTTTCAAGTTCATTTACTACAAATGTTTCAGCAAAACCACAATATGGTGATAAGATCGCAGGTATTAAACCGGGAATACCTGCTGCATCTACTTTGGCGGTAGAAAAAAAAGCAGACATTACTTTAACTAGACCAAATGGATGCGAAAATAATTTAATCGGCCAAATTACACAAATAATACAAGATTTTGTTTCAGTTACAAACGGTCTTGATAGATATCTACACGCTTTTATTGATCCAGTATTAAATGAAGTCGTAAATGTTAAAAATTTAATTAAAAAAACTGCAAGTCAAGTTCTTGGAATTGTAAAATTAATTATTAATAATTTAAGAGGAACTATTTTTAAATGTATTACTAAATTATTTACTAAACTGGTTGGATTGATAGTTCCAATACCACAACAAGTATATATTTTGGAGGCGATGAAGAAAATTTTAGATATAATTTTTTGTATTCTAGAAAAACTTCCTGCTAGTCTTCTTAATTTTCTTGAAGATATTTTTAATGATTTAGTTAATCCAATTAATGCACCTGCGTGTGCAATTGAGCAATTGACTGCTGGTATTCTTTCAAGATTGATGAATGATATTGAAAATGCACTTTCCGGTATTATGTCTGGAATTAGTTGGCTTACTGGTGGTCTTTCTTCAATTTCTAATATTCTAAATCAAGCAAGTTCTTTAGCATCACAAATTTTAAGTTTTCTTGAGTGTACTGGACTTGCTTGTAAAACGCCAAGTGTTTGGGCTGCTAAATTTGGACCAAACGAAAAGGATGCTGATGATTGGCAAAAAATGGTTTCAAATGTAAATATATTGAATGGAATTAGTGATGGTTTAGGTTCTATTGAAGCAGCAATTGGAGAAACGCCACTTTATGGTGGTATTAATGGAAGATTTAATTCATTATATAATAACTGCAATCAAAAAGTATCAAATCCAACATCTCAAAATGATATTATTCCATTACCTCCTGGAGTGAGATATCCAAATTGTATTCCGCCAATTGTAAGAATTGTTGGTGATGGTATTGGTGCAAATGCAGTTCCTGTTGTTGGTTCAAATGGTTCAATTTTTTCAGTTGAAGTATCTAATGGTGGATTTGGATATACAGTAGAACCAACTGTAATGATTGTAGATAATAGTGGATATGGAAATGGCGCAACAGCAAATGCAATTATCGAAAATGGAAAAGTTTCTTCAATTTATGTAACCAATTATGGTTTTGGTTATTGTCCTGGAAATTATACTGGTATTGGTACTACTGGCCCTGATGGTACTAGTCCAGGAATTGGTACTACTGGTGGTGGTACTGGTATTGGTACTACTGGTGATGGCGCTAATACCCCCAAATCATTTATATCTTTGAGATTAATTTCTTCTAAAAATGTAGTTACGGAAGGAGATGATTTTGTGATCTCTTTAATTACTGATAATGCAACGGACGGAACTAAAATTAATTATACGATTAGTGGTGTTCGTAGAGAAGAAATTGATAAAGATTTGACTGGATCATTTATTATAAACAATAAAACATCTACATTACCAATTAAAACCAAAGATAATCTTTTATATAATCGAGAGTTATTTACATTAAAATTAAATGATTATAGTAAGTTTGTTGATGTTTTAATTAAAAAGAAAGAAACGATTACCAGATCATCTCAATATTCTTTAAGTTCTTCTCGTGATTTTGTTACTGCAGGAGAAGCATTTGCAATTAAATTAGATACAAAAGAAATACCAGATAATACTTTGGTTTCATATTCAATTACTGGAATTGATGGAAATCTTTTATCAAATTCTCCATTAAAAGGATCTTTTAAGGTTATACAACAAAAATCACAAATATTAATTCAAACAAATAAAGATATAATTACTAGTAATGCAATATTTACTTTAACACTTGATAATAAAAAGGCATATGTCTCGGTTCTTATTAAGGCCGTATCTACACCTCCTATTACACCAGGTATAAGAACTGATGTAACTGGTTGTATTGAAAAAATAATAGTCATATCACCTGGTTATGGATATACAACTGGTGATAAAATTACTGATGGTAAAAATACTTATACTCCTATTGTTTCACCAAATAGCGGAGCAATTATAGATGTAACGCCATTAAATAATCCAATTTGTGGATTTGAAGAACCACCAGATCTTACTATAAATACAAACACAGGTATTGGTGCGGCATTTGTTCCACTTATGAAATATTATCCTACTTATATTTCAATCAATAAACCTTATGATTTAATAGATCAGAAAAGAATATCAACAGTAGGAATTAAAACAGTAATAGATTGCGTATGAGAAACCCATTTGCTAGACAACTTCCAGGATTTAGAATTGAAGCAGGGACAGATAGTGCTAAAAATGGAAAAATAGATATTGCTTGTACTACTGATAAGGGACAAGGACTTATCATTTACGAGAATGGAAATTCTAATTTTGTTGTAAATAAAACTTCAAGTGAAGTTGTAGGGCATAAAATCGCAGACGATAAAACACCAGCAAAAGTAATTGATGCGGTAAATGGTGATATTCATTTGAGAGCACTTAATGGAACTATTATTCTTGAAGCAAAGAATATTCGCATTATTGGTGTTGATGGATCAGAAGGAGAAGTAACAATTCAAGGTTCTAAAATTGTAAAAATAAGTGGTCCAAATGTAGAAGTCCAATCGAGTGGCGCTGCAACAATCGCAGCGGCACAAGGAGTTAATATTGCTGGCGCTTATACTGATATTTCTGCAAGTACTCAAACTACAATTTCAAGTGGTGTAGATGCGGCATCTTCTTCACTCTTGGGACAAGTATTAGCAGCAATTAAAAAATTCAAAGATTTCTTCAAATCTATATGTAACTAATGGCTGATTTAACAATTGCGAATGTTGGCGAAAAACTAGTTGTTGGGCAAGTTGATACTTCATTTTTGGCTGCTAGTTCTAGATTACTTCCAGGAACTGCTGTTTTGAATGGTCCTGTTTATATTGGAATGCCCGCTCAAATAGGAGTAGCAAGAGCGGCTTGTATGATTGGACCACCGATTTCAATTGCACTTCCAGTATCTTTGGAAGTTACAGGTATTACAAATCTTTTAGGCAACTTAAATGTTTTTGGTCTTTCTACCTTTAATGGTGCTTCTATTTTTAATGGTGTTTCGACTAAAAATGGAGCAGATATATCAAATGGTGTAAAACTTAATAATGGTTCTCATATTACAAATGCTGCAAAAATGATTAATGGTACATTACTTGTAACTGGTACTTGTACTATACTTGGATTGTTTACTGCTGCGGGTGGAGTTGCGGCACCATTTAAGTTATTTGATATTCCACATCCAACAAAGGAAAAATATAGATTAAGGCACGGTTGTTTAGAAGGACCAGAAAATGCAGTTTATACTCGCGGTAGATTGATAAATTCGAATATAATCAATTTGCCTGATTATTGGACTGGATTGGTTGATGAAAAATCAATCACAGTTCATTTGACTTCTTATATTTTACATCAAGAACTTTATGTTCAAAAGATAGAAAATAATAAAATAAAAATATTAAACAACTCCGGTGGAAAAATAGATTGTAGTTATATTGTATATGCAACAAGAAAAGATATTTCGCCCCTAATTATTGAGTACGAAGGAGAAGAAGTATGACTAGACAATCATTAAATCAAAAATATGACGAAGAACTGAATTCAATACAAAATCAAATTGTATCACTTGGTGAAATTAAATTACCAGTTCAATCTTCACTTAGTGAACTTATAACACCATTATCACAATTAGATGAAAGAATTGCAGAACTTACCGTAGATATTAATAAAAAAATATATGATATTTCAATCGTATCTGGTATTGCTACTGCTTGTGGTTGTGGTACAGTTTTTACTGCTATGGATGAAAATGAAAATCAAATACAGATAAGTGTTGGTACTACTTATTATTACGAACAAGCAAAGGCACATCGTATAAATGCAGAAAACACATCTTATTCTGGATTTGATCCATTTGCAAAACTTGATGGAACTGATGGTTCTACTTCTTTTACTTCTGGAATTGGTTCTACTACTTTTGTAGTAGGTGCAGATCAAAATTCTATTCTAGAATTAGTTATAGGTAATGTTGGTTCTGGTATTGGTGCAACTAATATTACATCTTATTTTGGAAGATCCTTATTAGGTGGTAGTGGTAGTGGAGCAAAAGCAGATGTAATAGTTACTGTTGGTGGAACTGTTGCAAATGTAATTGTAAATAATGGTGGATCTGGTTATGCGGTAAATGATAGTTTAAATATTCCTTTTTTCCCTGGTGCATCTTTTATAGTTAATGATGTTGGTTCACCTATTCTTGGAATTGGTATTGATACTTATATTGTTGCAAGTTCTGGAATTGGAAGTGAATTTATACCAGATATTGATACTACACAAACAAGTACTTGCCCAACATCTTGTGCTGCTTATGGAGCACAAGTTGATGCTCTAAAAGCAGATATAGTTACACTTAGAAGTCAAAGGGATGCAATTATGGTGGGATCAAATTCGATTAAAGTTGAAACAAAAAAATCTTATGTTCAACGATATTCTTATAATTTTGCAGAAGCAGAATTAAATAAAAGAAAAACCGAAATTGATGCAGTTAGATTTGTTTTAAATAATCCTACTTATAATCAATACTTCTCATGAGCATACTTCTTAGAAATAGAATTACTGGTATTACTACATCAACTGATTTGTTCGGTGAGGACCTTGCTTTATTTTTAAGAGAATATCCAGATTTAGTTAAAGTTGGTATTGGAACCACTACAAATCAACCATATTATATTTTATTAAATGAAACAACAGAAGAATTTAGATCACCTTATGTAAATGGTAATTTTGTTTATAATCCAGGATTGAATAGGTTGGGTATTGGATCTAATAATCCTCAAGCAACTCTGGATGTAAATGGTGATATTAAATTTAATGGTAGTTTTACCAATACTGGTATTAGTACATTTCAAGGACCTGTTTTCTTTACTAATAATGTAACTTTTGATCGTTTTGTAGTTGGTGTTGCAACAATTACAAAAAAACTTGATATTGGTATTGGCGGAACCGTACTTACTGCAATAGCATCTACTAATCCAAGTATTGTTGGAGCAGCATCAACTTATTATGGGAATATTGGAATTGGGTCTACCATTCCACAGCAAAAGTTAGATATTGCTGGAAGTATTAAGATTAATAAGAATATATTTGATTCGGTTAATGTTGCAGGAACCACAGGATATTATCTCTCAAGAGATGTTGATGGAATTCGATGGGTACAAGTTAATCCTTTAGATTCGCAAGGAATTCTTGTTTATAATGACTTGACTCTAATTGGAGCTGGGCAATCATTTTTTGGAGTCAATCTAAAGACTGGAGATGGGTTGGGAATTACTACAGATACTATACAAGCATTTGTAAATCCATCAAATCCAAATATTGCAGATGTTTATGTTTATGATTATTGGAGTCCAATTCTTGGTGGAAATATCTATAGGAATTCAAATGTAGGTATTAACAATAATAATCCTACATTTGCTTTAGATGTAACTGGAACCACAAATATCACACAAGATTTATATGTTGCTGGTATTGTATCTTTTACTGCAAATACACCATCTATCAATAAAGATACTGGTGCTCTTGTAATTGCTCAAGGTGGTCTCGGTGTAGAAGGTAATGTTAATATTGGTGGTGCAACATCTATTGCACAATCAACATTTATAGGTGGAAATTTAAATGTTGTTGGTGTGGGTACAGTCAATACAACATTTAATGTTGGAATTGCTGGAACAGTCATTACAACCACCGGAATTGGTTCGGTTGGTATTGGAACCAATCTTCCATCTAAAGGTTTGGATATTGCAAAGCAAGTATTAATACAGAAAGCAGTATATGACTCAAATCGAAATGTAGGATATAAAACAGAATTTTATAAAACTCCAAGAACAGTATTAGGTCAAGTTGCAGTTGGTGCTACTGGTGAAGTTATTAGTGATAGATTTTTTGATGCAGCAAATTTAATAAGACTCAATCTTGACTTTATTGCAGCAGAAGCAGTTGGATTTATTACAAGCACCGATTATTTGAGTGGAACATTTTCGGTTCCTGGAGTTAGTTCTTGTAGAGATGATATTAAAAAAATATTAAAATCAATCACTCTCGACATTACAAAGGGTGGAAACTCACAATCTGTAGGTGCCGGTCTTTCTTATTATAATGGTGGGTCACTTATCCATATTACATCTGGTGCTCAACAAACAGCAACTGTCGTTGCAATTACAACTGCCGCACAAATTTCACAAAAAGTAATTAATAACGTTTTACTAACAAAATCATACCAAAGTGGTGTGAGTAGTATTCGTCAAATTAGAGATTTAACAATACAAGATGATGCTTCTGTTAATTCTAATGCAAATATTGGTGGATGTTCAAATGTAGTCTCTGCAATTTATACTTGTGCCGGTATTGTAACTGCAATTATTGGAGGTGGATCTGGTTCTGCTCCTGCTATTACTCAACCAGATGGTAAAGTAGTGTGGGTTCCACCCGGAACAGATGTAAGAAATCTAGTTTGGGTCAATAAGTATGGTAATGATGATAATGGCGGAAAAACAGAAGGAGATGCAAAATTAACGATTGCAGCAGCTGCAGCAGTTGCTCAACCCGGTGATACGATTATGGTTCGTTCCGGTGTTTATTATGAGAATAATCCAATTGGTTTGAGAACTGATGTTTCTGTTACTGGTCAGGATTTGAGATTAGTAACAGTGGTTCCTCAAAATAGTGGTAAGGATGTATTTCACGTCAGAAGAGGATGTTTGGTTGAGAATATGAACTTTGCCTGTGATACTGGAAAATCTAATCCAGGTGGCGGTGCAGTTGCATTCCCACCAACAGATACATCTAAAATATCAGTATCTGGTTATATCGCTCCTGGGCCTGCAAATGAAGGTCCAAGTGGAAGATGGAGAAGTCCTTATATTAGGAACTGTACCAATTTTATGCCCTTAAGTATTGGTATGAAGATTGATGGAAATCATGCAACCGCATCTACAATAGGTGCTGATTTAAAATCTATGGTCTGTGACTCATTTACACAATATAATGAGGCAGGTATTGGAGTTTCAATTACAAATAATGGATATGCCCAGTTAGTTTCTATTTTTACAATTAACTGTGATATTGCAATTTATTGTGATACTGGTGGTCAGTGTGACCTTACTAACTCTAACTCCTCATTTGGTAATTATGGACTATATGCAGTTGGTCTGGGTGCAACTGAATTTACATCTCAAGTGAATACTACAACCGATGCTGAAGCAGATAGAGTTGTATTTAAGAATGTAACTGATAATGTTGGGATTTCATCAAGACGACCATATGATGGTCAGGCACTATGGTTTAAAATAAATCTTTCAAATTATAATACTGGCCAAGTTGGAATTATTACTGCACCTTTAAAAAGATTAAAATCTATTACTGTCGTAAATGGTGGTTCTGGTTATAGTGAGGCATCTCCTCCTGATATTACTATTTTTGATACTGCAACAAATGATGTTCTCCCATTAGGACCTGAAGGTATTATTGCCGAAGTGTCTCCAACAATTAGTGGTTTGGGTTCAATTACTTCTGTTGATATTATAGATAGCGGAAGAAATTATCTTCCTAGTCAAAATATAGGAGTTCGAATTAATGGCACTTCAACAAATGATTTGACAGCTCAGATGGAACCAATTTATTTTACAGTAAGTGAATCCTCCCTTCCAACATTTACGGTTGGTATTGGAACTACAACGACAATTGTTTTGAATGAATTTATTCCTTATATTGTATATGCAAATGATGCTGTTGAAATGCGTAGAATTAGTCGTATTCTAACAAGTGGACATTCATTTGAATATATTGGTTCTGGTACTGATATAAATATCTCAACACCTTTAAAGGGTGCCGTATCAATTAAAGCAAATGAGGTTGTTGCAATTGATGGTGGACAAGTACCATTTACAAGCACCGACCAAAAAGGTAATTTTAATATTGGTGAAGGTATTCAAATCAATCAGGCTACGGCAACAATTACTGGAAGAGATTTTAGTAAAGCAATTCAAGCAGAAGTTACACCTTTAATACTTGCACTGAGATAAAAAAATGGCGATTGCACCAGTCAATAAATTTATTACAATTGCAGTTCCGGTTGCTCCTGGAGAACAAGTAATATATGCAACTCCAACCGGAAGGTCGTCAATCATTCTTTATGCGCAAGTATCAAATGTTGCGGCAGCATCTACTTTTCCAAAAGTTTCATTTACACATCGAAGAAAAACAAATAAGACTGGGTATATTAGAAATAATCGAATTATCAAAGAAGCAAAAGTACTTCCAAATGATAGTTTAATTATTATTGATGGAAGATTAGTTTTGGAAAGAAATGCTGTAATTTCAGATTCAGTTGTAATCGTAGGAGTTCAATCTGGTATTACTAGTATTACGAACTGTTTATATGATTTTAATACTGGTATTACTACTGTTACTACACTAACCAATCATAATTTTTCAGTTGGTAGTGAAATTACGATGAGTGGTCTTGCATTTACTTGCTCTCCCGGAAGTAGTGGAGTTACAACAACTATTTTCCCATCTCCGCAATCTGCATTTACAGTAACTGGCGTTGTTGGTTTAACTACTTTTGTTACAAATACTGGACCAATTGGATTCGCTCATACTTATGTAAGTGGTGGATTAGTTGGACCACTTCAAATGGAATTTATTTGTAGTATTTTAGAAAATAATATTGCCGCATAATTATGTCTAAAAAATATTTAAGCGGAAGAGTTGAAAGAACACCTCAATCAGATATAACATCTGATAGATATGAATTTCTTGGTTTAGAACAGGCAGAACCAAATCTTGGAGATCCTTTGGTTGGACCGTCTTCTATAACGGCAAAACCTGTTCCTCCGGGTCAACAATATATGATTGTTACGACTGGAATTGCTGGAGAACGTTATTGGATTCCAAATCAAGGTGGTATTATACCAGGAAGCATTACTGTTTATAATGAAAATATTGGATCGGGATTGGTTGGTGGGCTTAGTAGCACAACACAATTAGTTTTTATTGGAAATGCAATTGATGTAACGGCACCATATGCCGGACCACCATATCCACCAAATGTTAATATAACAATATCACCTCCGGGAAATAATGGAGAAGTATTATTTAAAGATCTTGGAGATTTTGCAACATCAACAAAATTAGTTTTTAATAGTTCTGTTGGAATACTAACGATTGGAAATGGACTAAATGTTGGAAGTGGTGGAACAATATTTACCATTAAACCAACTGGATTGGTTGGTATAGGAACATCTTCTCCAACACAAGAACTGGATGTAAATGGTGATATAAGAATAAGAGGAACGATATATGATTATAATAATCAACCAGGAGTAAATCAGCAAGTTTTAGTTAAAAATAATTTTGGTGGATTAGAATGGAACAATCAAAGCTCTATTCGTGCTGGTGCTGGTGGAACTTATACTCAAGTGCAATATCATAATACATCTGGTTTAGTTGATGGTGCAACTGGTTTTGTTTATGTCCCAAGTATCAATAGAGTTGGTATTGGAAGTACATTACC
>Ga0114976_10001139_pt1 | contig 16493 bp, 12 predicted proteins | sample S_130805_EF_Meta_FD_87319 | JGI IMG/M metagenome (GOLD analysis project Ga0114976, IMG submission 87319) | Freshwater microbial communities from Lake Simoncouche, Canada to study carbon cycling - S_130805_EF_MetaG | ecosystem: Environmental > Aquatic > Freshwater > Lake | place: Lake...
AAAAGCTTTCGATGACCTGCACCGGATCGTAGGCTCGGTTCGACCCGCCCTGAGGCAGGTCCAGCGTGGCTGGATGCTCCCGGATGCCCGTCTGGTCGATCAATCGCTTCATCAGCGCCATGCCAGCAAAGGGCGTCACTGGATTGTCGGGATATTCAATGGGTAGCTTCACCATGAAGGTGATGCTCCCACACCCGTCCCCCCCCTGGCCTGACAAGCGCTCAGCTTCTTGGCCTATCTTCTATTGCATCATCTGGGATTAACCTGGAATAGATTTCAGCGATACCGATTTGATACTCCCACGCGATATCCGCTATTGAGCTTAGCACACTGACAATCAGAGCCGATTGCAGCCAACGAGCGAAGTCGAACTTTGATAGCAGCCAGTCAGGCAACTGGTCTATGTCTATCATCACGGGGTCCGTCTTCTTCCTCATGAGCAAAGGCTAAGCTCACCGCAACGCCTTGACCAGCACTTTGCTATTTCGACCGCTCTTGTCGTAAGCGGCACGACGCTCGGGCGACATGATCTCGGGCGTGGTGACGCTGAAGCCCATCTTTTCCTCGAAGAAGCGGAAGGCCTGCGTGCTGAGCGCGAAAATGCGGTCGCAGCCGCGCTGCCGTGCGGTCTCCTCCGCAAAGGCGACGAGCTTCTGGCCGTGACGTTGATTCTTGTGCGAGCGACGCACGCAGAGCGAGGCGAGTTCGGCCAGTTTGCTAGCCCCCGTGTCATACACGTGCACTGCGATGCAGCCGACCGGATTGCCATCCAGATCGAGTACATAGAAATCGCTGATGCGCTGCTGCATTTGCGAGCGCGTACGTGGCACTAGCGCGGCCTCCTCGACGGACTGCTGCATCATGCTCAGCAGCGCAGGCACATCGGTGGGGCGAGCTTTGCGAATCTGCTGATACTCGTCGCCATAGATCATAGTGCCAACGCCTTCATTACTAAACAACTCCGCCAGCAGCACCTCTTCCTGCGTGCCGTCGACGATATGCACGCGTGGGATGCTTTCCTGACAGGCGAAGGCCCCTTGGCGCAGCTTGGACAGCAGGTTGATGTCCATGCCGCTGTCCTTGCGTTTCGCCATTTCCTTCGCATCGGCGATGCTGATCTGCGCCAAGCGTTGGCCGTCGGCCCCGGTGAAGCCCGACTCGGAAACAAAGATCACCTTGGCCGCCTTAAGCGCGAGCGCGACTTCCACCGCGACTTCGTCGGAGTTCAAACGCAACGTGGTGCCGCGACCATCATAACCCAGCGGCATGAGCACGGGCATGATGTCTGCCTTGAGCATGACGCGGAGCGCGTTCTCATCCACGTTCTCGATGCGGCCGGTGAACTCATAGTCCACGCCATCAATGACACCCGCCGGATGCACGCCGAGCGCATTCGACACGACCACAGACAAGTCCAGCGCCGTCAGGTCGGCAACCAGCTCACTGGTCTGTCGAGTGATCGCTTCGATAGCGACGTCCATGCTCGCGGCATCCGTGCGGCCCATGCCATCCACGCTTGTGGGGACGATGCCGCGCTGCAGCGCCAGTTCGGTGATCTGACTGCGTGCGCCGAAGACCAGCACGACTTCGATCTTCAAAGACTGGAGCACCGCGATGTCCTGCAGCAGGTTGGCGAAGTTCGGCTGCTTCATGAGCGCGCCATCCAGCGCGATCACAAAAATGCGGTCCCTGAACTGGGGGACGTAGCGCAGGATACCGCGAAGGTCTTCAAATCTCATGGTGATGGCGGAAGGGACAATGTTCCTCACAATCCGGGTGGGGGCAAGAATGACGCGTAAGCGGGCAAAGAAAGTTCGGTGTTCACGCTTTAGTGTGCTCAGAGAAGCAAAGCACGAATGACAGATCCCGACACGGTAGGGCGTGAAAATCCCCTTCATCATTCGATGCGATTCACTTCAAGCCCGCGCTGCTTGCGCCCGTGAGCATCGCGGCTAATCTCCGCCACCCCATGTCCGAAGCTCCCGATAATCCCTTTCTCGACACGCTCATCACGCGCCAACGCGCCGAGCCTTGCACCGTGGTTATTTTTGGTGCGTCCGGTGACCTGACCACGCGCAAGCTGATCCCTGCGCTGTACAATCTGGCGGCCTCCGGCGATCTGCCGCCGCAGTTCAAGGTGGTCGGCTTCGCCCGTCGTGAGAAGACCGACGAGAGCTTCCGCGCGGAGCTGGAAGAGGGGAACAAAAAATTCTCGCGTCAGGGGCACACGGAAGAGCTGTGGTCTTCGTTTGGGCCTAGCATTCACTACCATCGCAGTGAGTTCACCGAGGCGGAAGGCTATGCCTCGCTGAAGACGCTGCTGGATCAGTTCGACGCAGAGCGCGGCGCTCCAGCGAACCGTCTATTCTACTTGGCCACGGCCCCTGAGTTTTTCTCCGTGGTGCTGGAGCAGTTGCGCACCGCCGGCCTGAACACACCGCCCGCAGGCAAGTGGGCGCGCGTGGTGTGCGAAAAGCCCTTCGGCAAGGACTTGGCCACGGCGCAGAAACTGAACCACACGGTCGCAGAGGTCTTCGAGGAAAAGGACACCTACCGCATCGACCACTATCTGGGCAAGGAAACGGCGCAGAACCTGATGGTGCTGCGCTTCGCCAATGAAATTTTCGAGCCGCTGTGGAACAGCCGCTACATCGACCAAGTGCAAATCACCTGCGCTGAAAATCTCGGCATGGAAGGCGGACGGGGTGGCTACTACGACACGGCCGGGGCCTTGCGCGACATGGTGCAGAATCACTTGTTCCAATTGCTCAGCCTCGTGGCCATGGAGCCACCGACCGACCTGAGCGCGGACTCCGTGCGCGATGAGAAGGTGAAGGTCATCCGTTCCCTGCGCCCACTGACGAGCCCTGAAGATGTGGCGGCCAACGTGGTGCGCGCGCAATACACGAACGGTGTGGTCGATGGCAAGGAGCGCCCTGGCTATCGTCACGAAGATCGCGTGAATCCGCAGTCGATGACCGAGAGCTATGTCGCGCTGCGCTTGAAAATCGACACCTGGCGCTGGCAGGGCGTGCCCTTCTACATGCGCGTGGGCAAGCAGTTGCCGAAGAAGGCCACGGAAATCTCGCTGCACTTCAAGCAGCCACCGCAGAACCTCTTCAAGACGGGCGATGTCAAAGGCAGCAGCAATGCGCTGGTCATTCGCATTCAGCCGGATGAAGGCATTAGCCTGCGCATGTTATCCAAGCAGCCGGGCGTGCTCCTGCGGATGCAGCCGGTGAAGATGGACTTCCATTATGCCACCAGCTTCGGCAAGGCCAGCCCAGAAGCCTACGAGCGCCTGTTGCTGGATGCGATGGCAGGTGATGCCACCCTTTTCGCCCGTGACGACGAGGTCGAGCACGCTTGGCGCTACATCGACGTGATCGAAAACGCTTGGCACAAGTCCGCCAACCCGCCGCCCATGTGCGAGTATCCCGCCGGTTCGTGGGGTCCACGCGAGGCGGATGAGATGCTCAGCGGCAATGGCCACGTATGGCGCCGCGTGTAGACGCGGTCGCCCAGTTGCGTTGTGACTGGAGGCCGCCTTGAACAACATGCTCACCCCTCACCCGGAACCGTGAACTTCCTCCTTTAGTTCCCCTCCCACCCGGTTAACCATCTCTCATGGCCAATTTGACCCCAGAACAACGCACCGCCCTCGAAGAATGGGCGGCGGACGGTGCAACGCTCAACGACGTCCAGCAGCGGCTGAAGGCGCAGTTTGATGTCTCGCTGACTTACCTGGACGCGCGTCTGCTCCTGCTCGAGCTGCAAGTGAAGCTGAAGGACAAGCCACGCGACGAGCCGAAGCCGGAGGAGCCCGCGCCCATCGCGCCCCCACAGCCGATCGAAGATGCGGCCCTGCCCAATGAGGCCGCGCCAGCGGGTGGCCCAGTCAGCATCAGCATTGATGAGATCACGCTGCCAGGTTCGCTGGTCAGCGGCAAGGTCACCTTCAGCGACAGCAAGACGGTCGGCTGGTATCTCGACCAGAGCGGGCGTCTCGGCCTCCGCGGCCAGGAGCCGGGTTACCGACCACCAGCGGCCGATGTGCCGGTCTTCCAAGCCGAACTGGACCGCGTGCTGGTGCAGGCTGGGTTCTGATCACCCGCGCGCGACCTTCGCCGCTACTTCATGGGTTGAAGGATCGGTGCCACACGCTTCAAGGCCTTCCACAGACTGACGCCCTGGGGAGGGCCGTGGAAGATTGTGCGCCCCCTGCTGCGTGATCAGCAGCGCCCGAGGCAAGCTGGTGACCTCGAGCTGACGCGACAGGGTGCGATCCTTGCCTTCGACGAGCCAGGGGATGGTGATCTGGTGTTCCGTGCGCTTCTTCTCAGCGGTTAAGTCCGTGTCACGATATTCGACGTTGAAACCTGCCTCGGTGATGTTGAAGGGCTTCAACTCCAGTGCTGCCGCCTCCAGCTCTGGCAGCAAGGCCACGAACAGCGGCGTGTTCTGCGTCTGCATGCCGAAGACCAGTTTGGCCTCCACCACCATCTCCCGTGGCAGGCCTTCTTTCTTCGCTTCATCAGCTGCCGCGTTCAAGGCCTCCTCCGTTTTCGCAGAAGTCAGCTTCTCGATCATCGTGCTTTCATGATCGGCGTGAGCCATGGGCTGCTACATAATCAGGGCGAAAAAAAGAACAAGGAAACAGCGAAACATGAGAAGCCCAAACTAACGCCTCAGCGCTCCAGCATGTCCACGCGCAATTCATTCTGCTGAGCATCAAATCACGACGGCTTCAGGAAAAACGTCTTGTTGCTCGGCGTCGGCGTTCCACAGTTTCCCACATGATTAAACTCAACATCTTCGGCTTCCCGGTCGAGATTCACTGGCCCTTCTGGATCATCGCCGCGCTTCTCAGTGGTGCTGCGGATGCACGTGGCCCCGATGCGATCACCTACATGCTGCTTGGCATGGCGGTCATCTTTGTCTCCATCTTGGTGCATGAGCTTGGGCACGCCTTCGCTATGAAGCACTTCGGCGAGCGCCACGCCGAGATCACCTTGCATGGGTTTGGTGGCTACGTGCGCGGCACGAATTTCCGCACCCGCACCGAGCAGATTATCATCAGCGCCGCAGGCCCTGCCGCTGGAGCCATGCTGGGATTGCTCGCATGGTTGCTCTGGGGGCCTTGGCTGGCGGAGTCCAAATGGCTGGTCGTGGTCGTGTATAAACTGATGGTGATCAACTTCGTCTGGACCATCTTCAACCTGCTGCCGATCTATCCCATGGACGGCGGGCAAATTTCCATGGCCGTGCTGAGCAAGAAGCAAGGCGGTGAGCGCACGGCTCTCATCATCAGCATGATCGTGGCGGGGGCGCTGGCTATCTGGCAGCTCAGCTCTGGCAGCTTGTTCAATGGCTTGCTGCTCGGCTCCTTCGCCTTCAACAACTACCGCATGCTCAACAACCAGCCGCAGATCGGCATGTAATGCCGCAGCCCAGACTTTCCTTTCTTTCTATGTCCTACTACGACGACCTGTTCACTGTCCTTCGTTTCGCCAGTATCTCCACCGACCCTGCACACCGGGGTGACGTGCGGGCCAATGCCAACTGGCTGGTCAACAAGCTGCGCTCGCTCAACCTCAGCGTCGAGCTTCACGAAACCCCTGGGCATCCCATTGTCATCGCACGCAATCAGCACATCGCTGAGCGTCGCACCGTCATGATCTATGGCCACTACGATGTGCAGCCCGTGGACGAGCCGGAACTCAAGCTCGGCGAGGAGCGCGATCCGAACAAGCACTGGATGACCCGCCCCTTCGAGCCGACGGTGGACGCGAACGGCATCCTCTTCGCTCGCGGTTCTACCGATAACAAAGGCCAGCACATGGCGCATCTGCGTGGCATTGAGGAAACGCTGGCCGCGCACGGCGAACTGCCGGTGAATTTGATCTTCCTGCTCGAAGGCGAAGAGGAGATCGGCAGCCCGAACTTGAAGCCGTTCCTCGAAGCGCATCGTGATGAATTGAAGTGCGATCTCGTTGCCATTTCCGATACCGGCATGGTCGCCCCTGGTGTCGGCACATTCACCTATGGCCTCCGCGGTATCGCATGCCTCGAAGCACGTCTTCAAGGTCCCGAGCGCGATCTGCACAGTGGCATTTTCGGTGGCGCCGTGATGAATCCGAACACCGCCATCGCACGTCTCGCCGCGACCCTGCATCATGCCGATGGCAAGGTAGCGATCGAAGGCTTCTACGATGATGTGAAGGACCTGGAACCTTGGGAACGCGAAGCCTGGAAGGGCCTTGGCGATGGCGATGCAGAGACGCTGCAACTCACCGGCTCCACGACGCTCTGGGGCGAGCCTGGCTGGTCGTCCATCGAGCAACGCTGGGGTCGTCCCACGGCAGAAATCAACGGCATCGGCGGCGGCTGGCAGGGCGCAGGCTCAAAGACGGTCATCCCGCGAGAGGCGATGATGAAACTCTCCTTCCGACTCGTGCCCGACATGCGGCCCGACAAGATCCTGCAACTCGCCACTGCCCATCTCAAGAAGCACTGTCCGCCCGGCGTGAAGCTCGACATCGAACTAGGCCACACCGGCATGGCGTATGTGATGGACCCACACTCGCCCTTTGGCCTTGCCGCGCAGCGCGCGCTGAAGACGGCCTTCGGTGACGCCCATCCAATTGCGCTCATTCGCGAAGGTGGCAGCATCCCGATTGTGCAGGCGTTCAAAGACGTGCTCGGCGTCGAGACGCTGCTGCTTGGCCTCGCGCTCCCCGAATGCCAGGCCCACGCACCGAATGAAAACTTCCCCCTCGCTAACTACGAGGTTGGGGTGAAGCTGAATCAGGCTTTATTGCGGGAGCTATCCTAGACATCACGCAACGATTTTGCCATGTCAGTTGCCACAGTGTGAGGGGCTGTGTATCAGATGCGTTCCCCTAGCCCAGGGGATGCTTCTTTCTACACCCCCATGCCTGACCTCCACACTGCCGCTCCTGCTCTGCTCCAAGGCTACACTGAAGCCTTGCGCAAGGAGGCGGAACGCCTCGCCGAAGACAGCGCCATCATCACGCTGGACCTCGCCGATACGCGATTGGATGCCGAGGTGATGCTGGATGACCAGCCTGTGCATGTGGTGTGGGAGTTGGAGGACAGTCAGTGGCGTGCAGACACGGACAGCGAAGACGCGGGCCTGGCCTGTCTCGCCGCGTGCATCGCGTTGACCGGCTTGCTGCGCGACATTCCGGTGAAGGCCCAGGAGCAGCCAGTGCTGAAAGAGACCTTCCAAATGGTTCTGGAGCGCTTGCTGGGACGTCAGCTCACGCCAGGTGAGGAAGGCTACGTGTCGAAGATCGAGAAGCGATTCGAGCGGGTGCAGAAGGTGAAGGACATCTTCGACCAGGACATGGTGCGGCTGCATCCTAAGTGGACTATCCAGAGCACGGATGGTCTGGAGCTGTGGGACGAAGCGCCCGAAACGGCGCTGGATTTTTGGAACTACGTGGCGCTGGCGCTACATGAGCGCGGCCTGCCTTACCCGATGTTCCTGAAACCTGCGACCGATCTGGATGCGACACGGCAGAAGCTGCAATCGTGGAAGCAGACCAAGAGCGTGCCGCAGTGGGTGGAGCGCATTCGTCGCTTCACTTCGCAGCGTGTGATCACCAGCACCATGCGCCCCGTCAACGACGTGCGCCTGCTCATCACGACTAGCGATGCCAAACTGCAAGGCCGCGATGTCGATACGCTGCGCTGGTCCACCATTTCTTCGGTGCAACTGGCTGCGCTGCGCGTGGAGCAGTCGCGCGGTGCGCTAGCATTGCCAACAGAAGCAGAGCTGTTGCTTGTCGCCAGCCTGCTGCAGATGCAGCACTCGGAGATCGAAAGCTTCCGCCTGGAACTGGAACGCCACGCCATCTGGCTGAATACACTCTTCCAACAGGCCGCGCTGCATTCGCGGCTGGTCACGTTGGATGAAGGTCCTTTTGTCATGGCCGCTGAGCCACTGCGCTGGTCGGCCACCGAGCGGGCCGGCGGTCAGTCATTCTCGCTGCGTCTGGTGACGAGCGATGGAAGTCCCGCGCCCACGCCGCTGCGTGTGCTGAGCGGCGCGCAGGTGCTCTATTTGGCCGCTGAAACCGTGTTCCGCGGGCCGACGTGGTTCGGTGAAGACACGCTGGCTGAGCCGAACATCGACATTCCACTGCTTGCACTCGCTTCATCGGATGGCATCGCCTTTTTGAAGAAGCTGGACGCTCCGCTGCCGCCCTCGATTGAGGCGCGCATTCGTCATGAGCCGCTGCAAGTCGAGATCACGGCCCATTGTGCGAAGGCACCCGCAAGCACGGGCACGAACTACGCACACGTTCGAGTGACGGCGGTGTCCGCTGATGGCCACCATCAAGAAGTGCTGCGTGACAAGGCCTGGATCACCGAGAGCGAACGCCCTCGTCACGATGGCAGCATTGTCTGTCATGATCGTTCGAAGCTGACGAACGTGCCCGAGCTGTTGCAGGGCTTGAAGGCCACGTTTGATCACGATCAAGATGCCTTTCGCGTGCGCATGACGCGCAATTTCCCCGAGACGTTTTTTGCGTGGGCACAGCAGTTGCCACCGACCGTGGAGTTCAAGCCGGACGTGCACCTGGGCACCATCCTGGCTGACCCATTAATCGCTCGCGTGCGACTGGAGGCTGCACAAACTTCGACCATCGACTGGTTCGATCTGCGCATCGTGTTCGACATTGAGGGTGTGGACTTGAAGCCTGCTGACATCCGTCGCCTGCTCTCTGCCAATGGCGGTTTCGTGCGCCTAGCCGATGGCTCTTGGCGTCGCGTGCAGATCGAGCTGACCGAAGAGCAGCAAGAGATGGTAGAGCAGCTCGGCATCGACTTGAATGACCTCAATGAGGAAGCGCATCGCGTGCACTGGCGTCATCTCGTTGGTGCCAAAGGTGCAGCCTTGCTCAGTGCGAAAGCGTGGGGCGAACTGCAAACGCGGCTGGAGAATGTGGAGCTGAATTCGCGGCCCGATGTGCCGAAGGAGCTGAGCCTGACGCTGCGCCCGTATCAGGTCGATGGCTTCCACTTCCTCAGCTACCTCGCGGTGAATCGCTTCGGCGGCATCTTGGCCGATGACATGGGCTTGGGCAAAACCGTGCAGACCATCACCTGGGTGCTCTGGTTGCGTAGTCAGGCAGAAGGTACGCCACAGCCCGCGCTCGTCGTGTGTCCGAAGAGCGTGCTCGACGTGTGGGCCATCGAGTTCCGCAAGGCCGCCTCGCATCTGCGTGTGCAGGTGCTGCACGATAAGGATGAGCTGGATGTGACCTTCCTGCGCGAGAACATCGACGTGCTGGTAATGAACTACGCGCAGTTGCGTGGCACCATTGAGCAGCTCAAGACCATCACCTGGATCGCGGCGATTCTGGATGAAGGTCAGCAGATCAAGAACCCAGACAGCAAGGCCGCGATGGCTGCCCGTGAGCTGGTCGCCCATCATCGTCTCGTACTCACCGGCACGCCAATGGAGAACCGCTTGCTCGACTTGTGGAGTCTCATGGCTTTCGCCACGCCGGGCGCACTCGGCGAGCGCAGCTACTTCCAGAAGCACTTCGATCGCCGCAAGGACGAGCGCGCTTCACAGCGGTTGTCCGCACGCCTGCGCCCGTTTATTCTGCGCCGCACCAAGGGCCAGGTGGCCAAGGATCTGCCACCGCGCAGCGAAGAAAACATGCTCTGCGAAATGAGCGGTGTGCAGGAGCAGATGTATCGCGACGAGCTGTCCAATGCACAGAACATGGTCATCGGCGCTGTGGGACGCGACGCACTGCAACGCCGCCGCTTCGCCCTGCTGCAAGCGTTGACCCGCCTGCGCCAGATTTGCTGCCATCCCGGCCTCACCAAGCCCGAGGCAATGGGCGAGGAAAGCGCAAAGCTAACCGCAGCGCTGGAACTCATCGAACAGCTTCACGAGGAAGGCCACAAGGTGCTCTTCTTCAGCCAATTCGTGTCCATGCTGAAAATCGTGCGCACGAAACTGGAAGAGATGAAACTGCCCTTCCACTGGCTCACCGGCACCAGCGAAAACCGATCCGAGATCGTGCGCAAGTTCCAGGAAGACGACCAAGCCAGCGTGTTCCTCATCTCACTCAAAGCTGGTGGTGCAGGCCTCAACCTGACAGCCGCAAGCTACGTCATTCTTTACGATCCATGGTGGAATCCCGCCGTGGAAAACCAAGCCATCGACCGTGCCCACCGTATCGGTCAGACCCAGCCCGTTATCGCGTATCGCCTCATCTCACGCGGCAGCATTGAGGAGAAGATCCTCACCCTTCAGCAGAAGAAAAAGATGCTCGCTGGCGACGTGCTCGGTGAAGCCAGCTTTGCCCAGAACCTGGAGCGCGACGACTTCGAGTTCCTTCTCGGACTTGAAGAACGTGCAGGCTCGAAGGTGCGGATCGAAGAGGAGACGTGGGGTTAAAGAACTCGTTCCTTACGCCACCTCGCACTCCTTCCAACGGCGCTAGTGATAGGGCAGGCGTTGGAAGAAGCCCTCCGCATCCAGCGGCGCAGTGGCGCTCTCGATAAAGGTCCAGTGGAACATGAAACCAGTGGCCACCAGACACAGCGTGAGACCCGGTCTTCATCTTGGAACCGCTGCGCGATGTGGGGATCCGCCAGCGCCTGCGCCAGACGCGTAGCCTGCGGTGCCGCTCGCTCGGTCGCTAGGAACGCTGGGGCAGGACGCGCAGTGACCATGGTAGCAGCTTTTGGCTAGTCCACCGGCAGGGCGCGCTTCGCTTCTGGGATTTCGTTGGCGAAGCGCATGCTCTCGCCAAACACCCGTGACCGGCCAGCTTCAATATCATTGGGCAAGTCCAGCGGATCGCTGCTTTTGATGATCTTGGGCTGGATGAAAATGAGCAACTCCTCGCGTGATCTAGAGACCTGCTTGCGGTTGAAGAGATGCTTGAGCACAGGGATGCAGCGCAGGAATATCACGCCGTTCTCCGTGCGCTGCTCTCGCTCGGTGATCAATCCGACTGCGCTTTCGGGTGCCCCATTCTCCTCGGGATCGTTCAGGGCGCTACGATTGGCATCGCTAATGTCACCGCCAATGCCGAGACCGGTACCAAAGTCGCCGCCCGTGTTGCTATGGCGTGATGCTTGCCGTGCACCGGTAGACGGGCTGTTGGTCGAGGTGCGGCGGCAGGAGGTGGCGGCGTTGCTGCCAGAGGCGCCCTTGCACTTGCCCTCGCTGTCGATGTCGTTGTCGTTGTCGCGCGACAACGCATCGCGTGCCACTTGCAGAAACTCCACCCCCGGCATGTAGCGCAGTTTCCACTGCGGGAAGTTCGTGCCAGTGCTCTCGCGGTCCAGTTTCTCCGCCAATCCTTTGATGTAAGTGATGTCGGCGGGGCGTGCGATGACGAGGAGGGAATTGTTGCGGCGATTGGAAATGATCTTCACGTTCGCAGCCGTGGGGTTGTTGTTGGCGGTGTTTGCGGCCAAGGAGGGTGGCACGGCATTCGCGGGCTGAGCAGTGGCATTTTCGTGTCGCCACGTGCAGCATTGGGCGCGGTCTCGGGCTTTTCTTTCTCCTCGTAGATTTCGTTGATGATCTTCGAGGTGTTGTTCACCGGCGTGATCGCGCCATACGCGTGCAGCTTGATCACGGTGGTGAAGGCCTTCACGGCTTCCTCCGGCTAGATGTTCTCCAACGGCAGCACAATGTGCACGATCTCTTCATTCTCCGGCAGATCCCGAATGTAGGAAAAGACGGGCAACTGCCAACACAAAGGGGTCTTGCCACCGCTATGATGGATGAGCTTGACTGTGTCTGCGTCCACCTAGATCACGGCGTGGCCATTTTGCAGAAGCGAGGCCTCAATGAAGTTGTTCGCTTCCTTCGAAGTCCGGGGCCGCGTGCCGATGATTTTAAGAGTCTCGTGCTGGAGGGTGCCATCGAGGATCATCTTCTTGCCCGTCCGTTGCTGATAAACGGGGATAACGCCCTGATCCAGGGTATTGGGAAAGTTGACCTTGATACTGGGGCTGTCGTCGCCCGCCTGCTGAGCTGGGAGCAGTAGCGCTGGCAGCCGCCATCGCAAAGGCGAGGAGGCGCAGGATAGTGCGCTGTGAGCGACGTCGGCCTTGATGGGCCGCCATCTTTAATATCATTATCCTAAATATGATTGCTGCAGTTATTTTGGTGGGCTTTCTATTTCGTGGAACTAAAATATCCACAATGCAGTGACGGCGGTGACAAGGAGACGGCAAGATTTTCCTCAGGGTGCGGGTTGCGCCAATCCTTCAGGCATGGCTTGGTTCTCTGAATCCCTAGCTTACCCACGACTCCCTATGCCACGCATCGACGGCCGCGCCCCTGATCAGCTTCGCAAAATCGAGTATGTAATCGACGTTGCCCCGCATGCCACGGGCTCCGTGCTGATCTGTTTTGGCAACACCCGCGTGATCTGCTCCGCTATGATTCAGGAGGAAGTACCGCGCTGGATGAAGGTGCAGAATGTCAAAGGCGGCTGGCTGACGGCGGAGTATTCCATGCTGCCGTATTCCACGCTGGATCGGAAGGATCGCGACTCCACGCGCGGACGGCCGGATGGTCGCAGCATCGAGATTCAGCGCCTGATAGGCCGCAGCCTGCGCGCCGTCGTGGACCTTGAAAAGCTGGGACCACGCACCCTGTGCGTCGACTGCGACGTGCTCCAGGCCGACGGCGGCACCCGCACCGCCGCCATCACCGGGGCCTGCATCGCTAGCGCCATCGCCTTCAACCGACTGCTAGCGAAGGGCAAAATCATCGACCAACCGCTGAAGAAGAAAGTCGCGGCCATCAGCGTAGGCATCGTCGGTCAGGAAGCCCTGCTTGATCTCAACTACCAAGAAGATGTGAAGGCAGAGGTGGACTCCAATATCGTCATGAACGAGGCCGGAGACTTCGTCGAAGTGCAGGGTAGTGGCGAGGAGGCCGTGTTCAGTCAGTCGCAGCTCGATCAGCTGCTGGCCCTGGGCAAGAAGGGCATCGCCGAACTCTGCGCGATCCAACAGGAAGCTATTCTGTCGGCCGAAAAGCCCGCCGACCCAAACGCCCTGCAAAGCCTCGCCGCCATGTTTGGCAAGAAGTAGCGGCATTACCCTGACTCTTGGCACAGGGCTCACTGCCTTCCCGCTTGCGCCTCAGCGCGCCAGCCTTTATCCAGCACCATGCCCATGCAGATCGTCTTCAATGAAATCAGTGCCGCCGAGCTTTCGCGCCTGCCCACTCAGGAGCAGTTCAAGATCTTGGAGGCCATGAATATCCAGCCCTCCGACCTGGAAGGCGACCTCTTGAAACAGCGCTTCGGCGTGCTCAGCCGTGGTCAAGGCGACCTCTTCCGCTGCCGCGCGGGCGAATACCGCGTCTACTTCGCCGTGAGCGACGGCAATGTGCGCGTGCACCGCGTGCTGCATGCAAACACCCTGGCCGATTTCTTCTTCCGCTCGAACCTCAAAGGCAGCGAAGACGATGAGCTAGCGAAGTCCAAGAATTTCTGGAAGCTCATCGACGAAGGCAAGAGCACGCTGAAAGTGTGGTGAGCTAGCGAAGTTGGGCGTTCACCCTTCAGTCCCTTGGCGCACAGGGCACTGCCGATGGCGGCAAGTCGTTAGGGCTCAGTCCAGGCACCGCAACGAATGAACTTGGGATCAAGCCACGGTTGTTGCCACCGGGGTAGAACTGCCTCACGGCTTGGCCATACCAGTTCAGCGCCGGGCTGCGGAAGCGGCCACTGTTGCGACAGTCATGGTGGCTTTCAAACACGGTGCCGAAAGGCGCATTCCACTGGCCACCCGTCAGGGTGACGGAGCTTTTGGAGCCTTGATTTCCCACAGCTTGGGCGAGCGCCTGGATTAGCGCTCAACGCATGCTTCTCCAACGCACGATTCACCGCCTCCTAGTGGGCCTTGAACACTTCCTCAGCCTTTTTCAGGATCTCGGCGCGTTCCTAGGCCTTGTCGGCCTTCAGCTTGTCCTCGTGCGCCTGCGCGCGAACGGAGATCATACTCGAAATGCTCATGCAGGTCCTTCGTCAGACCCTTGAACAAGACTTTGGCCGCTCCATTCGCATGAGGAAAAGACACGCCATTGGTCTCCATTTTCACGATGCGGCACTGCTAATACGTGCGACCATTCGTGGCAGTAGGTTCGATCACGTCGGCGCTGGCCAAGGTCAGCATGGCAGCCAACATCAGCGCAGTCGTAGAGACCGTTTTTATGGCTCGTTTCGGGTGAGAAACGAGGCTTTCCCCATCGCCCAAAGCTGTCGGGAACTGAAGTTGGCGATGTTCTCACTCGTTCTCAAAATTCGGCCAGCGGCACGAAGTAGAACTCCATTTCTGATTCCGAGTTCCTGATTTCAGTAGCCACGCCTCACGTCCAGACCACGCTGCTCTGGTCCACAATCAGGAATGGAGAATCTGGAATCCGACCTGGAACGGGGCGTTGCCTTTCGCCAATTCGCCCCCACATTACGCGCCCTTTTTCCGATCATGTCCGAACTCAGCAAGACCTACACGCCAGCCGAAGTCGAAGAACGCTGGTATGCCCAGTGGATCGCCGACGGTGCCTTCACCGCTGATCCCTCGCGCGTCAGCGACAAGCGCCCGGCGTATTCCGTCGTGATCCCGCCGCCAAACGTCACGGGCATCCTCACGCTGGGGCACGTGCTGAACAACACCATCCAGGACATCCTTTGCCGTCGCGCACGGATGCTGGGCAAGGAAGTGCTCTGGCTCCCAGGCACTGACCACGCGGGCATCGCCACGCAGAACGTGGTGGAGAAGAACCTCAAAAAGCAGGGCGCGATCAAGCACCGTGACGACCTCGGCCGCGAAGGGCTCGTGGAGAAGATTTGGGAATGGAAGGAGAAGCACGGCGGCATCATCATCCAGCAGTTGAAGAAGCTCGGCGCGTCCTGCGACTGGAGCCGCGAGCGCTTCACCATGGACCCCGAATACAGCCGCTGTGTGCAGCGCGTGTTCGTCGATCTCTACAAGAAAGGCATGATCTACCGTGGCAAGCGCATGGTGAACTGGTGCCCTTCCAGCCTCACCGCGCTCAGCGATGAAGAGGTGACCATGAAGCCGCAGAACGGCACGATGTATCACTTCAAAGTGGAAGTCATCGAGGAGCCCGGCACCTGGCTGGAAATCGCCACCACGCGCCCCGAAGTGATCCCCGGCGACACCGCCATCGCAGTCAATCCCAAGGACCCGCGCTACGCTCATCTCATCGGCAAGCATGTGCGCCGTCCGCTGCCGTTGGAGAACCAGGCCGAGCTGCCCATCGTCGGCGACGAGCATGTCGATTTCACCTTCGGCACCGGCGTGCTCAAAGTGACACCCGCGCATGACAAGGCGGACTTCGAGATCGCGCAACGCCACAGCTTGCCCGTCATCGACGTGATGCATCCGAACGGCATCCTCAATGAACTCGCTGGCAAGGACCTCGGTGGCATGGAGCGCTTCGCCGCGCGTAAGCGTGCGGCTGAGTTGCTCACCGAGATCGGCTCGATGGTGAAGGAAGAGCCCTATCAAAACAACGTCGGCTACTCCGAACGCGCCGATGTGCCGATCGAGCATCGCCTCAGCGAGCAGTGGTTCCTGAAGTATCCGAGCACGCAGCCATCCCAGGAAGTCGTGGCCAAGGGCGAGATGCGCTTCTTCCCCGACCGCTGGGCGAAGGTCTATGATCACTGGATGGGCGGCCTGCAAGACTGGTGCATCTCGCGTCAGCTGTGGTGGGGGCATCGCGTGCCGGTGTGGACTTACCGATTCCGTGATTCAGCAAAACCTGCCAATGATTATATCCAATCAATGGTTGGATTGTATTGTGCATTGCACCAAAAACCTGCCCCAAGTGGCTTCCCTTCAGTTCTCTACAGCCCAAGTAAGGACCTAAAGCGAGAAGGGGCATTCATAGTCGACTACGATCACTTCTACAGGGTAGATCGCATTGATGATGAAAGCTGGGAAATTACAGCGCTCACAAATAATACAAAAACAATAAAACATTTTAAAAAGATTGGCTTCACCCAAGACCCCGACGTCCTCGACACCTGGTTCAGCTCCTGGCTCTGGCCGTTTGCCACCATGGGATGGCCGAATGAGACCGCTGACTTGAAAGCCTTCTACCCGACGACCGATCTCGTCACCGGCCCGGACATCATCTTCTTCTGGGTCGCGCGCATGATCATGGCCGGCTACGAATACATGGGCGAGCTGCCGTTCAAGAACGTGTATTTCACCGGCATCATCCGCGACAAGCAGGGCCGCAAGATGAGCAAGAGCTTGGGCAACTCGCCCGACCCGCTCGAACTCATCGCCAGTTACAGCGCCGATGCCCTCCGCTTCGGCATCATGCGCAGCGCACCGCTCGGCCAGGACATCGCCTTCGACGAGAAGAACGTGGAGCTGGGCCGCAACTTCTGCACCAAGCTCTGGAACGCCTGCCGCTTCCGCCAGATGCA